>Ga0207695_10000521_pt1 | contig 81496 bp, 83 predicted proteins | sample KBSC54metaG_FD_184354 | JGI IMG/M metagenome (GOLD analysis project Ga0207695, IMG submission 184354) | Corn rhizosphere microbial communities from Kellogg Biological Station, Michigan, USA - KBS C5-4 metaG (SPAdes) (version 2) | ecosystem: Host-associated > Plants > Roots > Rhizosphere > Soil...
CACAACGAAAGCCCAAAGCCATTCGTCTGGACTGCCGATCCGGACAAAATCATCGCTGCCGTCAAGCGCGGGCACCAAGTGTTAGATTCCCATCACTAGCACCGTCCGCCGCGCGCCCGTACGTCAATACGCTCAGGCCAAGCGGCTCTCACGCTCGTCACTCGCCAGATCAGCGGCGGGCGGACCCGAGCGCGCCGTGCACGGCGACGCCGATCAGGAACAGCATCCCCGCGACGACGATCGCCAGCAGCGGAGAGCCGAACGCCACCGCCGCGCGATGCCCGACGAAGAGCAGCGCCAGCAAGGCCGCGACACCTGCGAGAATCTGGCTGGACAGCCCATCCCGGCGGCCGGCGGCCCCTTGACGGACGGCAGAAGCGGAATGACCGGACGGGATCATCATCGACCTCCTGAAACGGCGCTCGCCTTGTATCAGGAGGCGTGCCCTACGACCTGAATATAGGATTGCGGGCACGCTCCGTTCAGGCGGATAGTTTCGATCTCGATGTTCGATTTTCTGGATCAGCCGACGGGCTGGAGCGCCCTGATCCCCGTCGATGCAAGGCCGGAAAGGAATTGGCCGGTGCAGCGATCCCAGCCATAGCGCCGCCCTTCCGCCACGCAGGCAGCGCGATCGGCCGTCAGCGCGGTCCGGATCGCCGTCGCCAGATCGTCGTCGAGCGCGCCGATGCGCGCGGTGCCGCCGGACATGCCGGTCCCGTCCGTGCCGATGATGTCGATCGGCCCGCGCACCGGGAAGCCGGCGACCGGCAGGCCGCTCGCCAGCGCCTCGATCATCACCAGGCCGAACGTGTCGGTAAGGCTGGGAAAGACGAACAGGTCCGCCGCCGCATAAGTCGAAGCCAGTTCGCCGCCATGCAGGGCGCCCGTGAAGACCACCTCGGGAAAGCGCTTCTCCAGCATCGCGCGCGCCGGGCCGTCGCCTACCACCACCTTGGTGCCGGGCACCTCGGCGGTGAGGAACGTCTCGATATTCTTCTCGACCGCCACGCGGCCGACCGAGAGCAGGATCGGCCCCTCCCGCCCGGCCAGCGCCGGATGCGGCGCGAGATCCGGCCCGAACACCGCCAGGTCGACGCCGCGCGACCAGCGATGCGTGTGCGGCAGGCCGCGTTCGGCAAGCTCGTCGGCCAGGGTCTCGGTGGCGGCGAACACGCGCGAGGCCGGGCCGTGGAAGCGACGGACGATCGGCCAGAACCAGTCGGCCGGCAGCCGGCTGCGCATCGCGACATAATCGGGGAAGCGCGTGTGGAAGGAGGTGGTGAACGGCACGCCGCGATCCAGGCACCAGCGCCGCGCCGCCCAGCCCAGCGGCCCTTCCGTGGCGATGTGGATCGCTTCGGGTACCGCCGCCTCCAGCCGCGCCGACACCGCCCGCCCGCAGCCGAGCGCGAGGCGGATTTCGGGGTAGCTCGGGCAGGGCACGGTGCGGAACTGGTCCGGCGTCAGCGTCTCGACCGCGTGGCCCACGGCGCGCAGCCGCTCCACCGTCGTCATCAGCGTCCGGACGACGCCATTGACCTGCGGCGCCCAGGCGTCGCTGACGAGGGCGATCCTCATGCCGGCACCGCCGCCAGCTTGTCGGCCTTGCGCTCGGCCTTGGCGGCCTGCTCGGCGGCCACCTTCTCGGCCCAGTCGATGATCTCCATCCGGCCGTCGAAATGCTCGACCAGCGCGGTGCAGCTCTCCACCCAGTCGCCATCGTTATAATAGGTGATGTCGCCGAACTGCCTGATCTCGGCGGAGTGGATGTGCCCGCAGACGACACCGTCCACGCCGCGATCGGCGGCGGCGTGCGCCACCACCTGCTCGTATTTGCCGATGAACTGGACGGCGTTCTTCACCCGCTTCTTCAGATGCGCGGCGAGCGACCAGTAAGGCAGGCCGAACATCCGCCGCACCGCATTGACCAGCGCGTTGGACTTGAGCAGCAGCACGTAGGCACTGTCGCCCAGGAAGGCGAGCCAGCGGGCATAGAGCACGATGCTGTCGAACTGGTCGCCGTGCAGCACCAGCAGGCGGCGCCCGTCGGCGGTGACGTGGATATCCTCGTTGATCAGCTCGATGCCGCCGAAATCGAGACCGGTATAATCGCGGAACGCCTCGTCGTGATTGCCGGGCACGTAGACCACCCGAGTGCCGCGCTTCACCCGCTTGAGGATGCAGCGGACCACGTCATTGTGCCGCGCCGGCCAGTACCAGCCCTTGCGCAGCTGCCAGCCGTCGACGATGTCGCCGACCAGATAGAGCGTCTCGCAATCGGTGGACTTGAGGAAATCGAGCAGCAGCTCGGCATTGCAGCCGGGCGTGCCGAGATGGGTGTCCGAGATCCAGATGGTGCGGAACGGCATCCGCTTGCGCGGCGTCTCGGGCTTGTCGGCCTCGTCGATCCAGTCCGGCAGCTTGCGCTCGCGGCCGCGGGACGGCACACGATCATGGCGCGGCTTCGCCGGATGGCGGGCCTCAACGGGCATATCGGGAAGGGTCGCCATAGCGGGGCCTCCGGGTAAATCGCTCGACCGGCGGCGGCGTCCGCCGTCATGAGCCCCTATGACGGCTGATCAAGTCATCCCCGTGTCCAATGTTTTACGGTTTCTTGACTATCCACAGCCGTGGCGATCTATCCACACTGTCTTTGAACTGAAACCGTATCTCCGCAAAAGGATCGCCGATCTTACGCAGTAGTGCCTCACATCACGCGCATAGGCGGATGTCACGAGTAAGGAGATCGGTCTGATGGCCTCGCAATTGCAAACCGAGCAGGTCGCCAATGCCTATGGCCGCTGGGCGCCGGTCTACGACCTGGTGTTCGGCCCGGTCTTCCGCCAGGGCCGCCGCGCCGCGATCGACGTCGCCGAGCGGATCGGCGGGCGGATCCTGGAGGTCGGCGTCGGCACCGGCATCTCGCTGCCGGACTATGACAAGGCCAACCGCATCACCGGCGTCGACATCTCCGAGCCGATGCTCGACAAGGCCCGCGAGCGGGTGCGCGCGCTGCATCTCGATCATATCGAGCAGATCGCGGTGATGGACGCCGAGGCGCTCGACTTTCCGGACGACAGCTTCGACGTGGTGGTGGCGCAATATGTGATCACCTCGGTGTCGAACCCGGAAAAGGCGCTGGACGAATTCGCCCGCGTCGTGCGCCCCGGCGGCGAGATCGTCATCACCACCCGCGTCGGTGCCGAGAAGGGCCTGCGCGGACAGATCGAGAAGACGCTGATGCCGGTGACCAGCCGGCTCGGCTTCCGCACCGAATTCGCCTTCTCGCGCTATTCCGACTGGGCCGCGACGGTGCCCGGCATCGAGCTGATCGAGCGCCGCGCCCTGCCGCCGCTCGGCCATTTCTCGCTGGTGCGCTTCAAGAAGGCCCTGGCAGCCAATGGTTCAACCCGCGAGCGTACTCTCACGCCCGCCAACGAGGTGGTTCAATGACGAGCTTCCGCGCGCATCTTCACGAGCAGCGGTGGGACGACCACCGTTATTACCATCACAGCCTCGTCAACCAGAGCCTGCACTTCGTCAGCGCCTGCACCTTCCTGACGGCCTATTGCCTGATGTTCAAGGATCCGGCGGTGGCCAGCCTGCTCGGCTGGACGGTGGCGATGACCAGCCGGCAGTGCGGCCACTTCTTCTTCGAGCCCAAGGGCTATGACGTCGCCAACCAGGCGAGCCACGATTACAAGGAAGAGGTGAAGGTCGGCTACAACCTCGCGCGCAAGTGGGTGGTGATGACGATCTGGGCGCTGATCCCGGTCGCGCTCTGGGTGAACCCGACGATGTTCGGCCTGTTCGACGCCGCCACCGGCAAGATGGAGTGGCTGCGCCATCTCGGCCTTCTGTGGCTGGCCCTGGCCGGCGGCGGCCTCGCCTTCCGCGTGATCCAGCTGGCCTTCACCCGCGGCGTGAAGACGGGCCTCGTGTGGGGGACGAAGATCCTCACCGATCCGTTCAGCGACTTCCTGCTCTACCGCAAGGCGCCGGCCCGGCTGCTGCGCGGCGAGCGCTTCGACAATTGGGTGCCCGCCGAGGCGAACTGATCTTCGAAGCCCTCTCCCCTTCAGGGGAGAGGGTTGGGAGAGGGAACGGCGCTCATCTGGAGCGGGGTCTCCTCTTTTGCGGACTCCCCCTCTCTCAACCCTCTCCCCGCAAGCGGGGAGAGGGCTTTTAATTTCTACCCCGCCACGCGGCGACCATCTCCTTGAGGATGCCGCGCCGGATCGTCTTGTCGGTGACGGCGGGATCGTGCCACCACCAGCCGTCCGCCGCCATCTTGCGGGCAGCGCGCACGAAGCGGTCGGTCACCTCGGCGAAATCGGCGTCGCCATAGTTCAGGCTGAAGATCAGCCGCCCCGTCCCCACCCAGCTGAGCGCGAGGCCCTCGGCGCGGAGATAATATTGCAGCATCCAATTGTACCGCGACGGCTGGGTGTAGCGCACCGTCCAGATGGTCGACATGTTCGAGACCTCGATCGGAAGCCCCGCCTCCCTGAGCTTGGCGTTCATCCGCGCCGCCCGCGCATTCCAGCGCTCGTCCAGCCCGTCATGAAGGCCCCTGCCCTCCTCGGTGTCGAGGAAGCGCAGGAAGGCGTTCATCGCGCCCATCACATAGGGATGCGAATTGAAGGTACCCCGCGCGAAGCAGATGTCGACGGGCCTGGCGTCGCGATAGCGCTTCATCAGATCGTGCCGGCCGCACAGCACGCCGACCGGCAGGCCACCGCCCAGCGTCTTGCCATAGGTGATCATGTCGGGCTTCACGCCGAAATATTCGGCCGCGCCGCCGCGCGCGAGGCGGAAGCCGACGAACACCTCGTCGAAGATCAGGACGATGCCCGCCTTGCGGCACACCTCGGCCAGGCGGCGCAGCCAGGCGCCATAGGCCTCCTTGTCGAAGCGCGCGTTGCGGCTGCTGTCGACCAGCGTGTTGTCGCCGGGCGCGCCCTTGTTGGGGTGGAGACCCTGCAACGGGTTGACCAGCACGCAAGCGATGTTCTTGCGCGTGGCGAGCACCTTGAGCGTCGCCTCGCTCATGTCGGCGAGCGTGTAGGTGTAATCGGCCGGGGTCGGGTTGCCGACGCCGGGCTGCACGTCGCCCCACCAGCCGTGATAGGCGCCGCAGAAGCGCACCGCATGCGTCCGCTTCGTATGATAGCGCGCCAGCCGCACCGCCTGCATCACCGCTTCGGTGCCGGACATGTGGAAGCTCAGCTCGTCGAGGCCGGAGATATCCCGAAGCCGCGCGACATTGTCGGCCACGACCGGATGGAAGGCGCCCAGCACCGGGCCGAGATCGGCGACCTGCGCCGCGCCCTCGGCGATCATGCGCTTGTAGGCATCGAAGCCCAGCAGATTGACCCCGTAGGAGCCGGCGAGATCGTAGAGCCGGTTGCCGTCGAGATCGGTGACCGTCACCCCGTCGGACGATTGCAGGAAGCTGCCGGCCGAGAGATTTTCGCGCACGATGCGGCTGAACTGGAAGGGCACGCGATAGGCGCCGGTGAACTGGAGGTCGGACAGGCCCTGCGCGGCCTCCTTCGTCAGCGCGGCGGTCCTGGCGAAGCGCGCCTTGTAGAGCGTGGCCAGCGCGTCGAAACCCGCCTGCCGCTGGAGCGCGATCTCCTCCGGGCAATCGTCCGCGCGGAAGAAACGCCGTTCGTCATAGCCCCAGGCCGGCACGAAGCGCGCCACGCGCAGCGACATGCGAACATGGCCCGCGAGCGATCGGTGCTTGGCGCGCGAGAGCGTGAGACGGGCATGGCCCTTGGCCGCGCCGAGCGCTACGGCGAGCGCACCGGCGGCGGTCAGGAGGATCGGTTGGGCGGCGAACGGGAGAGTGGCTTCCATGATGACAGCCAAGTCACAGAAATGGTGACGCGATCATGACAGCGCGCAAGACGGGGCGCTCGCTCCTCGCCCGGATCGGGGCGCAGGAGGATCTCAACTTCCTGCTGACCAACCGGATTCCGCGCGGCCTCGCCACCCGCCTGATGGGCCGGCTCTCGCCGATCGAGCAGCCGCTGGTGCGCGCGCTCTCGCTCAAGCTGTGGCGCACCTTCTGTGATGTCGACCTGTCGGACGCCGCCGACACGCGCTTCCGCAGCCTCCACCATGCCTTCACCCGCGCGCTCCGGCCCGGATCGCGCCCCGCCGATCCCGATCCGGACGTGCTGGCGAGCCCGTCCGACGCGATCGTCGGCGCTTGCGGGCGGATCGAGGACGGCCGGCTCTACCAGGCGAAGGGCATGCCCTATGCGCTGGACGAGTTGATCGGCGATGCGGCGCTGGCCGCACCGTTCCGCGACGGCGTGTTCGTCACGCTGCGGCTGACGGCGGCGATGTACCACCGCTTCCACGCGCCGCACGATCTGAGCGTCGAGGCGATGCGCTACATTTCGGGCGACACCTGGAACGTCAACCCGATCGCGCTCAAGCGCGTCGAGCGCCTGTTCTGCCGCAACGAGCGCGCGTCGATCCTCGCGCGGCTGGATCGCGGCGGGCATCCGCTGCTGATCGTGCCGGTGGCCGCGATCCTCGTCGCCTCGATGCGCTTCACCTTCGTCGATGTCGGCCCGCACATCCGCACCGGCGGCTCGCGCCCCATCCTCTGCTCCGCCCATCTCACCAAGGGCGAGGAGATGGGCTGGTTCGAACATGGCTCGACCATCATCCTGTTCGCGCCGAAGGGCTTCGAATTGCTGGTCGAGACGGGGCAGGACATGCGCGCGGGCCAGGCGCTCATGCGGTTGCCGTAACAATCCTCCCTGCGCGCAGCGGGAGAGGATTGTGAGAGCCGATCCGTTGGTCCTGAGCTTGTCGAAGGACCGTCCTTCTTGGGCGCTGCCGGAAGAGGGAAAAAACAGGGCTTCGACAAGCCCAGCCCGAACGGTTTTCCCGGATCAGCCGTCCAGCATCTCGCGCACCTTCGCGGCCAGATCGTCGAAGGCGAAGGGCTTGGTCAGCAGCTGCACGCCGGTATCGAGCCGCCCGTCATGGACGATGGCATCGCGCGCATAGCCGGTGGTGAACAGCACGCGCAGCGCCGGGCAGGTCTCGCGCGCCTTGGCGGCGAGGTCCGATCCGGTCATGCCGCCCGGCAGGATCACGTCGGTGAACAGCAGGTCGACCTTGCCGCAGCGGCCGTCGAGCACCTTGAGCGCGGCACGCGCGTCCGCCGCCTCCAGCACCTCGTAGCCGAGCTCGCGCAGGCTCTCGACCGAATTGGCGCGCACGCCCTCGTCATCCTCGCAGACCAGGATGGTCTCGTCGCCGCCGCGCCGCTCGCCGCCCGGCACGACCTGGGCCGCCGGCGCATCCCGCGCGGCCCGGAGACGGGGCAGGTAAACGCGCACCGTCGTCCCCGCGCCCGCCTCGGACGCGATATGGATATGGCCGCCCGACTGCTTGACGAACCCATAGACCATCGAGAGGCCGAGCCCCGTGCCCTTGCCCACCTCCTTGGTGGTGAAGAAAGGTTCGAATACGCGCGCCACCACCTCGGGCGGCATGCCCTCGCCGGTATCGGTCACCGCGATCAGCACATGATCGCCCGCCGGCACCACGCTCTGCCCGCCGATCGGCTCCGCCAGCGTCAGATTCTCGATCGACAGAGTGAGCGTGCCGCCGTCCGCCATGGCATCGCGCGCATTCACGCACAGATTGAGCAAGGCGCTTTCAAGCTGGTTGGCATCGACCTCGACCAGCCAGTCCTCGGCCGCCGGGCGCGTCCGCACCGCCACGGTCTCGCCCAGCGTGCGGTGGAGCAGGTCGCTCATCCCCGCGACCAGCACATTGGGCGACACCGGCTTGGGCGCAAGCGGCTGGCGGCGCGCGAAGGCGAGCAGGCGCTGGGTCAGCGTCGCCGCGCGCTCGGCGCCGGCAAAGGCATTGTCGGTGGCCCTGCGCAGGCGCGCCGGCTCGTCCGGCAGATGCCGGCGCAGCATGTCCAGATTGCCGATCACGATCTGGAGCAGATTGTTGAAATCGTGCGCCACCCCGCCGGTCAGCTGGCCCAGCACCTCCATCTTCTGGGATTGGCGCAGCCCCTCTTCGGCTTCCGCGAGCGCCTCGGCCTGCTCCACCTGCGCGGTGATGTCGCGCGCCACGCAATAGATCTGGCCGCCTTCCGGCACCGCCCGCCAGTTGAGCGAACGATAGTCGCCCGATCGCGTGCGGAAGCGATTCTCGAAATTGGTGGTGCTGGTCCCTCCGCCCAGCTTGGCGACCTCGGCCCGGGTCTTCTCGCGATCGTCGGGATGCTCCAGCCATTCGGAGGTGCGGCCGATAATCTCCTCGGCTTCCCAGCCGAGCACGCGCGTCCAGGCCGGGCTGATGCTGAGCCAGACGCCATTCTCGTCCGCGACGCCGAGCAGATCGTCGGACACCTGCCAGATCCGGTCGCGCTCGGCGGTGCGGGCGGCGACCTGCTCCTCCAGCGTCTGGTTGAGCCGCTGGGCGGATTGGAACAGCCGCGCATTCTCGATGCCCACCGCCGCCTGCGCGGCCAGGCCGTCGATCAGCCGCTCGGTACGCGGCGCGAACATGCCGGGCTGGCCGTGGCCGAAGAACAGACCGCCGAGAACCTCGCCGGAGCGCATCACCACCGATGCGGCGAGATAGCTGCGCACCGGCAGATGGCCCTGCGGCATCCCCCGATACGGCTCGTTCTTGCCGTAGCGCGGATCGGCGTGAACGTTGTCGATCCGGATCACGCCATCGCCCCGGAAGGTCGGGGCGAACACCTGGGTGTTGCGCGGCATCGGGAATTTCTCGAACGCCGCCCGCTCCGCGCCCGACAAAGCGTAGAGCGTGTAGCTCTCGCCGCGCTGATCGAGCACGTTGTAGAAGAAGGCCCCGAATTCCGCGCCCGTCAGCTCGACGCCGGCATCCACCACCGTCTGCACCAGCCGTTCGAGATCGAGTTCGGCGGCGATTTCCCGCGAGACCTGGTTCAGGATCTCCAGCGCATGGCTCTCGACGCGCAGCGCCGCTTCGGACGCCGCGACGGCGGCGAAGGCGCGCTTGCGATCGGTGATGTCCATCGCCGTGCCGGTGAAGCGCACGGCCTGGCCGTCCTCGAACCGCGTGCGTCCCTTGGCCGACACCCAGCGCTCGACGCCGTCCGGGGCGATGGTGCGATATTCGATGTCCACCCGGCCGCTGCCGTCCGGATCCAGCGCGCCCTGCACCGCGGCATCGGCCATGGCGCGGTCGGCCGGGTGGAGGCCGGCGAGGAAATTGTCCTCGTAGGTGATCGTCGCGTCCGCCGGCAGGCCGAACAGGGCCTTGCACCGCGCATCCCAGCTCAGCAGATCGAGCACCGGATCGTAATCCCACACCCCGACCTGCGCCGCCTCGGTGGCGAGCCGCAGCGTATCCTCTGCGGCGCGACGGGCGGTGCGTTGCGCTCTTTCCTCGACCGCGCGCAGCACCACCGCCGGCAATCGCTCCAGCCGCTGCTTGGTGACATAGTCGGTGGCGCCATGCTTGAGCGCCTCGACCGCGACCTCCTCGCCCAGCGTGCCGGAGACGAAGATGAAGGGCACGGTCTGCGCCCGGCTGTGCGCCAGTTGCAGCGCCTGCTCACCGTCGAAGCTCGGCAGCTTGTGATCGGCGAGGATCAGGTCGTAATCCTGCTCCAGCGCGGCGACGAAATCGGCGCGGGTCCACACCCGGTCGATCGCCACCGACACGCCCTCGACCGCCAGGAACTCGCGCACCAGCTCGGCGTCGTGCGCGTCGTCCTCCAGGTGCAGGATGCGGATCGGCGCGTCGATCACGGGCGGGGGACGCTCCCACGCGGCGGCGGCTCGTTGAGCACCGCCCAGAACATGCCGAGATCGCGGATCGCCTCGAAGAATTGCTCGAAGCCCACCGGCTTCACGACGAAGGCGTTCACGCCCAGGCTGTAGCTGCGCACGAGATCGCGTTCCTCGCGCGACGACGTGAGCATCACCACCGGCGTGCCCTTCAGGTGCGAATCCTTCTTGATCTGCTCCAGCACCTCCAGCCCATCGACCTTGGGCAGCTTGAGATCGAGCAGCACCACCGCGGGATCGGCCGTCTTGCGATTCTCGTAGATGCCGCGCGCGAACAGATAGTCCAGCGCCTCGGCGCCATCGCGCGCGATGATCACCGCGTTGGCGAGCTGGCACTGCTCCAGCGCGGCGAGCGTCAGCTCGACATCCTTCGGACTGTCCTCGACGAGGAGGATCGGTTTGAGATCGGCCATGATCGCCCCCTTTACGCTGCCGGCAGGGCGAAGAAGAAGGTCGCCCCCTTGTCCAGTTCACCCTCCGCCCAGACGCGACCGCCGTGGCGCTCGACGATGCGCTTCACGTTGGCCAGGCCGATGCCCGTACCTTCGAACTCCTCCTCGCGGTGGAGCCGCTGAAACACACCGAACAGCTTGTCGACATAGGCCATGTCGAACCCCGCACCATTGTCCCGCACGTGCGTCACCACCTCGTCTTCTTTCGCTTCCGAACCGATCTCTATCACGGCCGGTTCCCGGTCGCGCGAGAATTTAAGGGCGTTTTCCAGAAGGTTCTGCACGACCAGCCGGACCATCACGGGGTCGGCGCGGACGGGCGCGAGTGGGCCGATGCGCCAGTCGATCCGGTGCCGGTCGCCTTCCATCGTCAGGTTGGTGCGCGCCTCGGCGACCATCGCCGCCACATCGATCGAGACCGGCGTGATCGTCGATCGGCCCATCTGCGAATAGCTCAGCAGGTCGTCGACCAATTGCCCGGCCGAGATCGCGCTCTCGATGATCGTCTCGATATAGCGGTCGCCGCGCTCGGACAGGCGTTCGCCTTCGAACTTCTTGAGCAATTGGGCGTAGCCGACGATGTGGCGGAACGGCGCGCGCAGATCGTGGCTCACCGAATAGCTGAACGCCTCCAGCTCCTTGTTGATCGCGGTCAGCCGTTCGGAGAGCGCCGCCATCTCCTCGGCGCGGCGCAGCACGATGTCGACGATCGCGACGCGCAGTTCGGCGGCCGCGTCCCGCTCCGCCTCCTGCCACGGCCGCGCGTGCAGTTGCACAGTCTCCTGCCAGATCTCGAAGGACTTGCGGGGATGGAGACGCAGGCCGTCCGGCCCCAGTTCGGCGCGCTTGGCGGGGTCGCCGCCCCAGGAGACGGTGCGCACCAGTTCGGGCCGGAACCAGAGCAGATAGGAATCGTGGATCTGGGAGATCGATATCGCGACCACGCCGGAGCCCATGTCCTTGAGCGCCGCGCCGTCCGGCCATTCGGCGGCGAGGCTGTCGGTGAGGAAGACGTCTTCGCGATCCTCGCCGGAGAGCCATTCGACCAGCGCCAGGATGCCCGCCTCGGGCGGCGCCTCGCCGAGCCGGGTGCAGCGCCCGCCCGCGACGATGGCGGCGCCGTCCGCGCCCGTGAGCGCCATCAGATCCCTGGGGTGGGCCAGCAGGCCGTCGATGAAATGATCCTCGGCCGCCATGTGGGCGAGCAGCTTGCCCTGCACGCCGCGGAGCGCGTCGCGCCGCGTCGCCAAAGCCGAGGCCTCGTGCGCGGCGATCTGCATCGAGACGACCTGCCCGATGAACTCGCACGCCGCGCGGACATGATAGGGCACGCGGGCCGGATCGAGATGATGGCAGGAGATCAGGCCCCACAGCCGATCCCCCGACAGCAGCGAGATCGACATGGACGCCATCGTCGCCATGTTGCGCATATATTCGAGGTGGACGGGCGAGACGCTGCGCAGGACGGAATAGGTCAGGTCCACCGTGCCGCCGTCGGGCGCGATCGGCGCCGGCTCGTAATGGGCATCGGCGATCAGGCGCAGGCGGTTGAGGCGGTAGAGATCACGCGCCTGCGCCGGAATGTCGGAAGCGGGCCAGCGCAGGTCGCGATAGACCGGCAGGCGCCCGCCATTGTCCTCGGCGATCACCTCGCCGTTCCACTCCTCGTCGAAGCGGTAGATCAGCGCGCGGTCGAGCCCGGTGATCCGCCGCACCTCGCGCGCCGCGAGATCGGCGAGCGCCTGGATGCCCGAGGTCCGCTGGACGGCATCGAGGAAGGCGCGGACATCGGGATAGACCTCGTCGAAGCTGCCGGGCTCGTCGCCGAGCGCGCGCTCCAGTTCGACGATGATGTCCCCGCCCGACCGGTGCGCGACGAGATGGAAAGCGCCGGCCTCGGTCCGCACGAAGCCCATATGTTCCGCCCCGCGCCCGGCGACGAGGCGGGTGTCGAGCGTCTCGACGATCCGGCGTGCCTCCTCCGGCAGCAGGTCGGCGAGGGGGCGGCCGATCGGATCGGCGGCGATGCCCGCCGCCAGCGCGCCGATCGCAGCCTTGGTCACCACCCCGGCGGCATCGAGCACGAATAGCGCGCCGTGCGGCTGGATGCTGCCGGGCACGCGGATCGGCTCGCGCGCGCAGGCGGCGAGATCGAGGTCGGCAATGGAGGCGAGCGGTTCGGACATGCGAAGTGGCGGTATCCCCGGCGCGACGTATCGGCGCCTAGACCAACCCGCAAGCGCCGACATTGATCCGGAGCAATCTGCCTTTGGCCTTCTCCCGCCTTCGCGGGAGAAGGCGGGGACCCGTCGCGTGAGCGATGGGGAGGATGAGGGTTTTCTTCTTCGTCGGATGTGCCAGCGTCCAAGAAGAAGGCCCTCACCCAACCTTCTCCCGCGAAGGCGGGAGAGGGCTAGAAAAGGAGAGGGCTCAGGGCGCCTTCACCACCAGCCCGCCCTTGATCACCCCCCGCACATGCTCCAGCAGCCGGATGTCCTTCAGGGGATCGCCCGCCACCGCGATCATGTCGCCATAATGGCCGTGGCTGAGCGCGCCGACGTCCCGCGAACGGCGCAGCAGGTCCGCCGAGACGGTGGTCGCCGCCTGGATCGCCTGCATCGGCGTCATGCCGTAGCGGACCATGTAGGCGAGTTGCCGCGCGCCGAGGCCGAAGGGATAGACGCCCGCATCGGTGCCGAAGGACAGCTTGACGCCCGCCTTCACCGCCTTGGCGAAGCCGGCGCGCTGCTCGTCGGTGGTGGCGCGGTTCTTGGCGAGATATTCGGCGGGCCAGCCCTGTTTGGTGCCCTCCTCCTCGATCCAGTCGCCGTCATAGATGTCCATGTCGAGCCAGATTCCGGCCTTCTTCGCCATGGCGATGCCCTCGTCGTCGATCAGCGAGGCATGTTCGATCGAGCGCACGCCGGCGCGGATCGCCGCCTTGATGCCTTCGGTGCCATGGGCATGGGCGATGCAATAGCTGCCGTGGCGCTTCGCCGCGTCGCAGGCGGCCTGCATCTCGTCCGGCGTCAGCTCCAGCGCGCCGGGCTCGGAGCCGATCGCCAGCACCGCCCCGGTCGCGATCAGCTTGATGAAGTCGGCACCGTGCTGGAACAGGAAGTCCACCTTCGCCCGCGCCTCGTCGGCATTGCGGACATAGCCGGTTTGCATGTCGGCGGGCAGGACGACGTCGGGTGCCGCGCCGGTCACCGCGCCGCCGCCGCCCGGTATGGTGATGTAGGCGCCCGCGACGAGCATGCGCGGCCCCTCGACCTCGCCTCGTTCGATGGCGTCGCGCAGCGCCACGTCGGTCAGGCCGCGATAGACGCCGACATCGCGCACGCTGGTGAAGCCCGCTTCCAGCATCGTGCGTGCGACGGACGCCGCCTTGAGCGCCACCTCCGCCTCGCTATGCTTGAGCGCCTCGATCGGATCGCCCTCGGTGAAGCCGTCCGAGATGTGGGTGTGGCAGTCGATCAGGCCGGGCAGCACCGTATAGCCCGACCAGTCGACCACCGTCCCCTGCGCCGGTGCACCGTGCCAGGGCGCGACCGACGCCACCCGGCCGTCCACCACCGTGATCGCCTGGTCGGCGAGCACCCGCCCCTGCTCGGGATCGACCAGGCGGCCGGCATGGACGGTGACGGTCCCCGCCTGCGCCGCGCCGCCCAGCAGCAGCGCGACGCAGGCGAGAAGGGCGCGCGGGATCAGAATTTGTATCCCGCGCGAATGCCCATGGTGCGCGGCGTGATGATCACCTCATAAGGCCGCTGGAAGCAGGAGCCGCATTCCTGAAAGCGGGAGATCTGCGCGCGCGCGTCGAACGCATTCTCGACGAAGAATTCCGCCGACATGTTGCCCCATTCGCCACCCAGCGCGAAATCGGCGGTGGTGTAGGCGCCGATCCGGCCGACCTGATCCGGATAGAAGAAGCTGTCCGGATCGGCGATGACCGCCGGGTCCGTACCGTCCACGCCGGCCTTCAGCACCTTCGACCGAAGATCCGTTCCCGCCGAGCTCGCATGGGTCACATTGGCCTGGATATGCATCTTCACGGGGTCGAGCTGGAATTCGTACCGCGCCAGGGCGTTCATCTTGAATCGTGGCGTGACGGGCATGCGCTTGCCCTTGGCGGATTCGATGAAATTGACCTGACCGTCCGGCCCGGGCGTTTCGCACTGGAACGTCGGATCGTCATAGGCGCACAGATTCTTGCGCGTCTTGCCGTCGATATAGGCGGCACTGCCCGACAGCGTCAGCCCGCGCACCGGATAGAGCGAGAAGTCCATCTCGACACCCTTGATGCGCGCATCCGGCCCGTTGTGGATCTCGGTGAAGCTGTTGAGCCCCAGGAAAGCGTATTGGAAGTCCTTCCAATCCTGCCAGAAGAAGGCACCGTTGACGCGCAGCTTGTGATCCAGCCAGCTCGTCTTGAAGCCCAGTTCGTAATTGGTCAGGAAGTCCGGCTGATAGGGCGGCAAATCGGCGCGGCGGTTGATGCCGCCGGGGCGGAAGCCGCGCGACCAGGTGGCGTAGACCATTTTGTCCGGCGTCACCTTCCAGGTGAGGTTCAGCCGGTGGATGACGCCGTCACCGGATGTGCTCTTCGGGCTGAGCTTGCCGTTGCTGAAATCCGCCAGGTTGGTGCAGGGGCCGAGGCCCTGCGCGGGCGGCGCCAGCGTGCCGCCCGGATTTTCGCGAACCGTGGAGCCGTCGGTATTGTAGCAGGCGGCGACGCCGGTGCGCGAACTGCCGGCTGCGTTGTAGGGCGGCCCGTTGGGATTCCGGCCGAAGCCGAAGAAACCGATCAGCGAATTGTCATATTTGTAGTAGCGCAGGCCGCCGGTCAGCGTGAGATTGTGGAAGATGTCGTAGCTCGCCTCGCCGAAGGCGGCATAATCCTTGTCGACGCGATTCTGGTCGGTCAGCCAGAGCGTGCCGGGATGGCCGTTGACCGACAGGTCCGCCCCCAGCCCATCGATCTTGTAATCCTGCACGATATGGTGCGACTGGCGCTGGAAGAAGCCGCCGGCCACGACCCGGAAGGGCTTGTCCACCGGCGAGGAGATGCGGACTTCCTGGCTCAGCTTCCGGAAGGTGTCGGCGCCGACGATATATTGCAGCGGCGGGATGTTGTTTCCAGCATTATCCTGATAATAGAAATAGTTGGCAAGGCCACCAGCGCCGGAATAGAGGCTGTCATAGGCCTCGGCATAATCGGTATAGTCGGCCGAGGAATTGATCTTCCGCCACAGATAGGCGCCGGCATAGGTCAGATCCCAGTCGCCGATCTTGCCCTGGATGGCCAGCGCGCCCTGGACGAAGCGATCCTTGTCATATTCCGGCTTGAAATGCTGCACCGAGAGGCCGGACAGCGACGGATCGATACCGAAGCTGCCATGCTGGCTCTGCTGTTGCCCGATCACCGTGCCGGTGGCCGTCCAATTGTCGTTGAGCTCGATCTTCAGCGCGCCGCGACCGCCATAGATGTCGGCATCGTTATAGTTCTTCTTGACGAACTTGCCGTTGTTGACGCTGATCCCGGTATCGTAGCCGGGCGGGATGCCGAGCGCGGGATTGCCGGGGCTGGCCGCATCCGGCGCGCCGATGAACGTGCGCGTGCCGGGAATGTTGTCGATATAGCCGGCGTCATGCTCGTAGAAGCCGACGATGCGCACCGCCATGCGATCGTTGATCGGCGCGTTGATGAAGCCCTCGGCCTTGCCGCCCTGCGACCCGTGCGCGACCGTGTTCCCCTCGAGGTCGAGCTTGCCATAGAAATGCGAGGTATCGGGCTTGTTGGTGATGATGCGGATCGTGCCCGATTCCGACGAAGCGCCGTAGAGCGTACCCTGCGGGCCGGACAGCGCCTCGATCCGCTCGATGTCGTAGACATGGACGTCGAGCGTGCCGCCGATCGTCGTGATCGCCTGCTCGTCGAGATAGGTGCCGACCGACGGCAGCGAGCCCGAATGGTTGCCGTCGCCGCCCGACACCACGCCACGGATATAGACGCTGGTCGATCCCGGCTGGATGGTCTGGAAGGTGACGCTGGGCAACTGCTTCGTATAGTCGTTGAAATTGGCGATGTTGAGCTGGTTCAGCTTCTCGGTGGTGATCGCCTGGATGCTGATCGGCACCTTCTGGATGCTTTCGGACCGCTTCTGCGCGGTCACGATGATCTCGCCGTTGATCGGTTCCGCCGGCTTGGCGGCCGGGGCCGGCGCATTGGTCTGCGCGATGGCCGGGCCCCCGAACCCGGCCAGTGCGGTGGTCGCGAGAAGTAAAGCCGGCAACGGCTTACGGTAGAACATATTGGTGCCCCTTTTTTTATTTCTGTCGAAAAGCTGTTACGCACTCGAAACGGTGTCAAGCAGCCCGTCGCATCCCCTTTTCATTATGCTTCACCATGGCAATCCCGTCACAGCGTCGGCGCCTCCGGATAGGCGTCGAGCACCGGGCCGAGCGCATTCCGGAGCGGCCCGAGCCAGGGATCGAAGCGCTTCCACTGCTCCAGCCCCTCGCGGAAGATCGGCTGCCGCACCTGTTCGGACGAGGCGGTGCGCACGGCGCGCTTCGTCTCATGGAAGCGCAGGCACGCTTCCTCGAACGGCAGGCCGGCGGCGGCGAGCAGCGCCCGCGTCTCCGCCTCCTGATCCTCCACCATCCGCTCGTAGAGGATGCGGTGGACATGGCCCGGCAAGATCCGGTCGACATGCGCCATCCAGCGCACGTAATCGCGATAATAGAGGCCGATATCGGCGAGGTCGTAGGTGAAGACCTGGCCGTGCGCGAAATGCTGCTTGAAGTTGGACAGGCAGCAGCCGAGCGGATGGCGCCGCGCATCGATGATCGTGGCGTTGGGCAGGATCAGCCGGATGAAGCCGACATGCGCCCAGTTGTTCGGCATCTTGTCGATGAACAGCGGCCGGTCCGTCTTGCGCTGGACGCGGGTGCGATCGAGATACTCCTCGCCCAGCGCGCGCACCTCCTCCCGGCTCAGCCCGGCGACACCGTCGCCGACGCGGGCGGCCAGCGCGGCGATGTCGGGCAGTTCGGTGGTGCCCTCCACCTGCGAATGGCTGGCGAGGATCTGCTCGATCAGGGTAGAGCCCGAGCGCGGCAGCGACACCACGAAGACCGGATCGCGCGCGTCGCAGCCCCAGCTCTCGCGCTCGGCGAAGAATTCCGGCGTGTAGAGCGCCGTCCGGCGATCGACGATGCGCGTGGTCTCCCCGGCATCATAGTCGATCAGCGCGCGGCGCAGGCGATTGCCCTCGACATAATGCGCGAAGGCGGCCTCCGCCGCGCCGGCATCCTCCTCCGCCTTGCCGAGCGCGAAGGCGAGGTGGAACCGATGCTCGCCGTCCAGGCCCGGCTCGGCCAGCGCGGCGCGCATCGCCGCCCGGTCCGCCTCCGTGAAGCGGAAGGTCTTGAGGTTGGCCAGGCTCCACCAGGCTTCGCCCAGCCCAGGCTGCATGGCGATCGCCTGCCGGTAGGCGGCGATGCTCTCCTCCTGCTCGCCCAGCGTCTTGAGCATATGGCCCAGGCTCATCCACACCTTGGGCTGGTGGGGATAGCCGACGAGCACGCCGCGATAGAGCGCGATCGCCTGCTCGTAATCGCCCAGCCGGCTGAGGATCGCCGCCTTGAGATTGGTGTAGGAGGGGTGGCCGGGCTCGGCCGCCAGCAAGGGATCGATCGCCGCCAGCGCCTCCTCGCTGCGCCCGAGCCGGTGCAGGATCAGCGCATGGTTGTGGCGTGCCGCCGTGAAGCCCGGCGCCAGTTCGATGGCGCGTTCCAGCAGGTTGGCGGCGTCGCGGTAGCGGCCGATCCGGCCGGCCAGCTCCGCCAGCATGCGGATCGCCGCGACATCGGTCGGCCGCTGGCGAAGACGGTCGCGCAGGATGGGTTCGGCCACGTCGAGGCGTCCGTCCGACAAGGCCAGCGCGGCCTGCATCAGCACGGGATCGCCGGCCGAGGCGCGCACCCCGGCGAGATAGGCGCGATCGGCCCCCGCTTCGTCGCCCGCCAGCCGCAGCACGTCGGCCAGCGCGGTCCAGCTTTCCGCCAGATCGGGCTTGAGCTCGGTCGCGCGGCGCAGCGCGACGGTCGCCGCCGCCGCGTCACCCAGAAGATAATGGCTGAGCCCCAGTTCCAGAGCCGTGGCGGCCGATCGCGGCTGGTCTGCGAACAGCGTCGAGAGCGTGGCCCGCGCCGCCGCCACATTGCCGGACAGACGCTGCGCCCGCCCCTTGAGCAGCAAGGCCTGCGGCAAACCGGGCGCGGCGCGGAGGATTTCCTCGGCCTGGAGCAGAGCGAGATCGGGACGGGCGGACGCCAGCCGCTCGGCATGGGCCAAGGCCTCGCCGATCGATCCCATGGCGTGAGAGACGCTGCTCGCCACAAACCCCCTTCGACGGCCTTCCCACGGCCATCGCGCAGAATGAACATCCCGCGACGGGGGCCTGTCAATCCGGGTGTTGCAGCGCCATGACGATTATCAGACGATCGTGCAACAAGGTGACAGAAGCGCGCGACGAACCGTTGTTTGGAATGGAAGAGAGGGCCAATTCGTCTCCGACCATGCGCACCGAGCGCGGGCGGAGGGTAGCGGATCGGATCATCTCCCTCCGTTCGTCCTGAGCGAAGTCGAAGGACGTGCCCCAGACGCAGCGCTTGCTGCACGTCCTTCGACTTCGCTCAGGACGAACGGAGGATATTGGGGGTCCCCTCAGGGTCCGACCACCCCTACCCCAGCAGCGCGTCGATCCAGCGGCGGGCCAGCGCCGCCGCCTCGCTGGCCGAGAAGACGCTGCGATCGAGGCAGAGCTCCAGCCACAGCCCGTCGATCAGCGCGGTGATCGCCACCGCCTCCATCCGGCGATCCCCCTTGCTGCCGCATTCGACGAGCAGGCGCTCGATCGCGGCGCGAAAGTCGGCATAGCTTTCCGCATGCGCCGCCGCCACCAGCGGCATGGACCGGGTGAGACCCAGCAGGCCCAGCCAGGTGCCGAGCAGAGCCTCGTCCATCACCGGCGGCAGGAAATTGCCGACCACATAGGCTTCCAGCCGCGCGCGCGGATCGTCACCGGCCGCCGTCACCGCCTCACCCAAGGCCTCGCCCACGCGCTCCGACACCTGCCGGTAGGTCGCGGCGATCAGCGGCTCGACACCTTCGAAATGATGCGTGACGAGGCCCGGCGACACCCCCGCCTCCGTCGCGATGGTGCGGACCGAGACGCCGCCCGCGCCGTGCCGGGCGAGCGAGCGGGCGGCGGCGTCGATCAGCGCCTGCCGCCGCTCGGCCGGGGCGCGGCGATAGCTCGATCGCAGCATCAGGCGGACGCGACCACGATCGAAGCCCTTGCCATATGGATCATGCATTCTCCCGCTCGCCGGTTTCGCACGGTATCGCCGCGGGCCTGCCAGTCAACCAAGGCTCCCTTGGAGCAAATGAACAAAAGGTCATCTCACCCCCATGGCAGGGCAAGTGGTCGCGCCCGAAAAGGCCGGGATGGCAGCGTATCGTCACGCCATGGGGCCAAATGGGGGCAGAAGGCTTGCGGTCGGCATCACCGCCGTCGTGGTCGCCTTGCTGCTCGTCCTCGTCATGGCGGAGCACGGCACCTTCCGGCGCCTCGCCGGCAGCGGCGCCATGGTCGCCGCCTTGCCGGGCGTGACCCTCGACATCGACGACGGCGACAGGATGCCCGTCGTCACCAGCGTCCGCTCCGATGGCGAGGCCGAACGCGCCGGCATCCGCGCCGGGGACGAGATCGAGGCGGTGGACGGCCACCGCGTGCACGACATCGCCGCGCTCCGCTCCGCCGTGCTGTCCGACGGCGACGGCAAGCTCGCGCTTCATATCAAGCGGGGGGATGCGCTATGGACTGTCGCTCTGGACCGCAGCGAACCTGCGGCCGGCAACGCGATGGCGATGGAAACGGCGAATGGCCCATAAGATACTGCTGATAGAAGACGACCGGCAGACCGCGACCTACATCGTCAAGGGCCTGAGCGAGGAGGGCATGACCGTGGATCATGCCGACAATGGCCGCGACGGCCTCTTCCACGCCACCGATGGCGGCTATGACGCGATCATCCTCGATCGCATGCTGCCGGGGATGGACGGCATGGCGGTGCTCGGCGCGCTTCGGGCCGGTGGCATCCACACGCCGGTGCTGATGCTCTCCGCGCTCGGCGCGGTGGACGATCGGGTGGCGGGCCTCACCGCCGGATCGGACGATTATCTCACCAAACCCTTCGCCTTCGCCGAATTGCTGGCGCGGTTGCGGCTGATGCTCCGCCGGGGCGGCGCCGGCACCCAGCCGACGACGCGGCTGGCCTGCGGCGATCTCGACATGGACCTGCTCAGCCGCAAGGTGAAGCGCGGCGCCCGCGCCATCGACCTCCAGCCGCGCGAGTTCCGGCTGCTCGAATATCTGCTGCGCCACAAGGAACAGGTGGTCACCCGCACGATGCTGCTCGAAGGCGTGTGGGATTATCATTTCGATCCCGGCACCAACGTGATCGACGTCCATGTCAGCCGGCTGCGGCGCAAGATCGACGACGGCGAGGCGGTGCCGCTGATCCACACGGTGCGCGGCGCCGGCTATCGGCTCGGCCTGGACGGCTGAGCGCGCGATCGTGCGCGTTCCCGCTTTCCTGCGCTCCTCCACCACGCGCTTCTTCGCGCTGGTGTTCGTGCTGCAGCTCATCTCGGGCACGTCGCTGCTGCTGTTCGTGCGCCACATCATCGCCGACGAGCTGGAGCGCACGTCGCGCACGCTCGTCACCGAGCTGCACGACGATCTCGTCGCCGACTACAAGCAGGAGGGGCTGGCGGGCCTGCGCAACCTGATCGGCGCGCGGCTGACGGGATCGCGCGCGCGCGACGCCGCCGTGCTGCTCGACGATCCCAACGGCAACCAGCTCGCCGGCAACATCGCCGACTGGCCGCCGACCATCCCGTTCGATTCGGGCTGGCAGGTCGTCACCCTCTACCGGATGGGGCGCGACAAGCCGGAGCCGATGGGAATCATCGCCTCCAAGCTGCCCGACGGCACCCACCTGCTCGTCGGCCATGTCGTCGAAGGCGATCTCCGGGTACGGCGGCTGACCGGGGAGGCGATGGCGGCGGCCTTGCTGCTGGCGGTGCCGCTGGCGCTGCTCGGCGCGATCGTGGCGACGCGGGTGATCACCGGCCGGGTCGAGCGCATCGCCGAATCCGCACGACGATTCGGCATGGGCGACCTCGCGCTGCGGGTGCCGCACGAAGCCGGCATGAAGGATGCCTTCAGCGACCTCGCGGCCGCGATCAACCTCATGTTCGGGCGGATCGAGGCGCTGGTCAGCGAATTGCGTGTGGTGACGGACAGCCTGGCGCACGATCTCCGCTCGCCCCTCACCCGGCTGAGCGCCACCGTCGAGCGGGCGATGCGCGAGACCGACGACGAGGCCGCGATCGCCGCGCTGGAGCGGGTGGGATACGAGGCCGAGACGCTGCTGGCGATGCTCTCCACCGCGCTCCAGATCAGCCGCGCCGAGGCCGGCATCGGGCGCGACCGCTTCGTCGACACCGACATCGGCCAGATGATCGAGGATCTCGCCGAAGTCTATGGCCCGCTCGCTGAGGAGCGCGGCTTCGCCCTCACCACGCATGGCGGCGCCCGGGCGGTGGTGCATCGCGAGCTGGTCGGCCAGGCGCTCGCCAACCTCGTCGACAATGCCATGAAATATGGTCGTCCGGGCGGGGCCATCCTCCTGTCGGTGGAACGGTCCGCGGATGCGGTGACGCTGACGGTCGATGACGATGGCCCCGGCATCCCCGAGGATCAACGCGCCGAGGCGCTGCGGCGGTTCGGCCGGCTCGATCCGGCCCGCAGCGCGGGCGGCGCCGGCCTCGGCCTCGCTCTGGCGGCGGCCGTCGCGCGCCTGCACGGCGGCACGATCGAGCTTGGCGACAATGCGCCGGGCCTCTCCGTGCGGCTGGAGCTGCCCGGTGCGCCCGATTAGGGTCAGCCGATCATCACGCCCACCACGCGCCAGAGGCCGCCCTCGCGATCGAGCGTGACCGTCTCCAGCACATCGGCCTTGTTGGCGAAGTTCGTCCGGAACTTCACCACCTCGTAGCCGGAAGGCGGCGCGGGCAGAGTCTCCTCGCTGAGGAATGTGCGCGACAGCATCGCGCCGAGCGGTCCGCGCGCCTCGTCGGAGGCCGCGGCCCAGGTCTGGCGCGTGTTGAGCGTGCGGAACGCCGTGCCGGTGGCCTGATAGCTTTCGTCCCAACGGCCCTGATCGACCAGCATCAGCCACTGCTGCGCGGCGTCCCGCACCTCCGGAATCACGCTCGAGGCGGCAGCGGCGGCGGGCGGCGGCGGCGAACCGGCCTGAGGCCATGCGGCGAGCGCCAGCAGTCCAAGCACAAATGTCATGAGGAGCACTCCGATGATGATCCCGGGCCGGCGGTACGGCCGCCCCACGCCGTCGACCGGCGCGTCTTCCTGATCCGTCGGAGGGCGGATCGCGTCTTCCCCGATTCGACTGTCCCCCAGGGAATTGGGGGGCGGCGACGCCGGGTCGCCATGCTCGGCTTCCAGCAGCAGGCGTGCCGCCTCCCGGCTGCTCGAAACCGCCATCTTGCGCCGCGCATCGCGAAGCCGCTCGTTGATCGTGTGCACCGAAAGGCCGAGGCGGCGCGCGGTCGATTTCGCGTCGTGACCGCGAACGATCAGGCGAAGCGTCTGCTTCTCCTTTTCGGTCAGCGCCCACAGGGCTTCTTTCGCCGGCACGCTCATCGTCCCCGTGGCCTAGGTCCGGCCCGCCGTCGCAGCTACCCCCAAAAATTCGTACCTGGGGCCGCGGAAAGCCGCTTCTACTCCGCCGCCGCCTCGACGCGGCCGGTGCGTTGCAGCTTGCCCCAGCCCACCCATGGCCCCGACAGCGCCGCCGACACCGCGCGCAGCACCACCGAATACATCAGCTGGCGATAGACGAAGCGCTGCGCCAGCAGCAGGAAGGCCGGGAAGCGCTGGCGGCGCGGCTCCAGCCGGTAGGCGATCCAGCCGCACAGCAGATCGATGCAGGTGAAGGCCATCCAGTAGATGCCCATGCGGATCACGTCGGTATGGGTCTGCGCCCAGCCATGCTGGTGGACGCGGATGACGGTGCCGACGATGCTGATCACCAGCGCGAGATCGATGATCGGCGAGACCACCGCGAAACCGATTTGGAACAGCCAGGCCTGCGGGATGCCGACGAAGGCCAGCCCCGCCGGCTTGCGCTCGCGCAGGATCGCGCCGTGCTTCCACAAACATTGCAGCGTGCCGAACGCCCAGCGGAAGCGCTGCTTGGCGAGCGCGCGGAAGGTTTCGGGCGCCTCCGTCCACGCCACTGCCTCGACATCGTATGCGACGTCCCAGCCGGCGCGCTGGATGGCGATGGTGAGGTCCTGGTCCTCGGCCAGCGTATCGACCGGATAGCCGCCGACGGCATCCAGCGCCGCGCGCCGCCACGCGCCGACCGCGCCGGGCACCACGGTGATCGCGTCGAAGCGGGTGAGCGCGCGCCGTTCCAGATTCTGCGCGGTCACATATTCCACGCTCTGCCAGCGGGTGACGAGATTGACCCGGTTGCCGACCTTGGCGTTGCCCGCCACCGCGCCGGTCCGCTCGTCGACGAACCAGCGGGAGAGGCGCGCGATCGTCGCCTTCTCGAACTGGGTGTCGGCATCGAGCGCGACGATCACCTCGGCGCTGGACAGTTCGAGCCCGCGATTGAGCGCCACCGCCTTGCCGCCATTCTCCAGCGTCAGCAGGCGCACGCGCGGCTCGTCGGCGAAGGTGGCGCGGACGATGTCGCTGGTGCCGTCGGTCGAGCCGTCGTCGATCACGATCACCTCGACCTGGACATCCTCGCTCGCGAGCACGCGGCGGATCGAGCCTTCGATCACGGTCGCCTCGTTGAAGGCGGGGATCAGCACCGAGACGAAGCGGCCGGGATCGATCGCGGGCGGCGGCTCCTTGCGATCCTCCCGCGCGGACAGGGTGGCCAGGGTCGCCATCAGCAGCGCGCGGATGATGCCGAGCGTGATGGCCACGAAGAACAGCCACTTGAGCAGGCCCAGCAACGCGGCGAGGAACAGGAACATGCCGACGTCGGCGCGCACCGCCAGCAGGTCCTTGCCCGATATCGTCGGCATCACCTGATCGCGGGTGAGCCCGATCAGCTGGGACACGGTGACGAACTTGTAGCCATGCGCCTTCAGCGTCTCGATCACCTGGGGCAGCGCCTCCACGGTCTGCTGCCGGTTGCCGCCCGCATCGTGCATCAGGATGATGTTGCCCGAGAATTTGTCGTTGCTCGCAGCCACGCCCTTGAACGTGTTGCGCAGGATCGCCGGCACGCCGGGTTCCTGCCAATCCTCCGAATCGACATGCAGGCCGACATTCACGTAGCCGTCGTCCTGCGCGCGCAGCGCGGGCACGAGCTCGTCGTCGGTGGTCGGCTCGGCGTCGCCGAAATAGGGCAGGCGCAGCAGCCGGGTGCCGCGCCCGGTATAGGCCTCGATCAGGCGCTGCGTGGCGTTCAGCTCGATATTGGTGCCGCGTTTCTGCAGCAGCGCCATGTTGGGATGGGTGTAACTGTGATTGCCGATCTCGTGCCCTTCCGCGATCTCGCGGTTGAGCAGGCCGGGATGGGTGACGGCATTCTCGCCGATCACGAAGAAGGTGGCGTTCACCCCCTCGCGCTTGAGGATGTCGAGGATGCGCGGCGTCCAATAGCCGTCCGGCCCGTCGTCGAAGGTCAGCGCGACATAGCCGGGCCGGTAGCCCGTCTTGGTGACGACATAGGGAGTCGGCAGGCTGTGATATTGCTCGTCGCGGATCAGGCCGCGATGATCGGTCGCGATGGTGCGCGTGCCCGTCGTCGGCGTGTCGGTGACGCGCAGCACCTCGCCATTGCCCTCGACATCCACGTCGCCCACCGAGCGCAGCGTCGAGAGATCGGGCGGGAACCTGTTGTCCTGGAACGCCCGGAGCGCATCCCACACGCCGGGATCCTCATAGCCCAGCCGCCACAGGGCGACGGCCGAGACACCCACTGCGTCGGCCGCCTTGAGCTGGTTCCAGCCGCTCGCCGCATCGAGCATCCAGACGGTGCGCGGATTGCCGCTGTCGTCGGTATAATCGAAGGTGGAATTGCCGCTGGCCGGATCGAACCGGATCTGCGCGCTGCTGTCGTGCGCGGTCAGCCACGCCTCCTCGACGGAGTCGTTGTCGGCCGCGCCGTTCTTCGGCCAGTCATAGGCGTAATTGCCGATCGCCATGATCGTCTTGGCCGGGCCGATCTGCGCCACGGCCGCGCGCATCTGCTGCACGAACCAGGCCTGGCTGGCGATCGGGCCGGGCGCGCTCGCATTTTCGTGCTCGTCATAGTCCATGATGAACAGACGATCGGCGAAATGGGCGTAGGCCTTGAGGTTCCAGTCGGCGTCGCCGACCGGGACGGTCAGGGTCACCAGCATGTTGCGTGGGCCGAAACGCTGCTTGGCCTCGGCGATCAGGCGCAGATAATCGCGCTGCGAGGCGGTGGGCACCTCCTCGAAATCGAACACCACGCCATCGGCATGCTTGGCGGTGAGGGCCGCGTCGAGCTGATCGAGGAAGGCCTTCCGCGCCTTGGGATCGCGCAGCAGCGCGGCGGTGCCGGCGACGTCCCACACGCCGTTCTGGACGTTCTGCACCATCGGCAGGACCTTCGGCCGGCTCGTGCCCATGCGGAGCACGGCATCCAGCACGCGGTCCTTGGTGACGACGAACTTGTGGTCCTTGCCGGTGACGAACATGAGATCCGGCACCAGCCAGTCGATCTGCCCGATATGCCGGACCAGCGAGGCCTTGGAGGCGTCGTCCCACGGCACGTAGAAACCGACCACCTGCTGATGCACGGCCTCGGCCGCCTTGGTGCTGCCGGGCAGCCAGCTGCCGATGGTGCGCCGGAGTACGCGGCCGACATGCGCGATCTGCGCCGGGATCGGGCGCGGCTGCGGATGTTCGATGCCGATGTCGAGGGCGTTCGGGACGGGCACCTCCACGATCGTGAAGGCGAAGACGCACGCAGCCAGGAACAACGCCAGGATCAGCGCGAACAAGGTGCGAATCGACCAGCGCTTCCGCCGTCCGCTGGGATCGTAAAAAACCGGCGCCTTCATGCAGTCCCGACTATCAAGTTTCGTAGACGAGGAAAACGGCGCTCGACCGGGAGTGGGTAGTCGAGCGCCGTTCCGTCATGCATCGGCGTGACAGGGTCCAGGCCCGCCGACGCACTCTGTCTATGCGCGCGGCGCCCACGGAGCCGTGGCGATCGAATGAACGATACGTAATGAAGCCCGGTCAATCGAAGCTTTCGTCCGGATCGACGCCCCACAGCTTCGTTTCCTCGACGAAACCGCCGCGCCCCATGACATCCAGCTTGCACCAGCCCGCGGCGCAATGGGAGAGCCGCCCGATCACGCCCGGCTCGGCCCGCCACACCACCTTGGCGTCGGGACGGGGGGCGTCGTGCAGGTCGGCGACGGCATCCTTCACCATGCCGTTGCGCTGGTCCGACACGAGATTGCCGATCATCCAGCCGGTGGTGCCGTCCGGATCGCGGACCTTGCGCCAGCCGGGATAGACCTCGACCACCTGGACCGGCAGGCCCTGCCGCTGGTAGAACCAGTTGACCGGATAGTTGCGGCCCGGCCCGGTGCGCATCCGCGCCTGCCCGGCCGAAAGCGCCGCCCAATAAGGCGTCTTGCGCTGCTGGGGCGCCGAAGCCGCCTGAACCGTTCCGGCAAGCAGAAGCGCCGCCAGTGCCGCCGTCGTCGCTTTCATGATCCTGCCCTCTGCATGCGCCCCTGGCCGTTGCTCTAGGCCAGGAAAGACGGCAGCCACAAGGGCTTGCGCGTATTCGTTACGGCAGCCCGGCCAGCCAGTCGCGCAGCATCGCCTGCCCGGCCCGCGCGGCCGCTCCGCCGAGCGCTTCATGGCCGGCGCGGATCGCCGCTTCGCTCGTCCCGGCGCCGGTCACATAGTCGGCGTCCTCGGCCAGCCAGCGGTCGATATCGTCGTCGGGCGATCCCATTTCGGGGTGGCATTGCAGCGCCAGCACGGTGTCGCCGAGCGCGAAGGCCTGCGGGAAATGCGCCGTCTCGGCGAGCAAAGCCGCGCCCTCCGGCACGGCGAATCCGTCGCCATGCCAGTGGAGGATCGGCACACCGTCGAGCGCGGCCAGCGGCGAGCGGCGCCCCGCCCCGGTCAACGCCACCGGCGCGAAGCCGACCTCGCGCACCGGACCGGGCTCCACCCTCGCGCCCAGCGCGGCGGCGATCAGCTGTGCGCCGAGGCAGACGCCCAGAGTCGCCCCGCCCGCCGCGATCCGCAGCGCGATGCGGGCGAGCTCGCCGTCGATCCAGGGATGATCCTCGCGCTCGTAGACGGCCATCGGCCCGCCGAGCAGCACCAGCAGGTCCGGCTCCAGCAGATCGACCGCCGCGAAATCCCCGTCGCCCGCGAACACATGCTCGACGGCATAGCCGCGCTCCGCGAGCGGGCCGGCGAACGCCGCCAGGCCCTCATGCGCGACATGGTGGACGACAAGGGCGCGCACTCAGTCGCCGGTCAGGATGCGATCGACGAGCTGCTTCACCGTCGGCACGAAGCCATTGGAATAGAAGGGATCCTGCTTGAAGCGATAGGCGGCGTGACCGGCGAACATGAGATTCTCCTCGGTCGATCCGCCATGCGCGATCTCCTGCAGCGTCTTCTGGATGCAGAAGCTGCGCGGATCGGCGAGGCGCCCGGTCGAGTTGGTCTCGTTGTCCGCCCACGACGAGAAGCCGCACTGGCTGAGGCAGCCCATGCAATCGGCCTGGTCCTTGCGGATGACCTTCATCTCCTCGGGCGTCACGAAGACGAGCGTATTGTCCGGCGTCTTGAGCGCGCTGGTATAGCCGAGGCCGTACCATTCGCGGGCGCGCAGCAGGTCGCCGCGCGTCACCCAGAAGCTCTTGCCCTTCACGCCGACGTCGAGCTGGAACTGGTGGTCCCCCGCCGCCTCGCCGGAGAAGGCGATCTGGCGATCCGAGCGGGCCTCGAGGTTGCGCAGGAAGGGATTGCGCACGGCGGACGAATAGAAACCCGTCGGCGAGAAGCGGTGGAGCAGCACGTCGCCCTCGTCGAGCGTCATCAGCCGCTGTTTCCAGCCTTCCGGAATCGGGCTTTCCTGGGTCAGCAGCGGGCGCGTGCCGAACTGGAAGGCGATCTGGCCGAGCTCGGGATTGTCGATCCAATTGTCCCATTCGCGCAGGAACCAGACGTTGCCGGCCATGATGATCGGGGTGCTGTCCGGAATGCCGCCCTCGCGCATCGTCTCGCGCAGCGCCTTCACGCGGGGATAGGGATCCTCCGGCGCCAGCGGGTCCTCGGCATTGGAGAGGCCGTTATGGCCGCCGGCCTTCCACGGATCCTCGTAGACCACCGCCGACAGCCAGTCCGCCGCCTTGTGGTAGGCGCGCTTCCACAGCGCGCGGAAGGCGCGGCCGGAGCTCACGATCGGCAGATAGGAGACATGGTGCTCGGCCGCGATCTCGGAGAGCTTGTAGGGCATGCCCGCGCCGCAGGTGACGCCGGTGACGAGCCCCCTTGTCCGCTCCAGCACGCCCTGCAGCACGCGCTGCGCGCCGCCCATCTCCCACAGCACGTTGATGTTGATCGCGCCCTTGCCGGACGCCATCTCATAGGCGCGCTTCACCTGCTCGACGGCGCCGTCGATGGCATATTGGATCAGCTCCTCGTGTCGCTCGCGCCGCGTCAGCGCGCGGTAGATCTGGGGGATGATCTTGCCTTCGTGATCGTAGCTGTCGGCATTGACCGCCGAGACCGTTCCGATGCCGCCGGCCGCCGCCCAGGCGCCGGAAGACATATGGTTCGTCGCCGAGACACCCTTGCCGCCTTCGACCAGCGGCCACACTTCGCGGCCGCCATACAGGATCGGCTGCAGACCTTTGAACAAACCTTTTCTCCATCGAGGAGCTTCAGACCCGCGCGCGTCTTAGCAGGATGCTCAGGCCAGCGCTAATCCTGCGTGAGAAACGCACGAGGGGCCCCGATCGCCTCACCGTAGAGCGCCGCATAGGCCGCGATCATGGCCTTTTCGTCATAGCGTTCCCAAGCCAGAGCACGGTTGGCGGAACCCAGGCGATGGCGGGTGTCGCGATTGGCCAGCAGCCGGCCCAGCGCCTCGGCGAAGGCCCCCTCGTCCTCGGCCGGCACGACGTAGCGGCGGTTGTCGGCCGAGACCATGGCCCGGATGTCGCCGACGTCGGTGGAGACCACCGGCAGGCCGGCCGCCATCGCCTCGATCAGCGAGATCGGGAATTGCTCGCTGTCGGACGACAGGGCGAAGATGTCGAAATGGCCGACATAGCGCGCGGGATCGGCGAGGAAGCCGGGCAGCAGCAGCCGGCCGGCCACGCCCTCGGCCTGCGCCGTCGCCAGGATCGCGTCGCGTTCGGGCCCTTCGCCCACGATCACCAGCCGTCCCCCTGCCCCCGATCGCGCGAAGGCACGGACGAGGCGCGGCAGGTTCTTGACCGCACGCAGGCCCGCCATGGTGCCCACCACCACGTCGCCGGGCGCGCGGCGAAAGCCGGGTATGGCATCCGGCTCGGGCGGGCCGAAGCGCGCCAGCGGAATGCCGTTGGCGATGCGGCGGATGTGCCCGGCGGGCTGGCGCCAGACCTTGCGCGCGATCCGCTCCAGCCGCTCGGACGGCACGACCAGCTTGTGCGCGGCGCCCAGCATCGCGCGCCGGAACAGCACCCGCGCCGGCTTCTGGCGGGCCAGCTCGTCGGCGTTGAAACCATCCTCATGATGAATCAGCGGCGGCAATGTCAGGGCGCCGGCATAGAGGCGCCGGGCGGCCACCCCGTCCATCGCCCCCCAATTGTAGCTGAGCACCAGATCGAAGCCGGCCATGTAGCGCGCGAACCGCCAGTAGCGGCGCGGGCCGGGCCGACCGATCAGCGACGGCGCCGCATCGCCCGGAAAGGCGACGGCGATGCCCGGATCGATCGCGTCGCGGGCGCCCAGCGCATCGGGAACGGCGCTCAGCACGACATGCTCCGCCGCATCGCCGAACGCATTCATCAGCCGCACGGCGCGCGCTTCCTTCCCGCCGAGCGAGAAGGTGGAATGGAGATGAAGAATACGGACGGGCATGACGACCGGACCCTTTTAGCGAAGAGAGGTGAACGGAGCGTGGATATCGGTCTCGCGATCCGAGAGCGCCTTCGTATCGATTATCGACGCAACCGCTTTTTGCCGTCGCCCCTGCGAAGGCGGGGGCCCATCTCCTGACCGTTCCACCTGGACGACCGTGCAGGAGAAGGGCTCCTGCCTCCGCAGGAGCGACGGGCTACCATGGGTTGCTGAGCGTGTTCGCGGGATTACCGCCCCGCTTTCACCCGCGCCAGCAGCCGGTCGATCGCGGCCACCGATTCCGGCTCCTCCAGCGAGGGCGCATGGCCGACGTCGGGCACCACAGTCAGTTCCAGGCTGGTCAGCCGGTGGGCCATCTCGTCGGCGGCGGCGGCCGTCAGCAGGTCGCTCCGCGCACCGCGCAGCAGCGCGATCGGGCGGCCGCGCAACGCCGAGAAAGCGGGCCACAGGTCCGGCGCCGGCGTGTCCTCCGGCGCCTCGCGGATCGGCTCGCCGATGCGCATGTCGTAATCGAACACCACCCGCCCCGCCGAGGTCAGCCGGCAGCGGCGCTTGGCGACGCGCAGCCAGTCCTCGATCAGGTAGCGGGGGAAGACGTCCCGCTCCGCCTCGGCGATGCCGCGCGCGGCATGGAGCCAGGTCGGCCAGCTCGCGCTCTTGCCGACATAGCTCTTGATGCGCGCCAGCCCGCCGGGCGCGATGACGGGGCCGATATCGTTGAGCAGCACGCCCGCCAGCCGCTCGGGCGTGGTCAGGGCCATCGCCATGGCGATCAGCCCGCCCAGCGAGGTGCCGAGCAGCACCGTCTTCGACAGGCCCAGCGCCACGTAGAGCGCGCCGATGTCCAGCACGTAGACGGGCGGCGCATAGCTCGCCGAATCGGGCGATTGCGGGCTCTCGCCGCGGCCACGCAGATCGACGCAGATCACCCGCCATTCGGGCGACAGCCGCTCGGCCACGCCCTCGAAGTCACGGGCGTTGCGGGTGAGGCCGGGAATGCACAGGATCGGCGGGCGCCCATCCGCGCCGCCGGGATAGTCGCGATAATGCAGCTTGAGGCCGTCGGTCGTCAGCCACCAGCCGTCTTCATAGCGCTGTTTCGAGGGCATGCTTGTCTCCCGGCGGTGGCCGGCCCCATATCGCGGCATGGACTTCTCCCCGCAAGCGCGCATCCTCCAGCTCGGCGACGGCTTCTACGATCGCGTGGCCCCCGCCGACTTCCCGCAGGGCATCCTGCGCTTCCGCAACGACCGCGCGGCGGCCGAGGTGGGGCTGGAGGGGCTGGACGACGCCGCATGGATCGCGCGCTTCGCCCGCTTCCGCCCCTTCGAGGGATCGCTGCCCGAGCCGCTGGCGCTGCGCTATCACGGCCACCAGTTCCGCGCCTACAATCCGGACATCGGCGATGGGCGCGGCTTCACCTTCGCGCAGCTGCGCGACGCGGGCGGCCGGCTGATGGACCTCGGCACCAAGGGATCGGGCCAGACGCCGTGGAGCCGCTTCGGCGACGGCCGGCTCACCCTGAAAGGCGGCGTGCGCGAGGTGCTGGCGACCGAGATGCTGGAGGCGCTGGGCGTGCACACCTCGCGCACTTTCTCGCTGATCGAGACGGGCGAGGCGCTGCATCGCGGCGACGAGCCCTCCCCCACGCGCTCCTCGGTGCTGGTGCGGCTCTCCCACGGCCATGTCCGCATCGGCAGCTTCCAGCGCCTTGCCACCTTGCAGGACGATGCCGGGCTGGCGACGCTGGTCCGCTATGCATTGACCGAACTCTATGGCGAGGAACCGGGCGAAGCGCCCGCGCTCCAGCTCCTCGGCCACGTGGTCGAACGCACGGCGAGGCTCGCGGCCTCCTACATGGCCGCCGGCTTCGTCCATGGCGTGCTCAACAGCGACAACATCAACGTGACGGGCGAGAGCTTCGACTACGGGCCGTGGCGCTTCACGCCTTATTGGGACAACGGCTTCACCGCCGCCTATTTCGACCAGAACGGCCTCTACGCCTTCGGCCGGCAGGCGCAGGCGATCCACTGGGACGTCGCCCAGCTCGCCATCGCCCTCTCGCGTATCGCCGAGGTGGAGGCGCTGGCCGCCCAGCTCGATCGCTTCCCGGCCCTTTACGAACAGGCGCTGGTCGCGGGCCTGCTGAGGCGGTTGGGCGTGAGCACCCGGGGCGAAACGGAGGATGTCGCGCTCGCCGACGCGCTGGTCCGAGCGCTCCAGCAATGCACCGTCACCATCGACCGCTTCTTCTTCGACTGGCGCGGCGGCCGGTCGCGCAACGCGGACCCCGCTTACGATCATCCGGTCTTCCGGCCCTTCGTCGAGGCGGTGCAGGCCTACACGCCGGCGGCGACGCCCGATCATCCTTATTGGTCCGATCCCGCGCCCTGCGGGATGCCGATCGAGGAGGTCGAGGCGATCTGGGCGCCGATCGCGGAGGCCGACGACTGGTCGCTCTTCGCCGCGAAAGTCGCCGCGATCAGGCGGATGGGCATGGCACTGGCTTGACCGCGCCCCGCAAACCTTGTTGGTGACACAGGGCGACAAGGCCAAATACAGGCGATCATGGTGATTTCGACGGAGCCGGCCACCGGCGCGGTGATCTGGGAGGGACCCGAAGGCGACGTCGACGGGGAAGTCTCCGCCGCGCGCGCGTCCTGGGCCGAATGGGCCGCACGCCCGGTCACCGTCCGCATCGAGACGCTGCGCCGCGTGACCAACACGGTGCGCGCCCGCGCCGAACCGCTCGCCGACCTGATCGCCCGCGAGACGGGCAAGCCGCTGTGGGAGGCCCGCGCCGAGATCGAGGCGGTGATCGCCCGCACCGACATCGCGGTGAACGGCTATTCGGAACGCACCGCGTCGCGCAAGCTCGACGGGCAGATGACCAACCGCACCGCGCTGCGCCACAAGCCGCATGGCGTGCTGGCGGTGCTGACGCCGTACAGCATGCCCGCCCAGGCCGCCAACGATCACATCGTGCCGGCCCTGATCGCGGGCAATGCGGTGGTGCTCAAGCCGTCCGACAAGGCACCGGCATCGGCGCTGATGCTGGCCGAATGCTTCCACGCCGCCGGCGTGCCGGCCGGCGCGTTGCGGCTGCTGATCGGTGGGGCGGAGACCGGCAAGGCGCTCGCCCGCCATCCCGGCGTGGACGGCGTGCTGTTCACCGGATCGGCCCGCGTCGGCCTCGCGCTCCACCGCCAGTTCGCCGAGACGCCCCACCGGATCCTGTCGCTCGAGATGGGCGGCAACAATCCGCTGGTGGTGTGGGACACGCCGACCCTCCATGCCGCCGCGACCATCGTCGTGCAGTCCGCCTTCACCACCGCCGGCCAGCGCTGCACCGCCGCGCGCCGGCTGATCGTGAAGGACGGCGCGCACGAACCCCTGCTCGACGAGATCACCCGGCTGATCGGCCGCCTCGTCGTCGCCGAGCCGCACAGCGATCCCGCACCCTTCATGGGGCCGGTGATCGACAACGACACCGCCGAAACCCTGCAGGAACGGTGGCTGGACCTGATGCTGAAGGGCGGACGGCCGATCACCCACCTGCAGCGCCCTCTGCCCGGACGGCCCTTCCTGACGCCCGGGCTGATCGACGTGACCGGAATCGAGAAGCGCGTCGACGAGGAGCTGTTCGGCCCGATTCTGCAGGTGATCCGCGTGCCCGATTTCGACGCCGCGATCGCCGAGGTCAACGCCACCCGCTACGGCCTGTGCGCCGCGCTGATCAGCGAGCAGCCGAGCCTGTACGAACGCTTCTGGGCGAATGTCCGCGCCGGCATCATCAACTGGAACCGGCCGACCAACGGCGTGGCCGCCAACGCCCCGCTCGGCGGCCTGGGCCTGAGCGGCAACCACCGCCCCGGCGCTTATTACGCGGCCGACAATTGCGCCTATCCCGTCGTCTCGGGCGAGGCGGACCAGGCGCGCGCATCGATCGGAGTGGGGCTACGCGACGCCTGACCCGCCTTGCCGCCTGCGCGCTGCTATTGCTGGCGACCTGCGCCAAGCCGCATTTCTATCGCGGCCCGGAGAGCGACCATTTCGACGGCCGCCATTTCTTCAATCCCGACGGCGAACAGGGCACCGGCGGCGACGAGAACAGGTCGCTCGTCCAGTTGCTGCAAGGCAAGGTGATCGAACGCCATCGGAGCTGGCCGGCATCGGTGCCCGTCACCCCCAGCGTGCCGCCGCGCCGGGTCGACGGCGGCGCGATGCTGGTCACGTGGATCGGCCATGCGACGGTGCTGGTCCAGACGCAGGGCCTCAATATCCTCACCGACCCGGTCTGGGCCGACCGGGATTCGCCGGTGAAGGGGATCGGGCCGCTCAGGGTCCGCGCGCCGGGGGTGCGCTACGCCGATCTGCCGCGCATCGATCTCGTGCTGCTCAGCCACGATCATTACGACCATATGGACGAGCATCTGCTCCGCCATCTCTGGGCGCGCGACCATCCGCTGATCGCGACGGGCCTCGGCAACGACATCCGGCTGGCGAGCTGGGGCATCGCGTCGCAGGCGCGCGACTGGGGCGGCGTGGTCCATGTCCGGCCGGGCATCGACGTGCTGTTCGACCGCGCCCACCATTGGAGCGCGCGCTCCACCGACGACAAGAACCGGACCTTGTGGACCGGCTTCACCCTCACCCTGCCGGGCGGCAACCTCTATTATGCCGGCGACACCGGGCCGGGCGACATGCGCTGGGCCGCGCAGGCCGCCCGGCACGGCCCGGTGCGCTTCGCGATCCTGCCGATCGGCGCGATCCATGCCGACGGCAATGTGAGCGGCAACCATATCGGCCCGGGCGATGCGGTGCGCGCCTTCGGCCAGCTGCGCGCCGGCACCGCGCTCGGCGTCCACTGGGGCACGTTCGAGCTCACCGACGAACCGATCGACCTGCCGCCGACCTTGCTCAAGCAGGCGCTGGCGCAAAACCATATCGCGCCGGATCGCTTCCGCGTGACCGAGGCTGGGGAGCAGTGGGCGATTCCGGCGCTCGCTTCCGCGTCGGCATCCGCGTCGCCCACGCCCTCCCCGTCACCCCAGCGAAAGCTGGGGCCTCCCTGAGGCACGCGCCACGCCCGCCGCCCGAGTCCCAGCGTCCGCTGGGATGACGATAAGGGGACATGGAATACCTTCACCGTTCGGGCTGAGCTTGTCGAAGCCCCGTCCTTCCTCTTTCGACGTGGGACAAAGAAAGGACAGCCCTTCGACAAGCTCAGGGCGAACGGATTTCGAGTTCCGACCGAACGGATTTGGTGGCAGTCCGAACAAACCCTCAGAACCCCGCCCCAAGCTCTTCTAGCCCCGCCCCAAGATAGGTTCGGTTGCGCCGGACCGGGGCCGAGCCCATGTCCGCACGCATCATGGCATCCCTGCTCGATCCCTCCGCGCGCGGGCGCGTCATCCTGGTCGGCGCCGGCCCCGGCGATCCCGGCCTGCTGACGGTGAAGGCCGTCGAGGCGCTGCGCGCGGCCGACGTGGTCGTGCATGACGGGCTGATCGATCCGGCAGTGCTGAATCATGCCCCCGCCCACGCCCAGCGCATCTCCGTGGCCAAGCAGCGCGCGCGCCACACCCTGCCGCAGGAGGCGATCAACGCGCTGATCATCGCCCATGTCCGCGCCGGATCGATCGTCGTGCGCCTCAAGGGCGGCGATCCGTTCGTGTTCGGGCGCGGCGGCGAGGAGGTCGAGGCGGTGCGCGCGGCGGGCCTGCCCGTCGAGGTGATCCCCGGCGTGTCGGCGGCGCTCGGCGGCGCGGCCGAGGCGATGCTGCCGCTCACCCATCGCGACTGGTCGAGCGCGGTCAGCTTCGTCGCCGGCCAGTGCAAGGGGCTGAGCGAGCAGGATTGGTCCGGCCTCGCCGGCAAGAGCCGCACGCTCGTCATCTACATGGGCGTCGCCAATGCCGCGGCGATCGCCGACAAATTGATGGCCGACGGCGTCGATCCCGGCCTGCCGGTCGCAGTGATCGAGAAAGCGACGCTGCCCGGCCACCGCGCGATCCGCACCCTGCTGGCGGACCTCGGCGACATGGTGGCGCGCGAGCAGGTGGAAAGCCCGGCGATCATCGTCGCGGGCGAGGTGGTGCTGCTGTCCGACGCCGAGAACCGGCTGCGGGCGCTCGCGAAACAGGCGGAGACGCTGTCATGAGGATTGGGGCGTGAAGATCGCGACGGGCAATGATCTGGCGACCGGCGACGTCGTCTGGTGGGATGGCGAGGGCTGGAGCCGCCATGTCGAGGATGCCGTCGACGTGGGCGAGCATGGCACGTCCCTGATCGCGCGCGAGGACGCCGCGCGTCGCGTCAACGGCGCCTATATCATCGATGCCGAGGCGACGGCGCACGGCCCCCGCCCCGCCCACATCAAGGATCGCATTCGTGCGCGCGGCCCGACGGTGCGCCCCGATCTCAACCGCGTGCCGATCGATCCGGCGACAGGGAGCTGGGTGATATGAGCATCTCCAGTCCCGTTCGGTTCGAGCAGCATCGAGCGCAGTCGAGATGCGCCTGTCGAGAATCCTTCTCGACTTCGGTTCTCGACAAGCTCGAACCTTCGCTCGAAGCGAACGGCAGGAACAAGAGCCATGTATAAATACGACACCTACGACCAGTCGATCGTCGACGCCCGCGTCGAGGAATTCCGCGACCAGGTCGCGCGGCGCATGGCCGGCGAACTCAGCGAGGACCAGTTCAAGCCGCTGCGGCTGATGAACGGCCTCTACCTCCAGCTGCACGCCTACATGCTGCGCGTGGCGGTGCCCTACGGCACGCTGGACAGCCGCCAGATGCGGATGCTCGGCCACATCGCGCGCAAGTATGACAAAGGCTACGGCCACTTCACCACGCGCCAGAACATCCAGTATAACTGGATCGAGCTGAAGGATGCGGGCGACATCCTCGCCGATCTCGCGACGGTCGAGATGCACGCCATCCAGACCAGCGGCAATTGCATCCGCAACACCACGTCCGACCAATATGCCGGCGCCGCCGCCGACGAGGTGGCCGATCCGCGCCCCTGGGCCGAATTGCTCCGCCAGTGGAGCACCTTCCACCCGGAATTCACCTACCTGCCGCGCAAATTCAAGGTCGCGATCGTCGCCTCGGACGAGGATCGCGCGGCGATGCGGCTGCACGATATCGGCCTGCAGTTGACGCAGAACGCGGCGGGCGAGACCGGCTTCAAGGTGTTCGTCGGCGGTGGCATGGGCCGTACCCCGATGGTCGCCCCGCTGATCCGCGACTTCCTGCCGGCGGCGGACTATCTCAGCTATCTGGAAGCCTGCCTGCGCGTCTACAACCGCTATGGCCGGCGCGACAACATCTACAAGGCGCGGATCAAGATTCTCGTGCACGAGATCGGCGCCGACGAATATCGCCGCCAGGTCGAGGAGGAGTTCCTCCACGTCAAGACGCTGGGCATCGATCCGCCGGCCGCCGAATTCGAGCGGATCAACGCCTTCTTCCAGCCGCCGGCGTGGGAACAGGGCCTGTCGGACGATCTCGATCTCTCCGATCCCGACTTCAAGCTGTGGGTCGACCAGAATGTCTTCGCCCACAAGGCGCCGGGCTATGCGATCGCCACGATCAGCCTGAAGCCGATCGGCGGCATCCCCGGCGATGCCTCGGCCGACCAGATCGACCTGATGGCGGACCTCGCGGAAACCTACAGCTTCGACGAGCTGCGCGTCACCCACAGCCAGAACATCGTGCTGCCGCATGTGAAGAAGGCCGATCTCCACGCCATCTGGCAGAAGCTCGACGCCGCCGGCCTCGCCACCGCCAATCTCGACCTGATCAGCGACATGATCGCCTGCCCGGGCCTCGATTATTGCAGCCTGGCGAATGCCCGCTCGATCCCGGTCGCGCAGAAGATCTCCGCGCGCTTCGCCGATCGCGAGCAGGATCTCGGCGAACTCAAGCTCAAGATCAGCGGCTGCATCAACGCCTGCGGCCACCATCATGCCGGGCATATCGGCATCCTCGGCGTCGACCGGAAGGGCACCGAGAATTACCAGCTGCTGCTCGGCGGATCGGGCGCGGAGGATGCCAGCCTCGGCCGCATCACCGGCCCCGGCTTCGACGAGGACGGCGTGGTCGACGCGATCGAGCGCACGCTGGATCGCTACGTGTCCGTCCGCGAGCCGGGCGAGCGCTTCCTCGACACCTATCGCCGCGTGGGCTTCGAGACGTTCAAGGAGGCGATCTATGGATAGCCTCACATCCGTTCGGGCTGAGCCTGTCGAAGCCCTGTCCTTCCTTTTTGACGCCCGGGAAGAAGGACGGCCCTTCGACAAGCTCAGGGCGAACGGAGGTTTGTATCGCCATGGTTGAAAGCCTCCGCTATCGCGACGACGCCGCGCACGAGGAGCCGGCCGTCACGCTCGACGCCTTCCTCGATCAGTCCAACGCCACCGCCGTGCGGCTGGAGTCGGACGAGGATGCGCGCAAGCTGGTGCCGTTCCTCGATCGCCTCGCGCTGATCGAGGTGGCCTTCCCCGCCTTCCGCGACGGGCGCGGCTATTCCGCCGCCCGCATCCTGCGCGAGGCCGGCTATGACGGCGAATTGCGCGCGGCCGGCGACGTGCTGGTCGATCAGCTGCCGCACATGCGCCGCTGCGGCTTCGATGCCTTCGCGCCCGACAAGCCGCTCGACCCGGCCGCCGTCGAGCGCGCGCTGGGCCGCTATTCCGACGTCTATCAGAAAGCCGCCGACGGGAGGGCGCCGGCCTGGAAACTGCGCCATGGCTGAACCTGCCCGTGCCCGTGATGTCATCGATACCGCGCCGCTTTTCACCCAGGCCGATGTCGATGCGCTCAATGCCCGCTTCACCGGCGTGCCGACGCAGGAGATGCTGCGCGCGCTGCTGACGGGCGAGCTGGCGGGCCGGATCGCCGCCGTCTCCTCCTTCGGCACCGAATCCGCCGTGCTGCTGCACATGATCGCGCAGGTCGATCGCGACGTGCCGGTGATCTTCACCAACACCCAGAAGATGTTCGGCGAGACCCTGGCCTATCGCGACGAACTGTCCGAACGGCTGGGCTTCACCGATCTGCGCGTCTACCGCCCCGATCCGCGCATCCTGGCTCAGAAGGACGCGACCGGGCTGCGCTGGTCCTACGATCCGGACGGCTGCTGCGAGATCCGCAAGGTCGAGCCGCTGCAGCGCGCGCTGGCGCCGTTCGACGCCTGGATCTCCGGTCGCAAGGGCTTCCAGGCCGCCACCCGCACCGCGATCCCGCTGTTCGAGCTGGACGCCAAGCATGCCGGCGGCGCGAAGCTGAAACTGAACCCGCTCGCCGGCTGGTCCAAGGACGATCTCAACGCCTATTTCGAGGCGCACAGCCTGCCGCGCCATCCGCTGGAGGCGCAGGGCTATCTCTCGATCGGCTGCTCGCCCTGCACCAGCGTCGTCAAGCCCGGCGAGGATCCGCGCGCGGGCCGCTGGCGCGGCTGGGACAAGGTGGAATGCGGCATCCACACGCCGGACGGGGTGGACCAGCCGAGCTTTTGAGATCCTATCACGCACGACACAATCCGTTCGCCCTGAGCTTGTCGAAGGGCTGTTCTTCCCCTTCGGCTACGCAAGAGGGAAGAACGGGGCTTCGACAAGCTCAGCCCGAACGGGAGATTTACGGGCCCGGCACCCTGTAACGACCACCTCAACGATTTCTTTAGCCCTCGGCGCTAGAAAAACCGCATGAGCATCGGAAGCATCCTCTCGGGCCTGACCGGCACCAGCCACGCCGCCTTCTCGACGCAGTCGGCGACCAGCAGCGCATCCGCGGAGTTGCAGAAGCTCTTCGCCAAGCTGCACATGGATGCGATCGCCAGCGCATCGGCCCCGTCCGCGACGTCGGGCAGCAGCTCGGCCGCCACCAGCACCAGCGCGACCAGCACCGCCTCGGGCGGCCTGATCGGCGAGATCAGCCACGGCCTGCGCCATCTCCTCGACGGCGGCATCGCGGCCGCCAAGGACGTCCGCGCCGCCGCCAAGACCGCGACCAGCGCCTATGCCCATGGCGGCGGGCTCGGCACGCTCGCCTCGCAGGTGGTCGACAAGCTCGGCTGATCGCCGCTCACGGCGCCGGCAGCGCCGTCACCTGCGTGTAGACGACCATCCACCTGCCCCCACGCCGCGCGAAGACATCGGCATAGCGGAAATGCGAGACGAAGGGCTTGCCGTCCTGCGTGCCGCGCTCGATCCCCTCACCCGAGGCGACGCCCCCATCCGCGCCCAGCGGCACGACGCGATGATGGGTGATCACGAACGGCTCCAGCACCTCGCCCGGATCGGTGGAAGCTGTGATGAAGGCTTTTCGATCGGCCTCCGCGCCCTTGCCGGTGATCAGCACGAAATCCGGCGCGAGCATCGCCTCCAGCACGACACGGTCGTGATGCTGCTGCGCATCGTCGAACGCCTGCGCCGCCTGCGCCAGCGTGCCGGCCTGCCCGGCGGACAGCAGCAGGGCCGCCAACGCGATCATTCGTAATCGGGCACCACATAGTTCGAATCGGCGAGATCCGAAAAGCGCGTGATCTTGGCGTCGAACTTCACCGGTATCGTGCCGGTCGAGCCATGGCGGGACTTGGCGACCACGACCTCGGCCACGCCGTGCACGCGGCTCATCTTCATCTGCCAATCCTCGAACGCGGCGACATCGGCCGCGCTGTCGCCCGATTCCAGCGACGCCTCCTTGGGCTTCTGGAAGTGGACGTAATATTCCTCGCGATAGACGAACAGCACGAGATCGGCGTCCTGCTCGATCGAGCCCGATTCACGCAGATCGGAGAGGATCGGGCGCTTGTTCTCGCGCGCTTCCACCTGGCGCGAGAGCTGGGAGAGCGCGATCACCGGCACGGCCAGTTCCTTGGCGAGCTGCTTGAGGCCGCGCGAGATTTCCGAGATTTCCTGCACGCGGTTCGATTCGCTGGCCTTGCCGCCGCCGGAGAGCAACTGGAGGTAGTCGACAATGATCAGGTCGATCCCGCGCTGGCGCTTGAGGCGACGGGCGCGGGTACGCAGCGCCGCGATGGTGAGGCCCGGCGTGTCGTCGATATAGAGCGGCAATTGCTCCAGCTCGGCGGCCGCGCGCGCGAGGTTGCGGAAATCCTGCTGGCTGATCTTGCCCATGCGCAGCGATTCGCCGCTGATTCCCGAGCTTTCCGCGAGGATGCGGGTGGCGAGCTGGTCGGCCGACATTTCGAGGCTGAAGAAGGCACAGCCGGCGCCGAGCCGCTTGTTCTCCGGAATGCCGTCCTCCCTCTCGCGCATCATCCGCTGGGCGGCATTGAAGGCGATGTTGGTGGCGAGCGAGGTCTTGCCCATGCCGGGCCGGCCCGCGAGGATGATGAGGTCCGAGCGGTGGAGGCCGCCCATCTTGGCGTTGAGGCTGTCGAGGCCGGTGGTGATGCCCGAGACATGGCCGCCGGAGTTCAGCGCGCGCTCGGCATTTTTCACCGCCTCGGTGGCGGCCTGCAGGAAGCTCTTGGTCGAGCCCTGCTCGCCGCCCTCCTCCGCCACCTTGTAGAGCGCGACCTCGGCCTGTTCGATCTGGGTCTTGGGATCGACCTCCTCGGAGGTGTCCATCGCGCTCTCGACCATGCCGCGCCCGACGCCGACCAGCGCGCGCAGCAAGGCGAGATCATAGATTTGCGTGGCGAAATCGCGCGCGCCGATCAGCGCCGCGCCCGATCCGGTGAGCTGGGCGAGATAGGCCGGGCCGCCCAGCTCCCGCATCGCCTCGTCGCCCTCGAACAGCGGACGCAGCGTCACCGGGTTGGCGATCATGTTGCGATCGACGATGCGCAGGATCTGGGTGTAGATCCGGCCGTGCAGCGGCTCGAAGAAATGCTCCTCGCGCAGCTTGATCTGCACGTCCTCGCACAGCCGGTTGTCGATCATCAGCGCGCCCAGCAGAGCGGCTTCCGCCTCGATATTCTGGGGGAGCGCGGGGGCTTCCGCCGTCGGAGCGGCGGGCATCATGCGAAGCGGTTCGGCCATGGGTGCATTGTCCCCCTTTCGGGAGTCCGGCTCAAGAGAGGCCGCGATAAACTTTGGTGGAGGGTCTTGTGGATAAGAGTGACGGCCTCCCACCATCATCCTGTCGTCCCTGCGAAGGCAGGGACCCATCACCCGAACTGTCGCATTCGCGGAACGGTGAGGAGATGGGCTCCTGCCTTCGCAGGAGCGACGACATCTCTTGATGGCGCCACCAGAATGGCGAAGAGAGCGAAGCCGCCGCAACACACTCTCGCCAAGCGGCGCGCGACCCGATAGGTGCGGTGTGCCATGTCCGATCCGCGCATCATCGACGTGTCGCTCGACGAGCGCACCGTGCTCCGGCGCAACGCCGATATCGAGCAGGAGCGCAAGGTCGCCCTGTTCGATCTGCTGCACGAAAACCACTTCAAGCCGCTGCGCCCCGCCAAGGACGATTATGCCGGGCCCTACAAGGTCGGCCTGCGCGTCGAGGAGGGGCGGCTGGCGATCGACATCAACCGGGCGGACGAAACCCATATCGAGACGATCGGCCTCGGCATGATGCGCTTCCGCCGCCCGATCAAAGATTATTTCGCGATCTGCGACAGCTATTACCAGGCCGTGCGCCAGCATTCGCCGCAGCAGATCGAAACGATCGACATGGCCCGGCGCGGCCTCCACAACGACGCCGCCGACCTGCTGCGGGAGCGGCTGGACGGCAAGATCGAGCTGGATTTCGACACCGCACGCCGGCTCTTCACCCTCATCTGCGTGCTGCATATCCGTGGCTGAGGTGTCGTTCGAGGATGCCGGCGCGGGCGTGCTGGTGGAGGCCGCGCGCGAGGCGGCGCGCCATGCCCATGCGCCTTATTCGCGCTTCGCGGTGGGCGCGGCTTTGCTGTTGGGCGACGGCACGATCGTCACCGGCACCAATTTCGAGAATGCCAGCTACGGCCTGTCGCTCTGTGCCGAGACGGTGGCGCTGGCGACCGCCAATGCGCAGGGCCGGCTGGCGGACGTCGTCGCCGTGGCGGTGATCGGCGGGATGATGGGGCCGGACGGGCTGCCGACCGGCACCGAGGTGGTCGGCCCCTGCGGGCGCTGCCGGCAGGTGATGAACGAAGCGGCGGAAATGGGCGGCCGCGACCTGCCGGTGTTCTGCGCGTCGGCGGACGGGCGCCGGATCGAGCGCCACATGCTCTCGGCGCTGCTGCCGCATGCCTTCGGCCCGAAGGATCTGGGGCTGGGGCCGGCGAAGGGCTGACAGCACGGGAAATCCTCCCCCGCCAAGGGGGGAGGACCGTGCGGAGCACGGTAGAGGGAGCGGACTGTGGCGCCCTATCGAGGGATCACCGCCGCCCTCCCCCTCCGTCGCCTTCGGCGCCACCTCCCCCTGGCGGGGGAGGATTGAACGACCTCAGCGTGCCTCAGCGGACCCAGTGGCAGACGCGGGTCGCGTGGTGGCCGTGATGCTCGACATGGCAGACCTGATGGCGATGATGCGGACGCGCCGACGCCGGGCTGACCGCCGCCGTCACGGCGGCGAGGGTGGCGATCGAGAGGCCGATGATCTTGTAGGCACGCATGATGTGTCTCCTCCTGGTTGAGGAGGATATCATTGCCGTCCCGTCATGAACGGACGATGGCATCGCCGTTCATCCCGCCGCCATCCCTGTAAAGACTTGTCTCAGTCGCGCTCGACCTGGCTGACGTCGCGCACCGCGCCGCGCGCGGCGTTGGTGGTCATCGCGGCATAAGCACGCAGTGCCGGCGACACCTCGCGCTTGCGGCCGAACGGCTTCCACGCCTTGGCGCCCCTTGCCACCATCGCGGCGTGCCGCTCGGCGATCAGCGCGTCGTCGAGGTCCAGCCGGATCACGCGATTGGGAATGTCGATCAGGATCGGATCGCCCGTTTCGACCAGCGCGATCAGCCCGCCCTCGGCCGCTTCCGGCGAGACGTGGCCGATCGACAAACCGGACGTGCCGCCCGAGAAGCGCCCGTCGGTGATCAGCGCGCAGGCCTTGCCCAGCCCCTTCGATTTCAGATAGCTGGTCGGGTACAGCATCTCCTGCATGCCCGGCCCGCCCTTGGGCCCTTCATAGCGGATCACCACCACGTCGCCGGCCTTCACCTCGCCGCCGAGGATGCCGGCCACCGAGGCGTCCTGGCTCTCGTAGACCCGCGCCGTGCCCCGGAAGGTGAGGATGGATTCGTCCACGCCCGCCGTCTTCACGATGCAGCCCTCGGGCGCGAGATTGCCGAACAGCACGGCGAGGCCGCCATCCTTCGAGAAGGCATGGTCGACATCGCGGATCACGCCGCCGGAACGATCGGTGTCCAGCTCCTCCCAGCGCGCCGACTGGCTGAACGCCACCTGGGTCGGCACGCCGCCCGGCGCGGCGCGGTAGAAATGGCGGACATCCTCGCTGGTGGTGCGGCCGATGTCCCAGCGATCGAGCGCATGGCCCAGCGTCTCGGCATGGACGGTGGGCTGCGATGCATCGACCAGCCCGCCGCGCTCCAGCTCGCCGAGGATCGCCATGATCCCGCCGGCGCGGTGGACATCCTCCATATGCACGTCCTGCTTGGCCGGCGCGACCTTGCTCAGGCACGGCACCCGGCGGCTGAGGCGATCGATGTCGGCCATGGTGAAATCCACCCCGCCCTCGTGCGCGGCGGCGAGCAGGTGGAGCACGGTGTTGGTCGATCCGCCCATCGCGATGTCGAGGCTCATCGCATTCTCGAAGGCGGCGAAGGTGGCGATGCCGCGCGGCGTCGCGGTGATGTCGTCCTGCTCGTACCAGCGCTTGGCGAGATCGACGATCAGGTGCCCTGCCTCTCGGAACAGTTTCTCGCGATCGGCATGGGTGGCCAGCGTCGAGCCGTTGCCGGGCAGCGAGAGACCCAGCGCCTCGGTGAGGCAGTTCATCGAATTGGCGGTGAACATGCCCGAGCAGCTGCCGCAGGTCGGGCAGGCCGAGCGCTCGATCGTCTGCACCTCTTCGTCGGTATAGCTTTCGTCGGCGGCGGCGACCATCGCATCGACGAGATCGAGCGCGACCGTCTTGCCCTTCATCACGACCTTGCCGGCCTCCATCGGCCCGCCCGAGACGAACACGGCGGGCACGTTGAGCCGCAGCGCCGCCATCAGCATGCCCGGCGTGATCTTGTCGCAATTGGAGATGCAGACGATCGCGTCGGCGCAATGCGCGTTGACCATATATTCGACGCTGTCGGCGATCAGCTCGCGGCTGGGCAGCGAATAGAGCATGCCGCCATGGCCCATGGCGATGCCGTCATCCACCGCGATGGTGTTGAATTCCTTGGCGACGCCGCCCGCCGCCTCGATCTCGCGAGCGACCAGCTGGCCGAGATCCTTGAGATGGACATGGCCCGGCACGAACTGGGTGAAGCTGTTCGCCACGGCGATGATCGGTTTGCCGAAGTCGCTGTCCTTCATCCCCGTCGCGCGCCACAGGCCGCGCGCGCCAGCCATGTTGCGGCCGTGGGTGGTGGTACGGGAACGGTAAGCGGGCATGGCGGGACCTCGTGAATGAGGCGCCGCCATAGCCTCGAGGCCGCGCAATGAAAAGTGAGATTATCGGGTCAATGACGAAAGGAAATTACGTGATCCAGAATCCCCTCAGGCTGGAGAAGGATGCGAACATCAAGGCGGATAGCATTCCATCCTATCGTCGTCCCGGCGAAAGCCGGGACCCATGAGTGCGCAGCGCGGGATGAAAAGGCACGACGCTTGCCAATCTACCGTAAGCTCACGCATCGCCGATATACGGACGCACCGCCGTCCATGGGTCCCGGCTTTCACCGGGACGACGAGCCCTCGAAACCGTGAACGGCCCACCCTATCCCCGGCGGAACACCGGCGCACGCTTCTCGAAGAAGGCGGTGAACGCCTCGCGCGCCTCGGCCGATTGCATCGTCTCCTGGAACAGCCGCGCCTCCTCGTCGATCCTGGCGTCCAGGGCGGCCGGATCGCCCTTCATCAGGCGACGCGTATAGGCCAGCGCCTGCGGCGGCTTCGCCGCCAGCGCCATGGCCTTGGCGCGGGCATGCGCGAGCAAGCCATCGGCGGGAACGACCGCGCTGACCAGCCCGGCCCGGTCCGCGCCTTCGGCATCCATCGGTTCGCCCAGCAGCAGCATCTGCGCCGCCTTGGCATAGCCCATGATGGCCGGCGCCAGCAGGCTCGAGCCCGCCTCCGGCACGATGCCGAGATTGACGAAGGGCATGATGAAGCGCGCGTCCGGCGCGGCATAGACGAGATCGCAGTGGAACAGCATCGTCGTGCCGACACCCACTGCGAGGCCCTGCACCGCCGCGACGATCGGCTTGTCGAAGCGCGCGATGGCCCGGATGAATTCAAACGCCGCCTGCCCGCCCTCGGGCCCCGACAGGAAATCCTTGAGGTCGTTGCCGGCGCAGAAGGCATCGCCCTTGCCGGCGATCAGCACCGCATCGACATCGGCGCGGCTGGATGCCTCGGCCAGCGCGGCGGTGAGCGTGCGGTACATCGCGGCGGTCAGCGCGTTCTTCTTGTCCGCCCGATCGAGATGCAGCTCGATCACGCCCTTCGCTTCGATCTGCTTCACGCCTTCGGTCATGCCCATCTCCTTTACGTATACGTAAACCCCATAGCGCCACCGAACGGCCATGGAAACCGGCGCACGAAAATTCCGGCTTTCGCCCCCCAAAGGACATAAAAGGCGACAAGCCGCGCGGCCCGCGCTAGAGGCCCGTTCACTATGGCAACCGAGTCCGCACCCCGCACCCTGTACGAGAAGATCTGGGACGCCCATATCGTCCAGCAACGCGACGACGGCACCGCGCTCCTCTATATCGATCGCCATCTCGTCCACGAAGTGACCAGCCCGCAAGCCTTTGACGGCCTTCGCGCCCATGGCCGCAAGGTCCGCCGGCCCGATCTCACGCTCGCGGTGGCGGACCACAATATCCAGACGACCGCGCGCGTCGATGCAGCGGGCCATCGCCTGCCGGTCGAGGATCCGGAATCGGCGCAGCAGCTCGCCGCGCTGGTGAAGAACACCCGCGACTTCGGCGTGGAATATATCGAGGATCTGGCGGCCGAGCAGGGCATCGTCCACGTCGTCGGCCCCGAGCAGGCCTTCACCCTCCCCGGCACCACGGTGGTGTGCGGCGACAGCCACACCGCCAGCCACGGCGCGCTGGGCGCGTTGGCCTTCGGCATCGGCACCTCCGAGGTGGAGCATGTGCTGGCCACCCAGACCCTGCTGCTCAAGCGCTCCAAATCGCTGGAGGTGCGGGTCGACGGCCCGCTGGGGCCGGGCGTGACGCCCAAGGACGTGGCGCTCGCCATCGTCGCCGCGCTGGGTGCCGGCGGCGGCGCGGGCTATGTCGCCGAATATACCGGATCGGTGTTCCGCGAAATGTCGATCGAGGGGCGGCTGACCGTCTGCAACATGTCGATCGAGGCGGGCGCGCGCGCCGGGCTGGTCGCACCGGACGATGCCACCTTCGCCTATCTGCAAGGCAAGCCGCGCGCGCCGAAGGATGCCGCGTGGGACGAGGCGGTCGCTTACTGGCGCAGCCTCGCCACCGATGCCGGCGCGACCTACGACAAGGTCGTCACCATCGACGCCGCCACGATCGTGCCGCTGGTCACCTGGGGCACCAGCCCGGACGACAGCGTGCCGATCACCGGCACCGTCCCCGATCCGGCCAGCTTCGCCGATCCGTCGCGCCGCGCGGCGGCCGAGAAGAGCCTAGCCTATATGGGCCTCACGCCGGGCCAGCGGATGCAGGACGTGACGGTGGACCGCATCTTCATCGGCAGCTGCACCAACAGCCGCATCGAGGATCTGCGCGCCGCCGCCGCCATCGCGCGCGGCCGGCATATCGCGAGCAACGTCAAGCAGGCGCTGGTCGTCCCCGGCTCGGGGCTGGTGAAGCGGCAGGCGGAGGCCGAAGGGCTCGACCGCATCTTCATCGAGGCGGGCTTCGAATGGCGCGAGCCGGGCTGCTCGATGTGCCTCGCCATGAACCCGGACAAGGTGCCGGCCGGCGAGCGCTGCGCGTCGACCTCCAACCGCAACTTCGTCGGCCGTCAGGGGCCGGGCGCGCGCACCCATCTGCTCTCGCCCGCCATGGCCGCCGCCGCCGCCGTCACCGGCAAGCTCACCGACGTAAGAGACATAAGCGTGAGGGAGATCGCCTGATGCGCCCGATCGGCACCATCGAGGGCAAGGCCTATCCGCTCGGCCGCGCCAATATCGACACCGATATCATCATCCCCGCCCACTGGCTCAAGACGATCACCCGCGACGGCCTCGGCAAGGGCGCCTTCGAGACGATCCGCGCCGAGCCCGGCAACGTCTTCGACGACGCGCGCTTCGCGGGCGCGCCGATCCTGATCGCGGGCGAGAATTACGGCTGCGGCTCGTCCCGCGAACATGCGGCCTGGGCGATGGCCGATCTTGGCATCCGCGCGGTGATCGCACCGAGCTTCTCGGACATCCATTCGGGCAACGCCTTCAAGAACGGCATCCTGACGGTGGTGCTACCGCAGGAGCAGGTCGATCGCCTGCTGGAAGTGGCGCAGGAGCTGCCGATCACCATCGATCTGGAAGCGCAGACGGTGACGACGCCCTATCAGGATCGCTTCCACTTCGAGATCGATCCGTTCCGCAAGGATTGCCTGCTCAAGGGGCTGGACGAGATCGGCATCACGATGGAGCTCGACGGCGCCATCGCCGCCTATGAGGCGAAGGCGCATGGCGAAACGCCGTGGGTGGAAGGCGCGGCGGCGGCTTAACCCCTTTCCCCGGGGAGCGGAGGGGGGCTTTCCGAAGGACGAATCCGGCTCCCATCCTCCGTTCGTCCTGAGCGAAGTCGAAGGACGTGCCGCAAACGCGGCGCTTGGGGCACGCACTTCGACGTCGCTCTGTGCGAACCGGGTGCGTGGGCTCGGGGTTCAGCGGGTGATGCGACGGCGCCGATACGGATTGGCACCCCAGCTTTCGCCGGGATGACGGGATCAGGCCAGTGCCCCCAGCCCCAGCGCGATCGACCCCAGCGGCCCCGCCTGGTCACCCAGCGCCGGGGACCGGATGAAATCCTCGATCTCCGCCGCGATCCGATCGCCTTGGCCATAGCCGGCAAGGCTCTCGACGAGCCGGGCGCGGATCATGGCCATGATCTGCGGCTGGTGGTTCGCGACGCTGCCGCCGATCAGGATGCGCTGCGGCAGCGCGGTGAGCACGAGATTGTGACACAGCCCGGCCAGTGCGTGAGCGACCAGCGCCCAAACCGGATCATCCGCGCCGATCGTCTCACCGCGCCGCCCGGTTCGCGTCTCGACCGCGAAGCCCGAAGCGAGGCCTTCGACGCAATCGCCATGATAGATGCAGGCGCCGGCCCATGCGTCGCCCGGCGCGCGCCCGACTCGGAGATGCCCCGCCTCGACATGGCCGAGCCCGCGTGCCGGTCGCTCCGAGGTGATCACGCCGACGCCGACCCCGGTGCCCACCGTGATGTAGCAGAAGCTCCCCAGCCCCTGCGCCCCGCCCCAGCGCCCCTCGGCCAGCGCGGCACCGGCGACGTCCGTATCGAAGGCGACTGGTCCGTCGAAGCGCCGGGCCAGCCGCCGCGCGACATCGACATGGCTCCAGCCCGGCTTGGGCGTCGCGGTAATCGATCCCCAGGCCGGCGACGCCCGATCCACCTCGATCGGCCCGAAGCTGCCGATTCCGAGCGCGGCGAAGCCACGATCGCGCTTCCAGCCGTCCAGCACCGCCTCGATCGCCGGCAACGTCTCCTCGGGCCGGGTCGTCGGCACCCGCGCCTCGGCGACGATCTCGTCCGGCCCGCTGGCCAGCACGCAGATGCATTTGGTGCCGCCGAGCTCGATCCCGGCGATCAGCGGCGCGGCGCTCACGCGGCGGGGCCGGTCGATCCGCGGATGACGAGCTGGAAGGGCAGCATCTGGTGCGGCACCGTCTCCTCATGCTCGATCAGGGCCAGCAGCGCGCCGGTCGCCTCGCGCGCCATGTCGCGGATCGGCTGGTGGATGGTCGTGAGGCGCGGCCACACCACCGAGGCGATGTTGCTGTCGTCGAAGCCGACGATGGACAATTGCCCGGGCACCGTCACGCCCAGCTCGTAGGCCGCGTTGATCACGCCCGCCGCCATGTCGTCGTTGCTCGCGAAGATCGCCGTCGGCCGGTCGGCCAGCGCCAGCAGCGCCTTGCCCGCCTCGTAGCCCGACGCGAAGGTGTAGGCGCCCTGCGCCTCCAGCGCGCGATCGGCGGCGAGGCCGTGCGCCTTCAGCCCGGCATGATAGCCCTCCAGGCGCGCGGCCGCCGAAGCGTGGCTGGGATCGCCGCGCACGATGCCGATCCGCTTGTGGCCGAGCCCGGCGAGATGATCGATCACCGCGCGCGCCGCCGCGCGGTCGTCCATCGCCACGTCGGGCGCGTGGCTGCCGCCGCTGGTCGGCGCGATGCGGGCGTAAGGCAGGCCGCATGCTTCCAGCTCGGCGACCGTCGCCGCGTCGTCGCACAGCGGCGGGGCGAGCACGACGCCGTCGAGCCCGGAGGCGCGGGCGATCGCCTGCATCCGCCCCGATGCCGCCGCGACGTCCGCGAACGGCAGCACCAGCAGCCGATAGCGCTCGCCCTGCAACCGGTCGAGCGCGCCGGTCTGCAGATCCACCACATAGTTCGGGCTGGGATTCTCGTAGGCCAGTCCGATCAGGAAGGAGCGGCGCCCCGCCAGGCTGCGCGCCGCCACGTTGGGATGATAATCGAGATCGGCCGCGGCCTTGAGCACGCGCTCGCGGGTCAGCGGGCGGACATTGGGTTCATCGTTGAAGACGCGCGAAACGGTCTTGATCGACACCCCCGCGGCATCCGCGACATCGGTGATGGTGGAATGGCGTGTCGCTTGTCGTCTGGCCAATGCGCGTCCCCGCTCCTGCTCCCTGCCGATCCTTAGCCATGTCCAGCGTTATCAGGCAAGCGCCGAGGCGGAAGCGGCGCCCCGCGATGCGCGGCGTCGATCAGCGCGACGACGTTGCGGGCGTCGATCGGATCGACCGGTGCCGGCCCCTCGCCCCGGATCGCGGCGGCAAGCAGGCGGTAGAAAGCGAAGGGATCGCCGGCGGGCACGGGCTCGGCAATCCGCTCGCCGTCGGCATGGGCGCGGAACGCCGGAATCGCCGGCAGATCGGCCACGAAGCCTGCCCCGCACGGGGAGCGATCCGCGCGCAGCGCCGCCTCGACCGGATCGAGCCCCTCGGTCCACCAGCTGCCCCCGGTGCCGTGCAGCGCCATGCGCGGCCGCGTCGCCGCGACGAGCGTGGAGGCGGACAGGATCGCGCGCGCCGTGCCGTAGCGCAGCGTGAGCCCGAAATAATCGTCGGCGCGCGCATCGGCGCGCTGGATCGCGACATCGGCCGTCATCGCATCCGGCCAGCCGAACAGCTGGATGGCCTGATCGATCATGTGCGGACCGAGATCCCAGAGCAGCCCCGCGCCGGGGCGGGGCTCGTTGCGCCAGACGGCGGCCGCGTCCGGCCGGAAGCGATCCCAGCACGCTTCGAACAATGCCGGCGTTCCGATCGCGCCGCTCTCCAGCCGGTCCCGCAGGGCCAGGAAATCCCCGTCCCAGCGGCGGTTGTGATAGACGCTGAGCACGCGCCCCCGCGCCGCGGCCAGATCGATCAAACGATCGCAGGCGGCGAGATCGGGTGCCATCGGCTTGTCGATCACGACATGCTTGCCCGCCCGCAACGCGGCGTCCGCATGATCCGCATGACGTTCGTTGGGCGTGACGATGATGACGAGATCGACGCCGTCCACGGCGAGCAACGCCTCGATGTCCGTCACCACCATGGGGCGGTCGCGCCGCGCGCCCGCCTCGGCGCGCGAGGTCATCACGGCGGCGATACGGTAGTCGGGCAGCGCCTCGATGATCGGGGCGTGGAGGATGGCGCCCGCGAGGCCGTAGCCGACGAGCCCGACGCCGATGCGGGATGTGTCGCTCATGCCGCGCTGCTGCGCCGGGCGCCGGGCGGCGTCAAGGCCGGGCCGGCGCCACGGGCTCGAACCAGCCGAGGCGGCAGCGCGGCGAACCCGCGAGGCCGACCGCCCCCGCCTCCCGCTGATCGAACACGCGGATCGCATCCCCCCGGCAGAGCTGGCCGCCCCACGGCTCCGTCGCGAGGCTGCCGAACGTGTTCAGGCGCGACAGGCCGGGGCAGCTGTTGGTGAGCCGGTTGCGATAGATCTTCGAGCCGACATGGAAGAAGACGGTGTCCTCACCTTCGGCCGTCGTCCCGCCCATCTGCTGCGGATCGATGCAGGAGACGGCGCCCGGTGGCTTGCTCTCCGCCGCCGCCGCCGGAGCCGCGTGGGAGAGCATCAGACCGGCGACGAGCGCAATCATCGTTTTCATGGGCGACCTCTCTCCGGACAACGCGCGAACCACCCGCGCGATGCGTCATCCCCGCGCGGCGCCCATCCGGTCGGCATGCGCATCGGTGGCGCGCAGCAGGCGATCGAGGATGCCGGGCTCGCTATAGGCGTGGCCCGCATCCGCGATCAGGTGGAACGCGGCCTCGGGCCATGCCCGGTGGAGATCCCAGGCGCTGCGCACCGGCGTCGCCGCATCATAGCGGCCCTGGACGATCGTGCCGGGAATGGCGCGGATCGTATCGATGTCGCGCAGCAGCTGCCCCTCGTCCAGCCAGCCCTTGTGCGTGAAATAGTGATTCTCGATCCGCGCGAAGGCCAGCGCGAACCGGTCTTCCGTGAAGCCGCCGGTCATCGCGGGATCGGAAAGCAGGGTGATGGTGCCCCCTTCCCACTCGCTCCATGCCCGCGCACAGGCGATGCGCGCGGCCTCGTCGTCTCCGGTGAGGCGCTTGCGATAGGCGTCGACGAGATCGCCACGCTCCGACTCGGGGATCGGCGCCAGGAATTTCTCCCACTTATCCGGGAAGAGCCAGGCCGCGCCACCTTGATAATACCAGTCCACCTCCGCCTGGCGCAGCAGGAAGATACCGCGCAGGATCAGCTCGGAAACGCGCTCGGCATGGGTCTCCGCATAAGCGAGCGCCAGCGTCGATCCCCAGCTGCCGCCGAACACCAGCCATTGCTCGTGCCCGCACATCACGCGCAGCCGCTCGATATCGGCGACGAGGTGCCAGGTGGTGTTCGCCTCCAGCTCGGCATGGGGCCGGGATCGCCCGCAACCCCGCTGGTCGAACAGCAGGACATCGTACCGAGCGGGATCGAACAGGCGGCGATGCGCGGGGCCGCACCCCCCGCCCGGCCCGCCGTGCAGGAAGACGGCGGGGATGCCGCCGCGCGTCCCGCATCGTTCCCAATAGACCTGATGCCCGTCGCCGACATCGAGCAGGCCGGATTCGAAGGGCTCTACGGGCGGATAGGGACGGCGCAGGGGATCGGTCATGCGCAGGACACTCGCAGAGCCTATCCCGTTCGCCAAGCCGGCTTGTGGAGCCATGCGACGCGCGCCTAGCATCCCGGCGGAGGATCACAGGAGAGGACCCGGATCATGAGCGACGAACTCGTCTTCTACACCAACCCGATGTCGCGTGGGCGGCTGGTGCGCTGGATGCTGGAGGAAGTGGGCCAGCCCTACCGTACCGAGATCATGGACTATGGCACCAGCATGAAGGGCGCCGCCTATCTCGCCATCAATCCGATGGGGAAGGTGCCGGCGATCACCCACAGGGGCCAGCCGGTGACCGAATGCGCCGCGATCTGCACCTATCTGGCCGACGCCTTCCCGGAGGCCGGCCTGGCCCCGCCACCCACCGAGCGCGCGGCTTATTATCGCTGGATCTTCTTCATGGCCGGCCCCTTCGAGTCGGCGGTCACCAACAAGTCGCTCGGCGTCGAAGTCACGCCGGAGCGCGAGCGGATGGTCGGCTACGGCACGATCGAGCGGGTGCTCGACACGATCGAGGGCGCGCTCGACGGACGCGACTACATCGCCTCGGATCGCTTCAGCGCCGCCGACCTCTATGTCGGATCGCACCTCGCCTTCCAGATGATGTTCGGCAATATCGAAAGCCGGCCAACCTTCCAGGCCTATGTCGACCGGCTTCAGGCCCGGCCGGCCTTCCTGCGCGCGACCGAACTGGACGGCGCGATTCCGGCGCCCGCCGCCCGCTGACACGAAAGGGCGCTTGTATCGATTGCAAACGCGGTCGAACCGTATCTCCGTCATTCCGGCGGAGGCCGGGATCCCTTCGCGCAGCGTCTGCCGTATCGCGGTGAAGTGACTTCCGCGTGCATCGACATAAACGCCATCGAAAAAGGCCCGGCGGATCGCTCCGCCGGGCCGATTGTCTTCGCCTGTTCCGCGCTTAGCGGCGGTTGCCCATGAAGCGCAGCAGGAACATGAACATGTTGAGGAAGGCGATGTACAGGCCGAGCGCCCCGATGATCGCCGCGCGACCCTGGAAATCGGTGCCGCGCACCGAGAAATAGTCGCTCTTGATCATCTGCGTGCGATAGGCGGTGATGCCCGCGAACAGCAGCACGCCGATGCCCGAGATGATCAGGTTCATCGGGCCGTTGATCGAGGCCGGCATGAACATGTTGATCACCATCGCGACGATCAGGCCGATCACCGCCATGAAGAAGAAAGCACCCAGCGGCGCGAGGTTGCGCTTGGTGGTGTAGCCGTAGAGGCTCAGCGCCGCGAAGGAGGCCGCCGTCGCGAAGAAGGTCTGCGCGATCGAGCTTCCGGTGTAGACCAGGAAGATCACCGAGGTCGAAAGACCCATCAGCACCGCATAGGACCAGAACAGCGCCTTGGCGGTCGTCTCGGACATGCGCTGGATACCGAAGCTCATCCAGAAGACGATGCCGACCGGCGCGAAGATCACCACCAGCGGCAGCAGCCCGCCGCCGAGGAACAGATGCGCCGCCATCGAGTCGGCACCGCCCCGCGCGAACAGCATCGCGACGATGCCGGTCAGCAGCACGCCCGAGGCCATATAATTGTAGACGGACAGCATGTAGGACCGCAGCCCCGCGTCGAAGGCCGCATCGCGCGCGCCTGCGGCTGCGCGGGGGACCGCGGTCGTCCGGGGATCAGACCAGTTCGCCATCGAAGAATACTCTCCTTACCGTCGACGAGAGCCGCCGACTTGCGCAATATCGGGCGTTCCGGTCCCGGATTCAAGCGAAACCGGGCGCAGCGCCCTGTCATGGATGCCCGTCATGTCCCTTCATCGCCTGTTCGTCGCCCTGCGTCCGCCCGCCGCGACCCGCGCCCTGCTCACCGGTGCGATGGGCGGCGTGCCCGGCGCCCGCTGGCAGGATGATGCGCAACTGCACTGCACCTTGCGCTTCATCGGCGAGGTCGATCGTCACCAGGCCGAAGATGTCGCCGCGGCGCTGGGCCGGGTGCGGGGTGAGATGTTGCACCTGTCGCTGGGGCCGGCGGGGGCGTTCGATCGCAAGGGGCGTGTCGATACGCTGTGGGTCGGCGTGCAGCCGCGCGAGGCGATCGCGCTGCTCCACGATCGGGTGGATGCGGCGCTGCGCCGGGTCGGCGTGGCGCCCGACGACCGCGCCTTCGCGCCGCACATCACCATCGCCCGCTTCCCGCGCGGCGATGCGCCGGGGCCGGAGGTGGCCAGCATGGTGCGGGTGCCGGCCGGCCATCATTTCGAGGTCGGCCATTTCGAACTGTTCGAGAGCAGCCTCGGCTCCGAGGGCGCATTGTACGAGACGGTAGCGCGGTACGGGCTGGGATAAAGGACGTATCCCGCTTGGATAAGGCCTGGCGGCCCTTCTCCCGGTCATAGGCCACAGGCCTGCCGTCATCCCGGCGGAGGCCGGGATCCAGTCGCGCCGCTCGTGCCGCATCGCCACGGCATGGCCTCGATGCGATGCCAAGCCATTCTCGTTGCACCCAATGGATCCTGACCTTCGTCAGGATGACGACAGGCCCGGACGTCGCTGCAACCTGGCGCCCAAAGAAAAAGGGAGCCGGCCGAAGCCGACTCCCCTCGTCTCCAAAGCCTCCGAGGAGGCTCCGGTGGAGTGCCTTACTGGCCCGAACCCGGACCGAAGGTGATCTCCACGCGGCGGTTCTGCGGCTCGCGCACACCGTCGGCGGTCTGCACCAGGAGGTGCGTTTCGCCGAACGCCTGGGTCTGCAGAGCGGCATCGGGGATGCCCTTGCCGGCCAGGTAGGACTTCACGGCGTCGGCGCGACGCTGCGAAAGGCCCATGTTGTACTTCGCCGTACCCGAGGTGTCGGTGTAGCCCGCGAGCGTCACCGAAGCCGAACCGGTCTGCTGGTAGGCAGCGGCGGCGTTGTCGAGGATCGACGCGGCCTCCGGCGTGATGTCCGACTTGTTCCAGTCGAAGAACACGATGAACGGACCCGGGTTGACCGGCGCCGGCGGCGGCGGAGGCGGCGGGGGAGGCGGCGGCGGCGGCGGCGGGGGAGGCGGCGGCGGCGGCGGGGCCGCCGGTTCGCCGAAGTTGAAGATCAGGCTGCCCAGGATGCTGTGCGACCGGAACTTGCCCCGGAAATCGGCCGACGTGCCGGTGTCGGGATCGAGCCCGGTCATCCGGATGTTGCGGACGTTGAAGAAACGATACTTCAGGCCGACATCGATGTTGTCGGTGATCGGCGCGCGAACGCCGGCGATCGCCTGCCAGGCGAAGCGCGTGTCGCTGTCGTCCAGGAAGTCCGGCGAGCTCTGGCCACCGCGCCAGTCGCCCGCCTTCACACGGGCCACACCGGCACCGCCGCCAACGTAGCCGCTGATCCCGGACTGATCGCCGAAATCGAGCAACGCATTGACCATGAAGCTGAGCGCGCTGGTGTTGCCGAGATACTTGCCACCGGCAGTGTTCGCGGTGGTCGTGAAATTGTCGACCTCGGAACGCTTGTAGCCAGCTTCGCCTTCGACCCGGACCGGACCGAAATCGTAGCCGACGATGCCATCGACATCGTAGCCATAATGCTGGTCGACCTTCAGCGCGTCCTTCGCACCATTGATGCTGTAGTGCGAATCCTCGACGAGCATCGCGCCGCCTTCAACGCCTACGTACCAGGCACCGTCCTTCGCATGGGCGGCAGCGCCGGCCAGTGCGGTGGAGGCAAGCGCCATAACTACGGCGAGCTTCCGCATAATAATCCCCTTTCAATCAATTCCCGTCTGGGAACGGATAAAAGCCTAACCAAAGAGGAATATCCGCGCAAGCGCGCATATTCCCACACTGTTGCCAGATTGCCACAAACTCGCTGCTGCTTGTTGTGATTCCTCCCCGGCAAGCGGCTGCACAACACACGACCGGGCTTAGGGTTTCGCCGTGGTGCAAAAATTTTGCGAAGCGATCAGGCCATGGGCGCGAAGGGCGCTCAGGATCGCCGATATTGCGGCGCGTGCCTGCGAATCCGGGACGGGTCCGCCGCTTGGATCGGCGATGGCCGACTGTTGCCCGCTCACCACGGGCACACCGCCGACGAACACATGCCGGGCATGAAGGGCACCCAGCTCCCAGGCCGCTCCGTCGAACATCACCGACACCCTGTCGGCCAGCGACCAGGCGCGCAGGCCGGCGCGCGGTGCGACGAACCGCCAGCCGTCCTCCGTCCAGGCCGCGATCGCCAGCGCCTGCCCGCTCCAGGCGCCCGCCGGCGTGGCGCCGACGATCCAGCACTGGCCCGGCGCCGGGGCGGCCGGCGGCGCATCCAGCAGCACCGATTCGACGACGGGGTCGAGCAGCGCGTCGATCCGGGCGAGCGCCTCGTTGTGGAACAGTTCCTTCTGGGCCTGTCCCGAGGCGATGAAGGGCAGCGCGAAGCGGGCGGTGGCGTCGGTCATGTCAGGCTCCGGACGGGAGAGTGAGGATGGCGGGCGGCAGCGAGGCGGCGGTGGTGCCGATCTGGGCGACGGAAACCGTGATCGGGCCGGCGCCACCGATCGCCGCGATCTGCGCTGGCGAGAGGCTGGCCGACGGCCGATCGGTCGCCATCGCCAGGGCCGCGCCGCCCGATCGCGAGAGGGTCAGCTGATAGCGTTCGGCCTCCTCGGCCAGCGGCGCATCGGTATCGTCCAGCCAGTCCCAGCCGGCGCGGCTGCGGCGGGTCCAGCCGATCGCGATCGACCCATCCGGCATCGTCCGCACCGAGAGACCGACGGGCGACGGCGGCCGCAAGGCGCGGGCCTGGAACAAGATCGCCGCCTCGGCCGGCTCGGCATCGCCCGTGCCGCTCGCCGACACGCGAATCTCCTGGCCGATCGCCGAGAACGGCAGCGGCCAGGGCAGCAGCCGCTCGGCGTCGACGAGCACGAAACGCTCCCCGATCGCATGGCCCGCCATCGCCCATTCGCTGCCCCGGCGGCCGCGCAGCAGGCCGCCCAGACGGAACAGGCGCGGCCCGATCTGCGTCGCGGTGGCGAACTGGATCACCTCGTCGCCGAGCAGAGCGAGATTGGCGCTCGCCGAGATCCCGGTCGTGTCGCTGCCCGCCAATGCCATCGCATCGTGGAGCAGCTCGATATCGACGCCATGGGCCATGTCGCGCAGCGCGCTGCCGGCCGGCGCCAGACGCGTCACCGCCCGGCCGATGACGGCGGCCGGGGCGGTACCGCCGATCGCCTGCCAGCTCGCGCCACCATCGAGGCTGAGCGTCAGCGCCGCCTTGCGCCATCCCGCCGAAGCGCCCGCCGCCGCGATCAGCAGGCTCGGCGCGGTCGTCGGATCGGCGCCCAGCGACGGCAGGTCGAGCAATACGAGCGTCGTCGGACCCTGGATCAGATCGGGCTGCGACAGGCCCGAGCCGGCGCTGGCCGGCGGTGTGCTCCCCGTGGCGGCCGGCAACCGCCGCGCGGTGAGCGTCACGGCCATCGCCTCGAAAGCGCGCTCGGTGACGCGCCAGCGCCCACCCTGCCCCGGCACGGTGACGATCGCGCCGGCCTCGAGATCGAGATGCCGCCAGGGCAGCGCCATCTGCGCCGTCGTCCGCCCCGCCCACTCGCGCGCCAGCCGCGCCTCGACGATGCCGCGCGCCGTGGCGGCATCGACGGCGGCGGGCAGGTCGATCGCACCCGCGCGCCGGGCCGAGACGTCGCGCCGCGCGCTCTGCGAGCCGAGCTGGTAATCCAGCGCGGGATCGTAATAGCCGATGGTCAGCGCCGCGTTGAGCGTGCCGGCCGCCTGCCGGTCGAGCACCAGCCTGGCCCCGGCCTTCGCGCCCTCGGCGAAGGCGCCCCATGCGCCCGGATCGATCGCGACCGGATCGACACTCTCGTCGACGAGCCGAAGTCCGTCTGGTCCATCGGCGAAAGAGACGGGCAGCGCGGAGCCCAGTCCCTCGATCGCGCCGCGCAGACTGTCGCCAGACGCCGCATAGCCGCCGAGCAGCGGTCCGCCCGCCCCGCCGACCTCGCCCTCCGCCAGGGTCGCCGCGATGGTCGCGAGCGAGACCGCGCCGTCGTCCGCCTCCACCTCGAAGCTGAGCGACGGGATGCGGTTGCCGTAATCGGCGAGCTGGAGATCCTCGAACACCGCATAAGCCAGGCCGCGATGCGCGGGCGTCGCCTCGATCCCCTCGGCGGCGGTGATCAGCGGGTCAACCGCCTGCGCCTCGTCGCCGAGATGGAGGCGGAAGGCGCCGACATCGGTCTTCCAATCGCCCGCCGCACCGCGCAGCAGGGCGCCATCCGCCCAGATGCGCTGCACCGCGCGCACCGGACGCGCCGACAGCGCCACCGCGAAGGAGGCGGAGTAGCTGTAGGTGGTGGACCTGGGCTGGCCCTTGCCGCCGGAATTGTGGCTCGATTCCCGCAGGTCGGTCGCCCAGATCACGGATCCCGAGACGCGCATCGTGCCGAACAGCTTCGGCAGGTCCGCGCCGTAGGAGGAGCCCTGCACCGCGAGGCTGTCGAGGCGCGGACCCTTGGCGCCCTTGGGCGTGAAGATACTGCGGTCGATCTGGTTGCCGATCACCGCGCCGATGGCGCCGCCGATCGGCCCGCCAATAGCCGATCCCACGGCGGTGAGCAGGAGCGTGGCCATGAGCAATCCCCTTCAGGCGGCCCGCCATCGTCCGAGCACGGGCCAGAGCGGTGGCCCCGGCACCTCGGCGACGCGACGCAGGCGGGCGTCGGCATGGATGAAGCCGCGATCGGTGAAAATCGCGAGATGGAGCTGGTGCGGGCCGGCGCGGAGCAGCAACAGGTCGGCGACACGCGGCGGATCGGTGGCCGGCACAAACCCCAGCGCCTCGATCGCCGCGGCCACCCGCTCGGGATCGCCCCCGCGCAGCGCATAGCCGGCGGGAACCCCACTTTTCCCGTAGGCGATCGCGGCGAGCCCGATGCAATCGAGGCCGCTCTCCCGGGACCGCCCGTGCAGGCGGAAGCGCGTGCCCAGGCAAGCCCGCGCGGCGGTGACCACCGCCGCCTCGTGCGGGGCCATCAGCCGGTGCCGTAGCGGGTCAGCAGGTCGATGCCCGGCAGATAGGGCTCGCCCCGGAAATTCGCCGCATTGGCGAAGCGGGTGCGGCAGGTGGCGAGCAGCCGGTCGCACCCTTCCAGCAGCTCCACGCGCGCGCCGGCAGCGATCGCGAACGGCGCCGGATCGCGGAGCGCGACGGCCGCCCCCGCGGACGACAGCAAGGCGGCCGAGAGCCCGGCGTTGCCGCCATCCAGCCAGCGCAGCCGGCCGTAAGCGTAGGCGTTGGCGGAAGGCTCGACCGTATCGAGCGTCAGCACCGCGTCCACCACCGACACGATGCGCGCGAAACGGGTGCGGGGCGCGAGGTCGACGCGGCAGCGCCGGTCGCCCAGCCGTGCCCGGCAATCGGGCGAGATCTGCTCGACCACCGGCCGCTCGAGCAGCGCCGTCGGCCCCCGCAATTCGGCGGTGAAGGCCGCATCGCGGATCGCGACGTCCCCGATCTCGCCGCGCGCGATGACGCGCATCTCGGCCGGATCGGCCCAGTCGGTGGCGAACAGGGTGAGTGCGGCACCGTCCCAGCGGCCGGCGGTGAGGTCGTCGGCGGTGATCGCGTCGTGGGTCAGCGCGCCCTCGACATCGAGCGTGTCGACATCGAACCCGTCCGACTGGCGGATCGCGGAGGGCACCATGCCGGGGCTGGCGCGGTAGACCACGCCACCGATCGTCAGGTCCCGGTCGTGCGCGGTGAAGCCGATGGTCACCCCGTCCGTGCGATCCAGCCGCCAGCACAGCGCCATCGTGGTGAGTGCGCCCGAAAGCCTGGGGATGCTCATGCCTCCCGCACCTCGACCAGCGGCACGCTCGGCGCCTCGCCCGCGCGGAACGTGGCGCGGCCGACCTCCAGGCTGTCCTGCTCGAAGCGCACGGGCACGTCGAACAGGAAGCCGGCCGTCACCTCGGCACCGGCAGCGGGCGCGGCGGCGAAGGATACGATGCCGCCGTCGAGCAGCGTCCAGCCGTCCATCGCCTCCACACCGCCGATCGCGACGCGCAGGCTCGCGGCGACCGGCCGGGTGATCCGGCGCACCTGCGCCTCGCCACCCGCGCCGTAGCGCTTGACCAGCGGAAAACTGGTGATCGTGCCATCGCCGATCCCGAGGCTCTCGTCCACGGCGCCGAAATCGAAGGGATCGCGGAAGCGGAAGGCCCGCGCCGCCCCCCGCCGCGCGCGGAAGAAGGCCAAGAGCGTCGCGATGTCCGCCTCGGATCGCACACCCGGCCCGGCATCGAAGCGGAGCCGCGCGTCGGCACAGTCGGCATTGCGCTGCTCGACTCCTGCCGCCGTCGTCACGATCGCGGTCGAGAAAGCCGGCGCCACGCTCGCCGCCTGGCCCAGCGCCAGCGGGAAATCCACGTCGTCGAAAGCCTGCATATCCCCCTCCCCGAGATCGAACACGGTGAAACCGTCGCGCGCCACCTGCGGCAAGGCCCAGAGGAAGGCGCGTCCCACGCCCCGCGCCCGTGCGGCCCGCGCCGCCGCCTCGATGCGTGGCCAGAAGGTCGCGGCGTCGCCGGCCTGCAGCACGAAGCCCGAGAAATAATCCTGCCGGTCCAGTGGATAGCCGAGCCGCCCGGTGGCGAAGGCGGCGCCACGCGCGCTCGCCCCGCTGTCGCCGGCCTGCACCCAGTCATAATCCTCCAGCTGGAGGCGATCGAAGGCCGGGCTCGCCCAGCCGAGCGGCAGGTTGGCGCGCACCGCCTCGGGCATGCGCGGATCGAGCACGGTCGGCAGGTAGGTCAGCAGCAGCAGTTCGGCCTCGGGCGCGACCGCCTTCACCGCCGTGCCGAGCGCCGCCGTCGAGGCGGAGAGCAAAGCGCCGGCCCGATCGAGCAGCGCCGCCCGCGCCGGGTCGAGCGGGCCGATCAGGCTGGCCACGCCATCCACGTCCGGCCCCAGGGCCGCCCGCGTGGCCGCGTCGTGGAGGCAGATCGTGCCGTCGGCGCGCGTCCACCACCAGGGCTCGCCGATCTGGAAGCGCACCGGGCCGGCGGTGGCGGCCAGCGCCGCGAAGGCCGCCGCCACCGTCCGCAGATAGGCCATGGCCGGGTCGCTCGCCGGAGACAGCAGGGTGGACGGCGGGGCCCACCCGGTCAGCGCCGGCGATCCGTCCGCCGCGCGCTGCTTCCAGTCGTTCCAGCAATGCTGGTCGAGCAGCTCGTAGGACAGCGACAGGATCACCTCGAAGCCGAGCGCCGCCGCCCGCGCGAGGAAATCGCGGTGCCAGGCTTCGGCCGCGACATTCAGCGTGCCACCGGCCAGGCTGACGAGATGCAGGCCCGCGCCCGCCTCCCATGCGAGCCGGAAATAATGGCTCATCCCGACATAATGGTCGATCGCGCCGCGATAACCGAGCCCGAGGATCTGGCGCAGCACCCGTGCCGGTGTCTGGTTGTAGGCATCGTCATAGCCGGTCGCGATCATCAGGCCGTGGGGCGGCACCAGCCCGTCGCCGATCGCCAGCGTCGATCCGGCGCCGTCGCTGACCATGTCGGTCAGCTCGACCCAGGCTTCGGCCGGGACCGCCAGTTCGCCCGTGCCAGTGGTGTAACCGGGCGGCACCAGCGACAGGAACAGGCGGTCGATATCGCCCGCCCACACCGGATCGGCATCGGCGGGCAGCGCGAAACCACCGTCCATCGCGCCGAAATCGAGCCGGATGGTCGCGTCCTCCGGCGTCCCCTCGGCATAGTTCCAGAGGCGGACATACCAGCTCTTCGCGGCACCGGCAGCGTCCCGCCCCTCGATCGTCAGCGTCGGACCGTCGATCGCGTCCAGCGGCATCAACCCGGACGAGCGCCAGCGGAAGGCCAATGTGCATGACCGGAAATCCCGCGCCGTCTCGTAGCGGAGCAAGGGATGATCGATCGTGTCCGCCGCGTCCCAGATCAGGCCCGCCAGATCGTCCGTCCGGTAGAAGACGGCATCGACCCGAAGCGCCTGCGGACCGGTGGTCGTCACCCCCGCCATCATCGGGCGCGGAAAGTTCACCGTCCAGAAGCGCGGATCGAAACGCTTGATCCAGCCACCCGCCTGTTTGCGCGCCCGCGCCGCATCGGCCTCGCCAGCCAGCCACCAGCCCATGGTCAGCGATCCGCCTGGGCCAGCGCACGGGAGACGGCCCGCGCCACCTGCCGGCTCGACTGGGCCAGCGCACGCGGCTCCGTGCCGGTGGGCGCGCTGATGCTGATCGCGACGCGCACCTCGCGGGCCGGAGCAGCGGCCGCCGGGGCGATGCTGCCGGCTGCGGTGGGCACGAACAATTCCGGCCCCCGTTCGCCCACCATATAGGGGCGCCCCGGCGAGACCGGCCCGCCGGTGGCGCGGCCGGGCGATCCGAACAGCGAGCCCAGCAGGCCGCTGCCCCCGGACCCGCCCACGCCGCTCTCCCCGATCAGCGACGCGAGGCCGCTCTTCACCGCCTCCCCGGCGATCTGGGACAGGGCCGAGAGCGCCGTCCGCTCCAGATCAGCGAAGCCGAGCTTGCCCGACTGCACGGCGCGGGCGAGCCCGTTCTCGATCAGGGTCGCCGCCCGATCCGCGCCGTTACCCAAAGTTTTCTGCAGCGAATCCTGCATGGCCGCGGTGTCCCGCGCGAAGGTCTGGGTGTCGGCGCGCACGCCGATCATCAGTGTCTCAACCGGCTCATCCATCGGGAAATTGCTCCTTCAGCGCAGCGATGGTCGCGGCATCGGGCGGGGTGTCGCCGATTCCCCGTGGCCCGGCGAACGCGGCCAGCACCGCTTCCAGCTCCCCCGGCGTGGCACGCCAGAACTCGTCCGGCCGCCAGCCGAGCAGGAGACCGGCAAGGCCGGCGAGGCGGGTGGCGGAATCGGAAAAGAGCTCGCCTCGGTCCGCGAAGCCCCCTTCTGGTTTCGCTGCCCCCGTCCCCCCGTTCGTCCTGGGCGTGGCCGAAGGGCGTGCTGCCAGCGCAGCGTTCGGGGCACGCACTTCGACTTCGCTCAGTGCGAACGGAGAGGGGGATCGGTCGCTCACAGCCCCTTCACGATCTGGCCGAGCAGGCTGCGCAGCACCGGCGTCAGCACCGCGATCCCGGCTTCGACGATCTGCTCTCCGAAGCTCTCGCTGGTCAGCGCGTCGGGCTTGCCGACCAGGCAGTGGAAGATCAGAGCCACCGTATCGGCCAGCGTGAGCGTGCCGGCGGCGGCCTGCTCGACCAGCGCGAACAGCGGGCCGACCTGCTGCTCGGCCGCGACCAGGCGGCGAAGCTGGGGCGGACGGTGAGCGTCTGGCCGCCGAGCGTCAGCGCGGTCTCGCCGCGTGCGGGGTTAGCCGGCGCGCTCATGCCGCCACCACCGGGCCGGAGGATTCCAGCGCCAGCGTGTAGGCCCGCTCGCCGTTGAAATCGCCCGAATGCTCCAGCCGGGTGAGCAGGAAGCGGCCCTGCATGGACTCGCCGCTCTCGAAGCTCAGCCGATAATCGTCGATCGTGCCGGCGAGGGCATGGGCCTTCAACCGCGCCTCGGCGGCCGAGCCGGTGAACACGCCGCTCCCGGCCACCGAGACGCTGCGCGTGCCGGCGCCGGACAGCAATTCGCGCCAGCCACCCGAATCCTTGTTGGTGATCGCCACCAGCTCGCCGGCGATCGCCAGCTGCGTGGTGCGCAGGCCGGCGACGGTGGAAAAGACGGGCGTGGCGGTGCCGTCGCCGACCTTAAGCAGGAAGGCGCTGCCGCTTTCTGCGGGCATGATGCATTCTCCTTCGACGTGAGAGGCCCCTCCCTGGGAGGGAGGAGTTGGGGTAAGTGGAGGATCAGGGGGACGAGGCGCGGCCGTATCGCGCGCCAAAAGCCCATTCCCCGATCCCTTCCTCGGTCAGGGATGGGCGTCTTCGAGCGTCCGCACGCGGTAATCGAGCCGGCCCGCCCATGGCCCGGCCGGATCGCGGACGATGCGGGCGCGCAGGAAGGCGAGGCTCACGATGCGGTGGCCGGCGAGATCGCGCGGCATTGCCTCGATCGCGTCCTCGGCGCGGCCGAGCAGATCGTGCAGCCGGGCGGGCGTCGCGCCGTCGTCCCAGATCGCGATCGAGAGGCGATGCTCGCGGCCTCGGCCGGTCTTGTGGCTCCAGTCGGTCGTGGGGCCGTCCGAAAGGGCGACATAAGGGTGGGCCGCATCGGCGGGCGGGCCGTCATAGACGCCCGTGACGCCGAGCGAGGCCCCGCGCAGCGTCGCCACCAGCGCGCGCTGCAGGGCCTGCGCGGCCGTGCTCATCGCACCAGCCCCGCGAAATCGCGCAGCCGCGCGTCGACCAGCGAGCGGATCGCGAGATCGCGCCCGGTCAGCGCGATGCCGTCCACGACGCGCGACACGCCGACGTCGGCCGGCACGGCCGCCGCGATCGCGGCGGCGACCCGCGCCTCGGCGCCGGCCAGCGCGGCGGCCACGGCGGGGGACAGGCGGATATCGGTCATCGTTCCTCCTCCAGCGTCAGGGCGAGTCGATCGGGCCAGGCGGGATCGACCGCGACGGTGCGGACCGCGAGCACCAGCAGGCGCCATTGCAACCGGTCGCCCGGCGCGACATCCGCCCCGGCGCGCAGCACCGCCCGCCAGCGCGTCCGCGCCGACGGAAGATCGCCCCTGCCCCAGGGCGCCGATTGGATCGGCTCGAGCGCCGCCCAGGCCGATCCGATCGCCGACCAGCCACCATCGGCACCGCCGAGATCATCGCGGTCGGCCGAGCGCCGCAGGATGGCGACGCGCTGGCCCAGTGCTCCAGCGAACTCGCCGCTCATCGCAGCCGCATCCGGCGATAGGGTCGCCACAAGGCCGCGGCCACGGCTGGCGGGCCGGCGTCGTCCGGCGCATCGCGGTGCGTGTAGAGATGGGCGACGAGGCGGACGATGCCCTGCCGCAGGGGCCCGGCCAACGACGCCCAGTCGACGGCGAGGCCGGCCGTGTAGCCGACCTGCAGCCGGTGCGCCGCGACCGGCGCGGCCAGGCGCACCCAGCCGTCGCCGGCGGCGTCGATATCGATCGCATAGGCCTCGACCGGCAAGGCCCTCGCCATGCCCAGCGGATCGAGCGTCGCGACCGAGCGGATCGCGTTCACCGGCGTCGCGGGCAGGCGCTGCCACTCCGGGCTGCAGGCCGGGATCGTGTCCGATCGCTCGGACAGGAAGAGGGCGAGGCTGGTGAAGCGCTCGCACAGGCCGATCGCCGCGCCGGCGAGCGTCGCCAACAGCGCATCCTCGTCGCCGCCATCGATCCGCAGATAGGCTTTGGCATCGGCCACGGCCTGCGCGGGCGCCGGCATCACGCCGCCTCCAGGTCGAGCGTGCGCGTCAGCGTGCGGTCGTCGGCCAGGGTGACGCGATGGACGAGGCGGTAGACGACGCCGCGGTCCCCGCCGCCGATGCGCACGGCGCTGGCGGCAGGTCCGGCCTCGACCGGCTGGATCGTCAGGCCCTCGGGTCGGCAGGTCCAGGCGCTCTCCTCGATGGCGACGCCGAGCAGCCGCGCGCGCGGCCATTCCACGCGATAGTCGAGCGTCGCGTGCGGGGATTTGGTCAGCATCGGGCACACTCCGGCAAAGGCAGGATCGAAAAGGCCCGCGCGACCAGGGATCGCGCGGGCCAGGCATTCTCGGCGGGAAGGGATCAGGACACCGAGAATTTCATCAGCTTGATCGCCTGCGAATCCGCCACCGAACCGCCGATCCGGCGGGTCGCGTAGAAGTGGACGAAGGGCTTGTGGCTGAACGGATCGCGCAGGACCGCCGTCTCGCCGCGCTCGGCGACGAGATAGCCCGCCCGGAAATTGCCGAAGGCGATCGGGGTGGTGCCCGATCCGATATCCGGCATGTCCCCGGCCTCCACCACCGGATAGCCGAGCAGCGTATCGGGCTGCCCCGCGACGAGCCCCGGCGTCCAGAGGAACTGGCCCTCGGCGGTCTTCATCTTGCGAATCCGGGCGAGCGTGAAGCCGTTCATCACGAACACCGCCCCCTGCCGGTAGGGCGCCCGCAGCGACTGGACGAGATCGACCAGCAGATTGGCCGGCTCGACCGCCGCGAAATCGCCGTCCACCCCGGTGGCGAGATACTGGAGCGTGCCGAACGGCCGCGTATCGTCGCCGGTGCTGGCCTTGGGCGCCTGCAGGAAGCCCTTGGGCTTGTTGACGCCGTCGCCGTTGACGAAGGCCGCGCCCTCGGCCCGCCCGAACTCGGTGGCGATTTCGTGCGCCAGCCAGCCTTCCAGATCGAACGCCGCATCGTCGAGCATCGCCTGGGTCGCGGCCGGATTGGCGAAGAGATCGCCCATCGGCGGCGCGATCTCGTTGAAGACGGGCGTGCCCGTCTCGAGCCGCGCGGCATTCTCGGCCGCCCAGCCCGAGCTGATGCCGCCCGACGTCACCAGCTTGCGATAGCCCGACGAGCCCACCGTCACGACATTGGCGATCGCGCGGATCGGCGAGATCGCGGTGAGCGTCTCGGCGATGACGGAGTCGATCTCCTGCGGCACGGCATAGCCGCCCGTGCTGTCGGCCGTGCCGTCGATCGCCTTCACCTCGATGCCGGCAGCGTTGCCGTGGCGGAGATAGCGATCGATGAACTGCTTGGCCTCGGGCGCGGCCGCGCCGGAGAGCGGGGCGCGGGCGGCGGCGATGGTGCCCGCGTCCAGCCTGGCCTTGAGATCGGCCATGCCGGCGCGCAGCGCGGCGATCTCGTCGGCGCCGGCGAAGCTCGCATCCAGCGGATCGTTCTTGGTCTCGTACATAAAGGTCTCCTCAGACATTCTTGTCCTCCTCGTGGACGGCGTGGACCCGGGCTCCGGGTTGCATCGGGAAAGTCACCAGCGAGACCTCGACCAGATCGAGGTCGGTGAGCGTGCGGCCATCGGGCGGGCGCGGCTCCTTGGCCCGCACGCGGTAGCCGAAGCTCAGCCCGCCCACCGCGCCGTCGCGGAGCAGGGCGGCGGCTTCGGCGGCATGGCCCGCACCGGGCGTGAGCCGGGCGATCACGCGCAATCCGCGCGCATCCTCGGACAGGCTCTCGATGCGGCCGATCGGATGTTCGGGGCGATGCTGCCAGAGCAGCGGCACGCTCCCGCCCGTCCCGATGGCGCGGGCGAAGGCGCCCCGGCGGATGACGTCGCCGCCGCGATCGATCGTGTCGAACAGGGCGGCATAGCCGGCGAAGCGGAGGGTCATGGACCGGGACACTCCCATGTTCCCGTTCGTCCCGATCGAAGTCGAGGGACGTGCCGCAGGCGCAGCGCCTGGAGCACGTCCTTCGACAGGCTCAGGACGAACGGAGTTGCGATGGAAAGGACGGCAAGGGCGCTCATCCCCGCACCAGCGGCATGAGGCCGAGCTTCACCGCCATGCCCAGCATGATGAGGGCGAGCACGATCCGCACCGCCCACGCCACCACCGCGTCGCGCGCCGAGCGCTTGGCGTCGCGCCAGGCGGAGAGCAATTGGCGCAGTTCGTCGATATCGGTACGGGCGCCGGGATCCGCGAGGCCGAGCCGTTCCAGCACGCGCGCGGCGCCCAGTTCGCTCGCCTCCTCGGCGATGGCGCGGAGCGTCAGCGGGTCGGCGCCTTCGCTCTGCCCCTCCTCGACGAGACGCGCGAGCAACAGGCTTTCGGTTTCGGGTGTCATATCGCTTCTCCGAAGAGACGGTGCTCCGGCGCAGGCCGGAGCCTTGGATGGCGACCGGCACGGCCGCCGCACGACGCTCCGGCCTGCGCCGGAGCACGATTTCACGGTGTCAGGACGGTCGCGGCCCGAAGCCGAGCATCTGGCGCTTCTCGTCGTCGGTGAGGAAATCGGCGCCGGCGAGCTGTGCCCACAGCGCTTGCCGGTCGCCCGCCAGCGCCGGGATCGAATCGAGGTCGAGGGCGAGCTTCAGGTCCGACCACCAGGCAGCGAGGCCCGTGCCCAGCGCCGCCACGATCTTCTGCGCGAGCGGCAGGATGGTCAGCCGCCACAGCGCCCGGTTCGCCTCCGAATAATTGGCATAGGTGTTGTCGCCGGGCAGCCCCAGCAGCATCGGCGGCACCCCGAAGGCCAGCGCGATCTCCCGCGCGGCGGCCGCCTTCAGGTTGATGAAGTCCATGTCGGCGGGGGTCAGGCTCAGCGCCTGCCAGCGCAGCCCGCCCTCCAGCAGCATCGGCCGCCCGGCATTGTTCGCCCCGGCGAAGCTCGCCTCCATCTCGGTGCGCAGCCGATCGAGCTGGTCGGCGGTGAGCGTCGCGCCGGGCTCGCCCGAATCGTAGACCAAAGCGCCGGAGGGCCGGGCGGCATTGTCGAGCAGCGCCTTGTTCCAGCGCGTCGCGGCATTGTGGATGGCGACCGGGCCGGAGGCGGCGCCGAGATTGCCGAGCCCGTAATGATCGTCGAGCGGGTGCGTGGCACGGACATGCACCAGCCCCGGCCGCCCGTCCGGCGCGGTCGCCGGGATGCGCAGCGCATGGCCCGCCGCGCGATAGACGTAACTTGCCGGCCAACCCGTCGCGTCGGGCTCCACCGTCACCCGGTCGGGCCGCAGCGGGAAGAGCATCGCCGGCATCCCGTCCGCATCGCCGACGATCTGCACATAGGCATTGCCGTGCAGCAGCAGGTGCGTCGCGACGCTCTCGACCAGCCCGCCCGACAGCAGGGCGATGGCGGGATGCTTGTCCGGCGTCGCGTCGATGGCGATGCTGCCCGCCCCTTCCGCGACGATGCGCACGGCGCGCTGGGCGACCGCATTGCCGAGATAGGCCGCCCGCGCCTGCGCCTCGTAGCCCGATGGCCAGTCGCCGTGCGGCGCCGGCGCCGATCCGAAGGCGCGCGTCAGCGCCGGCCGCGCGGTCGCCCGCGCGGACCTGAAATTGAACAGACGCATGGATCATTCTCCCGTCCGAAAAGCCCTCTCCCGCATTCGCGGGAGAGGGAGGGCCCCGCCGCGCAGCGGTGGGAGGGTGAGGGTCTTCTTCGACGGTCGGCGATCGCCGAAAGAAGAAAGAAGACCCTCACCCAACCCTCTCCCGCAAAAGCGGGAGAGGGCTTTAACGAGTCACACCAGTCGCACCGCCGGCCGCCCCCGCCGCTCCAGCAGCAGCGCGGTCAGCGCCCAGACGAGCGCGTCGGCGCGATCCGGCGAGCGGCCGGGGCCTTCGTAGCCGCCGTCGAGCGTGAAGCCGGCCATCTCGTCCTCCAGCGCCGGAAACGTGCCGACGTGCCGCACCTGCCCGCGCTCGTAGAGCACCGACACCGGCTCGGCCCGCGCGCCTTTGCCGCGCGATGCGTGGACCAGCCGCACCGGCAGGCCGGCATCGCCGGCGCGCAGCACGCTCTCCACCATCGCGCCGCCATTGTTGGCTTCGGCGATCACCCGGTCGGCGCCATGCCGCCGCGCCGCCGCGACGACCGCCGCCGCCCAGCCCTCGGGCGCGAGGCCCTGCACGCTGGCATCCTCGATCACATAGCCGATGCCATCGCGGCCCAGCGCCGCGACCACGATCCCGCAGGCGTCCGATCCCGCCCCGGCGCCGGCCGGCGGATCAACGCCGATCACGACGCGCGTCCAGTCCGGCACCTCCCGCGCCCGGCACCGCTCGATCAGCGCGCGGGCCCACAATGCGCCCTCGATCTCCTCGACCAGCTCGCCATCCAGCTCCTGCCGGCCAAGCCGGGTGCCGGCATAATCGGCGGTGACGCCCGCCAGGAAATCCGCCGCCAGATGCGCCTTGTTGTCCACCGTGCGACCGCCGGTGACCGCGACATCCTCCCTGTCCAGCAACCGGCGCAGCAAGGCGACCGGCCGCGGCGTGGTGGTCGCGACGATGCGCGGCCGGTCGCCGAGCCGCAGGCCGAGCGCCAGATTGTCCCACGCCGCCGTGCCCGACGGCCATTTGCCGATCTCGTCGCACCAGGCGTGGCTGTGCTGCGGCCCGCGCAGGCTCTCCGGCTCGCCCGCCGAGAAGATCCGCGCCTCGGCGCCGGTCTTCCAGGTCAGCCGCCGCAGCGAGGCCTCCCATTTGGGCGGATCGTGCGGCGGCGCGATGGCGAGCAGCCCGCTCTCCCCCTCCACCATCACGGCCCGCGCCTCGTCCAGCGTCGCGCCGACCAGGGCGATCCGCGCGCAGCGATCCCGCTCGGCAATGTCGCGCACCCATTCGGCACCGGCGCGCGTCTTGCCGAAGCCGCGCCCGGCCATCATCAGCCAGATGCGCCAGTCGCCGGCCGGCGCGATCTGCGTATCCCGTGCCCAGAAGCGCCAGCGGTGGCGCATCGCCTCCGCCCTCGCCTCGCCGAACCCATGGAGCAGCTTCGCGAGGTCGGCCCCGGGAAGCTCGCAGAGGCGTTCGGCGGTGATCTCGCCGACGTCAATCCGCATCGCCGACCTTCTTCTTCATGTCGGCCAGCTTGCGCGCCAGCCATTCGACCGCGCTCTCGCCATCCACCGCCGGCCGCTGGGCGCGCGCCGCCGTCACCGTGGAGCGATGCGCGGCGAGCAACGCTATGCCGAGACGATCGGAGAATTGCTCCTTCACCTCCTCGCCCTTGTCGTTGCGGGTGGTGCGGGCGACGACGCCACCCAGCGCGCGCTCCAGCAGCACCAGCTCCAGCCGGGCATAGCCCTCGCACAGCGCCTCGTCCCACGCCGCGCGAAACTCGGCGGAGCGGCGGCGCTCGCGATACGCGCTGCCCGGGCCCATGCCTGCCGCGCGTTCGGACGCGGCGACGTTGGAGCAGGCGGCCAGCGTATCGAGGAAGGCCTGCCGCCGCTCCTCGTTCCACAGCGGCGCGCGGGTCTTCGCCGGCGCCGGCTTGCGCTTGGATACAGCCATGACGGGGTCCTCCAGACATGCGAAGGGCCGGTCGCGGTGTCGCCATCGCCCGGCCCGTTCGTCAGTCGCAATTTCTCAGCGTGTGACTCTTGTGCCAGAAGAGCGGTGCGCTGTCAATCGAAAAGTGCGTATCTGGTTATAAGGCAATCCATCCCAAGCTCGCTGGGTGGCGTTTCAGGAGGCCGCTTCCACCGCCTCGCTGGCTTCCATCCACTCGGCCTCCACCGCTTCCTGCAGCCGCTCGATATCGCCGCGCCGCTTCATCAGCTGGCCCATCGTCATCAGCTTGAGCGACGGTGTCGGCGATCCCGCCAGCGCCTGGTCGATCTCGGCCAGGGCCTTGGCGAGCCGGGCGATCTCGGCCTCGGCCTCCTTCACCTTCTTGCGCAGCGCGGCCGTCGCCTCGCGCCGCTCGGCGGCCGCCTTGCGGTCCTCCTTCTTGTTGCCGGGGGCGGAATCGCCCTTGGACGCATCGCCGCCGCCCGAGACGATCAGCTTGGCATAATCCTCGATCGTGCCGTCGAATTCGGTCACGGTGCCGTTGTCGACCAGCAGCAGCCGGTCCGCCACCATCTCCAGCATGTGCCGGTCGTGGCTCACCACCACCACCGCGCCGCGATATTCGGCCAGCGCCTGGACCAGCGCCTCGCGCGTGTCGACGTCGAGGTGGTTGGTCGGCTCGTCGAGGATCAGCAGATGCGGCGCGGCATGGGTCACCAGCGCCAGCGCGAGGCGCGCGCGCTCGCCGCCGGAGAGCTTGCCCGTCTTGGTGACCGCCTTGTCGCCCGAAAAGCCGAAGCGACCGAGATGGTTGCGCACCGCGCCCGGCGTCGCGCCCTTCATCATCCGGCCCATATGATCGACCGGCGTATCGTCCGGATCGAGCTCTTCCACCTGATATTGGGTGAAATAGCCGACCGACATCTTCGACGCGGTATTCATCGCGCCTTCCATCGTCGACAATTCGCCGGCGATCAGCTTGGCGAGGGTCGACTTGCCGTTGCCGTTGCGACCCAGCAGCGCGACGCGATCGTCGGGATCGAGCCGGAGGCCGACGTTGCGCAGGATCGGCTTGCCGGCCTCATAGCCGACCGCCGCCTTGTCCAGCGTCAGCAGCGGCGGCCGCAGGCCCTCCGGATTGGGGAAGCCGAAGCTCAGCGACGGATCCTCCGCCACCGCCGCGATCGGCTGCATTCGGGCCAGCGCCTTGACGCGGCTCTGCGCCTGCTTGGCCTTGCTCGCCTTGGCCTTCCAGCGATCGACGAAGGCCTGCAATTTCTCGCGCTCGGCCATTTGCTTCTCGCGCGCCGAGGCCTGCTGCGCCAGCCGCTCGGCCCGCTGCCGCTCGAACGAATCGTAGCCGCCGACGTACAATGTGGTCTGGCCGCGATCGAGGTGGAGGATGTGATCGGCCACATTGTTGAGCAGGTCGCGCTCGTGGCTGATCAGCAGGATGGTGCCGCGATAGGCGCGCAGGAATCCCTCCAGCCACATCACCGCCTCGAGATCGAGGTGGTTGCTCGGCTCGTCGAGCAGCAGGATGTCCGGATTGGTGAAGAGCAGGCTGGCCAGCGCCACGCGCATCCGCCATCCGCCGGAGAAGCTCTCCATCGGCCGCGCCTGCGCCGCGTCGTCGAAGCCCAGGCCCTTGAGGATCACCCCGGCCCGCGCCGGGGCGGTATAGGCATCGATCTGATCGAGCCGCTCGTAGATGTGGCCGAGGCGATCGGGGTCGGTCTCGGTCTCCGCCTCGGTCAGCAGGCCGGCGCGCTCGGTATCCGCCTCCAGCACCGTGTCGAACGCCGAGACGGGGCCGCCCGGCGCATCCTGCCGCAGATAGCCGAAGCGCGCGCCCTTGGGCATGTCGATCGCGCCGGTGTCGCTCTCCATCATACCGGCGATCGCCTTCATCAGCGTCGACTTGCCGGCGCCGTTGCGGCCGATGAAGCCGACCCGCGCCCGGGGCGGGATCGCCGCACTGGCATTCTCGATGATCGCCCGGCCGCCGAGCCGGATCGTGATGTCGCGATAGGAAAGCATGGCGCGCCGCCTAGCTTAAATACCCCTTCCCTGAAAGGGAGGTGGGTGTTGGATCGCGATATGGCGGATCATGCCCTCGAGTCCGGCATCACGCGCGGCCTATCATCGCATTCCGTCGCTCCTGCGGAGGCAGGAGCCCATCTCCTGTGCTGTCGTCCGGACGGAGCCGTCGGGAGATGGCCCCCTGCCTCCGCGGGGGCGACGGCAAGGTTGAGTCTGCGATCGATACAAGCGCCTTCAGGGGGCTTAGAGACATTGGTCGAAGCATCCTTTCGCCGGGCCGCGCTTTTACCGCTCGATAACCGGCCGGGCGCACAATCCCGGCGATGCGGCGGCCCGATCCCCGGCCCGGCGCAGGGAGGATGCGATGATGTACGTCCAATATTCCTTCATCGACCGCCGCGAGCCCACCGACTTCGCGCACCCGCATGTCCGGCTAAGCCCGGCGCTGGCCGTGTGGGCGGGCATCGCCGCGATGCTGGCGAGCATCGCCGTCGTGGCGCTGGTCTGACCGCTCAGGCGCGTTCCGCCAGATAATCGTCCAGCTGCTCGAAGCTGCCCGTCCAGCCGTCGGTCATCGAGTCCATCATCGCGGCGAAGGCCGCTTCCTCCTCGGCCGTCGCCTCCAGCGGCGACCAGGTCAGCGTGACGCGCGTCCCCGCACCCTCCTCCGCGAACGACACGGTGGTCAGCAGGCGCAGCGGCCACGGCCCGCCGAAGGGCGAATCGGTGAACGCCCCCGCCTCGTCGCTGAAGCCATGCTCCCACACCAGGGTCGCGGGCGCTTCCACCACGCGATAGACGAACTTGGCGAACATCACTCCGCCATCCGGCGACACCATCCGCGCGTGAAGCCCGCCGCCCGGCCGCAGATCGAACCACAGCACCGTGGTGGTCACGCCCTTGGGGCCGAACCAGCGCCCCAGTTGCTCGGGCGTCGTCCACGCCGCCCACACCCGCGCGCGGGGCGCATCGAAGCTGCGGCTGATCCGGAATTCGGGGGTCATGATCCTTGCTCTCCCTTGCTGTCGTCCTTGAGCATCGCGTCGAGCCGGTCGAAGCTGTCGCTCCACAGGGAGCGGAGGCCCGCGATCCAGTCGGCCGGCTCCTTCAGCGCATCCGCCTTGAGCCGGCGCGGCCGCGCCTGCGCCGACTGGCCCGCTTCGATCAGTCCGGCTTCCTCCAGCACCTTCAGGTGGCGCGAAACCGCGGGCTGGCTGATCGCGAAGGGCCGGCCCAGTTCCGCAACCGTCGCCTCCCCCAGCGCGAGGCGCGCGAGGATCGCGCGGCGCGTCGGATCGGCGAGGGCGTTCAGCTTGCGACTCAGCACATCTTCCATATCCAGATCATTATATAACTCTTATGTTATATACAAGCTGGAATTGGGCACCGGATAGCGATGAACGCTGGCGCTCCGGGCAAACCGCTGTCATTACGCTGCGGTGCAACCATCCTTATTGCGAACCACCCGCAATAGCGGTAGAGCGAGGCTGCCCGCAGCCTCCCAACGGAGAAGTGTTAGTGAGTGACCGCCACGCCCTCGCCCCCACCGGTGCGCTCAGCGTCGAGACGGTGACGCGCGTCCATCACTGGAACGAGCATCTGTTCAGTTTCTCGATCACCCGCCCGGCGAGTTTCCGCTTCCGTTCGGGCGAGTTCGTGATGCTGGGCCTGCCCGACGGCCAGCGCCCGCTGCTGCGGGCTTATTCGATCGCCAGCCCGTCTTATGACGAGACGCTGGAATTCCTCTCGATCAAGGTGCCGGAAGGCCCACTCACCTCGCGCCTGCAGGGCATCCAGGAAGGCGATGCGGTGTTCCTCGGCCGCAAGCCGACCGGCACGCTCGTCACCGACGCGCTGCTGCCGGGCCGCCGCCTGTTCCTGCTCGCCACCGGCACCGGCCTCGCCCCGTTCATGTCGCTGATCCGCGATCCGGACCTGTACGACCAGTTCGCCCAGATCGTCGTGGTCCATTCGGTGCGCCGGGTGAGTGACCTCGCCTATCGCGACGTGCTGGAAGGCCAGCTCGCCGGCGATCCGCTGGTGCAGGACCAGGCTTTGCTCCAGCTCCATTACGTGCCGACCGTGACGCGCGAGCCGTTCCACACCTCGGCGCGGATCGGCACGCTGTTCGAGAACGGCACCCTGTTCAAGGCGCCCGTCACCGGCCCGCTCCAGCTCGATCCCGCGCAGGACCGGATCATGCTGTGCGGATCGATGGCGATGATCAAGGAGCAGGCGGCGATGCTCGATTCGCTTGGCTTCAAGGAAGGCTCGAACGCCGCGCCGGGCGACTATGTGATCGAACGCGCGTTCGTGGGGTAAGCCCGCCGGCAACCCGTCCATCCAAGGAAACCGCTCGCTTCGAGTAGCGGTCGAGCTTGTCGAGGCGGCGTATCGAGAAGTCGCGGCGGAGCGGCGTTCTCGATACGGGATCTCGACGACGCTCGATCCCTACTCGAACCGAACGGCCAGAATGTCTGCCTCGGGGATCACCGGAACGGCGGCTCGTCGAAGCTCCTGAGCTTGCGCGAATGGAGCTTCCCGCCCTCCGCGCGCAACAGCTCGATCGTCTCCAGCCCGATCCGCAGATGCTGCGAGATCGCCCGCTCGTAAAAGCGGTTGGCCTGGCCCGGCAGCTTGATCTCGCCGTGGATCGGCTTGTCCGACACGCACAGCAACGTCCCGTAGGGCACGCGGAAGCGATACCCCTGCGCGGCGATGGTGGCGCTCTCCATGTCGATCGCGACGGCGCGCGACTGGTTGAAGCGCAACGCCGACAGCGTGTAGCGCAGCTCCCAGTTGCGATCGTCGGTGGTCACCACCGTGCCGGTGCGCAGCCGGGTCTTGAGCTCCTCGCCGCTTTCGCCCGACACCCGCTCGGCGGCGTGGAACAAGGCCTGCTGCACCTCGGCGATCGGCGGGATCGGGATCTCCACCGGCAGCACGTCGTCCAGCACATGATCGTCGCGCAGATACGCATGGGCCAGCACGTAGTCGCCGATCGTCTGGGACGGGCGCAGGCCGCCGCAATGGCCGATCATCAGCCACGCCTCGGGCCGCAGCACCGCGAGATGGTCGCAGATCGTCTTGGCGTTGGAGGGGCCGACGCCGATGTTGACGAGCGTCACCCCCGCGCCGTTCGCGCCGATCAGGTGATAGGCCGGCATCTGCACCTTGCGCCAATTGCCCTCCGCGATGGCGCGCTCGGCATCCGGCGTCTCGCGCGTCACCAGCACGCCGCCCGCCACCGACAGCGCCTCATAGGGGCTGTCCGGCTTGCGCAGCTCGGCCAGCGCCCAGGCGACGAACTCGTCGACATAGCGGATATAGTTGGTGAACAGGATGTAGGGCCGGAAATCCTCGGCCGGCGTGCCGCTGTAATGCTTGAGGCGCGCGAGGCTGAAATCGACACGCGGCCCCTCGAACAAGGCGAGCGGCCGGGTCGGGTCGTGCTCGAAAGCGAACAGGCCGTCGGCGATCTCGTCGCCGATGTCGTGCAGCCGCACGGACGGGAAGAAACGGGCGAGCTCGCTCGCCTGCACGCCGTCGATGCTCAGCTCCTCGCTGCCGTCGAGCACATAGGGATAGGGGATTTCCTGATCCGAAAGGCCAACGGAGATTCGCACTTTGTAGTCGCGCACCAGCAGGCGGAGCTGCTCCTCCAGATAGCGGCGGAACATGCGCGGGCGGGTGATCGAGGTGGCGTAGCTGCCGGACTGGTTGAGCCGGGCGAAGGCGCGCGTGAAGCGCGGGATCGGCCCGGTCGCATCATAATCGACGCGCAGCTCGGGATAGGCGAACTGGCCGGCGCCGCGGGTCACGCCCTCGGGCAGCTTGCCGTCGGCCATGAAGGCCGCCATCGCGCGGCGCAGGTTGGCGACCGAGGTTTCATGCCGCTCGATCAGCTCGTCCAGGATCGCGGGAATGTCTTCGATACGGGTGGTCAATGGGAAGGTCTCCTTCTCTTTTGTTGTTGGCGGACGCGCGTTTCAAGCCGCGCCGTCTCGCAGGCCCGGGACGACCGGGCCGTCCCCTTCTCTAGCGCGAAATTATGGCAATGGGGAGACGGGGCGATCCTGCGGCGGCCTGGTCAGTCGGCCGGCAACCAGTCCTCGCTGCGCAACCCGTCGACGCGGCCATACTCGCCCAGATTGCCGGTGATGACGATCAGGCCCCTGCTCCGGGCATGGCCGGCGATCAGCACATCATACCCGCCGATCTGGCGGCCCTCCCGTTCAAGGATGGCCCGGATCTCGGCGGCGTGGGCCGCCGCATCGGCATCGAACGGCAACACCTCCAGCCGGTTCGCGAAGCGCTCGTGCCCCCTCACCCCAATCCATAGAAATCCGCCAGCCGGTCCAGCGCCAGCGTCAGCACCACCCGCCCGGCGCGCGCCGGCCAGCCGAGCGCGCGTTCCGCCGTCTCCATGCCCTCGCCCGCGCAGACGATGCGCCAGAGCACGTCCTTGAGCCCCGGCCCCACCGCATCCAGCGCCGCTTCCACCCGCTGCCGGGCCGCGATCTGCGCGAGCGCGGGGTCGAGGCCGTCACCGGTGGACCGTGCGCCCGCATCCCAGCGCATCGTCACGCGGGGGCCGAGGCCCGCGATCGTCCAGTCGCCGCGCAGCCGCTCGCCCGCTTCATATTGCCGCGCATCGACCAGTCCGCGCGCCTTCAGCCAGCCGAGGGGGGATTCGGCGAGATTGACCGTGACGCTGCGCGCCGGGCGCCGATCCGGCGCGGCGACATCCTGGAGCAGGATGCGCTCCGCCAGCAGGCGATTGCCCGCTTCCGCCCGCCGCCGCGCCCACGCCTGGCCGGCCGGGCCGAGCGCCAGCGCGCCATCCAGCACGCACGCCATGTCGCGCCGCTCCAGTTCGGCGACCAAAGCGTCCGGCGCGACGAGCGGCCCTGCCGCCCAGCCGCCCGCATGCCGGCGGAAGCGGCGCCCTTCCGCCAGCGCCGTCAGGACCCGATTCGCCTGATCGCTCAGAGCCTTGGCCATGATCACGTTCCTCTTATGTTCCCATACTGGCCTCCACTTGCCACACAGGATATACTGTAGGAAAGGGAGTAACCGGTGGGGTTAGGAGATTCGGCATGATCACGCGCATTCGCGACGTGCGGAAAGCCAAGGGGCTCACGCTCGCGGAGGTGGCCGAACGATGCGATCCGCCGACCACGGCGCAGACCATCGGGCGGCTGGAGACGGGCACGCGCACCGTCTCGGTCGGCTGGCTGAACCGGATCGCCAGGGCGCTCGGCGTCGAGGCGGCGGACCTCGTGCAATTGCCGGATACGGTCGATCTGCCGGTCGCCGCGATTCTAAGCGCGAACGGGGCGGTGGCGCCGCGCCAGCATTCGGTCGCGACCCCGCCCCGGCCCGAGGCGGGCGCGCTGGCGCTGCTGGTCGAGGCCGGCATGGGCGATTATCGCGCGGGCGACACGGTGTGGCTGGAGCGGCTGGCGCCCGACGCCTTCGGCCACGCGCTCAACCGCGACGTACTGCTGCCGCGCCCGGCGGGCCGGTTCCTGTTCGGCCGGATGATCGGGCGCGAGCCAGGCAAGCTGCATATCCTGCCGCTCACCCATGGCGGCCGCCAGCAGGTGATCGCCGACCCCGCCTGGCTCGGCCTCGCGACGCGGCTGGTGCGCCCGCTGGGGTGAGCGTCGTGGCCGCACCGCCGACGCTTGCGGTGGGGCTCGCAAGCGGGCATAGGCCCGCGCTCAGTGGGCGGTTAGCTCAGCGGTAGAGCGGCTCGTTTACACCGAGCGGGTCGGGAGTTCGATCCTCTCACCGCCCACCAAAACCCGAAATCGCTGCCAGGCATCCGCTATCAGAAGCTTGAAAATCACCAGTGTTTCTGGTTGCTTTCAGCTATCGCCGAACGCCTTCCGGCACCATCCCATGCCAGCCAAGCTGGGGACATCCCGGGGGCACCGAACCTGAGACGTGGGGGCATTATGCCGCTGACCGATTCGCAGTGCCGCAACGCCGAGAAGCGGGAGAAAGATTACAAACTTGCCGATGGCGGCGGCCTGTACCTCTATGTCACGAGTAAAGGAGCCAAATCGTGGCGGCTCAAATATCGCTTCGCCGGCAAGGAGAAGCGGCTGGTGTTCGGTCGCTATCCAGACCTGAAGCTCGCCGATGCACGAATCAGACGTGAGGACGCAAAGCGACTGCTGCGCGATCATAAGGATCCAGCCGTCGAGGAACATAAACGCAAGATGGCCGCCTATGCGTCGGCGGGCGCTACCATGGAGAAGATCGGCCGTCAGTGGCACGATGCACAGAAACCTCGCTGGTCGCCCAAATACGCTAGAAAACTGATACAAGCGTTGGAGCGAGACGTGTTTCCCGTATTGGGCGCGCTGCCACTCGCAGACATCGACGGGCCGATGGTCCTGCATATGCTCCGTAAGGTCGAAGCGCGCGGCGCGGTCGATACCGCCAAGAGAGTACGCGAGTACGTGTCGGCGGTGTTTGTCTATGGGATGTCGGAGGGCCTTGTTCCGCACGATCCGGCGGCAACGGTGGGCAAGGCTCTCAAGCCGATCGTCGGTCGAC
>Ga0207695_10000523_pt1 | contig 81427 bp, 61 predicted proteins | sample KBSC54metaG_FD_184354 | JGI IMG/M metagenome (GOLD analysis project Ga0207695, IMG submission 184354) | Corn rhizosphere microbial communities from Kellogg Biological Station, Michigan, USA - KBS C5-4 metaG (SPAdes) (version 2) | ecosystem: Host-associated > Plants > Roots > Rhizosphere > Soil...
AGAAGAGGCTGTGCGCGATGTTTTAAATATTTTTATCCCGCATCGTAAAAAATACAGTTCTGCACTTTCCTAACTTAAGCGGGAATTCGCTAGGTATTTGTTTTTTTGACTAAAAATTAGCTAGGTGGATAATGTAAACAGTGATATAATGTCAGCTATTGTTTTTTCATTTTAAGGAGATATTCTTATGCAAGGTCATGGCCGCATTCAACCTCATAATAGTATAAAAAATGAAGCAAAACAACAGCCAAATTCAACTCCACCCAGCGCTCCTCTCCCCTCTTATTCTTTGCATGATAATGTCTATATTCCACCACCAGCATTTAACCCCGAATTTAAGGAATCTTCTTCACAGAAGCCTCAATCTTTGCTAGAGACCATTAAAGTGAGCGTTCAGTCCCTGAATGCAATTGAAACCAGTTTACAGGAAAATAAAGGGCAGATAGAAGCGCTAGAAGCTGAACTGAAAGAGCTTCATGGCAAATTGCCTCCAATGGATGAAAGGGGAAAATACGCTCCTAATAAAGCTCCACAAGGAAGTTTAAAAAAAGAACTTCCGCAATGGCTAACCGATATTAAAACAACCTATTCGGGGCCATTACAGATTGAGATGAAAAAAAGAGATGAAATAAATCTAATTGCTAGGAATATTAGTCATTGGAGATCACAGTTAGATCAATTAGCCCCACCACAAGCAAATCAATTAACTTCGCGAAATATTCAAGAACAGTTGAGCACCCAAAAGACACGAGATAATTTAAGTAAACTCATCGATCAAACCGAAACAAAGTGCACTCAGTTAACCACTAGCTTCTCGAGATTTGAGGACTGCCAAGTTCGCTTCAAGCTCATGGAAACTTATGTTCAGGAAAGAAAGGAATTGATCAATGAATTGGTCAGAAATGACGGTCTTGAAGGGAGAAAGGTAGTGCTCGTAGGCCAAGGCGGGAATCAAGAATCTAAAGTTGCTCCAAGGGAAGGGGTTCGGCAGGTTTTTGTTAAACCCAAGGAGGAAGAAACGAAGGAAGGAAGAGATGAGATACAAGAGATACAAGATCCATCTAGACTTATCTTTATAGCTAATATTAAACAAAATTATCTTGCCAGCTGCCTATCAACCATGGAGTCTTTTAATATTATCATGGACAGTTTTTCTCCACGCGTTGAGCGTTTAAGAGAAGTAAAAGGAAGCATCCTGAAAATTACACCTATACTGCCTAGGATAAAAGAAAAAATTGAACAAATTGAGCAGTTGTTGCCAGCTGAAGGTCGACCAGCGGTCACCAATGTAACCCCAGAAAAAATCTGGAATAAATTAAATGAACTTACGAATAGTAGCGACTGGGCTTTCTTATTAACTGAAATGCAAGCACGAAAGAATGCTAACGTAACAGTAGAAAATCTTCCTTCGGCAGATTTTTGCAATAGAGAGGGAATTGATTATACAGATGATTTTAATCAAGTAGTTGCTAATTTAGAAAAATTTAAACCCCAGAATGGCAACTTGGAGGAAAATAGTAAATTTTTAAAGAAAACTCAAGAGGCTCGGGATAGATTTATTGATAAAATAAACGGGTATAAACAAGTTCATAAGCAGGCAAGAATTACTTTGCCACAGCAGGAAAAAGAATTCGAGACATACAAAAGTCGGATTGATCAGGCCCGAGTTCTTGTGGATATACTGCGCAATAGTCAAGCAAGAGTTTCAAAACAATCTGCTATTAATAATAAGGGAAGAGCGGATTCTAATGTAGCAGCCCCACCTAATGCAATACCCAGGGTAGAATCCGATAAAGCATGCCTTATTATGTGAAGTAGTTTTAACTTAGGGTTTATAATTTCGAGAGTTTGATGAGGACTCGTCTGGTTCTATTTTTTCACTTTCAGAATTTCTATAGACTCTACCCCTTGGATCGGTAATTATTCGCTTTTCAATTTGATCATGTTTAAACATAGCAAAGCTAGATGTCCGAGGAGTATCAAGCGTTTCAATATTTAGACTCCATTTCTTTTCAAGACTTAATATCTTATCATCAACAGCTTGAAAATCATTTTTTGTGATTTGAAGTCTATTTTCTTCAACTTGCCGTTTATTTTCTTGAATTTGGCGTCTATTTGTTTCAAATCGGAGATTGTTTTCCTCAGCTTGGAGATTATTGTGTTCTCGTAGCAAAGAGTCTATTGAGTTAGCATACTTAGAAAATAGACTTGCTGCAATCTCTGTAGTTAAGCATGTTTGTACTCCCAGTATTTCTTTGCTATCCTTATGTACATTTCTTGCTTCCTTATTATTTTCTGTTAAGTATTCATCATTCGCTCTATTTATCGCTTTCTCAACCTCCTCTTTGACCATCGATATTTCGCCCTTTTTAATCTGCTCCCCTACTCGTTCACCAACATATCTTAATAATTCGTTTTGCTTATTATCGGAATTATTAGAATCGCTGTAACTGTTGATAACATCCTTAAATCCAGAGCTTAATTCTTGATTAATTTCCTTGATATTACTATGAATCTGTACGATTTTATCGCTGATTTTCTTAATATTATTATCAATCTCTCTAATGATATTGTTAATCTGTGTGATATTATTAGAAATCCCCCTGATCTCATTACGTAACTTAAATGACAATGCCTGCAACTCCCTAATCTCCTGAATGATTTCTAAACGCTTAAACTCAGCAGTTCGCATAAATTCTTGAAGAGCCATCTTCCGTCTCTCAGCATCAAATTCCTTTTGCTCTGATTCCATGGATTTTTCTAGCATCTTGTTTAGTACTTCTTGCTGCTCGCAAGCATTCAGGAATCGAACATAGGAACGCCAACTTTCAATTTCAGAATCCATGAGCGTAAGCAATTCATTATTAAATTTACATTTAATGCAATTTACGGTATGCGGAGAATGATCGGTTGTGGTAATTTCTTCGACCTGAGCATCTAGAACAAGCGGCTGTTTTTGCAATTCTTCCGCTTGGATATCAGCCAAATGATTTTGGCTAGCAGATAAAGAATTAGCATTTAGCTGTCGCATTTTATCCATAAATGCTTTATTTGTTTTAAGTGCATCTAACTGTTTTTGCTGAGGAGGACCATTAGCTAGGTATACATCCTCCAACTTAAGAGACAGCATACCGGTAGTATTATAAAAATGATTAAAAGAACCCCGCAGATTTTGATATATCATCAAATCATTGTCTGTTAGTTTTGCCATCGCCGATGACCTCATAAGATTTTCTGCTCATGAAAATCATTTCTTAATTTAAGTATAGACCATTAATTTAACATGAACTGACTTTAAAATATTTATAAAAATCAATATCTTATATTTTGGTATTAAGGGACATCATTTTTTTCATTTAAATGATCTTGATTTCAGCCTTGATGAAAGGTCAATTAATTTACATATGCTTATTTTTTAAACTAAAGCATCATGCAGTCAATTAGTAATTTTATCCATTTCCCTTGATCCAGACATAGAATGCTGAATTGCTAATTGATCTTTATTGTGTTAAAATGCCACAACTTACTAGAGCACTTAACTATACACGTAGTTCATAATAATATTGCGATTGCTTTTAATGTAGCACTAACTTTTGACGCAAAAACAGGTAATTTAAAGTGCATTCCTACAAAACATTATCATCGTTATTTAAATTAACAAAAATTACTACCAAGAAGGATTTAGCTTTTGGTACTCAAATGTTTTTTCAGCAAGCACAGAGCACAAGCAGCACCTTTTTTTCTCCGCATAGAAATTTTCACTATGGGTCATTTAGTAACAGTAACTATCGTCACTTTTCAATTAGCCCTAACAAGACACCCCATAAACATGCAAATCGATATATTGGATCTGCATATGAAGTTAGCTTTCGTTGCCCCAAAGAGGAACGGCAAAATTTTCATGCCTCTCGTTGCTTGATACCAATTAGTGTAGGTCAAGAAGTACATGAAGGAGACAGGTTAAAAGATACCTTAGCTGCGGTTAGTAATGCTTTCTCTAGCTGCGTACTCATGGTGGATGATAGTATACAAGCTGCTACTAAAATGATTAACGAAGATATGAGAAATGATACCGGAGAACATCAATGGCAACGCATTAATGCTAATGTGATTCATGCAATTTTAGAGGGAGATAATTGGCTATTTCGTAATCGACAACTTATTGAGTCACAAATAACTATTCCTATGAGAATAGTTCGATGGTATGAATGGCGTACTGATCCTGACTTTAACAAAGCTATAAATGATACTCGAATATTCTATGATGAAAATGAACAATTTAGGAATGCGGTTGATCAAAATGTATCAGAGTTTCTAGGAAGATATGAAAATAATCATCTCCTAACCGAGAGCTATGTACGCAAGCGAGCAGAATGGTTTTGTCGAGAGTATCTTTTAGAAGAATGTGCTGTAATGATGCATCTCTGGCCAAAATTAGGATGTGAGTATGAGGTTTATCCTAATGGTAGAAATTCTGCAATGCAAGCTGCATTTGACCTAAGCATAAAACAACGTTTTTCAAATTTGCTTAAACCTGTCGCTTTACGTTTTCATAAAATCCAGTCAAAATTAGAAAGTTCAGGTATTAATCTTGTTGGAGAAGATTCTACAACTGAAGAGATAGATGAAAAACAACATACAATAAAAGTAAGAATTTAAGTTATATACTTTGGTAAAAGTATCTTATGCAAAATAAGGATTTGAAGGCAACTCTTACGGAAAAATTTCTAGTCAATGACTTACCATATTGTATTTCCTGGCTAAATAAGGAAAATATATATCTAGGATGCAATCAGTTATTTTCTCGTATAAATGGATTAAAGAATCCACAATCTATTATCGGAAAATCAACTGCACAATTACCTTATTATGCTAAATTCCCTGATTTAATAACCCAGATAGAGAAAAATAATTTAGTTGTATTAGAAAGTAAAATACCGCAATCATTTGAAGAGCTATGGATAGAAAATGACAAGCAATCAACTTGGGTTGTGCAAAAAATCCCCGTCCTGCAAAAGAAGGATGTTATTTTATTAGTCATTGCTTTTAATGCAAACACCTTTAATGGCAAAGATATAAATAACCTATATTCAAAGGATATTCTTGAGAATATCGTCGCAAATATGCCAGGACATGTTTACTGGAAAAATACAGAAGGTGTGTATTTAGGCTGCAATGACAAACAAGCCAAAAGTCTTGGACTAAATCACGGCTACGATGTTGTTGGTAAAACGGATCTTGAACTTCCTTGGCCCAAAGAAGCTGCACAAAAGTTTAGGGAAAATGATTTGCATATTATGCAAAGTGGTGAAACACAGCTTTTCGAAGAACCATCAACGGTTGATGGAAAATCAGCAACTGTCCTTAGCCTGAAATCCCCATTAAAAAATAATCAGACTAATCAAATAATAGGGGTAATGGGAATATCTATTGATATAACTCATCAAAAAGAAGTCGAAAAAGCGTTAATAAAAGCAAAAGAAACGGCCGAAACTGCCAATAAAGCCAAGACTGAATTCTTAGAAAATATGCGACATGACATCCGCACGCCATTGACAGGCATTATTGGATTTGCTGAATTGATTAGGAACGAAGTTACTGATCCTAAAATGAAAGAATATGCTAGTAATCTGGTTGCCTCTGGTCAGGCACTTACTGATTTATTGAATGAAGTATTAGAAATCATCAAGGTAAACTCTGGCGAGATCCCTGTACTCAAGAAAAAATTCAATCTCCAGAAAAAACTAAACGAAATTATCTTGTTGAACCAAGCTAAAGCCCAGCATAAAAAAATTGATTTATCTTTTGTCTATGATCCTGCTATCCCTAATTATCTTATTGGCGACTCCGTCAGAATCCATCGAGTAGTATTAGAGTTAGTTATCAATGCTCTCAATTTTACACACCAAGGCTATGTTAAATTATCAGTACAGTCGGCAAAAAATAATGAAGACGATATAGTCCTAAAAATAATAGTAGAAGATACTGGTATCGGCATTCCACCTGAAAAACAGCAAGAAATTTACTTACAATTTAAGCGACTAACCCCTTCCTATGAAGGTATTTATAAAGGGTATGGACTCGGCTTGTCTATCGCTAAGCAGCTTATCGATGATTTGGGGGGTGAAATTTACGTTGAAAGCCAAATAGGTGTAGGCTCAAAATTTACTTTAATCTTAAAGCTCAAAAAAGCCTTGCTTGATGAAAATTTAGGTAGTGAGGATTTAATCTCTTTATGTACAAGCGCAAGTCATCAGTTAATTCAACCCCAAAAATCTGAAGCAGCACTTACCACTAAAGCAACTCCAGTAAGCTATAAAAGCCGTATTTTAGTTGTAGAAGACAGCCCCATTGCTGCACGTGTGGTTACTGAGATGCTTTGCAATATGGATTGTGCTGTTGATCTAGCAGAAAAGGGGCAAGCAGCGGTCGACATGACAAAAGACAACCTCTATGATTTAATTTTTATGGATATAGGTTTACCTGATATTGATGGCTACGAAGTCACTAAAAGAATTCGTCTAAATGAGTTTAAGAAAAATCATGTTCCTATTATTGCTTTGACAGCTCACGCTAGTGAGGAAAACAAAAAAGGCTGCATTGATATTGGGATGAATGCAGTATTAACTAAACCACTGGTACAGGAAAAGGCGGAAGATATTTTAAACTCTTTTATCCCCTATCGTCGGGAAAGATTAAATTTAAAAAAGCTTCCAGATACACTAGCAGAAGCGGAAACTAGCCAGCAAGCGGCTCTTGCCATTTTTAATTTTGAGGAGCTTAAAACTTTATTTGGCCATAATGAGCAAAGAGCCATTGATACGGTAACATTCTTTTTGGAGAAAGAATTACCTCAAGAGCTGCAAGCAATACAGGCAGCCCATAGCAAAAACGATTGGCTCTTGATTCAAGGCCTAGCACACAAACTTAAAGGCGGGGTCAGTTATTGTTGCGCTCTCCGCTTAAAAGAGGCGTGTGATCAATTAGAGAGTGCGATTAGAAAAGGAGAGAATGAGCACCTTGAAAATTTATATACTCAGTTATTAAAAATAGCCAAGTTAACCGAGAAAACCATGAAAGAAGTGTTCCGAGAATAATAAAACTCAATCAGATTCAAATAGGACTGAATTTTAAAAGCTGGATCACCACGGCCAAGCGCTTCGCGGCCTCGTGATGACGACTTCACATTTTCAATGAAACCGTGGGCCTGAATACTTTTCCTCATTCTCTGCGTCTGCAGCCCTGTCCACACCTCCGTTATCTTTTTCTCGCTGCTCCTGTTCTTGTAGTTCTTTTCTTGCTGCATCAAGCTCTTCCTGACGAACCTCAAAGACATTATCATCATTTTTATTTGAAAATTTTTCTCCCGAGATCTCAAAGGCACTCTCATCTGCCTGTTTAACTTCCTCATCTGCGACAATTTCCATCTGTGGTGCATTCGGATGAATATTCTCATCTGTCTCGGCACTTGCTTTTCCAGCCATAGGTTGCCGCTTAGCCTCATTCTTATCTTCGTCAGCTTCAATCTTGGCTTCGTTATTATTTCCCGGATTACTTGCCGAGGGTCCCGCTGATTTAGCAGGCAGTAGTGGCGCTGGTGGAGCTGATGGATTGGGATTAACCGTATCTGCAAGACTGTCTCCCAAAATTTGCTTTTGCTCTTGGTAATCAGGAAAACGGTCTAAACGTTTAGTCAAATGCCTTAGCTGGGAAAGATTAATCCAACCCTCACTATAATACTTTTGTAATTGATTTATTAACTTATTCCGGTCAATGGTAAAAGCGAGAGGATATTTAAATTCCTTGTCCTTCGTACTACCGCCAGAACGAGAAAAGCCCAAAGAACCCAGGCCCATGCCCAGATAACCAATACTTAAGCTATCGATACCTAACATCTCCTCCCCTACCGACAACATGGTCTGCAGTGAACGAAATACCGATTCGCGATGACTGGATTTAGTTTTGTCCATCTTACTCGTGTCAAGAGAAACAATATCCAGAATTTTAATGTTCGGATTCATTAATAAGTGTTTTAGGGCTTCTTTAAATCCATGCTTGTATTCCAAGCTTGAAAGTGAAATAAACGGGATCAGAGAAGTGAGCGCGTCTAGGCCTTTATACCCTATATATTGAAAAATATTTCCTTCAAATTTGGGTGTCGCACTATATACTGTTTTTCCATCCTTGGTTTCTCTGTTATAAACAATCGCAAAAGCACTCCAACCTCGGGTAAAAACACCGTCGCTATATTCATAAGTCATATTCCCATTTTGTGGCAAATTTAAGCCTGGCACCCCCGGTCCCTGACCAACACCTGGCGAAGATCTTTCTGCACCTTCTGTTCCAGGATGCATCCTTATACCTTTGTCTAAGCCCAGTTGTTTCCGTATTAAAAGATTACGCATCGTATTAACATGATTATCAAAAGCACCATAATTTGCTTTTGCTTGTTCTTCGAGGGCTCTTTTAGTTTTAAGCTGAACTTCGTCAAGTTCTTTAATTAAATCATCTCTCTGCTGGTTCGCCTGATCTAAGGGCTTAATCTCGCCAATTCTTTTTACTCTATCCTGAATAATCGGCTTATTAGCATCTGATGCACGCGACAATCCAGCCTGCAAGCGATCTTTATAAGCGTTTAAAGACTGAGTCAGCTCGTCCTGGGTCTCCTTACGCTTCTTTAGCGCTTCATCCAGTTCAGCACCCTGGCCCTGAAGTGGTGTGTATTCATCTTTTACGACGCCATTTTTTACTCGATCAAATTGATCTAAGAGATAGGGTTGCAATTTAATCAACAGCTCGGCTTCTGGTAGCTTTTTTTGATTAACTGCTTGCACCAGGGATAATAAATTTGCCCAATGTTCAACATCCTCGGCATGAAATTTATTGCGGAATGCAGGCATCACCTTCTCAAGCAACATTTCTGGCGACGCGTTTGCTACATCGCCCAAGGCTTGAAATACCTTCTGCTTCTCTGGATCGTTTTGGTTTGCTGAATTATCAATAATTTTTGACAACTGCTCACGCAGTTTCTCCGCCAGCGATTCCAGCATATTTTCCAGCGAGGCGGGTTTAGCAGGATCCACTGGCTTCCCCAGCTCACGACGAATCACTTCCGCTGCCACACCCATATTAAAGGGTTTTCCTTGGGCCGCAGCATTGAGCTGTGCATTATAAGCATCAACAGTCTCTTGCATATCTTTCAAGCTGGGGGGACAATTAGCCTTAAATTTTTTGATCTTATCCAAGCTGATCTGATCTTCTAAAATCTCATATTCTTGTTCTAAACGGAATCTGGCTAATTCATCCTGCTCCTGTTCCATTTCCTTCTTTTTAGCATCCAAATTAGCCTGCGTAGGCAGGGGCTTATTCCAAGATCCGGTACGATGGGCTTCATACATCTGTAGACGATCATCAATCACTTGTTTAATTTCAGCTAGTGCAGGGTTGTTTAGTAATTCTGGTAATTGCCCAACACAGTGAGCCTCTCTTTGTGAAATATTTCTCAGATCAACCACATGGTCGCGGTATTCTTCCATTCGCTTTTGATGCACATCTCTTTTTCCACTAATATCTTTAGTTAAATCATCAGTCTCTTTCTGAGCCTGCCGAGCTGCACTTAACTGCGTATTCAGCTTGGTAACCTCGCTAGCCTCAAGAGGAAAAACCTGATTATCGTTAACAAACTCATCTACTAATTTTCCTTGCGCATCAAGCTGTTTATCAGCTTCATTGGACAAAAAGTCCGTTTTTCTTGTTTTTAGAGAAGATTTAAGGCCCTCAAATAGTTGTTCAATTTTTTTATTCCATAAGGCTATATCAGCTGTATTTCCAGAAATCATGTCTCCATGAATTTCTTCAAGGATTTTATTAAGTGAAATATCACAAAATGAGTCTGCTGTAGCAGAATCCATTTTTTTCCTGAAATTAGCTTTGATCTCTGCTAACAGCTTCTTAAAAGGACTGCCTTCGGCTCCATAGTCAAGCTGAGGTTTATAATCTTGGGAGACACCGGCAGATTTCTGGAGACCCCGTCCATCTTCCTGCAGACGACGGATACGATTCTGCAATTTCTTGCATTCTTCAGTCAGTTTTTGCAGCTCACTACTGGACATTGGGCCAGTAGGAGGATTTGCTGCGCTTGGAGCATTATTATTAGCTGCCATAAAAAATTCCTCATTAAAGCTTAATATACTCATTACACTTCAAAATGCGAACTCGTCATTGCGAGGAGTGCTCTTTGTGACGAAGCAATCCAGGATGCTTAAAAACTGGATTGCTTCGTCGCACAAAACGCTCCTCGCAATGACAATTCTATGCGAAAAATGATTTGTGCAACAATGCAGCCTCGCGATGACGATTTCGCGTTATATATTACGCTCATCCACCCATCCCTGGCTTCTGCGCTACCATCGCATCCATTTCCTTGCTAAATATCACATCATCCTCAGGCGGAGCAGCATAATGCAGAATTTCAATATTTTTTCCCGTCTGCTTGCCTAAAATCTGTAATCGAACCCAGGCAGCACGCACCATTTTATCAAAGCCACTAAACTCAATGGTCCAGCCGCGTTTATGCACTTCCTCAGCCATTGCTCGGGCCGTTACTAAGGAATCATAGGCTGTGCGCGTGTAAGCGTACAAATCCTTGGGTGAAGCCACTATACAACTACCACGATCATAGACCCGATATTGCTGACTCGCTCCCTTCAGCACCAATGGCTTTAACTCACCCGGCGCATCGGCATTATAAGCATCCCAGATCGTTAAATAAGCAAAACGTTCTAACAAATAATACACATCAAAGGGCGTCACCGGCCAATTAAAGATGCCCCCTAAATCGGGCATTTGCGGTAAGGGTGACCCCTTGCCAACAGCTTCCCAGACTTGAGCCTTCAAGTCCCTTAACAAATCTTGCGGTTGAGCTACATTAACCGGCCTGATGAGGAGATTAAATTTAGCCGTTAAACTATCCCCCTCAATATCCTGGGCCGTGATGACTATTATATAACTACCTTCTGTGCCTGCTGCAGGGATACCGGACAAAACTCCATCAGTAGTACAAATCATACCCCGAGGTAAAGGCGCCCCGCCCTCCAATTCAGCCCGAAATTGCACCTGACTGCGAGGATCCTCCAAGCGAATAAATTCTTTTAAATCAAAGGGTTTATAAGCAGCCCCTTCATTAATGACTTGATCCGGTATTACCTTAGCAAGCGTTAAAGCAGCCATTCCTAACCTCCAATTCCTTTTATAATTATAATGGCTTTTGATTAAGAAAGTATGAAAGAATTATATATTATTCTCAGTGGTTCCCCTGGGGGTTGGATGACCAGAAAATAGGCGACTAGCGCCATGGACGAGCGCGGGATGGTACAGGGACGTACCAAGGAGCCAATTTTCTGGTTATCCAACCCCCAAGGAAACCACTGACCGATCCTCTATCCATTCATACACTTCGTATTCCAAAACCGAACACTGTCCGCATTTCTTCCCACATGCCGGCGTCTTAGCCGACTTCCGCACACAACCCTTGCGCAACAAATGACTTAACATGCAACGCATAAGCTCAGGATCGCAATGAAAATATTTTGCCAGTCCGTTCAGAGAACTTAATTTGGTTTGGGATAAATAGCGTTTAATCTCAATTAAGCTCATCTTTGCTCCTCACTCTAAAACCACGGCTTGTCTTAAAACAGGGAATTTAACACACCAGCGAATCATCATAATCAGCCCTGCAAAACCAAGAAAGATTCCAGCGATCCAGAGCAGAGAAGCCTGAGCATGCTGAGTCACTGTGGCCATCTGATAGAAAAGCACTGCTGTGCCATAGGCTACTGCCGTCATCCATACAATTGAAAAAATAGCCCAACGATAATTAATTTCGCGGAGCATTACCGCTGTGGTCGAAATACAGGGAAAATACAATAAGACAAACAGTAAGTAACTGAAGGCGCCAATCTTGCCATCAAAATGCTGATAAAGTGCACCATGTGCATAAAGCGTGTTTAAAGTGCCTACCACCACTTCCTTGGCTAAAATACCGGTAACCAAACCCACCGTTGCTGGCCAATTCTCTGCATGAATACCGAGGGGTGAAAAAACAGGCGTTATCCAGCGACCCAACGCTGACAAAATAGATTGAGCATCTCCTTCACCAGAATTAATGCTACCATTCAAGTTAATCATGTGCAGCAAGGTAATTAAAACACAAATCGGCACAATCAATTTTCCCGCCCGAAAAATAAAGGCACTTAAGCGCTGCCAGGCATGCAGAAACAAAGCACGGATTTGAGGTAGATGATAAGGCGGTAATTCCATCACCAAGGGTGCGGGTTGTCCAAATAGCAAAGTCTTTCGTAAAACCAGACCCGTCAGCATGGCCATGAGAATGCCAATTAAATAAAGTGCAAAAACGATTTTATTGCCATTGTGTGGAAAAAATGCAGCGGTAAAAACCGAATAAATGGCCAGGCGCGCGCCACAGGACATGAAGGGACTCATCATAATCGTTAATATACGATCACGCTTATTATCCAAAGTACGTGCTGCCATCACCGCTGGTACATTGCAGCCAAAACCTACAATCATGGGCACAAAGGCCTTACCGGGCAAACCAAAGGCGCGCATGAGCCGGTCCAGCACAAAAGCCGCTCGGGCCATATAACCAGAATCTTCCAGAAAAGATAAAAAGAGAAAAAGCATACCAATCACCGGAATAAAGCTAATTACTGTATTCAAGCCCTTGCCTAGACCATTCACTAATAAACTGATCCCTGTTGCCGGCACGCCCAGATAAATCAAAAACTGCGAAAAGCCATCCACAAAGATCGCATTACTAGCCCAATCAAAGCAATCCTGAAGAACACCGCCGACCTTGATGGCAAAGAAAAAGAGGGAATACATAATCAAGAGAAAAATAGGAATACCTAATACGCGATTGAGAACCAGTTTATCGAGAGATACACTCCAGCCACTATTCTGCTTGGTTTGCCGGGTTAGGCACTGTTCTATGACTTCCTGAATACGGTGATAGCGGGCATCAGCTAATAAAATATCTGCATCCTCCTGTTGAGCATCATGGATCTGTTGCTGAAAAAAGGGAAGCTGTTGTAAAACTTCAGACGCTACTTGCTTTTGAGCATACACATCGTCTTCTAACAAACGCAGGGCCAGCCATTGAGGTGAGAGCCGTTTGTCCTGAGAAGATCCAAGGACGTCCTTCGATACGGCGCTGACACGCCTACTCAGGACGAATGGATAATTTGAAGCTTGAATCAGACTGGAGATTTCAGAAATAATCGCTGGGATAGGTTGAGCATAAGGTATCTTTACATGGGAAGCTGACTGAGCAGTACTGGGCTGGTGGACAAGCTTTAGTAGCTGATTCTTTAAATCCATCAAGCCCTTGCCTTTATTAGCCTGCAAGGGAAGCACTGGGCAACCTAGCATTTGCGAAAGACTGTCTAGATGGAGATACAGCCCTCGTTTTTCAGCCACATCCATCATGTTAACCACCACAAACAGGGGAACCCCCATTTCTAACAGCTGCATGGTGAGATAGAGATGACGCTCCAGATTGCTAGCATCTACAATGTTGACGATAACCTCTGCCTGACCTCGCAAAATAAAATCACAGGCCAGACTTTCATCGACAGCGGCTGTTTCTGAAGCAACCATCAGAGAATAAATGCCAGGCAGATCGATGACTTCAATCAAATTTCCTTGATGAATGAAGGAACCGCTTTTACGCTCAACTGTCACGCCCGGCCAATTGCCTACCTGCTGACGAGAACCCGTTAGGGCATTAAACAAGGTCGTTTTACCACAATTTGGATTGCCAACCAGAGCGATTGTAGCCATGAGAATTCTTACACCTTCTCTATTTGCAAGACCTGCGCCTCATCACGGCGCAGACTTAAAGCATAACCGCGGACTTCTATTTCAATCGGATCCCCGAGCGGGGCAATGCGGGCTAATTGAATTACTGTTCCTGGTATCAGGCCCATAGACAAGAGCTTCTGCCGGTAGTATTTCTCTCCAGGCATAAGACCCGTAATTCGCCCTCTTTCCCCTACTTGAAGATCTTTTAAATTCATGCGCTTGGATTTCCCCATTTACAACCATACAGTATCCTCCTCTAGGGGGATATCTGTCAATACAATTGAGAATAATTCTCATTTAGACCCACTCCTGTTTGCCCTAATCCACCCTACTTCTTAATCTAAAGTTAAGATTATGCTGATATACTTTAGATCAGTCAGAGTTTTTATTGTTCAAATAATAAACATAACCTAATGAGGTGGGGACCATGCCTGGGAATGACATGAAGAAAGACGAAGCCAAAGAAAGCGCTTCTTCCCATGAAAAAAATATCGCAGATCAAACCAAACTGCGCAATACCATGGCTAAACTTAATGAATTAAGGGCTACGCTTAGGCAAGAAGATCAACAAACCTCTGATTGGTTTAAAACTAAGGCTACCCAATTAGAGCTTCTTAGCAAAACCATGCTAGGCAAACTCAAGACCGCGCAAGATCAGTACAATGCCCTGCAAGACAAGCACAAGACTTTGCAAGACGAACATAAGGCCCTGCAAGATAAGTTCAAAACCTCGGATCAAACAAAACCAGCTAGTCGTCCAGGCAACTTAAGCGTCGATGAGGAAGAGGAAAAAGAAGCAGAAAAGACAGCAGAGAAAAAAGAAGCCAAAGAAGAAGTGCTCCACTCTAGCAAAAAAATTCAGCCGCTGGAATTACTGCAACTTACTCTAGATTATAAACGCCGTAGTTATCTGGCCAAACATTCTAGAACCCTGTGGCCACAAGCCGAAAACATTCTAAACACCTATGAAAAATTACTCAAAGACATCTATCAAGATACTTTTCAGGAACTCATTCATCATCAGCCAGACTTAACCGCTTATTTCGATAAACACTTTATGCCCAAGGAAAATACTTTAACAGAATATAACAAGCTCAAAAATATCACTACCCTCAATGAACTCTGTCGCTTTGGACATGAATATTATCTTATCAATAATGAGACAACCCAGATCAATGCTAGTTTAACTGAAATAGACCAAGGTAAAACTGGGCGAACTGATCCTGAACCTGCTCAAACTGATCTCAATCAAGCTTGCATCATGAAACTCATCCTCAAGGATCCCAACAGCAATGATAGCAAAGTAGTCAAAAATGTTGAAAGAATCCGCGATCAAGACCACAAATTAATTTTTGAATCCTATCTTCCGCTGAACTTGTCCGAACCTTTACTCAAAGATTGGGCACGCGACACCATGCAACGCATTTTAGCCAAGGCTCGTGTTCGAAGAATTAATTTTAATGATGGTTACACGCCTGATCAACTGGCCAGTCTCATCAGTTATTGTCATTTCATAGGCTGTAATTTCAGAGTTTCCGATATGCAAAAAGTTCGCGTCTTTGCTAAGGCCTTACACCAGGCAGGCAAAATTACCGATGAGCAATTAAAGGATTTCAATGAAAACCAAGAAGTCCAATTAAATAATCTCCAAGAATGCCTGACTTATCTGAATACCACTTACCCAGGCCTGGACATCTCTGCAACCTGGGTACAACTCACCACATCCAAGGCCTATCCTCACCGTTTAAGTCAATGCACAGAGGACGAATGGCAAGCATGGTCGATTAAGCATGATCACCCGCAAATCCCTCCCCTGGGGCACAGCAGGCATAATCATTTATTGACTCAATACAATCAATATAAAAACGAGCACAACCCCGCTCCTACTCAATCAATCAAAAAGACTTCTCCCTTGGTGCAACTGAGCTTACATGCACAATCCGCAGCAGAGGAAAAGCAAAAAGTCCCCCTCGGAGGCATTCCGCTGCCCTCCATCCCAAAAAGTGGGGTTAAGGTTAAAGGTTCGTAAAGCCAGGATGCTTGCCATTCCTTGGCCTCCTCATCGGTATTTGATATAATAGACATCTAATTACCCTATATATTAATTTAAATCTCATAAGGGACATCATATTGTCTATTATATTGATAACACCTCATCAGCTTAAAATGCAGATTGCTGAACAAGCAAAGCAACGGCGCTTAGAAAAAAATTTATCCCGTCTAACGCTCTATAAAAAATCGGGGGTGCCCACCAGCACCATCAAGCATTTTGAGACTACAGGCAATATTAATTTGGAAGCACTACTGATGCTTGCCATGGCCTTAGATTGCTTATCAGATTTTGCTTCATTGTTTGCTCAAAAAGCACCTATTTCATTATATAACCTTCCCAAGCAGCGCAAACGAGGTAGGCAATGAATCATCTAACACAGCTGCAAGTTTTATTTGCAGGGGAACTCGTTGGCACTCTAGCCACACATCACCGGCAATATTGGTTTCAATATGACAGCCACTGGATTCAATATGGCTTTGATTTATCACCTCAAACTTTAAATTTTACTATAGAACCTCAACTGGCAAAGCTACCCGTTTTTCAAGGATTACATGGGATTTTCCATGACTCTCTGCCAGATGGTTGGGGCTTATTATTAATGGATCGTTTTTTCAAACGCGAATTAGGCTGGGATTATCAAAAAGTTACTCCTCTAGATCGCTTAGCTTACTTAGGGCATCGCGCAATGGGAGCATTAGAATATGAACCCGTCATTGGTGAAGAAAAGACAAATGACCTTGTTGACTTAATGACCCTAGCGCAAGACGCTGAATGTGTCTTAGCAGGAAAATCAAAAGCGATACTCAATCAATTGCGTATCTTAGGAGGATCTCCAGGCGGTGCTAGACCTAAAGTAACAATAGGTCTAGCAGATCACAGTGATGATTGCATAGCGGGTTTAACTGTTTTGCCCAAAGGATTTAGTCCTTGGCTAGTCAAATTTCGCAGTGAACAAGATCCCAAAGATTTGGGACGCATTGAAAAAGTTTATGCCGAATTAGCAATCCTTGCAGGAATAAAAATCCCTCCCAATCGACTCATTCATGTCAGCCAGGGACGGCGCTCGGAAGATTTTTTTGCTGTGCAGCGATTTGATAGGCAAAGCCAGGAGAAATACCATATGCTCAGCTTAGGGGGTTATATCTACGCTGATCATCGAGCACCCAGTATCGATTATCAAGCCTTTCTTGCTGCAACAGCGATGCTAACCAAAGATATTCGTGAAATTGAACGCGCCTATCGTTTAATGGTATTTAATGTTGTCATGCATAATAAAGATGATCATGCAAAGAATTTTTGCTTTCTTCATCCTCGACGAGGTGATTGGCATCTCGCACCAGGATATGATTTAACTTTTAATCATGGAATGAATAATGAGCATATCACTGCCATTAATGGTAACGGTAACCCCTCTCGAAAAGATCTAAAAGCCCTTGCTAATGCTCACGATATTCAACATTGGGAGAAAATCATTGATGAAGTATTAGCTGCAACGGACCATTGGCAAGCCCTAGCCAAGAACTATCAAGTAACCTCTGCTTCAGTTAATAGGATCACCAGGGCGTTAAACCTTATCAAAAAGCAATTAGATTAAATCTCGCGGCTTCGGCATGACAGATCCGGCTTTGCATAAATCATTTTTCACACAAAACCGTCATTGCGAGGAGTGTTTTTTGCGACGAAGCAATCCAGTATGCTTAAAAACTGGATTGCTTCGTCGCAAAAAACACTCCTCGCAATGACAATTCCTCACAACTCTTTGATTCATTGGACAAAACAATCCGGCCAAAATAACAAAATAGACTATACTTAGATTAGATCCTAATAAATTAATACCTTAGGGTAATATTATAAATACAGGTAATTACCATGAATAGTCGTGAATCCAAGGGAACACCATCTTTAGTTAATGAAATCGAAGCGTTAAAGAAACAAATTGAAACTCCACCCGCTCCAGAAGTGAAAGGCGAACCTAATCTTTTTGTAGAACATAATAAAAATCTTATCATAACAGCATATGAACTAAACAAAAAAATTCGCCAGTTCAACAAAAAACACTCTCAACAACGTCCTATTCCAGAATTTATAATACAACTCAACCCAAAGATAGAAATCTTAGAAAACATAAGTCAATGTCTAAGCAAGATATCACAAGCTATCGAAGCAAAAAGAGAACAAATAAAGCAAGTATTTCCTAGCACAACACCTAAAGAAATGTCTGAACACCTTAAAGGCTTAGAGAAGTTAGAGGAACGCCTATTAAGCCAGACTCGAAGTCTTGATATTAAAGGAGAAGATTTTAAAAAAGAAATCTTAACAATAAATTTCATGGCAAGCAACGCGATTAAACAGCTCGCACAACAAAATAAGCTGATTAAAGAAATTAGCAGTCTTGGCAATCCAAGTATATATAATTTACCGAGCAGTAACAAGCTAACCGTAGAGGATATTGACAAAAATTCTTTCCATCCTTTTCTTGATGAAATAAAAATAAAAATAACCATAATGATATCCGGGGTAGATAATTTATTTCCAGAAAATACATTTGCAAAGATTAACCAAAGCCTCAAAGCAGAGCTAAAAGAAATCGACTTAGGGATTAAAGAGCAGATTAGACAAGCTCAAGAAAAGCGTGCAACTTTACAGGAAACACTAGCAGAACTTAAAAAAATCAATAAAGAACTTAAAGAACTTTATCAAGCACCTAATCAAGAAACTCAAATCCAGATCGATTCACTTACTAAGAAAGCAAAAGAGCTTGAGAAAAATATTAAGGGATTTTTTACACCAGATGAGAAGCAATTTTTTCAAAGCGATTTGGATAATGCCACATCTGTTTTAAAAGAAATCCGCAGCAATCAACAGCCCCAATCCATTTCAATTCCTTCTCAAACAGCTCAACCTGCTATTGTAGATAAGCCAGTTATAAAAGCAGATAAAAAAGAAGGGCCTAATGAACAATTATTAGAGAAAAAATACGAAAAACCTACCAACAACAGCTCAACTGATGAAAACCAGGAAACACCCAAAAAAGGAGAAATGAGCAACCCTTCAACACGGGATGAGCTAGTTAAGGAAAGTCAAAAGCTAAATAAAATGACTAAGAATGTAAATAATGAAGCAGCTGATCTAACAGGTAGCCTAAAGCCAGTGATAGAAATTAATAAAAGTAATGCAATATTATCTAATTTCATAGCATTCGAGGAAAATACCATTAACCGTATCAATAGATTAAACGAACAAATTAGACAATTCAATAATACTGCCTACCATCTTAAACAGAAACCTGTTCCACAATTTAAATCAAAATTCGACGCAGAAAAAATAGAAACTCTCGAAACAATAAGTGAATACGAAAATAAAATTATCACAGCGGCCGAAAAGCAAAAAAAACAATTAAATAAATTACATCCCAATATCTCCGATGGAGAAAGAAAAAAATACCTTGACCCACTAGAAGAGCAAATAACTCGTTTAAAAGAAGCCATTAGAATTTGCAACAAAGATGAGAAAAGATTTGACGAAATAATAGAAAAAATAGATCAAGCCATGAGCACGACAGATGAACGGCTTACAAAACAAGATCAGCTAATTATAAAGCTTGAGATGTTCAATGAACTAAACATATACCAACTAGTTAAAGAACAATATAAACTCACAGCAGAAACTATTAATCTAACTTTCAATTCTACTTTTACCAAAGACATAGACAGTATAAACAAAAATATAGATCAATTATTCCCTAGCAATAACTTTCAGCAAACTAATCAAAAACTCAAAGAAAAGTCACATAAAATAAAAGCAACAATTATAACTCAATTTAAGCAAGTTCAAGAGAAAATATCAAATTTAAATAAAAAACTTGAAGAACTTAATACTATCAATAAAAATCTCCAAAAGCCAAACCAGACTCAAATGGACATTGATAAACTTAAAGAGCGAGCTAATGCAATACAAAAATCTATTGAAAGTCTTATACCCAGCCACCAAGACACGGATGAAAATGATTTTTTCAGAACCTCATTAGGAAAAATTAAGTCTACTGTAGAGAACATAACTCGATTTACATTACCCCCACTATCCATCAAGCAAAAAACCACGATAGAAAAACCCACACCTGCTGCTATAGAAGCAGATAAAGAAGAGCCTGCCGAAACAACTTCTCAACGCACCCTTCTTGAAACAGAGATCAAATCGGCAGAAGAAGAATTTAAACGAATCATTGCCGAACCTCTTGGTAGCAATAGTGAAAATATCACAACATTTTTAGAGAAATTAAAAACATTAGAACAAGAGGCAGACAAATTAACAAACACTTTACCTGCAATAGGTGAGCAGCTCAAAGGAAAAATTGACTTTTATCTTAAGGAAATCCAATATCTTGATGCATTTATTGAGCTGAATAAAAACTTTGATGATCTTATTGAAAAGCTAAATAAAAGCGGCCCTGAACAACTTGCGGCATTACAGCCAACAATCGAGACATTACGTAAAGAATTAGATGATCTTATTGAGAATTATAGAACCTTCATTAAGAATAATGGAGCCTCCAAGTCCGACTTATTATTAAAACACGTTGAGACTCTTACCCAAAAACATGACATTACATGGCTTTACTCTATAGTAGGAAAAGTAGAGGATCACTTTAAATCGTCTACTATATTTAAAAATAACAATCCACATGAGATGATTAATACATTAGCACATTTAATTATCAATCCAAAAAATAAAAAAATGAAATCTGACATATTAAGAAATTTATCACAGACTCTTATTGAGGCACATCACAAAAAACCCGAGGAAATCAATGCATTTTTGAGAGACCGAGGCTTAGTCGACCCCAACCCGGATGGAAATAATCTACAAATATTAACTGATGTTATATGTAATAATATTCCACGCTTAGCTCAATCTGAGACTATAGATAATTCATCTAATCAGAAATCCATCAACAGCACAACTAATGAAAACCAGAAAATCCCAAAAGACGAAAAGAAAGAAGCGACACCACCTCTACCAGATCATACTTTACTCCAACAAATCAAAACTAATTTTAAAATTGAAATCGACAAAATGATTGGTGATATATCATCTGCAGCTATTGGCGCTTCCTCTGTGGAGGATTATATTAATCAACTTCAAACGTATCACAAAAGTGTTCTAGAAACATATCATTCCCTAAGCACCTCTCTTACAGATGATGAGCGCTCACAATTTCAAACATTCGAAACTGAAGAACATAAACGCTTACACTCAGCCTTATTTAATACGGTCACTGAGCATTGCAAAAATCAATTAAAAGATCTAAGTAAGGAAATTTTAAATATAAATTTTAATATTCCGTCTGATTTTCTAACTCAATCAAAAGACATCGAGCTATATGATTTTTCATCTAATGCTTTACAAGAAAAAATGATACAAATTCGTAATAATCTTACCTATCTTGAAAAAAACCATGGTGAAATTTATTCGCAACTCACGAATGAACTGAAAGATTTTGGTGATAAATCAAAAGAAAAATTCCAATTACTTTCACTGCTTCAAGAAGCCATTTTAAAAGTTGACCAAAAACTTAAAACTATCATTCCAAACTTCCATTCCATCCTCGACCGTAATGATCATGAACGCAATATCATCATCAATTCACTCGCCAAATTAATTACTAACCCAGATGGTGAGACTCGACCCAAGCTTCATAATTCAGAGGAATTAGCTGAAATTTTACATGAAGCATATACATCGTCTGATGACTCAAATGATATTGAAAATACCTTGAAGAGCAAATTAGAAATAACATCTTCTACTGCTAATGAGGATAGCCATATTAAAAATCTGGCGCAAGTTATTGCTAAACACTGTCATGCTTTAGCAACAGCTCAGACACCTCCAAATGCCGATGCTTTAATCAAGCAAACGCTCTCCGAATTAGATAAAATAATTACAGCAATATCACCCGCAGCCATCGGAACATCCTCAGTCGAGGATTATATTAAGCAATTACACCAACAATGCTCAGCCATAATAGCTAAATTAAAAGATCACCTCACAAAAGATGAATTTAATACATTACAAGATAAAGAATTTAACCGCTTAAATACATCCGCGCATCAAGCCATTATTGAATACCACAAAAATCAAATAATAGATCTAAACAAAACAATAGCAAATATAGAATTTAATATTCCAGATAATTTTCTGACAGCCTCAATAAAAGAATTAGAACATTACTATTCTAGGGATTTAACCACTAAAGTAGATAAAATCTTTATGGATGATAAGTATATTTCAAAAAATTACCTCAATGAACATTCGAGCATGCAAAATATAACTAATGCTTTCATCGAGATTTCCGATAAAAAAACGGAATTGCTCACCTATTTAAAAAATACAATCTCAGCAGTTGACCAGAAACTAAGAGAAAAGCATCCAACAGATTATACATCCATACTCAATCATGACAATGCCAGTAAACTCATTAATGCAGTAGCCAGATTAACTGCCAATACAATTCCTTCAGACTTAAACCCAGAGCCTTTGGTTAATATTTTAGTTAAAGCATATGAGCAATCCAACATCTCTGAATATCTTCAGCAAAATTTAAAGTTTAGCTTAGCGCTCACCAGCACTGATCAAGCAGATCTTGATATCTTGGCAGAAATTATCGATCAACATAATCAATCTTTAACTCAATCACCATCAGATGAGACTCGACTTGCTGAATCAATAAGTAATGCGAGCATTGAACTTCAGCAGAAAGCTGATGCATTAATTAATATGATCGATTCTAATGAGCTGAATAAAAACTATCAAAATGAAAGCCTTTTTGATTACTCCAGGGGCTTCATTGATAAATTTGAGATTGAGGCTAAAAAAATTTCGGATACCCATATCACTTCTCTTTCAGAAAAACTCCAAAATGCGTTTAAAACTCAATTTGAATCTTTACAAGAACATATGGAATTTAAAATAACAACCGCTTATCTCTTTCAAGTTCTACCATTGATTGCCCAGGAAATTAATAAAGCAACTTTTCAAATTAAACCAGACTCTCTTCCTCTTGCACCTGATTTTGATACTGATCTTGATTTAATCAATTACCTACCCAATAATCTAAAAGAAGCCATCTTATTTTTGAAAAAGAGTCTCGAAATTCTACCCTCTGATTTTAACGAGCAAATTAAACCTTTAGTTAAGGAGTTCTCTCAATCTTTCGAAACTAAAACTCAATTACTGCAATATATTAGCGAGCAAACTAGTCTCGTAGATCAACAATTATCTACAGAGTCCAAGGGCAACTATCAGCCTATTCTCGGTGACCCAGATACTGGCTTGATTGTTAGTATACTTGCTGAATTAATTACCGATGATTATGAGAAAATTGCAATTGCACCGCTCTCAAAAATATTACATCAGGTCTACCAAAATACTACTAAAGAGTTGATTTCCAAGGAGCTACATGCAACTCTTAAACCGAAGTCCGACCTTCACTTTAAACATATTGAAACGCTAACCAATCTCATCTGGGCTCGAAGAACCAAGGATCTAGGTGAGCAAAAAGACTCTAGCTCAGAAGGTGATATCACTATAGCTTTTGACAATGAGCACACACTTCAATTTAGCCATCGTGATTTAACTGGCAGATTGCGTTCGAGTACTGATCTTTCAGATGAAGAGATTACTCAGGCTACAAAAGGAGATGATGATTATGCTCTACTTATTGAATCTACTCCTTCCCCTAAAAGCCCTAAACCCGCCGTCAGTCTTGACCTAGATCCAGAGACTGAGGATAAAAAATATAATACTGCAGATCGGCAATTTGCCGGTATAGCGATGTTCAATGAGTTTGTACAAGTTTGTAATGAACATGCTAAGACACATCCTGGTTATAATCCTAATCCCGTCATGCAGCTCAAAGGAAAATGGCATATTGACACCTTACAACAAGTCATTACTTGCTGTCTTGCAACGAACCGACCTTTTAGATTTGGGGATATTGAGATTGATATTGGTGAGGGCAAGGCTCTCATTCAATTCAAGAACTCTACTTTAGCTGAAACTCGGGACCATATTAGCAAAAATAAAGATGTGGAAAAACTGCAGGACGTCATTAACCTGCCTACCCCTACAAGAATAGACTCTGTTCAAAAAACCCTTGAGCAATTGAACGCTTCACCTACTTATAAAGAGCAAATAAAAGATTTGTCTATCAACTATGATGATTTTTCTCAAGTCATACCTCCTCGTAGCAGTGTATTGACCGCACGTGGACGAGCGCCTATACCAGCTAACCATTCATCTTCTACGGGAGCAAAAGATAATGCAGGTGATGATACCATGCCTCGTGTTCCGCCAATACTTCGTTAAAGCTTTGTTACGTAAATCAGTTCCGTCATTACAAACCTGTGCTTTTGCAGATGAAGCAATTCATATGGATTGCTTCGGCTTACTCGCAATGACAACGCCGCCAAACCTCAGGATAAACGACTTAACTTAGCAAGCAAGGCCTCTTTCAACTCCGTCAAGGCTCCATGAAAAAAATGGCCCGCTTGGGGAAAATGGATGAGCCGGGGTTGAGGATTCAGTTGGGCCAGCCAGGTCAGCACATTCTCTTCAGGCACCACATCATCCCGCCCACCCTGCACCACAATCCAAGGGCAAGTAAGCTGTGGTTTTTCATTCAGTGGGAAATGATTAACGGGAGGAGCAATGGTTACCAAGCCAGCGGGGAGTTCTTGTTGAGCAGCACGAATGGCAATGAAAGATCCAAAAGAAAAACCAGCCAACCAGATTTCGGCTTGGGGCGCCTGCTCTTTCACCCAAGTCTTAATCGCTAAGAGATCATCCAGTTCACCGGCACCATTGGCATAGCTGCCAGCACTGTTGCCGACACCCCGAAAATTGAAGCGCACCGTCTGCATTTGCAATTCTACAAAGACCTTAGAAAGCGTGGTCACCACCTTATTGGTCATGGTGCCGCCATATAAAGGATGAGGATGGCAAATAATAGCTATAGCTTCTTTTTTAGCTTGCGGAGGCGCGGCAGATAGCAGCACTTCCAGGTCGCCTGCAGGACCGGGAAGCAAGAAGAGTGTTTCTTGGCTAATTTTTTTGATATTTGTGGGTAGCTTAGTCATGCAGGGATTATATAGTAATCGGTGGTATAATAAAAATTATCTCTATTAAGGAATTCACTAATGCGCCTCAGCAAGATTTATACCCGCAAGGGTGATGATGGGAATACCAGCTTAGGGGGGCAGCGACTACCCAAAAACCATCCCCTGGTCGAAACCCTGGGCACCGTGGATGAACTTAATTGTGCTGTGGGCTTGATCTTGGCCTTTGGTATTGCAGACAAAACCCTCAGTGAAAAACTCACTCAAGTACAGCAAAATTTATTTAATCTTGGTGGAGAATTAGCTGAACCCCGCTTTCAAGCGCTGAACGAAAAACAGGTCACTGAACTGGAGCAAGCCATTAATGGATGGAACCAAACTCTTCCGCCGCTGAAAGAATTTTTGTTACCCAGGGGAACGCCCGCCACTGTCGCCTGTCACCTAGCTCGCACCATTTGCCGAAGAGCGGAGCGAAATTTAGTTGAACTTCATCAAGCGCAACCCCTGAAGAATATTTCTCTCCTACATTATCTTAACCGACTCTCCGATTTCCTCTTTGTTGCTGCCCGGATTGTTGCTCAACAGCATCATTGTGATGAGACGCTCTGGGATCACCACCCCCAGAATAGCTAAATTGTGAATGACCTTGGAAAAATCTCCCCCACTGATTAGGCTGATAATAACAAGAGACCGTGGATAGATATTGCTCATAAAAATTTTTCCAGCTTTTAGCATAGCCATCCAATAATTCAAGAGGGTCAAAATCCCTAAAATTACAGCCTAAGAGAATATTATTACCAATTACCTCATAAGTATCGCGACGAGTAGCGGTCGCAATGTAAACAGCAAAAAGAGCATAAACTTGATTCAAGGAGATTTTTTCCTGGTCCTGCTTCATCTGGAGCTCACGGATAAACCACAAATAAAGAGGATTAGCATGACCGACAAGGCCCTGCAATTCTGGAAAAGCAGCGTATAATAAATTGGTATCTTTAAGATAATTAAAGTTGTGAAACAAGCAAGGCTTGCCATCCCTACATAATAATTTATGAAACCAAGAATTCACTTTACCAGGATTAGTCCTAATCAAACTTCTAAAAGACAAGACCACATTATCATTCATCATGCCCTGGAGCACCTGAGGACTTAAAGCTTTAAACCCTAGGGAAGTGGTTAAATGAATAGCGCGCAACATTCGTATGGGATCATCATAAAAAGAAGTCACAGAACCCAAGATAGTCTCTAAAGAGGAATAACCCATCAACCGAGAAACCGGGTCGGATTTCATGCTATCCAGAGCAGCCTTATAGCAGGCAGTAAATTTATCCTTAATTCGCTGCAAAACGCCTTTGACTGTGAATTGATTCTGAAGGCTCAGCCTCACCCTACCATACTTCTCACCGATCAAGCATTGCATATCCGTTTTTGATAGCTGCATGGTGAAGTTCAATTGTAAAATTTGCCCAGGCCTTTCATTATCGAGGTGATTATTGACGACACCATAAACTTGATATTCAGGTCCGGTGCCCACCAGAAAAATTGCCTGACCGCGCAGCCAATTCAAACTTCCCCTTAATCTATCTCTGGCATTGTGCAACAGCAAGAGAATAGCCTCCACTGTTAGGGAAAAATAAAGATCCCACCAATTCAAGGGGTAATAGGCAGGACAGTATTCACCCTCTTCGGGAACAGTCGCTACGAAAGCATTTTGAATAACATCCCAGGAAAGAGCATCTTCGCGCAGTGCCTCAGTATAAGCCAGATTTACCTCAGTTAAAATTTTTCTCTGACTCACCGTCAAAGTCGCCAACCTGAATGTATCGGTTCTATAGTCCATGACTGAAAAACTGATTTGCACCAAATTATATTTAATTTTGGGTTCCTCGCTTAATTTGAAGAAGGCCTTCATTCTCCCCGCCACCACCTCTAAAGCTAAGCCGGTTCCCACATTAAAATTCAAATTTTTTTGATTGAAATTAAGGGCTTGATCACGAATAATGCCACCATAAAAATGGATGCGCTGGGCCATACGCCCTTCTAGGGCTTTAAGGTCGCGCATAAAATCGAGAATCTGTGCAGGAATCCAAACATACAGATCCTGGTCAAAAATAATTTCTTCTTCAATTACCATTTTTTGCTGAGCTTGCTCTTTAGCCTGGTGTATTGTCACTTCCTCAGCTGCTTTTTGTTCTTGGCATAGTTGCTCTTGATATTCCTTTTCTTCAATAACAGAAACAATTTCGGAAATCACGTTCTGTATAATATTTTTTTGTTCCTGCTCCTGACGCTGATTTTCGAGCGCTTCCTTTTCTTCTACTAGACGTTTTTCTTCTTGCCGCTTTTCTTCTTGCTTGCGTTGCTTTTGTCGCTCACGCTTTTCTTTCTTTTTTTGTGCCAACTGCTCGCCATGCTTCTTTTCTTCCTCATCTTGGTGTAGACGCTCAGTTTTCTTGCGCTCCTCATCACCTAGGGACCGCAATTTTTCCTCAACTTGCTTGAAGGTCAGGGATGGGTGAGTACTCAATTCAGTTTTGATTATCCAATGAATCACCAAATATTCAACACAGGCTCGGGTTTTTTGATCGGCAGACTCATAAATGCTAGCTTTTTTAAGAAGTAAATCAATATTAGTGGGATCTTGGATAAGCACTCTCCTAAGCGTCCCCCAGTCTTTCAATTGTTTTTTAGCATCCGGATCTCTCATTTGAGCTGCCTGAAATATTTTCAAAACTTCTCGACGAAATTCATGATCCAGCACATCTTTAGGGTTGTCGTCATCAAGAGTACCCTTTAAAAAATCATCCACGACACCCTTAAAATTTTTAAGAAAATGCCGCGCACGCGCACGATGCAAATAATAGCAGGATAAGCGCTGTTCTAATTCAGGAAGGTCAGAGCAAATTTCAATAGCCCGGGTTAAATCGGCTTCCACTTCAGACATCATTGATTGATTGTAATGAATCCTACTACGGAAAAACAATAAACCATGATTCTGAGGAAATTCCTTTAAACTCTTTGTAATACAGTCTAAGGCTTCTTGATATTTTTTCTGCTTAAATAAGCTATCAACAAAATAAATTTGCCAACCTTGATTCTGTATCAGTGGTAAAGGCCGTTCCGTGGATTTTTTCTGTGAGACCACCAGTTCAGTAAACCAGCGTACAATGCTGCCATAAGCCATGGGCTCTTCATAGGCCAGTTTCTCATTGAAACTGCTAGCACCTATATAGTGCTTCACCCCCAGGGTATGCTGAGCTGATTTTTTCTGCTCAGGAAGGATACAAGCCCATAGACGGCTTACATAAGTCAGCAAGAGATTAGCCCAGAACTTGGCTACTGTAGTTACCTGCTCAGATTTAAGGATGTTGTTAAGCGTTTCTGTGGCTCTGTTAAATTGGCATTGAAGAATTTCTTGGCGAGCCTGCTCAAATGCTTCAACCAAAGCGGTAACTTCTCCCTCTTTCCATGGGACTGCACCATGAATGAGAAATCTTGCGGATAGCATGAGACACCCTCGTTTGTACGGCAGTACGGTAGTAGGTAGGGTGGATTAGGCGCGAAAGCGCCGTAATCCACCCTACTAGGTCAACTCACCTCTTTGATTTCTTTCTTTTTGGGCAAGTAAAGATCAGTTATTGTACCTTCAAACACTTCTGCCGACAATACCAGGGTTTCAGACAAGGTGGGGTGGGGATGAATGGTCAGAGCAAGATCTTCCACATCGCAGCCCATCTCAATGGCCAGGGCAATCTCAGCCACTAATTCCCCTGCATTGGGTCCGACGATGCCGGCACCAATAATACGTTGGGTTTTCTCTTCCACTAATAGTTTAGTCATGCCTTCATCACGGCCAATACTTAAAGATCTACCGCTGGCAGCCCAGGGAAAAACCCCTTTGCCATAGGCAAGGCCTTGTTTTTTAGCTTCATTTTCAGTCATGCCCACCCAGGCCACTTCAGGATCGGTATAGGCCACACTGGGAATGCAACGCGGATCAAAATAATGCTTTTTGCCAGCAATCACTTCCGCTGCCACCCGCCCTTCAGGAATAGCCTTATGGGCCAACATTGGCTGGCCTGCAACATCTCCAATAGCAAAAATATGGGGGACATTGGTTCTTTGTTGTTTATCCACCGTGATAAACCCACGCTCATCCACTTTGACACCTGCTTTGGCTAAATCTAGGGTATCGCTATTGGGACGACGGCCTACTGCACAAAGAATACGATCAAACTTATCTTGTTTTTTGCCATCTGGCCCCTCAAAAGTAACCATTAAACCATCTTTTTTGGCTTCGACTTGAGTCACCTTGGTCTTGAGGAAAATATTCTTGTATTTCTTTTGGATGCGTTTGTATAAGGGAGTAACAACGTCCAAATCGCAGCCAGGAATAATTTGTTCCATCAATTCCACAATGGTGATTTCAGCACCCAAGGCTTCATAAACTGTCGCCATTTCTAAACCAATAATTCCGCCACCAATAACCAAGAGTTTGCATTGGGTTTCTTCTAATTCCAGCGCACCGGTGGAATCAATTACACGCGGATCCTTGGGCAAAAAGGGTAATTGAACTGGACGTGAACCTGCAGCAATAATGACCTGATCAAATTGAATAGTCGTATTGCCCTCTTTTCCCGTCACGATGATTTCACGATCAGAATTAAACTTGGCCACACCCTGAACCACTGTTACCTTGCGTTGCTTGGCCAGCATTTTCAAACCACCGGTGAGACGACCCACCACTTTATTTTTCCAAGCGCGTAGTTTGCTATTATCAATTTGAGGAGTGCCAAATTTTACGCCATATTCAGACATTTCATGGGTTTCTTCGATCACACGCGCAGCGTGCAATAAAGCCTTGGAGGGAATGCAGCCCACATTCAAGCAAACTCCACCCAGATTTTCTTCTTGTTCAATCAAGATCACCTGCTTACCTAAATCAGCCGCACGGAATGCCGCCGTGTAACCACCGGGGCCACTGCCGATGACCACAAGTTCAGTTTTAATGGAGTTTGAATTGGAAGCCATTGTTTATTCCTCTTGGTTAAAAATTGTTTAATCTCAGAGCCGTCATTGCGAGGAGCGCTTTTTGCGACAAAGCAATCCACGTGGATTGCTTTGTCGCAAAAAGCGCTCCTCGCAATGACGACCTTCTCACAAAAGCAAATGCCTGATATCCGATAGTAATTCTTGTAAATGCACAATAAATCGCGCCGCTTCAGCACCATCAATCACTCGATGATCATAGGATAAAGATAATGGCAACATCAAACGCGGAACAAAAACACTATCTTGATAAACGGGTTTTTGTGATACTCGCGACACACCCAAAATAGCGACTTCAGGGGCATTAATAATCGGTGTAAAAGCTGTGCCGCCAATACCACCTAAACTGGAAATCGAAAAGCAGCCACCCTGCATATCGCTTGGCAATAATTGTTTGGCCCTGGCTTTTTCACTGAATACAGCCAGTTCCTTAGCCAAAGTCGAAATACGTTTTTTATTCACATCGCGAACCACGGGTACCACCAAACCATCGGGAGTATCCACAGCCACTCCAATGTGAAAATACTGCTTCATCACTAAGTTTTCGCCACTTGGATCCAGCGAGGCATTGAAAGTTGGAAATTTTCTCAAACAATCGACAATGGCTTTCATGATGAAGACCAGGGGTGTTAATTTAATGCCTTCTTTTTCAAATCGGGCCTTATGTTTCTGCCGGTAAGCTTCCATATCCGTAATATCGGCTTCACCAAATTGCGTGACATGGGGAATGGTGACCCAATTCCGGTGTAGGTTTTTTCCTGAAATCTTTTTAATCCGCGATAAGGCTTGAATTTCTACTGTGCCAAATTTACTAAAATCAACGACAGGTGGTGGCGGAAAACCAGCGAATCCATTTCCACCCCCATCAGGTTGGGCTAATTTATTTTTAACGAAGGCTTGTACATCTTCTTTTAAAATTCTTTGCTTAAAGCCTGTTCCTTGCACTTTAGTCAAATCAACACCAAACTCTCTGGCAACACGTCTAACCGCAGGGCCAGCATGCACATCTTCCATGGAAAACGCAGCACTACTAAAAGTAGGTGTAGCAGCAGTCTGGGCAAGCGCCGGTTTGGGAGCAGGGGTTTCGGCAAGAGCAGGAGCAGCTGCGACAGATTTAGCAGTTTCTTTTTGAGTAGCAGCAGGTTTGCTTTTGTCTTCCGCCTTAGCTTCGCCTTCCAGGGTTAAAATAACAGCACCGGCACTGAGTTTATCGCCTACTTTGACTTTAAGCTCTTTGACTTTACCTTCTTCACCGGCAGGCACCTCCATCGTGGCCTTATCCGATTCCAAAGTTACAATGGAGGTATCTGCCTTGACTGGATCTCCAGGCTTGACCAGTACTTCAATAACCACCACTTCACTGGCACCGCCAAGATCGGGAACAATAATATTTTTAGTAGCCGCCATGCTCTAAACACCTATAATAAAAGATTATACCCTCACCGGATTGGGCTTATTGGGATCAATGTTATATTTCTTTATCGCTTCTGTCACTGTCTTCGTGGGAACCGCGCCTTCTAAGGCCAGGGCATGCAAGGTAGCCAGCACAATATAATAGCGATTTACTTCAAAGAAATGCCGTAATTCAGCACGCGTATCGCTACGCCCAAAACCATCGGTCCCCAAGCTATGATATTCATGGGCAACAAAGGGTCGGATTTGATCAGCATACAGTCGAATGTAATCCGTAGCTGCAATCACTGGGCCGGAGCGATCCTTGAGACACTGCTCAACATAGGAAAGCTGGGGCTTTTTTTCCGGCGCCAGCATGTTTGTACGCTGTATGGCTAAAGCCTCTCGTCGTAGTTCATTAAAGCTGGTCACTGACCATACGTCCGCTTCAATATTAAAATCTTTGGCCAGCAATTCAGCAGCCGCCAACACTTCACGCAAAATAGCACCACTACCCAGCAGTTGCACTTTTTGCTTGGCTGCTTTCTTACCTGATTGATAGAGGTACATGCCCTTGATAATCCCTTCTTCAACGCCCTTGGGCATTTCAGGCTGGACATAACGCTCATTCATCGCCATGAGATAATAGAAAACATCTTGTTCTTCCTCATACATCACCCGTAAGCCTTCTTGAATAATAACTGCCATTTCATAGGCAAAAGCAGGATCATAGGCACGGCAATTAGGAACAGCGGAAGCAGCCACTAAACTTTGTCCATCTTGGTGTTGTAAGCCTTCACCTTCCAGGGTCGTTCGTCCAGCAGTCGCACCAATCAAAAAGCCCCGGGCACGCATATCACCCGCAGCCCAAATTAAATCACCCACACGCTGAAAACCAAACATGGAGTAATACACAAAGAAAGGAATCATGGGCTTGCGATGCGTGGCATAGGAAGTCGCTGCGGCTATCCAGGATGACAGACAACCTGCTTCAGTAATACCCTCTTCCAACACCTGACCATCAACGGATTCGCGATAAAATAAGAATTGCTCTTTGTCTTCAGGGCTATAAAGTTGGCCTATATGAGAATAAATGCCAATCTGCCTAAATAAGGCTTCTAAACCAAAAGTTCGCACCTCATCAGAGAAAATAGGAACCAGACGCGAAGCCAATTGCTCATCTTTTAAAAGCACATTCAGAATTCGCCCTAAAGCCATGGTGGTTGACATGTCGCGATCACCCGAGCCTTTTAGCACTGCTTCATAGGCTGATAAAGGCGGGACGGTCAGTGGTAATTTCTGTACTTGGCGATCAGGGAGAAATCCACCCAACTTTTTGCGCTGTTCTAATAAATAAGTTATTTCTGGTGACTTAGCCTCAGGTTTATAGAATTCCAAACCCAATAATTGCTTATCGGTCAGTGGCAAATTAAAACGATCACGAAAGGCTTTTAAGCCTTCATCCGATATTTCCAGCTGATTATGCGCCACATTTCTTCCTTCACCATAAGCAGTGCCTAGACCATAGCCTTTGACACCTTGAGCCAGGATGACAGTGGGCTGTCCCTGTGTTTTAACCGCACGGGCATAGGCCGCATAAACTTTGACACGATCATGAGCACCACGATGTAGTTTCTTCAGTTCATCATCGGATAGCGTATCAATCAGAGCTTTTAATTCTTCATTGTCATTCGCCAAGAAACTGCGTAAATAATCGAGGTCACGCACATAGGCATTTTGCATGTCACCATCAACACATTCGCTCAGACGCTTTAACAAAAGACCTTTTTTATCTTTGGCAAGCAAAGTATCCCAATGACTATCCCATAAGACTTTAATCACTTGCCAGCCTGCCGCACGAAATTGACCTTCCAACTCATAAACAATCTTGCTATTGCTACGCACTAAACCATCCAAGCGCTGCAGATTACAATTCACTACAAAAATAAGATTGTCTAATTTTTCTCGCCCCGCCAGCAATAAGCCCGCCATGGATTCGGGCTCATCCATTTCACCATCGCCACAAAAAACCCAGACCTTACGGTCGCTACCATCAGTGAGTTTGCGATTTTCTAGGTATTTCATAAAACGTGCTTGATAGACGCCCTGCAATAACCCCAGGCCAAGCGATACCGTGGCAAATTGCCAGAAATTAGGCATCAACCAAGGATGAGGATAGGAAGAAAGGCCATCGCCTTTCACTTCCTGACGAAAATTCTTTAATTGGCTCTCGGTTAGGCGGCCTTCGAGATAAGCTCGGGCATAATTACCTTCGGAAGAATGGCCTTGAAAATAAACCAAGTCACCCAAGGAATCCGCTGTGGGACCCCGAAAAAAATGCTGCATGCCTACTTCATATAGCGTCGCAACAGAGGCAAAGGATGATAAATGTCCACCCACACCACCGGCATCTCGTTTGGCGCGTAAAACCATAGCAATTGCATTCCAACGGATCAGGGATTCGATACGTTTTTCCATCTCCAAATCACCGGGATATTCTGGCTGCTCGGTGGGAGGAATGGTGTTACAATAGGGTGAGAGAAAAACCCGGTGATCCAGGGGAACATCTCGGGTATAAGCAGCCTTGAGTAAGGCTTCAATAATATATTGTGCTCTCTCTTTTCCCTCGTGTTTAACAAGAGAAGCAAAGGCATCTAACCATTCTTGGGTCTCAATTGGATCAAGATCTTGGCTTAAGGTCATTGGGTCCCTCAGTGGTCACTTTTTCAGGAATATCTCTATTATCATCCCTCGCTTTTTCTAGCAAGGAGTTTATTATAACATAGCATAAATGAAGACACTCAGCCTTCGATATGGCGCTAACACGCCTACTCAGAGCGAATGGAGAGAGTAGGGTTCAAGTGCTTACACATTTCCTCCACTCCCTCCAAAATCCGGGGACCGGGACGCTCAATCAAATCAGGATTAATCGAAATTAGACTCCCGCTCTTTACCGCTACTAAATTCGGCCAAGCTTGCCATTGGCGCTGCCAACCTGGAGGTAAACCAGCGATGATCACTTGGGGATTGGCCTTTAATACGGACTCCAAACTCAGGGTAAAAGCCGTTTGTTTAAAAAGGTCGGAGAAATACTCCTGGGCAAAGAGATTTTGTCCCCCACAGAGTTCTATTGCCTCATTAATCCAACTTCTGCGATTAATGCTCATCAGGGGATGAGCCGCTATTTCATAAAACACCCGAACTCTACTCTGTCCGGAATAAATTTGTCCATATTTTTTACTCAATTGATGATAATTCTGAATAAACTGATTCGCGATTTGATCAGCTTTTTGGGACTGACCTGCTAAACAACCCAGGGCCTTAATGGTATGCGGTATATCTAATAAATGCTGGGGATGGCTAACATAAACAGGAATGGACAGGTGTCTAAAAAAATCTAATTCCTGAACATGACTCTCTCCCCAAGCCACAATTAAATCCGGATGCAAAGCAATAATAAGCTCCTTATCCAAAGCATGATAATCTCCTACTCTGCGAATTTTCTTGGCCTGGGGAGGATAGTCACTACCCGCAATAACACCAACCAAGGATTTTTCAGCCCCCAGACTTAACAGGATCTCGGTAAGGTCTGGGGATAGACTGACAATACGCTGAGCTGGTTGCATCAGTTTCAGAGTATGTCCTGCATCATCTTGGAGAATACAAGCCCAGGCAGAGGGAAAGAGGAAGAAGAGAAAAATAAAATGGATGAGCCAGAAATTTGGGCAAGGTCTGGATTCCACCCTGCTCACCACGCTCGCAGCTGCTGGGATGATGGTGGTACAAAAATCCAACACTAAGGCGAAGCCAAAACCAAGACTGCGGAAAGCACCAACATGATGATCAAAGCACGATCGAATAATTGAACCGCCTGTCTTTCAATGTCACCACTTTCACTCAAGGGTTTATTATGGGGCAAATCCAGAGCGGCGATGCCTGTTTCAGCAGTCAACACTTCATTCTGATCCAAGCCTTGCAAGGCATATTTTTGTAAAGCCTGAAAGACTTTGACAAAATGACCGCCAAGAGCAAAAAAGAACCCCAGCACACGAGCAGGAATCCAATCGAGGATTTCTAAGGCCTTATTACTTAATAAAGCCAGATCAGCAATGGCGCGACTATTGATTAAAGCCGTGAGTCGATAAAGCACTGCCCCCATAGGACCAAAAATTGAAAACCAAAATATGACAGCAAACACACGACGCTCACCCTGAATAAAGATAGCGCGTACCAAAGATTGATGCAGCGCTTGGGAAGTGGGTGCAGCAATTTCAGGAAAAGCAGCTTTCACACGCACATCAACCAGACGGGCATCACCCTGTTGCATTGCTTGCAGGCACTCATAGAGCTGGGCCCATAAATTGTCAGGGCCAAAGCAGTACAGAATAATGATGAAATCAAAAATAACACGCAGAATACCAAACAGACTGCTGGACAAAATACATCCAACAATGCCAATAATGATCACAGGTGGAAGAACCCAGCTCGCTAATCGTAATCCGGGACTAAGATGATCCACATAGGAACCAATCAACTGACAATATCGATCAAACCATTGCCAACGACGTAAATGGCTCCAATCAAAAAATCTCTCCAAGGTCAACGCCAGCAAAATCGCGATAAAAACCATAGGTATGTTCCTCCTTAGAGTACGATACCGAATTTTGTGCCGAGAATAAATATTATTTTCTTAATTGCGAAATGGGGATACTCACAATGCCGTGATCATCGGGCTTAAAGGTTTTCGCACCAGGACACCAGGCATGGCCATAGACTACCTCAAAACTCAGTGGGTATAAGCCTTCCCTATTAGGCTCTAACTGAGGGTGCTCAGTCTTGATCCACATACCACTTTTCTCCAATTCAGCTTGGAGCTGTGCTTGATCACGATAAGTTAGGGTAAAATGCTCCACTTCCAATACTGGATCTACAAAGCCTGCGGTCACAAAAGCATCCCCGATATTATGCATATCGACGAGCTCAGGCAAAAACCCAGTCTGGTTTTTATCCTGACATTCTACAAAACTATCTGGACCTAAACTTGAAAAAATAACCAAACCCTGCGGTCGCAATACCCGACGCCATTCGCGCAACATGACTGGCACATTCTGAACCCAGGGCAAGAGCATATTGGCAAAAATCAAATCGACAGAATTTGAGCGCAGCGGTAAAATACGGCTATCCCCTCCAAGCCAATAAACTCTTTCTTCTTGGGTTTGATTCTTACCGTATTGCAGAAAATCCTGAGCTAGATCAAGACCACAAATTTTTGCCTGAGGATAACGCAAAGCTAAGTCTTGTACTTCCAATCCAATACCGCAACCCAGATCTAAAATATACTGGGGCTGCAATTTTATTAATTCCAGTCGGCCCAGAAGTTCTTGGGCTGCAGCCCGCGCCAAAACCGCCGTTTCGGCATAATCAAGAGGAGTTGTCATGTTAGAAAAATTTACCGCTATCATCAAAAAAGCTCAGCAATTAATACATCCCTGGATCCTCCCCTTCACTTGTATTCTCTGTGGGGGTCGATCCGACCGTGAACAGGATCTTTGTTCTGCCTGTTACTATGATTTGCCTATTATAACCCAAAGCTGTCAGCTTTGTGCAAATATAATTCTCACTCAACACGGTTACAATTACCACTGCGGAAACTGCCTGAAACATCCTCCACCTTTTGCCAGCACCCATGCCCTCTTTACTTACGAGGAACCTATCATCTCTCTACTAGTCAGTCTTAAATTTCATCACCATCTAGCCGTAGCCCGGGTATTGGGTGAATTAATGGCAGAAAAAATTGTCCGTCACTGGTATGCCAGTAAACCCCTACCTGATTTGATCATGCCGGTACCTTTACATCTGGAAAGATTGCGGGAACGCGGCTTTAACCAGGCGCTGGAAATCACCCGCCCAATTACCGCTAAATTGAACCTTCAACTTGATTATCGTTCTGCTCAGAGAATAAAAAATACACCTGCTCAAATGAAACTCAGGGCTGAAACGCGCCAGGCCAATATCAAAAATGCTTTTAGGATATCTGGAGACTTTAGGGGTAAAAGGATAGCGATTATAGATGATGTCATGACCACAGGAGCAACAGCAGCTGAATTTAGCAAGGCCTTATTAGAACATGGCGTGGAGAGCGTTGAAGTGTGGTGTTGCGCCAGGGTTGTACTTTAATTAGAATGCCCAACTACTATGAATTAGGTTATCATCGAGGAAGCTCATGCAAGATTTAAACATTTTTATTCATCAGCACTGGCAATTAAGTTCATTATTTGCCCTGCTCCTAGTATTAACTTTTATCGTTGAATTCATTCGCCTTCGCTGGGGTGCAGCACGATTGAATCCGACACAAATAACAAACCTGATCAATCACCAAAATGCTCTGGTCCTGGATCTACGACCCGCAGCAAGCTTTGCCAGCGGCCACATTATTGGCTCGATGTCCATACCTGCCGAAGAGTTTAAAGACAAAGCCAAAAAAATTGAAAAAATGAAAACCAGACCTATTATTTTGGTTTGTGCAAAAGGTCTTGAATCGCCCAAAATTGCGACCACATTAAAAAATCAGGGCTTTCATGTACATATTCTTGGCGGCGGCATCAATAGTTGGACCAATGCTGATTTACCTTTAGTAAAAGAATAAGGTAAACTCATTACTCAATAATTTAAGGTACTTATTAAAAAGGAAATTAAATCATGACCGCTAAAACTACTGAATCCAAAACAGGCTCAACTGCCCCCCATTTTGAAATTCACCGAGTGTACATCAAGGATTCCTCTTTCGAAGCCCCTAACACCCCCCATACTTTCACAGAAGAATGGAAACCTGAAGTTCAATTAAACTTGGAAACTAAAAGCAATCGTCTGCAAGATGATCAACACGAAGTTGTGCTCTCCATCACAGCCAATGTGACCAGCAATAATAAACCAGCCTTCTTGGTTGAAGTGCATCAAGGTGGCATCTTTCTGATTACAGGCTTACCTCAAGATCAATTGCATCATACCTTAGGCAGTTTCTGTCCTAATATTCTGTTCCCCTATGCGCGTGAAGCCATTTCAGACATGGTGGTGCGCGGTGGCTTCCCACAATTATTGTTAGCGCCTGTTAACTTTGACGCGCTTTACAATCAGCACATGGAAGAAATGAAAAAACAAGGTACGGCCACGACCACAGAAGGTGAAGGAAAAGTACACTAACTAATGAACAATAACCAAAAACCAATAACCATCTTAGGAGCTGGAGCCTGGGGAACAGCTCTGGCCCTATACCTATCACGATTTGGCCAGCCAGTTTATCTCTGGAGCATTGAAACATCGCAAGTCAAAGACATGGCTGCAGAGCGCACCAACAAACAGTATCTCCCGGGTTTCCCCTTTCCCGAATCACTGCATCCCGAACCCGATTTAACAAAAGCAATCGCAGCCGCTGAAGATATTTTGATAGCGGTACCCTCTGTAGGCTACCGTGATACCTTAACGCAAATCAAACCTCTACTTTCCGCTCAACATCGATTCCTGAGTGTTACTAAAGGAATGGACATGGAAAAAGGACAATTGCTTCATGCAACCTTGCGCGAAGTACTTGGTGAAAAATATCCTTATGCAGTACTCTCTGGACCCTCCTTTGCTAAAGAAGTCGCTGCCGGTTTACCCACAGCCGTTGTCATTGCCAGTCAAAATAAGCAACTGGCGCAAGACATGCAGCAACGTTTTAATAGTCCACTATTTCGCATTGATTTAAGCCAAGACATTACTGGGGTTGAAATTGGCGGCATTGTAAAGAATGTTCTAGCCATTGCCGCCGGTATTTCAGATGGCATGAAGCTAGGCGCCAATGCACGCAGTGCTTTAATCACCCGTGGCTTGAATGAAATGATTTTGTTGGGAAATGCCCTGGGCGCTGACACTAAAACCTTTGAAGGCTTAGCCGGCCTGGGTGATCTCATTCTCACCTGTACCGATGATTTATCGCGAAACCGGCGTTTTGGTCTGGCCTTGGGAAGAAATATTTCCAAAGATCAGGCGGAACGTGAAATTGGCCACGTGGTGGAAGGCAAACGCAATGCTGAACTCATCGTACAGCTAGCACATAAGCATGCAGTCAACATGAGAATTTGTGAAGCGGTTCACAATATCCTGCAAAATAAAGTTAATGCCCAGGAAGCGATGAAGGATATTTTTGCCTAGCATTAGGTAATATTAAGAAATTCTAATCATACATCAACTGATCCAATGCCGTGACTTCTCCCTTGGGCGTGGCCTTGGTTAACTCAAACAATACATCAACCAGACATAACATTCGCAATACATTCGGCGTAATATCATCGAATATAGCCTTGACCCCTAAGGTTGAACCTTCAGTCTGCTCAAAAGTTGCGCCAATGCCATAGCCTAAACAAAGTGAACTTAATTGATCTGCTCTTCTCGTAATAGCTGGCAAAAGACCTATAGGAGAAAATACTTCTTCCGCTGTCATGGGCCTGCCATTCAAACTAAAGCGCACCCCCATGCCATGGGCAATTTTTACCATCTGCTGAGTAACATCCATGCTAAAACTTACCTCCGCCACCAAGGTTGAGCAATTTTACGCGGCCCAGCTAGAAAAGCACGAATCCACCGCATAAATACATTTAGAGTAAAACCATAATATTGAATTGCTGTAAAAAATACCATAAATAAGATTGCTACACAGAAAGTCCACAAGCGAATGTGTAATAAAAAAAGCAATAAAGGAAAACATGCTCTAAAATCCACAATCCACAAGGTAACATTTCTTGCTGAATCTCGCCAATGTGCCACTGAATTCTCCTTTCATCTCAATAAGATACCAAGTAACTTCCTCTCATCTCTGCGAAAGCATGGATAATTGAAAACAGTAAAATACTTACCTATATATTATCTAAATTTAAGATATAATGAAGATTAAAGGCATTATTATTTGAGAAGGACATCTCTATGAATCATTTTCGAAAAATGCTCAGTGTTTTTTTAATCCTATCTGCTTGTTTACTTAACGTTTCAGCCCAATCCGCAGGCCTTTCTGCCCCTAGTGCCAGCACAACTGCAACGGATAATAATGGCAAAAGCTCCTTATCAGACGAAGATGTAGCCCGGTTTACTAATACCATTGTCTTGATTAAAGACTTCTATGTTGAAAAAGTGGGCGATGATAAATTGTTGGATAATGCCGTCCGTGGCATGGTCAGTGGCCTTGATCCGCATTCGGAATATCTGGACAAAGAAGCTTATAAGACACTCATGATGAGCACCAGCGGCGAATTTGGTGGATTAGGCATCGAAGTGACTCCACAATATGGCGTGCTCCGTGTTATCAGCCCTATCGATGACACGCCAGCCTCCAGAGCTGGCATTAAAGCTGGTGATTTTGTCGTCGCAATCAGCGGCAAGTTAGTGAGTGAAATGACCATGGATGAGGCCGTGGACAATATGCGTGGGCCCAAGGGTTCAGAATTAACATTAACCGTCATTCGCAAGGGAGAAAAAAGTCCCTTGGTCTTCAAATTAACGCGGGAAATTATTCACATTCAAAGTGTGAAAAGTAAAATGCTGGATGATGGTTTCGGCTATGTCAGAATTAGCCAGTTTCAGGATCCCACTGCCTCTGCCGTCACCAAGGCCATCGAAGACCTCAAAAAACAAGCCGGTGGACATTTAAAAGGCTTAATTCTTGATCTACGTAACAATCCCGGTGGTTTGTTAGACATGGCTGTACAAATCGCCAATACCTTTCTCGATAGTTCCAAGATAACGCAATTTAATAAAACCATTGTTTACACCGAAGGGCGTATCCCTGAAGCACAATACACCGCCAAAGCTACCGGTAAAGACATCTTGGATGGTGCACCCATCGTAACCCTAATCAATGGTGGCTCAGCATCCGCCTCCGAAATCGTAGCAGGCGCCTTGCAGGATTATAAACGCTCGATCATCGTTGGCAGCCCCAGCTTTGGTAAAGGCTCAGTACAAACCGTCATTCCTTTAGACAAAACACATGCCATCAAATTAACCACAGCGCTCTATCACACCCCCTCTGGCCGAGTCATTCAAAACTTAGGGATTATGCCGGACATCTTCCTAGAAGATTTCCAAATCACGCCCCAAAAAGAAGATGACCTTGCTTTAATTGAGCCCTTAAAAGAATATCAACTCAAAAATCATCTACCCGGGACCGCTAAACCCAGCGGCAAGAACGTGACCGAGGATCAATTGCTAAAAACGGCAGATTATTTATTGGCTAAAGAAGATTATCAACTATTCTCAGCTCTTAAGATCTTACAAGCCGTGTATTTGAGAAATTTAGGAATTAATTAAATAACCATGGAGGGAATATCATGCTGAAAAAACCTTTACCAATCACTTTGGCGGCTCTCATCGCTGCCAGCCCTATACTGGGTCTAGCCCAAGCGCCAGATCATTCGCAAACCTTGGAGCAAGCTGTCAAATCAGCTACGTCACCATCACGAGCCCCCTCCAACTATCAAACCCAGCAATTTAAGCTATATAGCCAGGACAATACGGGACCTCAGAGTGGGTCTGGACCGCAAGGTGGCCCGGGATCCCAGGGTGGACCTGGACCTCAGGGTGACATGGGACCCCAGGGTGGACCCGGACCTCAAGGTGGGCCTGGCCCGCAAAGTGGCATGGGACCTCAAGGTGAGCCTGGACCTCAGGATGAGCAAGGATCCGCTAATCAAGACGATAGTAATCAATAGAATCAAATTATCTTAACGGGTAGAGGGTGGATTAGATGCGCTTTTTGCGTCGGAATCCACCTTAGTTTTTTCATCTAAATTTAAAAACAAACCCTGCGAAGAAGCTGAGCGATGACTCATTGCAGCCCCTGCCGCTAAAAATAATGAATTACCCAACATAGACAAACGCCTGGGCTGAGAACTAACACTGGTGGGTGGGAACAATTGCTTAAGCTCTTTAGCCAGTATAACTTTAAAACTAGAGAACTTTCCTTTAATAGGCTTTTCCGTAGAAATGACCTGAGCCAAAATAGCATCGAAACCATTAGGCCCTGCAACCATCCCTCTTCCTAAAAAATCCTCCAAAAGCTTGAGCATTTCATAGGCTGACTTATTTTCTTTTTCCGCTTCTTTTATTTGCTGCCCAATTTTATTGGCCTCATTAAATATAAAAAAAAGGCCATACATAACATTGATAGATTTCCTATAGTTATCTACCGCCCTCTCAACCATTAATTTTATTTTTATTCTATTTTCTATTTGAATCTTTTCTACTCCAAGAAGCTCTGTCTTCACCTGCGAAAGAAGTTCATCTAACGCGCCATACAAACCTTTATTCTTATTATAAGTAACCATCACGAGGCTTAACTGCTGCACCAGTTCAAATATTTTAGCTCGCACAATTTTAGCGCTTACATCAGCCTCTAAAATATTTTTTTCCTTCTGATCAAAAAGCTTAAGTTGAGATATTATTTTTTGTGTTAATGAGTTTATTTCTTGTAAATCCCGGGGGATAATAAAAAATACATCTTTTTCTTCTGGATGACGAACCAAGTAATTCCCCACATATATGTCATGTGAATATTTTTCTTCTAGCTGCGCAAAGAAATCTTTTTGCTCCTCCTCTGTTGAACCAAAGTAAGTATTCTGCAAAGCTTCCTTAATCGTGAATCTTTGCAGTGGATTATCTTTCATTAATCCATCTATTAGCTCACCTAAAACAGCGGGATTATCGCTGCTTTCAGCTAATTTTTTCAAAGTCACTCCTAACGCATAGCAATCTACTGCCTTTAAATCAACATCAGCATAGATCTCTCTCATCAACTCATGGTCAGGCTCAGCTTGATGGCTTCTTATTAATACATTTCTTAAAAATAAAGGGAGCTCTTGATCGGATATTATCCTAGTCACTTTATCCAAAATAATCTTATTTTCCTTTTCTTCACCCAAACTTGAAAAATCAAATTCCGGTGATAATTGCCAGGCACTGTGACTTTCTTCTGCTTTGCCACTATTACCATAGACCCAGTATTTACCATTTTTTATTAACACAATGGGTCGTTGATTTCTTTCCGCCTCTTGTTTATCATCATTGGTTAATTCAGTATCAAACTTTAGATAGCACCCCGTACACTTTCCAAGCTCTTTTTTAAACACATCAAGCTCTGGTGGTAGATAAGCTAAGGTAACCCCCATTGGCCCATCAGGATGCTGCGATTCCTGGAGACTCTGCCAATAATTCTTTAAGCGATTCTTTTTCTTTTCATGTTTTTCGCTAAAAACAGCTAAAATGCTATCTAGATCTCCTAATTGCAAATAGACTGCTTGATTTTCCTGAATAGTCACTAAGAAATTTTCAGGGCGAATATCGGTATGAACTAAATTGCATTTATGTAAGGCAGCAAGGGCTAAAACCAACTGAGCCACCATTTCTTTGATATGCAAACCCTCATTTGCCCGGATATATTGACCCAAATTAAGATCTGCTCGTGGAGTAATTTTCCTACCATCTCCATAATATATCGTTGGGAGAATAAATGGAGAACGAACTTTTCTGATGCGTAATCTTTCTTGGGAACGATTCACATACTCAGAAAAACTTTTAGAAACCAACCTAGAGCGGCATTCTGAAACTGCTACATCAGAAGAATCGCTATCCCCCTTCCTGAGATTATTACTACTTAAGGAGGCAGGAAAAACGGTACAAAAGGAACCAGCACCCAAAGGCGCTGTGATATCACTCGTTTCCATGGTGAGTTGACTAGCAAATCGGTTGACTTGCTTTAATAACTCAGACAAGGTGCCCATAAAAAACTCCTTTTATTCAAAAAGGATACCTTATAATAGTACATTTTATGTACAAAACTCAACTAGAATCATAGAGCAAACAGGAGATGATTCATATCATCTCCTGTCTGATTAGCAACACTTAAGAATTTCCTAATTTCTTAAAAAATGGGCTTTCCGTAGTAACAGTAGTAACACCCGGCTGTGCAGAATGAGCTGCTATCGGCAATGGAAGAACTGCTGATCTGGACGGTGAGGACCACAGCAAAGAAGGGCGCGTGGTTACTTGCGGATGAGGTGCCGATTGATGAACTTGTAAAACCGTCCACGGAGATTGCAAAAAGGAAGGTGTTACTGGCGGTGGATGAGATACTGATTTAAGCGACGGTGAGAGCTCAGCAGATTTAGGGGGTTGAGCAAAAAATGCAGATGATGAAGAAAGCGATGATGCTGATGTTGAAGCGGCAGTCGAGGCAACAGCAATCGCTTGCGCTAAAACATCCAATCGTGGATTTTGCTGGAAAGCTTGAGAAAGTCGCTCACCAGCCATATTCTGATTTGCGCTGACATGAACAGGCTCTTTGCCCATGTTATCATCGTCGTTATCGCTGTGCGATATCTCTTCCTGATTAGAACAATCACTGGCTTCTTCTTCATTTTCATTATCTTCTTCATCACTTTCCTCATCTATTTTTGATGATGAAAGCGACTCTTCACGATAAACAGTGTGTATTGTTTTACGACGCTTAGCTGTTCTGCTTTGGTGTTCAGCATTTTTGCCTTCTTCCACTAAATCAATGAACTCATTCAAATCCTGGATCAGTTTTTCGATTTTCTCTCCTAAAGAAATACTCTCCGCCTGAATCAATTTTCCGATTTCCTTTCTTAAAGAAACACTATTTTCAATATGAACAAGCTCTTCAAGTTTTTCAAGCTTCTCTCTGACAGAGCTACTCGCAGTCTGAATAAGTTCTCTGATTTCCTTTCCTAAAGAGATATAATTCTCAATCTGAATAAGTTCTTTGATTTCCTTTACTAAATAAGCTCCCTCCTTAATAGATTCATAAGGATAATCATCCGGTCGACCAGGAGCTTCCCTAGCAACCTTCTCCATATGCTCAAGGTAATGCCACATTATCTTGTCAATTTCCTCGTACAAAGTTGAATTTTGGCTAACTCTTGCCTTTTCAGAATTCCAATGATTAAGCGCAAGTACCATCTTTAATGTCCAAGTAGCTAAGAAAGTGTCGCCTAATTTTTTTTCCAACTGATTTAAATATTCTGGCAAGAAATCCTCCTGCCACCCCTTAAGATGCTGCGCACTAATTAGGCTATTTTTCTCGGAAAATATTTTGTATTGACGCTTTAATAAAGTTTCATAAAGTGAATACTTCCTCTTTCTATCCGATGCGTCTTTTTCACTATTTAATATAATGAGCACATACCAAGCCACTTCTGACCAAGGCTCAATAAGCTTTTCATAATCTGCAATCTCCGAACATATCTTAGCATCTTGAGCCTGATAAACATTGAGAAAAAGGCGGCAGGTATTATGAGCGATTAATATACATAAATTTTTTGACTCTTTATCAGCCTCTTTTTCATAGCCTATATACTGTTCAACTTGTTTTTTTGATTTCGATAAGAATGCATCTATAGAAGCAACATTATCCTTTGTTTTTGCAAGTGATGTCTTACTAAGCTCAGTCCAACTTTTATGGAGCGGTAATGATATTTCTTGGAATTTTCTTTTCAACCGGTCTTGGTCAGAAGGTTTAACCACTTTAGCTGCCCGAGAAGATGGTGAGCTAGATGAGGAAGATAATAAGTCAGTTTTTTTTGCAGGCTGCTGGGGCTTCTGATGAGATCTGTTTTTCGCATTTCTCTGTCTTTCATCCCAAGAGTCACCCCACTCTTTTTGTATTGATTTGAGCTGATGTATCTTACAGAACTTATTTAACTGATTTCTTGATTCAAAAGAATATAAAAATAACCGCAAAATAGATAAATTTCTTTTAAAATTCTTGAAACTGCTCACAAGAGCCTTTCCAAATGCCTTATTTATTTCTGGATCACTTTCACATTCACTAGCTATAGCCAACATTTTATTTTGCAATCGGGACTTACAAGGGTCGTGCAAATAAAAACTCGCTTGGATTTTAATAAGTTCCGCATCTAACTCAGCCACTTTATTTACAATGTTTTCGATGTTTTTCTCTGAAACAGCTGTATGCAGTTGTTGCGCTATGTTAATGCATTCAGCCAGTAGACCTGACTCCTTACCATTTTCTGCTTGCTTAGCTTCTGCCGTGACATCGCTACCTCCACTAGCAACTAAGCTAGCAGTAGAGACAATTGTCATGGCATCTTCTTGCTCAGCTTCTACCGTGACATCGCTATCTCCATTAGCAACTAAGCTAGCAGTAGAGACAATCGTCATGGCATCTTCTTGCTCAGCTTCTACCGTGATATCGCTATCTCCGCTAGCGACTAAGTTAGCAGTAGAGACAATCTCTATGACATCCGCTTGTTTAGCCTCCTGGGCATCTTTATCTTCCCTAATAACCACACTAGATGCCATCATACCCTGGCTTAGCTGATTATTTGTAGATAGAGCCTGCTGAGGCATTGCCCCAGCACTGACTTCAGCCTCTACTTCAATGCTTTTCGCCTCGGCAAGCTTAGAAGAAGCAGCTTGCACTGTTTCGGGCACCGCAAGCTCTGTTTCAACCTTTTCTTTTTCTTGCTTGAGTTTTGAAATCTCTGCATCAAGCGCTTTTATTTGCGCATCTAAGGAGATCAGTTCATTTGCCCGATCTTCAACACCTTTATCAAGGGCCTGTTCTACCAACTTCCATTTTTCTTCTAAAGCTTTAAGTTCTTCCACAAGCCCATCTTGAATCACGCGCAACGCACTTAAATCTAAGAATGAATCGCTCTCAACTTGCATTTCATCTTCATGCGCAGCCTTCTGCTCCTCTTCAATATCCTTTTTTTGCTGCAATAAAGACTGATGTTCAGCAGCCACTTTTCTTGCATGCTCTTTTAGTTTTTCCAATTCTGCCATTTTCTCCGCAAGCACTCCAGGGATCTTGCTCAGTTTCTCTGTGAGTTCAGCTTTTCGCCTAGCTATTTTTTCTTGTGTATTTCGCAGTTCTGTTCTTTTTCTCTGTATCCTTTGTAGCTCTTGTTTTATTTGCGAATGTGATAGCATAATGGTTACCTTTATTTATTAAAGATTCGTAACAGTATTTTGATTCAATATTTAAAGACCCTCAAGAAGCACTGAACAACGCGCATGATACTTGCCAATTTAGCATAATTCCAGGACGACGCATTGACAATAAATTGATCAAAAAATAATTATATCATGCGACTTAATCGATGCAGCATACCATCAACCAGAGTAAAGGCCGAAGCTTAATAGAACATTTCACATGCAAAAAAAATTATTAGGCCAACATATAATCAAATTTTTTCTTAAGGTTATTTTTTAAGCATGTTTTATTTTAGGTAAGGTCCGAAGGTGAATACCCTAATCATCTTAGTAAAACACCATATTTTTATTTCCTTCTTAAGATTTCATACTGACTGTGGTTATACAGTATAAATTTAATTTCATTAAGGAGATGCTATGAATAACGGAGTCATTGAGATCTTAATCGATTTAGCACAACTCGATATAGATGCTGTTGAAGCTTATCATCAAGCATTAGAGCGAATCGATAATAAACCTATTTTTGATGAAATCAATAAGTTTAAAAACGATCACGTTAGACATATAGAAGAGTTGTCCGCTCTTATTACTAAATTTGGCGGGGCTCCTCCTGAAAAAAGTAAGGATATAAAAGGTTATCTAATCGAAGGTTTTACCGCCTTGCGTAGCATTACCGGCACCGAAGGTGCCCTTAATGCCATGGAAACCAATGAAAAAGTAACCAATGCAAAATACAAGGAAGCGATAGAGAAAAACTTAAATTACCCAGCAGAAATCATGGAAGTTTTACAGAGAAATTATAGTGATGAAAGACATCATTTAAGCTATATTCAAGACCAGCTTGAAAAAATAGAAGCCGAATAAGCATAAAATTATTAGAGATCAAAGCTCGAAAACAAATTTATTAAATAGGAGATAGCATCATGCTTAAAAAGATATGTGCAACAGGAATTCTGCTTATAGCAAGTTCGAATCTTTCTTTTGCTGATTCTAAAAAACAGGGGAACAGGCATATTAGCTATAAAGAAGAAATAAGTACTATAGTAACAACCTCCATTGCTATGCAAAGCAATTTATTTTCACCCAGTTCTTATTTAGGCGCAAGCCTTGGATCACGAATTAATTATGCTAGCCTACCCAGTACTTATGTAGGCTTAGAAGGGAATATCTTTGGCGGTTACGGAGGCTTAGTGAAGGAAAATTTATATCTTAGTGGTGAATTAGACATTGGCAACAATGCTATTTTATCCAATTATCATGACGCCCAAGGAAGTGAAAGATCAACTTGGAGCGCCTCAGTAAGCATTATTCCGGGATTTCTACTCGCTAATAACTCTCTCTTTTATTTAAGAGCAGGAATGAGAACAACGCATTTCTCTACACCTAACAATAACCCAACCACACCCATTATTGGCGCAGGCTTACAAGTGGCTCTTAGCCGTGAATGGAATATTCGTGGAGAGTATATATATGGCTTTTATCGTCATTTATCATCTATTGGAGTCCCACGATCTCAACAAGCTAATTTAGGCGTGTTATATAAGTTCCTTTAAGTTTGATTGTATTAGACATTGGTAATTAGCTCCTGCTTATAAACCTTGAGACGAGGCGCTTGGTACCCGCCCTCCACTCCCTGCTTAGAAAATACAATTTGCCAGAGCTGCAAATTTCTGGCCCGGAAAACACCGGCACAAGATAATAAATAATAATTCCACATTCGATAAAAACGCTCATCATAATTATTTTTTATATGGTGCCAATGATCTTGGAAATTAGCCTGCCAAGCCATGAGCGTTTTATCATAGTCTGCGCCAAAATTATGCCAATCCTCCATGACAAACACACCCTCAGTAGCCTTAGCAATCTGTGCAATGGAGGGAATTAAGCCATTAGGAAAAATATATTTCCTAATCCATGCATCTGTGTTTAGATAGGATTGGTTATTGCCAATGGTATGCAATAGAAAAATGCCCTCATCCTTTAAACAAGCTTGAACTCTCTTCATATAGGTAGAATAATTTAAATGCCCCACATGTTCAAACATACCTAAGGAAACAATACGATCAAAGGGCTCATTGACCTCTCGGTAATCTTGGAAGCGAATCTCAATGGGCAAACCAGCACAGTATTGCCTTGCATATTCCGCCTGTTCTTTGGAAATAGTAATGCCCACCACGCTCACACCGTAATGCTCAGCAGCAAATCTTGCCCAAGCTCCAAAACCACAGCCGATATCCAATACTCGCAGATTAGGTTTTAACATTAATTTTTGACAGACCAAGTCAAGCTTGTCCCTTTGGGCATCTTCGAGATTTTTTGCTTTTCTCCAATAGCCACAGGTATAATTCATTCGGCTATCTAACATCGCTTTAAATAATTCATTACCTAAATCATAATGTTTTCGCCCAACCTCTAAGGCGCGTTTCTTTGTTTGAAAATTAATGAAACGAAACAAGGCTAATTTTAAGAGCATTATTGGGCTGGATTTAACTTTTTTCTCTATTCCAGCCTTACTGAGCCGTTCAAAAAATTGATCGAGTCTCTGACAATCCCACCATGTATCTAGATAAGCCTCGCCCAGACCCAAAGATCTCCCTTTAAAAACCCGCTGATAAAAATTGGGATTATATATCTGAATATCCCAAGGTTTGTCGCCATTAACACCAATGCCCGCGGCATTTAGCAACTGAAGCACATAATCCTTTATACTATCCTTCATCGTTGCCTCTCCCACCTATTCAACGTATATTATTGATAATAATATTTACTGAATATATTGCCGTATTCCCTAAAAGAACTAAGGAAAAAGCATTACTGATGCTCATAACACCATTAAGGCCTCGATTTCAATTGGCACATTCTTAGGCAAGGCTGCCACAGCGATAGTACTGCGCGCAGGATAGGGTTTTTCAAAATATTCCGCCATAATTTCATTGACGATATTAAAAACAGACAGGTCGGTGAGAAAGATCGTCAATTTGGCGATAGAATTTAAACTACCGGAAGCCGCTTCCGCTACCGCACGCATATTCTTAAATACTTGATGCACCTGCGCAGCAAAATCACTTTGCACCACATTCCCCATTTGCGGATCCAGAGGAATTTGCCCTGAGAGAAAGACCAGGTTGCCTACCTGAATAGCCTGCGAATAACAACCAATGGGCTGGGGCGCCTTATTCGTGTGTATGACTTGTTTTTGCATGATGAGAAGCTCCTGTTCTTTTTACCAAAAAATAACCCACCTGCCCCGCCTTTTTACGCTTAATAATTTCCCAACCTGGGGGTAAGGCTTGGTCTTCAAGGTCTTGCCCTGATTCTAGATAAATATAAGCTGGATCTGCTAGCAAGGATTTTTCCTCCAGAGCAAAACAAGCGGGCAATAAAAGATTTTCACGATAAGGAGGATCCAGAAAAACAATATCGAACACTGTAGCTAAGGGGGGCCATTCCCGGGGAATCTTGGCCCGATAAATTTCGGCATTCATTACTTTGAGAACCAATAAATTTTCTTTTAAGCAGCTGATTACTTCTTGAGCCTGGTCAACCATCACCACCTGAGAGGCTCCTCGGGAAAGCGCTTCAAAACCCAAAGCCCCACTGCCCGCAAACAAATCCAAACATTTAGCACCATGAATCACGGGTGCTAACCAATTAAACAGGGTTTCTCGCACACGATCTGGCGTTGGACGTACTTCCGCCTTCTCAGGAATAGTTAATTTTCTACCCCGCCATTGACCACCAATAATCCGAACTTGTCCTCGTGCCATATTGTATTCCTTGTTTCAGCTACTTCAGCAAGCCGCTATACCATCTTGCTCAGCACATGATACATTAATGGCCTCTTCCGCCTCTACTAATATCAAGGCCTGAGACGACTGGTTAAATAGGATACAATTATGTTGAATTTTCTGAAACGACGCAAATCAGCTGATGAGTCCTCTGCAAGCGACTCATCGCCCACATTTTTCACCCGACTCAAAGCAGGTTTAGCTAAAACGCGGGCAAATTTTACCGATAAATTGGCCAATTTGCTTCTAGGAAAGAAAGAGCTAGATGAAGAAGTCTTTGAGACCTTGGAAACCCAGCTATTACAAGCTGATGTGGGCGTTGCAGCAACCCAGCAATTCATGAATGATTTGGCACAAAAGTTAAAACGCAAGGAATTAGATAGTATTGAAACTGCCATCGCAGCCCTACAAGCTGACATGAAAGCCTTGTTATTAAGCAGCCAAAATGAACTGCAGATCTCTAAAGAAAAGACCCCCTTTCTTATTCTCGTGGTTGGAATCAATGGCTCGGGCAAAACCACCACGATCGGCAAATTAGCCCATTTTTATCAGCAACAGGGCAAATCAGTCATGCTAGCAGCAGGCGACACTTTTAGGGCTGCCGCTATTGACCAGCTACAAATTTGGGGTGAACGTAACCACATTCCTGTGATTGCTCAACAACCAGGGGCAGATACGGCTTCGGTTATTTACGATGCCTTTCAAGCCGCCAAAGCCCGCCAGATGGATATTTTGATCGCTGATACTGCCGGCCGCCTACATACCCAAACGGGTCTCATGGCTGAACTGCAAAAGGTTAAACGAGTCTTGGCCAAGCTAGACCCCCATGCTCCTCACGAAACTCTTTTAGTCTTAGATGCCTCAATTGGTCAAAATGCTCTCAACCAGGCTAGTCAATTCCATCAAGCTATCGGCCTGAGTGGCTTGGCCCTAACAAAGCTAGATGGGACAGCCAAAGGAGGTATCCTCTTTGCCATTGCCAAGCAGTTAATGCTCCCTATTCGCTTTATTGGAGTTGGAGAGGGTATTGATGACTTGCGACCCTTTAATGCAGATGAATTTGTTAATGCCTTGTTTTAATGGGAGATTTGAAATTAGCACTCTCAATTAAAGAGTGCTAAACTTGGATCATAAGATAAGGGGAACCATTTGATGAATAAAGAATTATCATTACAAACTCTCCAAACCCAGTTACCCATCAGCAGCATAGAAGCCTATACCTCTTATGTTAATAGTATTCCCATGCTAAGCCAGGATGAGGAATTAGAATTAGCAACCCGCCTACGCCAGACCAATGATCTGGAAGCTGCCAAACGGCTGATTCTGTCCCATCTGCGTTATGTGGTCAAAGTTGCCAAAGGCTATCTGGGCTATGGTCTGCCGCTGGCTGACCTGGTTCAAGAAGGCAATATAGGTCTCATGAAGGCTGTTAAGCGTTTTAATCCGCAAATGGGTACCCGTCTAGTCACTTTTGCTATCCACTGGATTAAAGCTGAGTTGCACGAATTCATTCTCAAAAATTGGCGCATTGTCAAAGTGGCCACAACTAAAGCACAAAGAAAACTCTTCTTCAATCTGCGTGGCCTAAAAAAGCATTTGAATTGGTTATCACAGGAAGAAGTGAATGAAGTCGCTAAGGATCTAAAAGTTAAACCTGAAGCTGTGCGTGAAATGGAAATGCGCCTTTATCATAGCGACACATCCTATGATGGGCATGCCGAAGACGAAGATGATCATCACGCCTATCTCGCCCCGGCAGGTTATTTAAGTGATGATAACAGCAGCCATGCTGCACAACTGGAAGCTGAGGACTGGTCCGCTCAATCGAGTAATACCTTACAACTTGCCCTGGAGCAATTGGACGAACGTAGTCAGGAAATTATGCAGGCTCGTTGGTTAAATGAAAACAAGGCTACCTTGCAAGAATTAGCGAATAAGTATCAAATTTCTGCAGAACGCGTACGTCAGTTAGAACAAATGGCGATGAAGCGGTTAAAGGAGTTGATGGAATAAGTTGAGCGTCCTTGTCCTTAACAAATTCACGGTTGATAATCAAAAACATCAGAAAGAAAATTCTCTCTGGCCAAACCGCGCTTCTGAAAAGCTTCTAAAGCAGGATAAACCATATCCTCTGGTCCACTCATATAGACTTGCCGACCGGCTAAATCAGGATAATCCTGCATAATAATTTCCTGCACCGCGCCATATTTAATATTTCGTGCTTCGGGCACCACTTCCCGAGTCAATACCGCAGTAAAATGAAAATCCCTGAGACTTTCCACCCAATGATGTATCAAATCACGCAGATAAATATCACGCCATCCCGGCACAGACCAATAAAAATGGATAGCCGGCAAAGAGGGCTGTTGGACTAAATCTTCAATGACCGCTTTGATAGGAGAAAAACCGGTGCCACGGGCGATAAAGATAATCGGTTTGTCTTTAGCCAGCTGTTTAGCGGTGCATTGACCATAGGGTCCGCGTAACACTAAGTTCTTTTTCTCCTTGATGCCTTCCATGATGCCCCAAGCTTTCTTATTTTCTTTTAAAAATAGCAGGTGCATTTCAAGCTCACCCGAATTATTCGGTGCATTGGCGAGGGAAAATGGCGAAGTGCTTTTGTCTGTATGAACAATCTTGACATATTGCCCAGCCTGATATTCCAGAGGCTGTGATGATTTACTATAAAGAAAAACCTGCGCCACATGGGGCGTCAGCAGATGATATTCCTTGATTCCATATATTTTGTCAGACAACTTAGGTTGAACCTCTTAATCGATTAGCCTCATTCACCAAGGCGAGACGCACTGCTTCTAATTTCTGCATCTTAGCGGCGCGCAAAACTTCATAGACTTCTGATAATTTCATCAAGCGTTCCGCTTTGATACGTTTATCATTAGGATTTGCCTCGTTCAATTCACGAACCTCTCTCAGAACTTGAGCTATACCATCCCAATTATAAGCCACCTTTAAATCAGCCGGAACTGCGCCCTGTTTACCATTAGTCGCAGGGGCATTGGCCACATCCATCACACTGGCCTTATATCTTTCGGCTGCCTCGAGGAGAATCTCAATTTTATCCTCCAGGGGCATATTCACATCCTTTTTCAAATCTTCTTCATAAGGATAAAAAGTAATCGGCATTTTACTCTCCAATGAACTATTCATATAGTCATTATAGACTATTTTTTATGTAGCTTGTTTAATTTTTTCATACTTGTGGTAATTTTTTGTTTCAATTCCCATAGATCCAAAGCTAGCTGCATATTCATCCAACTCTAGAGACGGTAAAATATTTTCTCGCAAAATAGCTCCAGGAATGGCTACATGATCACAGAGACCGAAACAAGCTCTTTTGCTTATCTAAACAACGGTATAAAAGTGCTTCCCCAATTTCCGCTGCCTGGATGAGATCTTGTCCTTTTAAATCAGCAATGGTCAGGGCTACCTTGAGAATGCGATGATAGATGCGTGCAGAAAAATGAAATTTTTCCATGACACTTTGTAAGATACTTTGTGCTTCAGGATGCAAAATTTTTATGCTTTTTAATTCGGCAACATTGAGATCGGCATTGCACTTACCCTGTCTTTGATATTGCCTTTGTCGCGCCATGATAACTCTTTGTCGAATCACTTCACTTTTTTCTGTCAGCTCTTGATCAGCTCTGGCTAATACCTCCGCCGGCAAAGCAGGTACTTCAACCTGCATATCGATTCTATCTATAAAGGGCCCGGTTAATTTGGCCAGATATTTTTGTATTTGCTCCGCTGTGCAGCGGCAATCATGATAGGGATTACCCACAAAACCACAGGGACAAGGATTCATCGCAGCGATCAACTGAAATTTTGCTGGAAATGAAGTTTGAAAAGCAGCTCGGGAAATAGTAATCAAGCCAGACTCTAAGGGTTCTCGCAGAGATTCCAATACATAGCGGCTAAATTCAGGTAGTTCATCGAGAAATAAAACACCCTGATGTGCCATAGAAATTTCTCCCGGCCGCGGTGGCCTACCGCCACCGACCAAGGCTGCACTCGAAGCCGTGTGATGAGGAGACCGAAAAGGGATTTGCTGCCAATGATTGAGATCAAACCCACTAGCACTCATAGAAGCCACAGCAGCTGCTTCCAAAGCTTGTGTATCGGTTAAAGGCGGAAGGATACTGGGCAGACGATTAGCTAACATGGTTTTACCGGTACCTGGCGGCCCTATAAAAATAAGACTGTGCTTACCCGCGGCAACAATTTCCAAGGCACGTTTGGCCTGCAATTGCCCGCTAACATCGGCCATATCCGCAACTGGCTCCAAATTTACGCTAAGTTTGGGAGCTTGGGTCTTGCCATCACCAAGATCACACTCTCCTTTTAAATAAGCACACACTGCCAACAAGTGCTGAGCAGCAAGCACTGAAGCATTCTTTACCAAAGCTCCTTCTCCAGCATTAGCCTCAGGAATAATTAAACAACGCCCCTCTTTTTGCGCCGCCAAAACGGCTGGCAAAACGCCACTGATCGAGCGCAGCTCACCCGTTAAGGCTAATTCACCCATAAACTCATAGAAACCCAAGCGATTCATGGGGATTTGACGCGAGGCCGCGAGAATACCGAGGGCAATGGGTAAATCAAAGCGACCCCCTTCCTTGGGCAAATCAGCTGGGGCTAAATTAACGGTAATGCGTCGCGAAGGAAATTCAAAATGACTATTCATGAGCGCGCTGCGCACCCGATCTTTGCTTTCCTTAACTGCTGTTTCGGGTAAACCCACAATGCTCAAACCTGGCAGGCCTGGAGAAAGATGTGTTTCCACAATCACCAGTGGTGAAACAATGCCAGAACTAGCTCGGCAATAGACAATAGCTAATGACATAAAGTCTCCTTTTAATATGATTCAGATTGATTTAACATTCAGGGCAGGGTTTATTGACATTTCGCTAAGCCGAAAGCGCCCGTAGCTCAGTTGGATAGAGTATTGGTTTCCGAAGCCAAGGGTCAGAGGTTCGAATCCTCTCGGGCGCGATGCTTGGAAGGGGAGATAGTATTATCACCGAACTGTCATTGCGAGGAGCGCCTTTTGCGACGCGGCAATCCTGTGGATTGCCACGTCGCAAAAAGCGCTCCTCGCAATGACAGCTACGGTGTAACCTAGGTGGTCGTTAAAACTTCTTGAGCAGCTTCTAAATCTTGCGGTGTTCCTATGTTATACCAGAGGCCAGGGTAGCATTCACCGGTTATTTTTTTCTGCGCCAATGCTTCTTTCCAAATATCTGCCAAGCGGCGATAAACCGGCTGACAACCGGTAAATAATTCTGGACGGTAAATGCCTAAGCTGGCAAAGGTATATGTTTTTCCGGGTCCCTTCTCAATTTCCTGATCTTGATTTAAGCAATAATCACCCTGCATCTTAAAGGAAGGATTTTCAACCATGATCAAATGCGCTAAACGCAGCGGTTTCTGTAATAAGGCTTCTAAGGGATAATCAGTAATAATATCGGCACTGAGCACAATAAAAGGCTCAGTTCCCAATAGGGGTAGCGCCTTAACAATACCACCACCTGTTTCTAGACGTTCATTTTCCTCTGAATAAACAAGCTTAGCCCCATAGCGTTTCCCATCGCCTAAGGCCGCAATAATTTGCTCTTTCAAATAGGAAACATTAATTACGATTTCGCGGATACCTGCATTAACAAAGGCACGAATACCATATTCAATGAGATAGGAACCATCCACTTTTAATAAGGGCTTGGGTATTTGCTCGGTTATAACCCCCATGCGTTCACCACGACCAGCCGCTAAAATCATCCCTCTTCTCATTGATCAGACCCCGCTAAAAGCAAGACTTCTTCAGGAACCGGCAAAACTAAACTGCTCATAAACAAATGAAACTCTCGAAGTTCTGGATAAAGTGCGCTAGCTTTAATCACATAATTTAAAGTGCGGGGTAGATATTGTAAATAACGTTGGGTGTGATCACGCAAATACTTACGGGCAAAAATAAAGGCGGCTTTCAAATGTCTTTGCATACCCATCCAGTCAAACCAAGTCTTAAATTGCGCCAAACTGACATCCTGCAACATCCTATCTTGGCACAGTAAATCATAATAATAAGCCACCCAGGCTTGTACTTCGGCATCAGGCCAATCGATATAACAATCGCGCAGCAAGGAAACCAAATCATAGGTTACCGGGCCTCTGCAAGCATCTTGAAAATCAAGCACCCCAACCTCGTTATCAGGCAATAGCATTAAATTCGCTGAGTGATAATCGCGATGAATAAAGACTTGCGTTTGCGCACTCGCACTAGCACATAATTGGTGATAAGTGGATCGCAGCATTTCCAACTCAGTGCTGGTTAAATTCAGCTTTAAATATTTCTCTAAGACCCAGGTGTGAAATTCAGTTAATTCACGCAGCATAAAATGATGATCAAAATGAGGAATATTCCAGGATTGAACGCCATTACAAGCTTGCATCATTGCCAAGCTATCCAGAGCCCGTTTATAAAGAATATCTGCATTTTTAGTATTTAAGGCATGCAAATATAGAGTATCGCCAAAATCAGAGATCAGCATGTAACCTTGACGCTGATTATGCGCCATAATCTCAGGTACTTTAACACCCAGTTTAAAAAGCGCTTGATCAACTGCTAGAAAAGACTCAAAACAATCCCTTTGCTGAGAAGCATCCATCACCATATAAGACGCTTTGTCGCTAGTCAGTCGAAAATAACGTCGAAAACTAGCGTCGCCGGGAATTTCGCGTAAGCCCTCAATAGGGAAAGTACAAGTTTGGTTTAGCCAGGCTGTCAATGCGGGATCAATCGGTGAGGTCACTGAGGGTCTCCGTACGGGGTTAATATTGGGGTGATTTTAACAAGTCTATTAAGGAATTTATACTCCCTCCTCCGACCGCAAAAAACACTCTACGGGAGAGGACATTCAACCCAGTTTTCGTTACACTGGTTGGCTTAGAAAATGGAACCCGAGATGTTAAATAAGCTCAAATATTGCCGGCCAACCCCTATACTGCTTATTTTATCAGGCCTAGCTTGCTTTGGCCTCTATGAAGCGGCTATCGCTCAACACACAACTGCTCCCAAAAAAAACAAGGAGCTAGCGCAGCAATTGGGCTGGGTAGAAAGCCCTCATCTGCGCTGTGGAGGTTATTATCTAGAGTCTGCTTTTCTGTCAGGGGAGGAAACCAAAGAATCTGAAAAACTTATCATCACCGGCGGTGGTGGCAGCATTACCAATGGCATGACTTTATTACAAGGCCAGGTGAAAGCCCGCTACGACTCTAGAGAGGTCATCGCTAATCAAGCTTACTTATATCGCGACCCTAAGACGGGCAAATTAATCCATATCGATCTACGAGGCCAGCTCCATTTACGCGAACCTAATACACTCATTTTAGCGGAAACCGGACAGATTGATTTAAAAACTAAGACTAATTCTCTGTCCGATGTGACCTACCGCACAACTCTTTATGGAAATATCAATAGCAATAAACTTAACCAAGCCGCCCAACAGCAATCTGTGCGCACCGCCATCAATTTATACCAGCCGCGACAAGTTAGCCACCTCAGTGCCTGGGGCCAAGCTAAAAATTATGCTCAAACTCAACCAAAAATTTATCATTTTGATGAGGTCAGCTATAGCACCTGTCCACCGACTCATGGCTTTTGGCAGGTCAAGGCGAGTAAAATCGAGCTCAATAAGGAAACCGGCCGAGGCACCGCAAGAAATGCACGCCTGTTGATTAAGGGAGTCCCTGTTTTTTACTCTCCCTATTTGAATTTTCCCATTGATAATCGACGTAAAACGGGCTTTCTCAATCCCACCTTGGGATCCATCAATCGCTACAATTCTTACTCAGGTTATTATATTGGCTTACCCTTTTATTGGAATCTGGCTCCTAATTACGATACCACCATTACCCCTACTTTTTATTCTAAGCGCGGCTTCTTGCTAACTGATTTATTTCGCTATCTCACCCCAAGCACCTACGGTAAAGTGCAAGTGAGTATCTTGCCGGATGATCTTTACTTCCCCATCTTTAAAGAAAAACAACAACTCCTTTACCAGAACTCGACTGACCCCTTTAAACAAGCGGAATTGTTCACTTTAAACAATACCCATAACACCCGCACCTCTTTAAGTTGGCAAAATCAAACCCGATTTAATGAATATTGGTCAGCTGACATTAATTACAACTATGTCAGTGATGATTATTTCTTAGAAGATTTCGCTAACAATCAGAATGAAAACGCGCAAAATCAATTGCCGCAACAAGGTGAACTCAACTTTACCAGTGATCATTGGAATTTTACGGCTCGCATTCAGACTTATCAAACCCTGCATCCCGTTGACGTTGATCCTGTTTTCTATAATCAGTACCAGCGCTTCCCCCAATTACTGCTCAGCGGTGATTATCCTGATCAATGGAAAGGCCTTGGGTTTTTCATCTCCAATGAAGTAACACATTTTGATATTTTAAGCACGCCTGGTGATTTCACCACTAAAAATCCCATGGGCGATCGTATTCATGTGCAACCTGGCCTAGAATTACCCTTAAGCTGGCCCTATTTCTATTTTACACCCCGCGCTCAGCTTGCCTTGACAGAATACGAAGTTGGCCGGGTGAATAACAATGTGCCCAAACATCAAAACCGCGGCCTACCCATCTTTGATCTAAGCACGGGCCTGTTCTTTGATCGCGACCTTCACTTCTTCAATCATGACTATAAGCAAACCCTGGAACCCCAGTTTTACTATGTCTATATACCGCCTCGCAACCAAAGCCAAATACCAGTTTTTGACACTACGGTGAATACACTGAATTATGATCAACTTTTTGCTTATAACCGTTTCAGCGGCATTGATCGTATCAATGACGCCAATCGAGTCAGCTTGGGTATTACGACCCGTTTTATCGAACAGCAAGCAGGCACAGAGACGCTTAAAGCTGGCATAGGAGAAATCATTTATTTCAAAAATCGTAGTGTCACGCTTTGCCAAAATTTATCCCTACTCTGTAATGATTATCCAGACAATGTAGATAATAAACGCTATCTCTCTCCGATTTCAGGCATGCTGAATTATAATATGGCTACGCATTGGTCAGCTTCTGCGAGCACTATCTGGGACCCCCAAAGCCGGGAGTTGGCCAACCAAATTGTCACGATTCATTATAAAAAAGATCAGGATAGAGTCATTAATTTAGGCTTTAACTATGTGCGTAACAATGATCTACTGGGGGGTATTGTCGCTAACTCCAATGCCAATATCCCAGGCACTGCTAATGAGAATATCCTAAAATTAACTGATTTTTCATTTGGTTGGAAGCTTTTAGAGACCTGGGGCGTGGTGGGTCGCTGGAGTGAAGATTGGAATAGTTTGCATTTCCAGAATCTGTTTTATGGTTTACAATATGACAGTTGTTGTTGGGCTGCTCAATTTGTGGGTGGAAGAGCCTTTACTGGTATCATCAATAATCGGCCCCATTATACAACCCAATATTACTTTCAGCTGACTTTGAAAGGCTTGGGCGCGTTTAATCCCAAAGGTGATCCAACAGCAATATTAAGAAAAAACATTTCTGGTTATGATTCACGGTTTGGACAGGACATATAAAATGAAACTGACAAGATTACCCATTTTAAAAATGATTTGCATGGGCACTTTATTGTTCTCCGCCCTATCACAAAACCTACAAGCTAAACCCCATGCCAAAGTCCATGAACAACCACTGGATAATATTGTCGCTGTGGTAAACGACAATGTGATTACTCAAACTGAATTAAATCAGGCTACTCACATCGCCAGTAGTCAATTAGCTGCGGACAATATGGCAGCACCATCGATCACCACCTTGCGTAAACAGATACTCGAACAGCTCATCAACAAAAAACTCCAATTAGAAGCCGCAGAATTGAGCGGCATTCAAGTCGAAGACGCTGAGATAGACAAAGTTGTTTCTCATATTGCTCAAGACAATCATCTCAGCATGAAAGAATTTTATGAAAGAATTGCTCATGAAGGCCTAAGTTCCACAGCCTATCGTAAGCAAATTCGTGAATCACTCATTTTGCAGCATTTGCAACAGCATGAAGTGGCCTCACATATTACTGTTTCACCTGAGGAAATCAACGACACGCTACGCACCGCTAGCCTTGAAACCGCAGGTGAAAAAGAATACCAGATCCAAGATATCTTGATCCCTGTTTCTGATTCTCCCTCTCCCCAGGAAATCGCTATTGCTAAAAAGTTCGCCGAGGACATTACTGCCAGGCTCAGAAAAGGCGTTGCCCTTAACCGATTAGATCCCGCTGAGGCCAAATCCTTGCAAGACAATGACTTAGGTTGGCGAAAACTCACGGAAGTTCCCACAGCCTTCACAGCACCGGTCACCCATATGAAAGTCAATACTTACTCCAACCCTATTCAAACTTCTAATGGATTTCATATCATTCACTTGGCGGGTTTGAGAAGCTTAAATGCCCATGCTCCTAAACCACAAAAACAGGCAATTGCTCAGGCTATCTTCCAAAGAAAATTTGAAGATGCCATGCAAGGTTGGATCGCTAAAATCCGTAGTCAGGCCTTTATCGAAATTTATGACAAGGCTTTGACGTGAAAGTCCCCCGGGTCCTGATCACCTCAGGCGAACCAGCGGGAATTGGCCCTGAACTTGTTGCTCAAATTGCACAACAAGTTTGGCCAGTAGAGCTCAGTGTTATCGGCGATCAAGAATTGCTGCTATCCCGTGCTAAAAAAATAAATTTACCCCTGCACTTAATTCCGTTTAACGAGCAAGAAGAAGCCTGTCCTCTTCCTGCAGGAAGTTTAAAATTTATTCCTTGCCAGCTCGCGCAAACTTGCGAACCTGGGAAATTAAATCCGCGAAATGCAGCCTATGTATTAGAGACCCTAGAAAAAGCTGGACGCTTGGCCCTGAACAAAACTGTCGATGCCCTGATCACAGCACCGGTACAAAAAAGCATATTAAATGAAGCCGGCATCTCTTTTCAGGGGCACACAGAATTTTTTGCCGCTCAAGCTAGCCTGAAAAAAGCCTTGATGCTATTTGTGGTTAAATCGCCAGCCAATATTCAATGCAAGGCTGATACTCTCAAAGTGGCCTTGGCCACGACTCATCTACCGTTGGCTCAAGTTTCCCAGGCTTTGACAGCTCCCGTCTTGGAAGAAAGCTTGCGTCTGCTACATCAGTCCCTGATTACGCAATTTAACCTTCCTAATCCTGCCATATTTATTTGCGGCTTAAACCCGCACGCCGGCGAAGGAGGACATTTGGGTCGGGAGGAAATTGAGCAGATGACACCGGTCATTGAAAAGCTACAACGTGAAAAAATGAATTTGCAGGGTCCTTTATCCGCCGATACACTCTTCACTGAAAAATATCTGCGGCAAGCCGATGCTATTTTAGCCATGTATCATGATCAAGCCTTACCGGTCGTTAAATGCCTAGGATTTGGGCAAGCAGTCAATGTAACCTTGGGGCTACCTTATGTACGTACTTCTGTGGATCATGGAACAGCCTTGGATGTTGCCGGAACAGCACAGGCTGATGCGGGGAGTTTGCGGGCTGCAGTGAAGTTGGCTATAAAACTGGTTTAAGGATAATCACTAGACAAAGTGTACCACTTGTGTTACACCTTAACAGAGTAATTAATCGTAAAAGAGGCACTACCTCATGCCAACTAAGCATCCTAGAGTAAACATCACCCTGGAAGAACCTACTGCGGCTCTTCTTGCTCATTTAGCACAACAGGAACATATTTCAGTGTCAAGCCTTGCTAAGGAGCTTATCCTAGAAGCTTTAGAACGTCGTGAGGATATGGTACTTTCTGCTATCGCCAAAAAACGGGATATTGCCAAAGCTAAGAAGGTCAAGCATGAAGATGTCTGGAAATAAATCCTACCGGGTTGACTATCTTATCTCAGTCGTTAAAGAAGATATACCAATCCTTCCCAAGTCTATAAAAAATACTATCAAAAGAGTTATTGAAGAGCGGCTAATGGTAGACCCTATTGGTTTCGGCAAACCCTTACGATTTAGCTTAAAAGGCCATCGACGTTTACGCGTAGGCGATTATCGTATTGTCTATCGCATCGATGCAGAAAATAATATTGTCATTGTGATTGCTGTTAAACATCGCAAAGATGTCTATGAAGACATTTAGCCTGTTACTACTAACCTGACTCTCAGCTTTTACGCTCTATAACCGCCATTGTCAACCGGCTAACTGAAACTAGCTTATTTTCTTCATCAACAATCTCAATACCCCACACCTGGGTCGTGCGGCCGAGATGATAAGGTTTTGCCTTGGCATAGACTTTGCCACTGCGCATAGCACGAATATGGTTCACATTGATATCTAAGCCAACACAATAATAGGGATCCTCAACACAGAAATTAGCCGCAGTACTGCCCACTGTTTCAGCCAGGGCACAGGAAGCACCGCCATGCATAATACCTGCTGGTTGTTTCGTTCTTTGATCAATAGGCATACTTGCGATCAAATAATCATCACCTACTTCGGTAAATTCGATGCCTAAATGATCCACCATGGTGTTCTGACAGCGGTCAGCGGCCTTGGTAATATCAATTTGCCGTTTCCAGATTTTCATGTTTATTTTTCCTTAACTTAAAATGACCTTAAATCAATTTACCCCGCATTACAACCACCGTATAATGGGCTTTTTAATAAAGTCCAGCCATGACAAAATTTTTACAATTTTTGGTTTTTTCTTTGCTTAGCTTACCAAGCTTGGGCTTCTCAGCTAATTTGGCTCAAGTCTATAAACAAGCTTTGATCAGTGATCCTATTTATCAACAAATCATTGCGGCCACACTTTCTACTAAAGAAGGGGTGCCTATTAGTTTCTCGACTTTATTACCCAGCTTGAATGCCCAACTATTACCCTCGGTTACCAAGCAAGCGATTAGCGGGGCAGCTTCCACTTTTCAGGCTGGTACTCAAACCAACCGCGGCTACGTTTTTAATTTGAATTTAAATCAGACGGTTTTTGATTTCAGTAAAATGGCTAATCTATTAGGCGCCCGCGCCCTCTCTAAGCAGGCAGATGCCGCCTTAAGCGCCGCCACCCAAGATTTAATGGTGCGAGTCTCTAAAGCCTATTTCACCATTCTGCAAGATGAAGATAATTTAGCCTACAGCAAAGCAAATAAAACCTGGCTAGCTAAATTGCTAGATCAAGTTAAACAGCAATACCGCGTGGGCTTAAAAACCATGACCGATGTCTATGCCACCCAGGCCAATTATGACTCTGCTGTGGCCAATACCATCACGGCGTATAATCAAGTACAAAATGACCGCGAGAACCTGCGTGTTATCACTGGACAATTGTATGAACAGATCAACAAACTGAGTAGCGGCTTTCCTTTTATCTCTCCACAGCCCAACAGTATTGAAGCCTGGGTTAAAAAAGCTGAACTGCAAAACTGGTCTATCAAAGCAGAGCAGTTTGCAGTCACTAATAAACTGCAAAATATCCGCCAGCAATTTGCTGGGCATCTGCCCACCCTCAATGCCAATGCTGGCTATTCCAATAATTATTCTTATACCTCGCAAAGCTTATATTTATTAGGCCGACCCTCGGATCAAAGTGGTCCCACCCGAACCATCACTAAAAACATTGGCCTCACACTTAATTTACCTGTTTTCCAAGGTGGCTATGTATCCGCTGAAACCCAAAAAGCGCGTTATGATTATGAAAATGAAGTTCAAATCCTGGAACAAACTTTCCGACAAACACTGAATATTACACGTCAAAGTTATCTCAATGTCAGTGCCAGCATTAGCAAAATTGCCGCTGACAAGCAGGCTATTAAATCAGCGGAAAGTGCACTAGAAGGCATGCATGAGGGTTATCGGGTAGGAACCAAAACCATTGTTGATGTTTTGCAACAACAGCAAAATCTTTTTAATGCTCAAAAGAATTACGCTCAGGATCGATATGATTATGTAATCAATCTCTTAGTATTAAAACAATCTGCAGGAACCCTAAGCGGCACAGATTTGGAAGCAATTAACGAGTGGTTAAAAGAAGAGTAGAGTGGATATCTACCACGGTCCCTGCACAAATTCGGATAAACTATGTTATCAAAGCTCACTATCAAACTGCCTCACCAAGCGGGCAGTAAAATCACCTGGTCACCACTACCCGGCGCTAGCCTCAGCTTAGTATTAAGCTCGGTACTTTCTCAGTATGCACATCCCGTCCTGATCATTGCTCAAGATAGCTTGAACGCCGCCCGCATCGATCAAGAATTAGGATTCTTTCAACAAAATGCAGCGCCGATTTTACATTTCCCCGACCGCGAAACCTTGCCCTATGATCGGTTTTCACCCCATCAAGATTTGATCTCTGAACGTCTGGCCACACTCTATAAAATGCCTCAGCTGAGTCAAGGTGCCGTCATCACTACGATAGCCACTTTGATGCACAGACTTCCCCCTCACGCTTTTCTCGACGCCCATACTTTTTTACTATCCAAGGGCGAAACTCTAGATCTCAAGCTGATGCGTGATCGCTTGGTCAAAGCAGGCTATTATAGTGTTAATCAAGTGCATGAACATGGTGAATTTGCTATACGCGGATCGATCATTGATATATTCCCGATGGGATCCAAACTCCCTTATCGCATTGATCTTTTTGATCAGGAAGTCGATTCTATCCGTAGTTTCTACCCTGATACCCAACGTTCCTTAGAAACTGTAGAGAAAATTCAATTATTACCAGCCAAGGAATTCCCTCTAGATGAAGAGGCCATTGAGCATTTCCGCCATGCCTTTCGTAGCGAATTCACCGGCAATCCCTTACAATCATCTATCTACCAAGATATTAGCGAAGGAATCAGTCCACCTGGCATTGAGTATTATCTACCCCTATTCTTTGATCAAATGGCCACCTTGTTTGATTATCTTGCTCCGGACACCTTAATCATTTGCATCGGTGATATCACTGAATCGGCTCAGCATTTTTGGCAAGAAATCCAGCATCGTCATGAGGAAAGACGCCATGATCGTACTCATCCCCTACTGTCACCTGAAAAGATTTTTATTCCGCATGAAAATATCTTGCAACAATTGCAAAACTATCGACAAGTGAATATTTTGGTTTCCGGACAAACAGCTGAGAGTGTGCGCTTTAATATTGAATCCACCCAGCCTCTGCTCATGGATCATCAGGCTCCTAAGGCAGAAGCCACCTTGCAAAATTTTCTCCATCAATACCCCGGCCGGGTATTATTTAGCGCTGAAAGTGCGGGTCGTCGTGAAATTCTGCTACAAGCCTTGCAGCAAATTTCCCTGCATCCCCCTTTCTATCCCTCTTGGCAAGACTTCATGCAAGCGGATACACCACTGGGCATTACGGTGGCTCCGCTGGAGGAAGGATTCCAACTGCAGGATCCCCCCATTACCGTCATCACTGAAACAGAATTATTTGGTAAACGAGTTAAGCAACCTCGCGCGACCAAGAGCGCCACCCAAGATGCGGAAGCCATTGTCCGCAATCTCACCGAACTCCAATTAAATGATCCCGTAGTCCATCTGGACTATGGCGTAGGACGCTATCAGGGCTTACATACTCTCAAAGTCGGTGATCAATTGGGTGAATTTCTCTGTCTGGAATACGCTAGAGGAGATAAACTCTATGTTCCCATTTCCGCTCTGAATCTCATCTCTCGTTATACTGGCGTCGACCCTGAACACGCTCCTCTGCACAGCTTAGGTACTGACTATTGGAACAAAGCCAAGCGCAAAGCTGAAGAAAAAGCCCGGGATGTGGCCGCAGAATTACTTAATATTTATGCTCAACGTGCCGCACATCAAGGCTTTGCTTTCCAAAAACCCGATGAACAATATGCCAAATTTGCTGCCGCCTTTCCTTTTGAGGAAACACCCGATCAAGCCCGCGCCATTGAAGAGGTGCTTGTCGATATGACTCAGCCCAAACCCATGGACCGTTTAGTTTGTGGTGATGTCGGCTTTGGTAAAACCGAAGTAGCCATGCGCGCTGCCTTTTTAGCGGTGCAAAATGGCAAACAGGTCGCTGTATTGGTGCCTACCACACTCTTAGCTCAACAGCATTTTCAAACCTTTCAAGATCGTTTTGCCGACTGGCCCATTCAAGTGGGTGTTTTGTCCCGTTTTCGCACTAGCCAAGAGCAAAAAAATGCCCTAGAAAAACTGCGCGAAGGGAAAGTCGATATTATGATCGGCACCCATAAATTGCTACAAAAAGAAGTGCGATTTAAAGATTTAGGACTCGTTATTATTGATGAAGAACATTTATTTGGCGTTCATCAAAAAGAAAACCTTAAGGCTTTGCGGACCAGTGTGGATATTTTAACGCTAACGGCTACACCTATTCCCCGCACCTTGAACCTGGCGCTTTCAGAACTCCGTGACCTCTCTATTATCGCTACACCGCCGGCTAAGCGCTTATCGGTTAAAACATTTGTCCATGAAACCGAAAATCATTTGATCCAGGAAGCGGTACAGCGCGAAATCTTACGCGGCGGACAAGTATTCTTTGTCCACAATGATGTCGCTTCCATTGAACGCAAGGCTCAGGAATTGGGTAAATTAATTCCTGAAGCCCGTATCGCTGTTACCCATGGCCAAATGCGCGAACGCGCCCTGGAGCAGGTGATGTCTGAATTTTATCATCGTCGCCATAATGTGCTGGTATGCACCACCATTATTGAAAGCGGCATCGATATTCCTACCGCCAACACGATAATCATTAATCGTGCCGATCGCTTTGGCTTGGCACAGTTACACCAATTGCGGGGCCGGGTAGGACGCTCGCATCATCAAGCCTATGCTTACCTACTGATTTCTTCGCGCAAATTAATTACGGCCGATGCCATTAAGCGTCTGGATGCTATCGCCTCTCTAGGTGAATTAGGGGTAGGCTTTACCTTGGCCACGCATGATTTAGAAATTCGCGGCGCAGGTGAGCTGCTCGGTGATGAGCAAAGTGGAAATATGCAAGAAATTGGCTTTAATCTCTATACCGATTTTCTCGCCCGCGCTGTCCATGCCTTAAAATCAGGCCAGGAAGTGGATTTACAAAAGGAACCTGAAGATAACAGTGAAATTGATTTGCAAATGACGGCCTTGATCCCGGATTCTTATTTAGCCGATGTCACTCTGCGTTTACAGTTCTACAAACGAATTGCTTCAGCCACCAATTCTAGAGCCCTTGATGAAATTCAGGTTGAAATGATTGATCGTTTTGGTTTATTACCGCAAGCCCTCAAAAATTTATTTGCTATCAGTGAACTTAAATTAAAATTGCTCAGCCTAGGCATCAAAAAACTCGAGGCCAATGATAAGGGCGGCAAGATGGAATTTATTGAGAAGCCGCACATTGATCCTAAGCGCTTAATTCAACTCATTCAAACCCAACCCCAGCGTTTTCGTTTCGATGGAGCAACTAAATTAAAATTTACTTTACCGAAGCATGAATATGCGGAAAGGATTAGCTTGGTGGAGGGAGTTATTATTGAGTTAATGTAGGGTGGATTATGACGCAAAAAGCGCGCCTAATCCACCCTACTTTTTAATATTCATCTAGGCTTTACTAAGTTCACGATAATAGGGACCATAAACGGTCATTGCGAGGAGCGGTCCTGAGCTTGTCGAAGGATTGCGACGAAGCAATCCGGTTTTTAAGTATACTGCTTCGCCTGCAATCCTTCGACAAGCTCAGGACCACAGGCTCGTAATGACGGAACCGATTTACGCAACCTGATAATATACGCTAGTCCCTTGTTTTTTCGATGAAAAATTAGTTAAGTAGCTCAATGTTAAAAAGGGTATAATATTGCCTATTATTTTACCCTGGAGATATTTCCTATGCATGGCCGCACTGACTTAACGGGTGAAGCAAAACAACAACCCTCCGTGCCAGGGGGAACACAACAAATAGTTTCCTTTGACTCAATCAAGCAGCTCTTAATTATAGATAATCCTAATTTAGGCACAGCTGATTCTTGGTATAGACTAGGAGAGGATTATTATTCTGGTAAGAATGGAAAAAATCAAGATAGAACAAAAGCCGGAGCTTGTTATAAGCGAGCACTTGATTTTGACAGCAATCATGTACACTCAAACTATGTTTTGGGTTGGTTATATCATCATGGTGAGGGAGTAAGCCAAAATCTAAACGCAGCAATAAAACACTATGTGAAAAGTGCACAAGCTGATCATTTTGACTCAATCAAGCAGCTTTTAATTATAGGGAATCCGAATTTAGGTACGGCTGACCTTTGGTGTACACTAGGAGACAATTATTATTCTGGTAGGAATGGAAAAAAGGAAAATAGAGTAAAAGCCAGAGCTTGTTATGAGCGAGCACTTAAATTTGACAGCAATCATGTAGACTCAAACTATAGTTTGGGTTGGTTATATCACCACGGTGAGGGAGTAAACCAAAATCCACATGAAGCACAAAAATACTATGAGAAAAGCGCACAAGCTGATCATTTTGACTCAATCAAACAGCTGCTAATTATAGAAAACCCTGATGTAGATACAGCTGATCTTTGGTCTACACTAGGAAATGATTATTATTTTGGTAAGGATGGGAAAGAACAAGATCGCATAAAAGCCAGAGCCTGTTACGAAATAGCACTTATGTATGACAGCAATCATGTCAACTCAAACTATAATTTGGGTTGGCTATATCAGCACGGTCAAGGAGTAAGCAAAAATCTAGATGAAGCACAAAAATACTATGAGAAAAATGCAAAAGCTAATCATTTTGACTCCATCAAGCAGCTTTTAATTATAGAGAATCCTGATTTAGGCAAAGCTAGTTTTAGGCCTATACTCCAGCAACAAAACTTTAACTACTGGGGAGGTAGTGCTCATCACTCTCTGTACGGCCTATTCCGCGATAACCTTATTACTCCTTTGCAAAGCAACGCACAGCTAACGATGTCTCTTGTTGCTACACAGCTGATGACATTAACTCAGCTCGATCTCTCGGGCATACGTCGGCAGGCCGAGCATCCTCATGTGCTGCGGGAGCTGACGCATGCTTGGATTGCGCTGTTAGACAGAGGAAAGCAGCTTTTTTTACAGCGACTCTCTTTGGCAAACAATCTTATCGATGCTGCCGACATGCCCCTGCTGCTAGCCTTTTTAGACAAATATAAAGAGTTATCATCACTGAATCTGAGTGGGAACCCATTGGGTGGTCAGCATAGCTTAAAGGACAGCAGCTTTTGGTCTTGGCAACAGAGTCCTATTCAAAAACCTTCTGGGGTGAGCCAGTTAGCACAGGGATTAAAAAATTATCCCGCATTGAAACAACTGGGTTTAAATAATGTGGGGCTAAATGAGAGTGATCAGCCTCATTTAATGAATTTAGTACAACACTCGCCATTGTTAGAAGTGCTGATCGAACAAAATCCTAATTTGCAAGGAGAAAAGCTTGAACATTTATCAGAAAGGCTAGCAGACACAGCACTAAACCGGAAACGCCGAAAGTATTTGGAACCCGAATCCCCCAGGAGCTTATTATTAGCATTACCAGTACCATTGAAAAAATTGGCAGCAAAATATTCCCTCACAATTTTAGAGCCTGCGCGCCAATCCCTATCCTTATCTGTAACTGAAGAAAAACGCAGTATGGCAGCATCCCACACAGTCGACACTGACAGTTTGCCTGCTTTGATTGAGGATTATCATACGTTACATGATTTCTTAATAGAGATGGCTAATCTATTTAAAAAATCGACTACCAATACATTAGATAGCACCATGCGTGGAGAAAAAAAATGGACGGCCTCAGAGCGCTTACAGGCTGGTGCCATTCGCTTTATTGAAAAAATGCCCAAAAAGATTAACAAGTTGACAAACTTCGCAGCACTAAGCAAGGAACTCGACGGAATAGTAGATGTTTTTGTAGATTGGGCACATTACGATGAGCTAAAGTCAATCTATCTGATTACGTCAGTGGATGAGCTATTGTCTAAAATAACCAAACAGGTGAAACTCCAAGCTCAAGCCACTGGTACTGGTATACTCGAGCCCGACTATCCTGCTGAAGGACTCCCCTCAAAAGCACTCATAGAATCAAAAGCAAAGATGCTAAGCCTACAAGGACGCTGGTTTCGATTTGAATTTCACCAAACCTTACATTCTTTTTGGTTAGCCAGTGTGGTCATGAGTAGTGGGATGGTACAAGACACTCTTTCCGCACAAGAGCATAAAAAAGAACAGTGGAAACATCTCATCAAGCATGGGCTACTATTCATTCCTACGATAGGTTACTTTTTCCATCAGGCTTTTCATAAAATTGGCGTTTTTAAAACACTAGCTGAGACCGAAATACCTCGTGCTACCGTTCATACCTGGGAGTTGATAGAATCTGGTCGAGACCTGAGAGCATTGTCGTCTCATCAAGCAAACACTCTCGACCATGAGATAGAGCAAAGATATCAACAACTTGTTACCGAGCAATACCATGATCAGTACGACTATTCACACCATTCAATAGGAGACTGTTTTATAGGAGAAGCTGATTTTTTTGCCAAAATTGAAGGCGTTATTTATGAATTTTTACGATTTCATCAGCCTTTGAAAAACCACATTGACCAATGCAAACCCAAGGCGGCCATGATCATTGCTGCAGCTTATGCTCGTCACCTAATTATGGGGCTAAAGAACGGGTTATTTAATCCGCGCTCAGGAGAACCGATATTAGACAGAAAAACCTTTATACAACGTGCCCTAGCATGGTTATTCTATGTACCGATGGAGGAAATGGTTTTCCTGAATGATCTACAAGGAAAACCTGTCTTATTAGACCATTGGATACGGGGTGCTGGACTCAGCCTAGCGTATCAAAAAGAGAATAAAAAACAGACGGTTTTTTTCAGTTGGCAGCATCCTGATGGCAAAAGCAATATAGTTGAAATTGCAGCAGAATCAGAAAAGCATGCATATTATAGCCATTTTAAATCAGCAAAATGGCAGCATCAATCTGAGCCGGGGCGTTTTGGGTTTCGGTTAGCCTTACCAATAGAAGTGGCTCATCTTAAAAATTTATTGCAATCTAGGGCACAAGAAACGGAATCAAAAGAGACAACAGCAGCCAGTATAAGAATATTACCAGACCTAAAATCAGTTAATTTTCAAGTGGCACCAATAACATATCGAGAATTGGTGCCTTTCCGTGATCAGCTTATCGTGGAAGATGTAGAGGCTTGGCAGCCGGTGGAGGATAGAGTGGCGGTTTTGGAAAATAAGCTAGAAAAGCAAGAAGAGAAGGTTAAGAATTTAGAAGATATCGTTAAAAAACAAGCTAAAGAAAATGATCAACTAAAGGAGAAAGTAGAAGAGATTTTAAAAAAGACTGTAGGTAATCTTCCCACAAGATCACCGGAAACTGAGGAGAAACAGGAAGCGAATAGAGCTAGGGAAACAGTTTCTGTTGGTAACAACCGAAACACTATTTTTAAACAAACCTCCTCTGCTGCTACTCATCAGAATACCTCTAATAACAGTCATAAAAACGGCGGATTTTCACCATGAATCATAGAAATACCCTTGAAGCTAAAGAAATAGCAGGCACCGAGATTAATCGCTCGGAAGAAAAGGTTAATAGTGTAGGGCTACAGCCATTGCCTGTCGATTTATTTCAAAAGATACCCCGTTTTCTACCCGTCAAAGAAATTTGTACTCTAAAGTTTTGCAATCATCTTATTAAAGATCAGGTTAATTCAAGCCTACCTTTTCTTTGTCAGCAACATCCACAATGGACTGAAACCAGCTCCCTGTCAAAATACTTAATCACCAAAGCCGCAGAGAATACCCATCTTTCGGAACCTCAGTGCTTAGCGTTGATGAACGATTATTTTAATGAACCATTTGGCGAGATTGCAGTAAATTTAACCACTCATTACTCGGAGTTTTGTGATAGGGCATTAGACTCATTAAAAACCCAAAAAGCTGCCATTAAAGGGCGCTTTTATCCTAGCTTAACTCAAACCTGGGTCATTGAAGAGAGTAAAAGACTGAATGAGCTAGCAAGAAAGATTGTATTGGGTATTGAAGCCATTGTAAAAAATGAGCCGCAAATAGCAGGGCTTGCTGGCGAATCTGCGCCTTCCATCTTAACTATCTTATCGGCAGATTTCCTAAAATTAGAACCACAATTACCGCTGAGAGTGTATCATCATTTGATTAATTTTTTCGAGAAGACTGCTTTTCTGGAATCACTATGGACTGACCTAACTTTAGCGAATATGGCAAGCGTTTATTCAGAACAAGGCAAAGAATTAAATCGACGCATTATTGCTTTCTTTTCCAATCCACAACGAACAAAAAACCTAAGTTCAAATGGTTTAATTTATATCTGTGGTTTATGGAACTTAGATAAAGAATTATTAATAACGAATGATAAACTCTTTTATCACTTTAATCGTTTATCGCCAGAAGAGCTGGTATTTGCAGTCAAGAACATGGGAGCAGCTGGAGAAGATCAGCTAAATTTTATAAAAGTAGTTATCGCCCACTCTGAAATTCAGCAACGTTTATCTAGTCATCATTACGTAGAATTAACCAAATATCCCGACTACATATCTAGCTCTACCTCAATAGTTATTTTATCCATTCCTACAATTATTGGTAAGTTGAAAGACGACGATTTTTTGTTTTTGCTCAGTGAACTGCGAACAGACAAAGAAACCCCGCAATTATTGAAAAATTACCCCTATCTGAAAGAAAGAATGACAAATTCAAACCCTCCCTTGTGGTTTAAATTTGCAAAAAAATCTGGTCTGCATGCTGAAATGGTTGCAAAAGACCCGGACATCTATCGTTTGTTTTCAAGTGCTCAATTGAAATATCTAATATTTGAACATAGGGAAATCTCTCTATTAAAAGATGATTATGTTATTGGAAAATTACAAGATATTTTGACCCCTTCTGAAATAGCTAATCTAAAATTGAAAGTAAAAGTACAAGAAGAAAATGAACGGATAACTCAAGAAGAAAAGATAAAGATTACAGAAAAAATTGACTGCCTAAGATCATGCGAGGAAGAAAAAACACAGACTTATTATTATCCACCTGATCCACGGGTAGTGCAACTTTGCTGGAAAGAGAGGGATAGAGAGAGAGAGGCACATCTCAACCATAGAATGTCTACTTCAAACAATCCACCAGCAAGTTTTGCGGAAGAAAAATCTCGAAATATTCCTTCCCCCAGAAATGATCAATCAGCAGAAAAAATACAATATGCTGTTAATGCAGCGACTATTTTACTCATTGCAGGGACTGGTACAGGGGTTGCTACTATTTTCTACCCCTACTTATTACCTGCTGCCATCGCTTTACTCGGATCGGCTTTAGTGGTTTATGGTGCCTGTGCTTTAGCAAAATATCACCTTAATCAACATGGCATTTTTTCTCCCGCATCACCGGCTGTTCAGCAAAGTACCTCTGATAACAGTGTTAAAAATGACCGATTCACCATGAATCACAGAAATAGTTAACGTAGGGTGGATTAGACGCGCTTTTTGCGTCGTAATCCACCGAACATGGTGGATTACGACGCAAAAAGCGCGTCTAATCCACCCTACTTTACTAGTCCCTTTTTTTCGATAAAAAATTAGCTAAGTAAATCAATGTTAAAAACCCCACTATCAACCTGTAATCTATTATATACAATAAAATTTTGTACTATTAAGAAAATGTTAATCTTACTTAGTCAATCACGAGTAAAATGCTGGTAATTAAACTAAAGGGGCATTTAGCTCATGTTCTGGCAAAAAATAAAATCTACAGCACAATGGCTTATGAATAAAATTGCAGCCGTGTTGTGGTGGATTGGTATAAAGCTAGGCGTAATAGCTCCCTCTTCTCCTGTTATTGATATGAGTGTTCCTGCTAAAACAAGATTCTTGCACCAACAGCAAAGTGAGTCATCAGTTGCCACAGCACAGCAATATCTTTCTCTATCTGCTTCCTCTTCATCCTCTGAGACCAAAAGATTTATTCCTGGTCAAGTTTTTTCATATAGGGAGTTACCATGGGATATACTTTTTAATATAAGAACTTTCCTGCATCCTAGAGACTTTGCCAATAATAATCAGGTGCTTGGTCATCTGCTTTATCCACGAGAAGCATTAGAGAAAAAAGTCGAAGCGAATAGTTATTCACAATTACGACAGTTTATAGTGGGTAACAAGCTGACTCAGTTGCTCAACTCGGTCGAGCATGCTGATTATGAACAAGTGGAAAAAATAATAGCTGATGAGCCTGCTTTGATGTTTGGACATGTTAATTATAAATTTCGCGATGGAAGCCGTGAATGTATTAGTCCTTTGCAATGTGCTTTTAAATTATACGACACCTACATGTGGAAAATATTTTATGAAAGAATAAGAAGAGAGGCCAATCCTAATTTACAGCAAGAATATGTCAAGCGATATATAAAGCAAATGCAAGAACAAACAACCCATATTGACTTAGAACCCTTGTTTGAAGCTTATACGGAATATGAAAGACAATACCAACTTTGGGTAGATGATGAAATAACGAATGAAAAATTAGATGAAGAATGGTTTAAATTAGGCACGGTGCAGAAAAGGATGTTACCGATACATATACTGAAAGAGTTTTCCCGAGAAGGATACACATGGAGTGCAAGCTCAAGCTTTGATGTTAATGTTACACCGAGACCGGCAAATTGTCGTGTGTTCGATTGTATTGCTGACGTTTGGAAATCTTTATCTTCTACTTTATCTGATCCTGGCTGGGGTGCTTCATTTTCATTAATAAGGGCTGAGTACCGTCGTCGACTTGCGTCGGGCAGTCGGGGGCGGGTGGCGTTCTACCAGGTCACGGGCCTTGTTGGATTAGATTTGGCGGCCTTCCGCCGCCTATTTGAAGTAAGAAGAGAAGATTTTGCTAGACAGCTAGCTTTGATAGGGCAAAATCCATTCGCAGGCCAGGAGCAACAAAATCCGAGTGTAGTAGTAACAACGAATTCAAGCCGAGTAGCCTCATAGCATATGCGCTGGGAGTGGCTTCGAAAGACGCTTTTAAAAACCATGACAATAATTTTTGATGGCTCCAATCTTCAACCGTTCTTACCCACCAGGTGAGCCAATGGTGCAAGTAATTTCTGATATGTCGGGGAGATATACCCCATCTTTTACCAATATTTTTTACTTGCTCCCGAGCCTTACGTAGCGCCCAGCGTCCTTGGATGTGGCACGGTGCTACTAGGCACCTTAATCAACATGGCATTTTTTCTCCTGCATCCCCTCTGCTACTCATCAAAATACCCCTGATAACAGTTATAAAAATGACCGATTTTCACCATGAATCGTAGAAATGCCCTTGAAGCTAAAGTTAATATAGGGTGGATTACGACGCAAAAAGCGCGTCTAATCCACCCTACTTTTTAATATTCATTTACGCTTCTTTGCTAAGTTCACCAGGGCTACCTCATCTGTTTATCCCGAATAAATGAACTAGCGCTGTATCTGCTCTAAGAAAAATTCAGTAAATTTTATAATTATGCTAATATACTTTTTTCGTGAATCTTAAAATAGGGTAGCAAGCTAATGGATATTACTCAATTGAAGATCTTGGCTAAACAGGGAGAATCACACACTCTTGAATTTAAAAAATCAACTTCCCTTTTACATGCTGCATTTGAGACAATTTGTGCTTTTTTAAATAGTGATGGTGGTACAGTTATCATTGGGGTCAATAATAAAGGTCAAATTTTAGGACAAGATGTTACAGACAATACCCGGCAAGAAATTGCACATGAAATTAGCAAATTAGAACCGCCAATCCAAGTCAAGGTGCATTATGTCCTGGCTGATACTCATAAAACAGCTATTGTAGTCAACGTTGAGACAGGGATCCATGCTCCTTATACTTATGATGGACGATCTTTTCAAAGGGTACAATCTGCTACTAAAAAAATGCCTCAACAAAGATATGATCAATTGGTAGCAAAAAGATCTCAACTCAATTATTCATGGGAGCGATTTATATCTAATTATGATATTTCTATTATTAATGAGGACACGCTAAGAACTTTTATCAAAAATGCTACCATCAAAGCAAGATTATCTGATGTCGCCTTAAAAGAACCAATTGATACAATTCTCAAAAAACTAAATTTGCTGGTAAATGGAAAATTAACTAATGCCGCTGTAGTTTTGTTTGGGAAGGACTTTTTTTCTGATTACCCACAATGTCAACTTAAGTTAGCTAGATTCAAGGGAACTACCCGAAAAGAGTTTATCGATAGCGATATGGTTTATGGGAATGCCTTTGAGTTGATAAATAGGGGTATGTCTTTTGCAGAGAAGCATCTACCTGTTGCTGCCAAAATTATTCCCGGGAAACAACAGCGTATAGAAACACCGTTGATTCCTTATGTAGCTATTCGAGAAGCATTGAATAATGCAATATGTCACAGAGATTACAGCCGTCTCGGTGGTTCAATTGGTTTAGCAATTTACGATGATCGATTAGAGATTTTTAATTCTGGCGGTTTACCATCGGGGATTACTCTGGATATGATTAAAAAAGGTCACTCAGAGTTGCGCAACCCGTTAATTGCCAAAGTTTTCTATATTGTAGGTTATATTGAAACTTGGGGCAGAGGCATCCCTGATATTATTGACAGCTGCAAAGTGTCAGGAGATCCTGAACCGGAATTTGTTATTCATGATGATATATCATTTGCTGTACAATTTAAATTTCCTACACCTTTAAGAAAGGTTATGCTTACTGGATTTTCTGAAAAAGATTTAATTGAAGCAACTAATATTAGCATTGAATTAGCCCGCAAACTGACAAAAAGACAACAAGAAATTCTTATTATTTTAATGTCCTCTGAAACTCTGACAATAAAGCAGTTAATAGGAAAATTAAACAATCCTCCGACGGAACGAATGGTAAGAATTGATTTAAACCAGTTAAAAAAATTGGGATTAATCAATTCCTCCGGCAAAACTCGAAATACTTTGTGGTTCGCCGAGAATAGAAAAACTTGATTCGGAAATATTCGGAAATATTCGGAAATATTCGGAAATGATCATAATACCTCATTATCACCAACCTAACTTTATCCCTGCCCCCTTTATTAAATATAACAATTCTCATAAATTAATCACTGCTCTATCCTCTTGACTTTTAGCTAATTGTGTATACAATATAATATGAAGATTACCTTTGATAAAACAAAAAGAGAAAAGACACTTGAAGAACGTGGCTTAGATTTTCTGGACGCCGCAAAAGTCTTTAACGGAGCTACATTTGAATTCGAGGATATCCAAAAAGATTACGGCGAAACACGAATTATCGCTGTTGGTCATCTTGAGAATCGAATGGTAATCGTGGGTTATGTCCAACGAAATAAAATAAGGCATATTTTTTCAATGAGAAAAGCCAATGAACGCGAAATCAAAAAATATCAAAAGCAATTTGAAGAAGATCGACAATCATCAAATTAAGACAGATGAATACGATGAATTGCCAGAGCTAACTGATGAAATGATGGATCGCGCTATTTATAAAGTAGCTGGAGTAGAAAAAAGTCCGCCAAGACGCCGCGGTAAACAAAAAGCTCCTACTAAAATTGCCTTACAAATAAGACTTCCGCCAGAAGTTGTTTTTTACTTCAAATCTGAAGGGACTGGATGGCAAAGCCGCATAGGAGAGGTATTGAAAAAATGGATTAAAACACATCCACATTCTTATAAATAAGAATTTCACTGACTCATCTACGCTTTATTTTCTGATTAAAGTAGGGTGAATTAGACGTGTTTTTTGTGCCGTAATCCACCGAATACTATGATCTGAAGTAGTTTCAACTTGATGTGACACTCAGAAATGAGTAAGGTTACCCGTTTTGAAGAAGTCGCAAAACTTTAAATCAAAACTAAGAGGTAACCTTAAACATGCTACATACTAGTGAAAAAATCATTAAAAATAAAGTGGGTCTGCTTAATTTAGCTGAAGAACTCCAAAATATCTCAAAAGCCTGCAAGGTTATGGGGTTTTCCAGAGAGACTTTCTATAGGTATAAGAAAGCGGTTGATGATGGCGGAATTGAAAACTTGATTGATAAAACTCGTCGAAAACCAAACTTAATCAATAGAGTAGATGAAGCCACAGAGAAAGCTGTGTTGGATCATGCCATTGAATTTCCTGCGTTTGGACAAGTTAGAGTGAGCAATGAGCTGAGAAAACGCGGAGTCTTTGTTTCTTCTAGCGGAGTCAGGTCAATTTGGATAAGAAACAATCTAGAAACTTTTAAGAAAAGACTAGTAGCCTTAGAAAAGAAATCAGCTGATGAGGGGCTAGTTTTAACTGAAAGCCAGATTACCGCCCTTGAAAGGAAGAAAGATGATGATCTAGCTTGTGGAGAAATTGAAACAGCGCATCCGGGCTACCTGGGAAGCCAGGATACATTTTATGTAGGAAATTTGAAGGGTGTTGGCCGTATTTACCAGCAAACTTTTGTTGATACCTATTCAAAGGTAGCCTTCTGCAAGCTTTACACTACCAAGACCCCTATCACGGCTGCCGATACTCTTAATGAACGTGTAATGCCGTTTTTTGAGGCTAATGAAATGGCTATATTACGTATGCTGACAGATCGTGGCACCGAATATTGTGGAAAGGTTGAAAGACATGATTATGAGCTTTATTTGGCAGTGAACGATATAGAACACACCAAGACAAAAGCACGACATCCACAGACTAATGGAATTTGTGAGCGATTCCATAAAACGATTCTACAAGAGTTTTATCAGGTGACATTTCGCAAAAAGATTTATTCTTCTCTTGACGAATTACAAAAAGATCTAGATGATTGGCTTGCTTACTACAATGGTGAGCGCACCCATCAAGGGAAAATGTGTTGTGGCAGAACGCCGATGGAAACTTTTCTTGATGGAAAAAGAATTTGGCAGGAAAAAGTTGACACTCTCAACTTGAACTGACAATGGGCGCGACGAGAAACGGGTAATTGTCACATCGAGTCTGAAGCACTACAACTTAGAATACCTGAGGATAGTTTTTCCAATTCTTCGGCAGTCAAATTGAGCATTTTAATACTGTGCTTAACATTAGAGAGCATTTGATCTTGTGTTTTTTTCTCTTGCATGGCTGCCAGGGGAAATATCCATTTTGCCGCGGCAATCTTAATACCTAAATTTTTGTTATCTTTATCGTAGGTGAGAGTAACAAAAGCTCTTCCTGTAACGTTATAGTCTCTTTCTTGGTGTTGCTTTAGAGTTACATAGGCGGGTTCTATGACAAATAGATGCTTTTTGAATTGTTCAGTGCTTTTGTTATATTCTTCATGTAATTGAGCAAGAGTCTTGAGTAGCTCATCTTTATCTTTTGCATAATACACTTCACCACTACCGCCGACTGAGCGATCAATAATTTTTATAAAACTTCCATGCTGTAAATTCATGGGACTTAGATTAATTTCGGTCGGACTTATATCATTGCTCCAATATAAAAGTGTTTGCTGCTCTGCTGATGTCATATGTTTTTGCATAAGAAAATACCAGAGTGCTTTATGCATTTCTACAGCTAGCAGAGCTATCGGTGCGGTAATGATCGTTTCTTTTTGCTTGCCCCAAGCAATAGAAACATAGGCCGATATATGATGAGCCTCACTATACGGCAATATTCTTTTTATGTCAGGAGGTAAATCATCGGTCATTAAAGAGTGACCTGCGGAAGGATGCTTACGCAAAACTAGCGGAACATGAATCGATCGGGGCTGCATGACATCGTAAGGCAGTTCGCCAAATACAGTCGCTAAGGTTGCGCCCGTAGCTTCATGCATGTCGCTCACGATTTGAGCGCTAAGCGGTGTATCTTCAAAACCGCGAGTGCCAGCACTAAAACCATTTCCAAGATCAATTATTCTTATGATGCCATGTTCGTCAATTTTAAAATCTAGTTTTAAAGGGGCTTGTTGCATAAATCAATTTTTTAGCGAAAACACCCTATTTTTAACTACAGGTCATTCTCTGATGAAATTGGGTAGGCCTAATTGATTCATTTTATTCAGCATATGGCAACGTAAAGCTAATTC
>Ga0207695_10000525_pt1 | contig 81111 bp, 76 predicted proteins | sample KBSC54metaG_FD_184354 | JGI IMG/M metagenome (GOLD analysis project Ga0207695, IMG submission 184354) | Corn rhizosphere microbial communities from Kellogg Biological Station, Michigan, USA - KBS C5-4 metaG (SPAdes) (version 2) | ecosystem: Host-associated > Plants > Roots > Rhizosphere > Soil...
GATCCGCATCCGCGCCCTTTTCAACAAGCTCGATTAAAGCCATTCTGTCCGTGGTCATCGTCGTCTCCGATAGGTCGATTGGTTTCGCAACCCGAACTCTACCGAAGATTGGCGATGGCCGCCTAGACAGCCATCACGCCGTTGGGGCCTGAAGCGCAGGTCGCTACGCTCCCTCTGCTTCACGCCCCAACGGCGACGCTGTTACACCACGTGGCGGGGCTCGGCCGGGCGTGCAACGCGGGGCACACAGTAATCGCGACGCCGGAGGAACCATATCCTTGTCACATGTGCCGAGCAGATTTGGATACACGTGGATCAGAGCCGGCACCGGTTCACCCGCGCGTGGGTACGCACTGAACGAGGATTGATCCGCACCGAAGCGCTTAAGAAGATCGATCGAAGCTGCCAGCGAGGCTGTTCGCAACGTATATTCATTGCCTGCCACACCGCCGGCCGCTTGGACGAGGCGAGAATGGGACACAGCTGAACCATGACTACCAGGGCGCGGGACTCGGCTCGGCCATATCCCGCATGCGAGACGACCATGCTTCGGGGGCACGATCGTATGCTCGTATCGACGGCTAGGGTACCATATCAAGAAACCGCTCAAATTTGACTCTGGCGTCGGGCGTCAGCGACACGATCGTGCTACGGTGGTCGCGCGCGTTTTCACGTCGCTCCAGAAGATTGGCTTTGACCATTCGATCGATATGACGGAGGGCTGTCGCGATCGCGACACCTGACCCATAACAGAGTTGGCTGACGGTTAGGGGCCTCCGCTCCTGTTCGGCGCTGTAGAGGTCGAGCAACATGTCCCATGCCGGGTCACGAAAGATCGTGGTCTCCATGATGCTGTTGCGGCGCATCCTTACGCGCTTCCACTCCTTGACGGTGACCGCGCCCGGCCGGTGAAATTGACCGCTCAAGTCTCCGCGTTTAAGTCGACACTCGATCATGGACACCACGTCCGAAGTCGAGCAACCCATTTCGACAGCAGCATCGCTGATCACCGTCGCCATTCTAAGCAAGTCTGACGGGATCACCCCCATTTCTCGTCCCATGCGCATCTCCACACTGGCCGACCGGCGGTCGGTGGCACCTGCCTGAACCAATTTCAATTACACGATGGTCGAACTGTGAACCGAGCTTGCCCCATTTTGGAGGAAAATGGCCTGACGGCCGTCAAGTCCGCAACATAGCTTGTGCGCTGCGTCACCCACTGCCGTGATCGCGATCGAACATCCTCATCGGCCGACCATGAAGGGCCAGCCGAAGCAGGGCCAGTTCAGCCCGCAATGGACCAAAGCGTGATTCCCGACCGAGGCGAGCGCCGGTTCCACAGCCGGAGCCACGCGTCCGCATTGAGCATCGCAGGGAAACGGAACTAATTCGGCTCCGACACGATTTTGGCAACCGCACGTTCGACGTTGAAAATGATGCGGGTGAACACGAGGCGGTATGACCGGGCACAAGAAGCAGGCAGTGGCGAGTTCGGGGATCGAAGGTCTGGACGAAATCCTGCGAGGCGGCCTTCCGGCCTCCAACCTCTACATCATCCAGGGCGCGCCGGGATCGGGCAAGACCACCGCCGCGCTGCAGTTCCTCCGGGCCGGCGTCGCGGCAGGCGAGCGCTGCATCTATGTCAGCCTCTCGCAGACCAAGGCCGAGCTCAAAGCCATAGCCGATTCCTACGGCTGGACGTTGGACGGAATTCGCGTCGAGGAGCTTTCGGCCTCTGATGCGGTTAACGGCGCTGCCGACCAGACCATCTTCCAGACGGCCGAGCTTCGCCTCGATGAGACGCGCAGGGCCATCGAGAAAGCGATCGAGGAGCATAAACCGAGCCGCCTTGTCTATGATTCGCTACTCGAGATCCGCCTCATCACCGGGGACACGCCGCGATTTCGCCGCGAACTGATCGCATTCAAGGCATTTCTCGCTAGCCGTAATGTGGTCGCATTGCTGCTCGATACCCGCGTTCGCGACACTCAACATTCCGGCGAGGAGGTCGAGGGAATTGCCCATGGCGTGATCTGCCTCGACAAGTCGCTCGAGGAATATGGCACTGTCCGCCGGCGCATCGAGGTGAGCAAGATGCGCGGCGTGCCCATCGCGGATGGCTATCACGATATGGCGATCCGTGAAGGCGAAGGGGTGGTCGTCTTCCCGCGAATCATTCCGGGCGCCGCTGCCCCAACCATCAAGCCGCAGCTGATCAAGTCCGGTGTCGCCGAGCTCGATTCCATGTTCGGCGGCGGCCAGGAATCAGGAACCACTACGCTCGTCATCGGGCAAGCGGGCACCGGCAAATCGACCATGGCGTCCCTTTATGCGACCGCCGCGCTGAAGCGCGGCGAAAGCGTTGCCCTGTTCCTGTTCGAAGAGCGGGTGGAGACCTTTTTCCGCCGCTCGGAGGGATTGGGCATGGATTTGCGCCAGTTCCATCGGGACGGCCAGCTCATCCTCCGGGACTTCAATCCCAACGAGATTTCGCCCGGCGAGTTTGGCCAGATCGTGCAGCAGGTGGTCAGCAGCGAGAAGGTGCGAGTGGTCGTGATCGACAGCTTCACTGGTTATCTCAACTCGCTGCCGCATCGAGACAAGGCGGTGCGCGACATCCAGTCGCTGCTCAAATATCTTGCGCGCGCCGGCGTTCTGACGATGCTGATCGTCGCGCAGCATGGCCTGCTCGGACAGGACGTTGGAATCGACGTCGATGTAAGCTTCCTGGGGGACACGGTGCTGCTGCTGCGGATCATGGAGCATGACGGGCGCCTGCGGCGCAACATCACGGTCGTGAAGAAGCGGCACGGCCCGCACGATCTCGACGTGCGCGAACTCTTCATTCAGAGCTCAGGCGTCGCGGTGATCCCGTACAACCCGCTTCCGGACGCGTGAGCGAACGGTGTCGGGAACTGATGGCTCTCTCGATTGGGTGCTGATCCTTGCTCCCTATAGGAGGGACGCCGAGTATCTGAAGACGCTGCTGACCCAGCACGACATGGTCGTGAAGCAGGCCGCCGGGCCAGAAGAGCTTGCCGAGCGACTCAACGAGGGACCGGGTATCCTTGTCGTCACGCATGAGGCGCTCAATCCTGAAGTGCTGGACCTCATCGGGGGGCATCTCGCCGCCCAGCCATCTTGGTCCGAGATGCCGATCACCGTCCTTCTCGACCGAGTCGCGCCCCAGGCGAGGATCCGCGCGGAACTCGGTGGCAGGTGGCCGCGCTCTCGCCAGATCTTTTATCAGCGTCCGGTGGCGACGCTGGAACTGCTCAGTGGCGTCCAGTCGGCGCTGCTCGCACGTCTCCGGCAGCGGGACGTGAGAGATCATATCGAGCAAGAGGTGGAACTACGGCGCGAACTCAATCATCGGGTGAAGAACATCCTCGCGAGCGTAACCGCGATCTTCGAGATGACGCGTCGGGGCGCAACATCGCTCGACCAGTTGGCGGATGATTATGCCGGCCGGCTCCAGGCGTTGTCGAAAGTTCATTCGGTTGTCTTCGAGGCGGATGGCGAAGCGGTCGATCTCACCGCGATCGTGGAGCGCACCTGTTCACCGTATCGCAGCGACGCCGGCGACCGGATACTCGCGAAGGGCCCGCCAATCCGGGTCAAACGGGATGCAAGTATGACGCTTGCCCTGTGCTTTCACGAACTCGCCACCAATGCGCTTAAGTATGGTGCCCTGTCGCGCCCGGAAGGCCGGGTGCGGCTCGACTGGGAGTTATCGTCGGACGCCGACAGGATCCTGACTCTCAGATGGATCGAGAGCGGCGGACCGCCCGTGACTGAACCGTCCAACCCTGGCTACGGGACACGATACATCCGCTCAGCCTTGCGAGGGCTGTTTGGCTCTCCTCCCCAGATCATCTTCGATCCAGGAGGGCTGCGTTGCATCGCCGTCGGGCCATCGTCCCGGATTTGCTGAAACCTCAGGACCAACAAGCGTTGAGGATCAATGAGCCTGACCCTACCACCACTGCGCATCCTCTACGTGGAGGATAATCCTCTGATCGTATTCCATGTGGAGGCCATGATCGAGGACCTGGGATATATCTTTGCCGGATCGGCCGGCAGCTTCGCCGAACTTGTTGCGGAGTTCGACACGTTTGAGGTGGACGCGGCGCTGGTGGATATCGACCTTGCCGATGGCCGCACCGGGCCTGCTGCGGCCGCGTGGCTTCAAGAACGGGGCATTCCGAGCATCTTCGTTACGGGCCAGATGAGGGTGGCGGCGGAATATCCGCAGTTGTCGCTCGGCACCATCGCCAAGCCGATATCGACGCAGGACCTCGCCGAGAAGCTAAAATGGTTCCGATGAAATAAGTTGGGATCTGAACGGGACTGATCAGCCCATCGAGCGATAGACAGTTCTCGCCGACTCTGGGCGGGCGGCTCGGACCGATTGCTCGAAACCTATGGCCGCCTAGAGCTGGCGGACTCGAGTCCGCCCTCCTGTCGCGCCCTGACCAGGTCGGATCGAGGAGATCGACCAGATCGCCCGGTATGGGATATCGGCGCCTGGCATGCCTGAACACGGAACGCTGATAATCAGCTACGACGCAACCGAGGCCGGCCGAGAGAACGACCCCGGGGACCCCGCCAACAGTCTGCGAAGTTGTCAGGGCCTTGCTTTCGTTCTCGGTTTGAGCCACGCGATTCTGTCCATTATGGATGGATCACCTCCATTTGGCTTGCCCCTCCCAGAACGGTGTGGATTCCGACGAAGCCGCCCCCTCGTTCCGAGAAGATCGCGCCCCCTTATTCCGAGATGATGTCGCCCCCTCGGAGATGGGGCCTTACCGGCACTGATGGTTGTTGTTTCGTTCGTAGCCGCCGTCAAGCGGCCGGGTCAGATTTCAACCGGCGCATACTGTCGCCTTCGAGGTTCAATCGATGGGCGTTGTGGACGAGGCGGTCGAGAATGGCATCGGCGTAGGTCGGGTCGCCGATCACCTCGTGCCATGAGGCCACGGGCAACTGGCTGGTGATGATGGTGGAGCGGCGTCCGTAGCGCTCTTCAAGGATTTCCAGCAGATCATGGCGGGCGAGCGCGTCGAGCGGCTCGAGGCCCCAGTCATCCAGGATGAGGAGCTGAACGCTGCCGAGCGTACGCTGGAGACGGGCATGGCGGCCATCGCCACGGGCGAGCGCGAGACTGGCAAACAGCTTGAGGACGCGCTGGTACAGGACGGAGCGATCATCGCGACAGGCCTTGTGGCCGAGCGCGCAGGCGAGCCAGCTCTTGCCGACGCCGGTCGGCCCTGTGATCACCAGGCTATCGTGTTTGGCGATCCAGTCCCCGGCGGTGAGCTTCATGAACAGGGCACGATCCAGCCCCCGATCACTGCGATAGTCGACATCCTCGGGTGTTGCCTGGTGACGGAGTTTGGCGAAGCGCAGGCGGGCCGCGAGTTTGCGGTCGTGTCGAAAACTCCATTCGCGGTCGAGCAGCAGGCCGAGCCACTCCGGATGTGTCAGGCGATCGGCCTCGGCGTTACTCGCCAATTCGGCGAACGCCCGCGCCATGCCGGCGAAGCCCATGCTGGTCAGCCGTTCGAGGGTAGGATGTGGCAGCACTCTCGTCTCCTTCAGTGGTAATATCGGGGCCTCGGATGTTCGGGTGGTCGATGGGCTGGCCGGCAGCGCTGCGCACCGACGGCAGCCTGTCGAGCCCGTTGTCGAGGATGGATTTGACCGAGCCGAACGTCCGGGCCTCGATGTCGAGTGCGCGGCTGCACGCGGCTTCGACGCGCTCGCGACCAAAGCTCTTCACCAGGCGCACGATGCCCAGGCAGGCCCGGAAACCCTGCTCGGGATGCGAACGCTCGACCAGGATCTTCTCACATAGCAACGTGCCGATGCGCGAGGCGCCGAGCCGATCGAGATCGATGCCGAGCCGGTCCAACGCGCGCTGCGCCTCGATCGAGAGGAACTCGCCACAAATCTTGTCGACGGGTTCGCACTCACGCTCGAGCAGGTGGACACCGTGGCTGGCCCGCGCGAGCTGGATCGCCGCAGCCCCTCCGGCAAGTCCTCCGCCGACGATGACTGCTTCGCTCATCGCAGGCGCGCCAGGCACCAGCGGAACGGCAGATGCCAGCGCAGCCGGACTTTGGCCGGATCGAGGCCGGCTCTTGCGATGAGCTCTCGCCAGTCGGCCCGGGTGAAGCTGCGGCTGACCGACACCGCGCCGTCGTGCCGAACAATGGGATGCCAGCGCAAGACGGCGGCGAGCAGCCGAAAGCCGTGGTAGGCAAAGGCATTACGGTGGAGATCGTTGACGAACCAGCCACGCACGGCCCGCGCCTCCATCCATGCGAGGAATCGGACGACCTCTGCGTCCGCCATGTGATGGGTGACGAGGGAACTGACGATGAAATCGACACCCTCGGCGGGATCGACGGCGAAGACATCGCCGGTGACATATTCGATCGGCAGCTCGGACGGCGTCCGTGCGCGCGCGGCGGGGGCGCTGCGCGGGTTGATGTCGTATCCGATCAGGCGGACAGCGCTTCGGCTGCGCAGCTTCCGGGCCAGAGCGCGCAGCATGTCGCCGTTCCCGAAACCGACATCGACGATCGTGACGGGCGTGTCCTTCGCGACGCCGCGCAGGCCTCGACGGATGAATGACAGGGTCGGCGGCCGGGCGCGCGTAACCCCGTTCACGTGCTCCAGATCGGCCATCACGGCTGCGAACTCCTCTGCCGAGAGATCGTCCCCGTCCATCAACTCGGGCTGCGTGGATCGGGCGGAAAGCGCGATCACTGCCGCGCCAGTCGCGTGAAACGGAAGCTCTCGGCCGCAAGCCCCGGGCCGAACGCGATCGCGAAGCCGGGGCGATCCACATCGTCAACATCGCGCAACATGGCGGCCAACACGAACATCAAGGTGGCCGAGGACATATTGCCGCAATCCCGCAGCACATCGCGCGACCAGGCAAGCGCGCCGGGCGCGAGTCCGAAACCGTGCTCGACCGCATCGAGGATCGAACGGCCACCGGCATGCACCGCCCACAGCGCATAGTCGCTCGGCGACCGGCCACGCAGCAGACCGTCCGCCGCGCCGCCGGCGACCTCCGCCGTGAGCGCGCCGCCGATCGCGATAGGCACTTCACCGCCGAGATGCATGTCGAAGCCCTGTCCGCCGATCTTCCAGGTGATCGCGCCGGCGGAGCCGGGGATCGTCGCGGCGCGGAAATCCTCGAGCGCGATGCCTTGGGAATCTGCCGTCACCAGTGCCGCGGCGGCACCGTCGCCGAACAACAGCATGGAGAGCATGCGCTCGAGATCATCGGTACGTTGGAAATGGAGCGAGCACAGCTCGACATTGACGACCAGCACCCGCGCCTCGGGCGTCGATCGTACGATATGGTGCGCAAGCCGCAGCGCGTTGACCGCCGCATAGCAGCCCATGAAGCCCACCACGGTGCGCTCGACGCCGGGATCAAGCCCGTTCTCCGACGCAATGACCTGATCGAGCCCCGGTGCCAAGAAGCCCGTGCAGGATGCGACGATGAGATGAGTGACGGCGGCACGCTGTGCATCGTCGAGCTCCAGTTGGGCGATCGCCTCGCCGGCCAATTGCGGCGCCCAGCGCTCGTATCGCGCCATGCGATCGGCGGTTCCGGGCCAGTCGCCAACCCCATAGAACCCCTCCGTGTCGGTCACGCCGCCGTCAGGCAGGATCACCGGCTCTAAGAAGGAGAAACGCCGCTCGATACCGGCCCGTGCGACCATCCGGAGAAACAGGGTGCGGCGGCGCTCATCGGCTATGGTGCCGGCGACGAATTTGACGAACGCCTCGTGGACCTCGTGGGGCGGCACCGCCGTGCCGATCCGGTTGACGTGCGCGATCGTGCTCATGCCCGACGCCCGATCAGGACCGCGTTGAGGCCGCCGAAAGCGAAGCTGTTCGAGACCAGATGGTCGTAGCCGATCTGCTTCGGCGTCAGCGCCAGCGGAACGTCGCATTCCGGATCGTGCCCCAGATGATGGCAGACCGGCGGCGCCATCCCGGCCTGCAGCGCCTTCAGGCCCAGCAGGAACTCCAGCGCACCCGATCCGCCGATCAGGTGGCCATGGGCGGACTTGGTGGCGATCACGAGGCTCTGCGCCAGCGCCGGGCCATAGACGGCGTTCAGCGCTTGGGCCTCGGCGGCGTCGTTGAGGCGGGTGCCGGTGCCGTGGCTGGAGATGAGCACTGGTACGTCGAACGCGAGCCCGGCATCGGCATGCGCGGCGCGGATCGCCGCCTCGATCCCCGCCCGATCGGGCATGGTGATGTGCGCCGCATCGCTCGTTGCGCCATAGCCGGTCAGTTCGCCCTGGATCGTGGCGCCACGCGCCGCCGCATGGTCCCATGACTCGAGTATCAGCATGGCCGCTCCCTCGCCGAGCACCAGCCCCTGGCGGCCGATCGAGAAGGGCCGGCAGGTGTCCGTCGCCACCGCGCCCAGCGAGGCCCATGCGATCCACGATCCCAGCGTCAGGCAGGCTTCGGCCCCGCCGGCGATTGCCACCTCGGCGCGGCCCGAACGGATCATGTGCATCGCCTCGCCGATGGCGTGCGCGGAGGAAGCGCACGCACTTGCGATGGTCAGGGCGGGGCCATGCGCCCCGAACAGCATGGCGATCTGGCTCGCCGGGGCGGAGATCATGCCGGTCGGGATGGTCTGCGGATGGACCTTGGTCTGGCCGCGCTCGTAAAGACGACGATAGGCCGTCTCGAAGGTCGCGTTGCCGCCGCTGCCGCATCCGATGACGATCGCCGTGCGCCGGTGCAGAACGGGAGCACCGATCAGTCCGGCCTCCGCTATCGCCTCCGTCGCCGCGATCACCGCATATCGGGACAGGGGATCGAGCTGGCCGAGCGTCCGGCGATCGAAATGGGCAGCGAGGCTGCTGTCATCGACCTCCTCGATCGGCGCCGCCGGGCCGATCGCGCGGGCGTCCTCGTCACGAGGCAGCTTGAACGGCACGATGGCGCTCCGCCCCTCCGCCGCACGGACCCAGGTATTCGCCACGCCCTGCCCGAGCCCGCTGATGCAGCCCATGCCCGTGACGGCGACGCGGATGGTCAAGCGGCCGCGACCTTGGCCAGAATTCCGTCTACGAACTGTTCCAAAGTGTCAGCCGGATTTACCGTCTCAACCGGAATTTCGACGCCATATTTGTCCTCGATGGCGAACACGACGCTCATCACGTCGAGCGAGGCGATATCCAGGGAAGCGAGCGTCGCATCCGATGTCAGTTTTGCCTGGTCGATGCGCGCTTCTTCGGAAATGATGGCGGTGATGTCTTCTCGTGTAGGCGGCACAGGCAATGCGCTCCCAAATTCCGGCGACCGCGCCGTCTGCACGGTGACAAGCGTCTGACAGGCCTCGGGGGTCCACAGATTTCAGACCGAGCCGATATGCAGATTGAACCTTCGGTCGTCCACCATGGGATACAGCGCCGCGGGATGTGGCCGCCAAAGCAGCCGCCACCGGTCAATCCACATCGAGAACCGCGCGCTTTGGGATCATCTCGACCGCTTGCTCGGCTTCGGCCAAGCCGCCGCCACTTGAGGCGGAGTCGGCTTCAATGGAGAACATACTTCATGGCTCGGAGGAGACTTCTGACCGTTCACCCACTGGCGCGTGATCAGCTCACTCTCCATTTTCCCCCTGCGCTGATGACGGACAGGGCAGCCGGCATATTGCCGGCGGGGTCGATCACACTTCGCAAACGTCCGCGGGTCCAAGCACGATCCGCATCGCGAGACAGCCGCTCTCGTCATGCTTCTCACGCGCGATCTCGGCGATGAAGCTGCGATAGTGACGGACGAGGCTCGTACCATCCTGAAAGACCCCGGCGCCTTTGCGAAGGGTATCTAGCGCCTCGCCGGTGACGATCACCTCGAGCATCCCGGCGGGCACCTCAACCTGCACAGTCTGGTCTCGCATATGCGGCGTCGCTAGCCCTCCTTTGTGGGATACGCAAATCGCCGCGCCGATCCCCTTTTCTAGCAACGCCAAGCGAGGGCGGGTGACGATAGCACCGTGAGACGCCAGTCGCACCGGCAGCGGTTTGGTAAACCGCATCTGGCGCCCCCTCTCTTCACCAGACTAATCGATGTTGATGCGAACAGCGGCACATATCGAGTACAAGGGAGTCGTCCGGGGACACCCCCTGTCGACCGGACCAGCTGGCGGATCGTCTCCCCCTTTCACGTACCGCACAGCAATCATCGACCTTGCGAGGCGTCCAATCATTGGACGTGACAGGGCGCCTCGTTTTCTACCGGTCGCGGCCGCTTGAAAGCCGACCCGACGACCCTATTTCGTTTGAAATGCCTATAAGAGCAGAGAGCAGGATGTCCGACGCCGTTTCCTATCGCATGTTCCGTATGAACGCCCTGACCGGAGACATACGCAGCTTGGAGGACTTCGAGGCCTGGTCGGACGATGAGGCGATCGGACGCGTGCTCGACGAGGCTGGTCCCTATCGCATCGAGTTATGGCGCAACGGGCGCAAGCTCGCGGCGATCAGCGGAACCGGCGGGCCCGCTGAATTGACGATCGCGTCCACGACCATCTAACCGATCTCGCTGGCGAGCCGTCAACGTCGTCCTGCGGCGCCATGACTGCAAGGCTATGTCGGCGAGCGGCCAAATGCACGAAGACACGGCGAACATGCTCGGACTGTCCGCCGGCAGCTTCCCGGAGCGCGCCTGCGGGCGTCGGTTCAAAACGAACGGCGATGGCATCGGCGGGCATGGGTGTCTTTCGATGCGCCGACGGGGTAATGAAGCGGGCGTTTGCGGGAGAGGCTAGCGTTGAACAAATGACAGTTGGTGTGCGGCGCGACGCCCTCGCGTTGCCCGTCGTCGCCTGGAAGTCCTCAATTCAGAACTCGGCTGGAGGCGCCTGCGGAGCAGGCTCCGTCTGGGGCGGTTGGCTCGGCTGGACGTCGGGTGCGCCCGGATCGGCGGGGGAGGGCACCGTTGGATCACTGGGAGCCGGTACCGGATCGTCGACAGGAAGGACGGTCGGTTCTTCGGGTTGCGTGGCCATGGAACCTCCAATGAAGCGGTTCGAAGGCTCAGCGCATCTCGCGACACGAAGTTGCAGGGATCATCATAGAGAGCGGCGAAGCGACCGACGTTCCTGATCGACGGCCTCCTCCAATGGAATGCCGCGACAGATTGAAACGCGCGCTACCCTGGATCGAGTGCGCAACCCTTTTGACCGCAAGGTGGACATCTTGGGTCGGGCAGGCGTTCAGCCGCCACGGATCCAGGAGCATGCTCATGCAGTTCACCATCAATGGCCGCGCCTTCGAAGCCGATGTCGATATCCGGACATCACTTCTCGACCTCTGCCGCGAGCATCTCGGCCTGACCGGCGCCAAGAAAGGCTGCGATCACGGGCAGTGCGGCGCCTGCACGATGCTGATCAACGGCAGGCGCGTGAACTCCTGCCTGACATTGGCGGTCATGCATCAGGAAGACGAGATCATGACGATCGAGGGGTTGGGCGGGCCGCAGGATCTGCATCCGCTGCAACACGCCTTCGTCCGTCACGACGCCTATCAATGCGGCTATTGCACGCCTGGCCAGATATGTTCCGCAATCGGCATGCTGGACGAGATCAAGAAGGGTTGGCCAAGCCATGTCTCCGCCGATCTGAACCTGCCCGACTTCGACGATCAGGAAATATCCGAGCGGATGAGCGGCAATCTTTGCCGCTGCGCCGCTTATCCCAACATCGTCGACGCGATCCGTGAAGTCGCGGACATCGCCGCTGACGCCCGCACCGCGGACGAAAAGGACAAGGTGATGGCGGACGAGGTGGTGGCATGAAAACCTTCGACTATCGCAAGGCTCTCACGCCCCAGGTGGCCGTCGATATGTTCGATGCCGAAACCGCTCGCTTCATTGCCGGCGGGACCAATCTGCTCGACCTGATGAAGCTCCAGGTCGAAACACCGGATAAGCTGGTCGACATCAGTCGGCTCGATCTGGCGACAATAGACGAGCAGGCGGATGACGGTCTGACCATCGGCGCTCTGGTCCCCAACGCCGATCTTGCAGCGGATCCGCGCGTCATCGATCGCTACGCGGTCCTCAGCCGGGCGCTGCTCGCCGGCGCCTCGGGCCAGCTGCGCAACAAGGCGTCGACCGGCGGAAACCTGCTGCAACGGACCCGCTGCCATTATTTCTACGACACCGGCTCTCGCTGCAACAAGCGCGCGCCTGGCAGTGGATGCGACGCCATCGGCGGCGCCAATCGTATCCTCGCGGTCCTGGGCACCAGCGAGCACTGTATCGCCACTCATCCCAGCGACATGGCGGTCGCGATGCGCGCATTGGATGCGACGGTGCTGACGCTGAAGCGGGACGGCGACCGGCGGCGCATATCGATCCACGACTTCTACTGCCTGCCGGAGGATACGCCGCACATCGAAACGGTGCTCGAAACAGGCGAGTTGATCACCCACATCGAGCTGCCGAAGGCGCCATCCGGCCGGCAGGCCTATCGCAAGGTCCGCGACCGCGCGTCCTACGCCTTCGCGCTCGTGTCGGTAGCGGCGGTCATCCACATGGAAGAACGCCGAATCGCCCGGGCGGCACTGGCCTTCGGCGGCCTGGGCCCGATGCCCTGGCGGAGCGAAGCGGTCGAGGCCGCAATCATCGGCAAGGCACCCACACGCGAAACGTTCGAGGCCGCCGCCGATGCGCTTCTCGCCGAGGCGAAGGGCTTTGGCGGGAATGACTTCAAGATTCCACTGGCCCGCCGCACGCTGATCGCGACGCTGCGCGACCTGACGGAGCAATGAGCATGGATCCGTTCACCCACTCCCTCACCATGGACGAGCCCTATCCGCAGAGTCTGTTGGATACGGGCGTGCAGGGGTCGATCAGCCGGCCGTTCGATCGCGTGGACGGCCCGAAAAAGGTCTCGGGCAAGGCAACCTATGCCGCCGAATATGATGTCCCGGATCTGGCTTACGGCTTCCTCGTCGGATCGCGGATCGGAGCCGGCCGGGTGGTTTCAATCGACGCGGATGCCGTGCGCCCGCTCCCCGGCGTGATCGATGTCGTCACCGATTTCGACCGCTTCATCCGCGTCGCCGGTCAGGGCGGCGAAACCGAGGCGCCGACCCAAGGCGTCAAGACGATCACGTCGCGCGGCGAGATCATCGCGATCGTGGTCGCCGAAAGCTACGAGGCTGCACGCGATGCCGCTCTGCAACTGCCCGTCACCTACGAGCAGGAGGATGGCGCGTTCGACTTCGCCGTGCATCGCGGTGAGGCAAGCGCACCACCCGACGGCGTGACGCCCGCCTACGCCAGCCAGGGTGACATCGACAAGGCGATGGTCGAGGCGGCCGTCTCGGTCGACGTGACCTACGTCACGCCCAGCCAGAATAGCGCCGCCATGGAGCCGCATGCATCGATCGCGGTGTGGGAGGAAGACGGTTCGCTCACCCTCTATGGCGCATATCAGATGCCGACGTCCGATGCGTCGCAGTTGGCCGACGCGTTGGGACTTCCGGCCGAGAAGGTGCGGATCATCTCTCGCTATATCGGCGGGGGCTTTGGATCGAAGCTCGGTATCGCGCCCGAGAGCGTCGCAGCGGCCATTGCCGCCAAGCAGATCGGGCGGCCGGTCAAAGCGGTGATGGCGCGTCAGCAGGTGTTCGAGGCAACGGTGCGACGGTCCAATACCGAGCAGCGCATGCGGCTCGGCGCGACGCGGGACGGCAAGCTGACGGCGATCGGGCAGCAAAGCCTGGTGTCCAACCAGCCGGGCGAGGATTTCTTCGAGCCGGTCGGGATCGGCACGCACATGATCTATGCGGCGGAAAACCGGCTGATCACGCACGATCAGGTGCCGCTGAACCTAGTGCTGTCAGGGTCGATGAGGGCGCCCGGCGAGGCCGTTGGCATGGTGGGGCTCGAATGCGCGATGGACGAGCTAGCTGAGCAGCTCGGGATGGACCCGATCGAACTCCGCCGGATCAACGACACGTCGACCGACCCCGAGAAGAGCGTCCCTTTCTCGTCGCGCAGCCTGACAGAGGCGCTCGACGAGGGCGCGCGGCGTTTCGGCTGGGACCGGCGGCAACCGCCGGCATCACGGCGCGATGGCGAATGGTGGATCGGGATGGGCGTTGCTTCCTCGGTTCGGGGCAACATGCTGATGGAATCGTCGGCCAAGGTCGAGATCCACCCGGACGGCAGCGCGACCGTGTCCTCGGCGATGACCGATATCGGCACCGGCAGCTACACGATCCTGGCCCAGATCGCCTCGGAGATCCTCGGCATTCCTGTATCGCAGATCAGCCTCTCGCTCGGCGACACTAACGATCCGCCGGCGGCTGGCTCGGGCGGATCATGGGGCGCGGGGTCATCAGGGTCCGCCGTCTATCTCGCCTGCGAGACATTGCGGGAAAAACTGGCCATGGCGATGGGCGTCGAGACATCCGCTCTGACGCTCAAGGATGGACAAGCGATTGCCGCCAATCGCTCGCGACCGATCGGCGCGCTCGTCGGCGAGGGGATCGCCGCCGTCGGAAAGATCAAACCGGGCAAGCAGGAAGAAGAAACCACCCAGGCATCCTTCGGCGCGCATTTTGCCGAGGTAGCGGTCAATTCCGTCACCGGGGAAGTGCGCGTGCGCCGCATGCTCGGCGTCTTTGCGGCCGGGCGCGTGCTCAACGCCAAGACGGCCCGCTCGCAATGTCTGGGGGGCATGACTTTCGGCATAGGGACGGCCCTGACGGAGGAACTCGTGCACGACACTCGCGACGGGAAGCTCGTGAATCGCGACCTCGCCGAATATCACATACCGGTGAATGCCGACGTGCCCCAGCTGGATGTCCACTTCCTGCGTGAACGCGATATCCATGCCAATCCGATCCATGCCAAGGGCATCGGCGAGCTGGGCATCTCCGGTGCGGCGCCGGCGGTTGCCAATGCGATCTATAACGCCTGTGGCATCCGCGTCCGCGATTTCCCGATCACTCTAGACAAGCTGTTACCGGGGCTTCCCAATCCGAACTGAGCAGCATCGATTCGCGAGGGTCGGCCCGTCCTCACAGCGAGCGCCTCGTGGTCGAAGGAATTTCGATCTCTCGCAGCGAAACTGGTCTGCTCTGTATCAGTAAAGCTCGGATACGGCCGCCGCGCATTGAGGCTGTCGATGCCGGACCGGACCGACCGATATCGGGAAAGGCTGGCAGGTTCGGCAATGACCGGCCTTGGGCGCCCTGCCGAAAGGCAGCTTCAGCCCACAGACCACCCGGGAGCTGATAACTCGCCGCCGTTAAAACGCTCTTCTCGCTTTCTTCGAAGCGGAGCGTGAGATCGGTTATCGGCGTCTGATTACCGCCGCCGATCGTCCCTCCGGTTGTGTAGTGGGACCAGTCGGATTCATTTGGGCGGCAATCCATGGGCGGTCTATCGATCTCGGCGCAAAGCAGCCTCCCATCTTGAGGATGCGTTGTCGAGCAATTCTGAACCAAATGTCAGAGAGGAACTCCATCCCGCTGCTGCAGTTGATGCCGCTAGAGATGGAGGATGGAATGGCCGACAATTCGAACGAGCGCGTGACTGTGGTTGAACGTGGCGGAAGCGGTGGCACCGTCTTGATCGCGATCGTACTTCTGATCGCCGTGATCGTGGGTGGCGTCTTCCTGTTCAACATGCAGCAGGCGCAGACTGGCAAAGACAAGGCGATCGCGGGAGCTGCGACCAGTGTGTCGCATGCCGCTGACAAAGTTGGCGACGCGGCCAGCAGCGACGGCAAATAATCGGCTCGCGATAGAAAGGTTTTATGTTCGTCCAGGCGGTCGCGATCACTCTCTACGCCGCTGCGGGTAAGCCGCAACAGGGGCAATCGCGTCGTCGAGGTGATTGCCCCCCCGCTTGCAAAACGCGAGCGGGGGGGGGAAACGATGATGTGGCGCTTTACTTAATGGCAAATTCTGGCGCCAGTGGGTCTCCGGCGACAACGCAGGTTCGACCTGAGTTGCTTCAGAATCTGCTTGAAACAATAAGCGACGGCGTCATCGCGCTGACACCCGACGGAAAGATCCGGTCTGCCAACCCTGCCGCGCTCACTATGCACGGTTGTGATACCCTCGCGGATCTCGGCGGATCGGCGAAGGAATATGACCGTCGCTTTGACCTGCGATTTCGCGATGGCCGTTTAATCTTACTGCGTCATAAAATGGCGGTTAGGGACAGTGCAGCAGGGACATCGCATCAGGTGACGGACCAGTGTGACGGCTAGCGTTCTACGCAGCGTGGCGATCGAGTTTGAGGTGTGCCGCTCGGGTCGTATCGGTGGATTTGCCGGATCGGGAACCACGGGGAATTGGAGGTTTTTCGCGGCTTTCGATGATGGCAAATCCTGAGGGGGGAATCGTCTCCCGTTCGGAGATTAGGAATCCGTAGGCAGCGATGCAAAGACTGGCGTGGTGATGAAATCCTCGCCAACCTCTCCCTTCATAATGGCCGAGCCCCAACTCCTGCTTGAGTTCGCGATAATCGCGTTCGATCCGCCATCTCATCTTCGTCACCGTAATGAGTTCCGACAGCGTCATCGTTTCTGGTAGAGTGGATAGCCAATATTTCAGCGGCTCCTTATCCCCTTCCGGCCATTCGACGATGAACCATTCTTCGGCACGCGGCTGGGGCAGATTATAGTCTCTGGACGCCACACGCAGCCTTACGGCTGCAAAGCGCGATGCCAGCTCGGTGTTCGTGCCCTCTCTCCAAGTGACGGTCTGCCAAGCCTTGGCCGGCAAGCTCTCGGCGAGCGCTTTAGCAGAGAGAGGTTTGTGATCTTTGCTCCGTTGTACCAGCTTGGGAGGCCGCCCTTTTCCGGTCCACGCCTTCGGTGGAAGCGGGCCTTCGCCAGGCCGCCAGACACTGACCGTCGGCTGCACTCCGACAGAGTAAACCAGCCCGAGATCACTTAATTCTCGGCGGAACTCACCATCGGCACCGTAGCCCGCATCGGCAAGGACAACGCCTGTCGGAGTCTGCGCCGCAAGTGCCGCGCGGATCTGATCGATCGCGATCTGCGGCTTGGTTTGGAAGACGATCTCGTCGGGTATCTTCGCTTTTTGCCGACGTTCGCGATCGTCGAGCCAGATCTCCGGAACGTAAAGCCGCCAAGCAATCGGCAAGCTGGCACCTTCGTTCGCTACGGACAGGCTGACTGCCACCTGGCAGTTGTCCTGCTTGCCGAGCTGTCCGCAATATTGGCGAGCAACGCCGACAGAATGTTTCCCTTTCTTTGGGAAGCCCGTGTCGTCGATGATCCAAGCTGTGATTGCCCCGCCACGGTCGATCATGCGCGGCAACGTCCAGTCACGGACCTGCCCCATCAGCGCTTCATCAGACCAGGGCGCTTGTCCCACAAAATGCAACAAAGACTGATGCTTGGCGGAAACCCGCGCCGGAGCTGTCACTGCCGCCAGCGGCTCTACGCTCTTGCGGGCCACCGGCATCATCAACCCTGTGCAATAGTCCCGGAGCGGTTCGGCTCGGTCCGCATGCCCGATGACCTCCGTCAGCGCCTTCACATAGACTTCGAACGCTTCCGCCGCGCTGCCGCCTGTGCTCTCCATGTCGCTCATCCACCGCTGTGAATCAGCAAGCTAACATGTTTCCGCTATCCGCGAATCCCCCCGGCATCAAATTTCTGACTCAGTAAGATTAATAGAGCGCAAATCGACTCCGATGGCGCGGCTATGCCGAGGAGAGACGTTTCGCGACGTCGTGGTTGAGGTCAGACGGCATGGACGCGCAGAGCCGGACTGGATTCACCGCGATCGTGGTCTCGTCATCAAGGGCGACAACGGCGACGTCGAAGACCTCCTGCTCGTCATAACCGATGCGACCGAGGCCTTCGAGGCCGAAGAGCGCTTCGAGAGCATGTTCAACGCCAATCCGGCGCCCGCCCTGATCGTGCGTCTGGATGACCTGCGCTATGTTCGTGTCAATGAGGGTTTTCTCGAACTCGCGGGCTGGGACCGGGACCAGATCATCGGTCATACCCTCTACGAGGTCGATATCCTCGCCGAAGCCGAGCGACGCGAGGTGGCCAAATCCCTTCTGAAGGCCGGTAAGACCATTCCTCAGATGGAAGCGGAGCTTCCGTTGCCATCAGGTGCGACAAAACTGGTTCTGCTCGCCGGGCATCCCGCAGAGATGCCGAATAATGAGCAATGCATGATCTTCACTTTTGCCGATCTTGAGCCACGACGCCGCGCAGAGCAAGCCTTGCGGCAGAGCGAAGAGCGTTTCGCCACGGCATTCCGCTTCGCACCGGTGCCGATGCTACTCACCAGCCTTGAGGGTCATCGCGTCCTCAACGTCAACCATGCCTTCCTGGCGCTGACCGACTGGGGGTACGAGTCGGTTGTCGGCCGCAGGCCCGCCGACATCGAGCTCTTCGAGACCGCCGCGGCACGGCGCGAGATCGAAGAGCGGATTGCGGAGGCGGGCGCGTTTCGAGGCTATGAGTTGCAGCTGAAGACGCGGGACGGCGCCCTGGTGACCTGCCTCGCATCGGCTGAAACCGTCACCATCAACGGCCAATATTGTATTCTCAGCGCATTCCAGGACATCAGTGATCGCAAGCGAACCGAAATGGATCTCGTCGCCGCGATCGAAGGTGCGATGCAGGATTCAAGCTGGCTCAGCCAGAAGATCATGGACCGTCTGGCGGCATTGCGCACGCCAAGTGTGCCTACGGGACCAGCGTCGGCGGCGGCCGATCTTACCCGGCGCGAGCGTGAGGTTCTGAGCCTGATCACGCAGGGCAAAAGCGACGAGGCCATCGCCGAAGCGCTGGGCCTGAAACGCAACACCGTCCGGAACCATGTTGCGCGTCTCTATGCCAAGATCGACGCCCATAGCCGCGCCGAGGCGATCATCTGGGCGCGGGATCGCGGCCATCATCTGGGTGCAGACATATTGCCCGAATAGGTGCCAATGTACCTACCGATTGGGTGCTCGGGCACCTTTGGCCGCTGGCGGCAGGCTCCTACCTTCGGGAACATCCGAATCTTATTCGGAGCATCAGGAGAAGGCATATGTCTGTTCTCGCATGGATCGTCCTGGGTCTGATTGCCGGCTTCATCGGTAGCAAGATCGTCAACAGGACCGGCGAAGGCGTTCTGCTTGACATCGTTCTGGGCGTGATCGGTGCCGTCGTCGGCGGCTTCCTGTTCAACCAGTTCGGCGCGGCGGGCGTGACCGGCCTCAACCTCTACAGCCTGCTCGTGGCCGTCATCGGCGCGGTCGTCGTGCTTGTTCTGTATCACCTCGTGATCCGGGGATCGGCCCGCTGAGCGCTCTCGCGGCCCAGACGGGCCCTATCTACCCGCCTCATATCAGGAGAGAAGAGATGACCCAGACCTTAACCGGCCTGTTCGACCGCTACGACGATGCTCGTCGCGCGGTGCAGGACCTCGAAGCAGCGGGCGTGGCCCATCGTGACATCAGCATCGTCGCCAACGATGCGTCCGGCGCGCATCGGGATCAGCTTGATCCGGCAGCGCAGGATGCAGGCACCGGCGCGGGCATCGGTGCGGCCGTCGGCGGCCTGAGTGGCCTGCTCGCCGGCCTCGGCCTGATTGCGATCCCGGGTGTTGGTCCCGTGGTCGCCGCGGGCTGGCTGGTCGCGACTGCCGCCGGCGTCGCTGGCGGCGCGGTCATTGGAGCGGCGGCGGGCGGCCTTGTCGGTGCCCTGACGCACGCCGGCGTGCCTGAGCAAGACGCTCACGTCTACGCTGAGGGCGTTCGACGCGGTGGTACGCTGGTGACCGCGAAGGTCGATGAACCGCTGGTTCCGACCGCGCGCGCCATCCTCGGCGACGATCGAACCGTCAACCTCGGCGAGCGCCGGCGCACCTATGAAGCAGAAGGCTGGAACCACTTCGACGATAACGCGCCCAACTACACAGAAGCCGAGATCGAAGCCGAACGGCTGCGCTTCGAGCGCCCGTGACCGGAAGACGAGAGAGGAACGATCGATGAAGACGATGATACCGCTTTTCGCCGCGCTGCTCGTGGCCGCGCCCGCCGCTGCCCAGACGGGCGCCAAGAACAACGCTGCGATCAAGACCGCACATACCGTGGATGATGGAGCCGCTTCGCGCGGTGCCAACAGTTTCACGGAAAAGCAGGCACGCGAGCATATCGCAAAGTCGGGCTATACCGATGTCTCGCCTCTGAAGAAGGACAAGGCCGGTGTCTGGCGCGGGACCGCGCAGAAGGATGGGGCGACGGTCCATGTCGGCCTCGACTTCAAGGGCAACGTCACGACAGGCGAGTGAACCATTCCAGCGCCGCGCACCGTCGCGGCGCTGCTTTTGAGCGCTCGGCCACCATCTTTAGAGTTCACTGCCAGTATGAAGATCCAAACCCGCTTGCGCTCGATCGCACTGTTCGAGCAGCTTGGGCCCGGTCTTGTCACCGGTGCGGCCGACGATGATCCGAGCGGCATCGCGACCTACTCTCAGGTCGGTGCGCAATTCGGCTTTAGTTTGCTTTGGACGATGGTGCTGACCTACCCGCTGATGTCGGCGATCCAGCTGATCAGCGCCCATATCGGTCGTGTGACCGGATGCGGTCTCGCGAAGAATATGGGCGAGCTGCTTCCGAAATGGTTGGTGAGTGGCTTGGTCGTGCTCCTCTTCGTCGCCAACACGATCAACATAGGCGCCGACATCGCGGCGATGGGCAGTGCCGGCCAACTCGTACTTGGAGTGGACCGCCACTGGCTGACCATAGCCTTTGCGCTGGTGACGCTCATCCTGCAGCTTTTCCTTCCCTACCGCCGCTACGCGTCGGTGCTGAAGTGGATCACCCTGTGCCTGCTGGCCTATGTTGCCCTTATTTTCATGGTGAAGATCGAGTGGCGGGAGGCGCTGCTGGGATTAGTGGTCCCGCATATCGCTGGCAAGGATGCGTTAGTGACGGTCGTCGCGATCCTCGGAACGACGATCAGCCCCTATCTCTTCTTCTGGCAGACCGCTCAGGAGGTTGAGGAGGTCAAGCAGGACGCGAAAGCCGAGCCGCTCGTCGATGCGCCCTGGCAGGCCCGCCGTGAATTCCGGCGGATGCGGCTGGACACCTTCGCCGGCATGGCGGTCTCCAACATCGTCGCGCTGGCGATCATGATCGGAACGGCAGCGACGCTTCATGCGAAGGGCATCAACACCATCACGACGGCGGCGGATGCCGCAAAGGCTCTTGAGCCGGTCGCTGGCAAGTTCGCGTTCCTTCTGTTTGCGCTCGGCATTATCGGGACGGGCCTCCTCGCGGTCCCTGTGCTGGCTGGGTCGGCAGCTTATGCAATCGGCGAAAGCCGCGGTTGGAAATGCGAGCTGGAGCACAAACCCTGGGAAGCAGTTGGCTTCTACAGCGTGATCGGGTGCGCCACCTGCTCGGGATCGCCATCGACTGGTCGTCGCTGGACCCGATCAAGGCCCTGTTCTGGAGCGCCGTCATCAACGGGGTCGTTGCCGTGCCGATCATGACCGGCACGATGCTGGTCGCGCGGCGGCGGAAGGCCATGGGCAAGTTCGTCATCCAGGAGCGCCTATACTGGATCGGCTGGAGCGCGACCGGGGTCATGCTCGCGGCTGTCGTCGCTATGTTCGCCGTCCACTGATCAGCTTGGCTTTCAGGCGGCCGCTCCCTCGATCCTTGCCAGGAGTTCGGCGAGGCTGTGCGGCATTGTCCGCTCGCCCTGGAGAGCGCCCTTCTGTCCGTCTCGCATCACAGCGGCTATGACTGCGATACCTGGCCAACGGCTGGCGATCTGATCGCGGAGCGCATGCACCCGCTCAATCGCACGGTCTTCAAAGAGGCCGAGCAGGCAGACGACTTTCACGTTCTGCATGTCGATCGCGGCCAACGCCTTTTGCATCGTATCCTCCCGATTGACACGAACGACGTCGTAGCCCGTTCGTTCGAGCGCCGCCTGCGTGGCAGCGGCGAACGCGACATTGAGATTGCCGCGGGTGGGTATGCAAACGATCTTGCCGCCCGGATGGTGGCTGCTTTCCCCCTCTGGAGGAGGCAAGCCCGCGAGATCGTGCAGCTGCTCAATCACTTCGACAGTGGTTTGGCAGACCTCGTTCAGATCGGCTCGTCCGACGGCACCTCGGTCGGCGTCCGAGGCTGCGAGACGAAGCGCCCCCAAGACCACCGTGTCAAAATATTCGGCGGGAGGGATTGTCGCGAGCAGCTCGGCTGCCTGATCTAAAGCCTCGTCATGGTGGCCCGCCAACATGCGCTGATAGAAGGTCTCCGGCAGCGACAACGCAGGGCGATCACCCAACAGGATATCGAAGAAGGCGAACTGCGGGACATGACGGCCAAGGACGACGAGCATCAGGGTGAGCGGCATCGACAGGACGAGGCCGACCAAGCCCCAGAGCCACGTCCAAAACAAGGCAGCGACGATTACCGCGATGGGCGAGAGCCCCGTTGAACGGCCGTAGAGCAATGGTTCAACACCATAGCCGACGAGCGGTTCGATGAAGGCGAACAAGGCAGCGACCTCGAGAGCCATCGTCCAGCCCGGAGACACAGCCGTGGCAACGACAATCGGGAGGCATGCAGCAATCATCGTGCCGATATAAGGCGCGAACCGAAGCAGGCCGGCCAAAACACCCCAGAGCCCCGGCGCCGGCACGCCGATCGCCATCATGCCCAGCCATACGATGAAGCCGAAGCACGCATTCACACCAAGCTGCGACAGGAAGTAGCGGCTGAGCCGTTTGCCAGCATCGCTCAGCGCCATGGTTGAGCGGTGCAAATCCCCGACGCCAAAGATGCGGATCGCCCGATCGCGCAGATCCTCCTTCTGCAGCAGCATGAAGATCGTGAGCACAATGACGATGGCCGTGGTGCCAAGGGGCGCCATCAAAGGACCGACCAGCGTTTCCATCTGCTCGATAGGCGACGGCGGCGGGCTGCGAAGTTCCACCGGAATCGGTGCCGCAGGCGCAACCGCCACGCTCTTTGCGCCGCGCGTCAGATTACGGGTGCGGGTCCGGCTCTGCGAGGTTGCTGTTCCCTCGTGAGTTAGGAAACCAAGTCTTGCCACGATGGCGGCGTGCACACGACCAGTTTTCTCGGAAAGATGCTGCACATAGGCCGGGGCGTCATCGATGAGCGTCGATGCCTGGCTGACAAGAATAGCACCGCTGACACCGACGAACCCCAGCGCGAGCGTAACGGCCAGGAATACGGACGGTACCCGACCCAGGTGCATTCTGCGAAAGCCTTCGGCGATCGGCGCGAGGATGAACGAAAGGAAGATGGACAACGTAATCGGGATGAGAACATCGCGCGCGAGGTAGGCCCCGGCGATCGCGATTGCCGCGACAAGCCACGCACCTGCGGTAGCGCGAAGATTGCGCTGGGCGCGCGCTGTGCGCTCAAAGGGAGCGAGAGCGGCGCGTTTCACATCAGGGCTCGATCTTCGGTGACACCTCGGCTTCGGCGGTCGGGAGAGAGGAACCCTTGATTCTCCTCGTTCCGATCGAGAAGACAGTACCGAAGGCATAACAGGCTGAGGCTACGAAGAGCTGTTCAGACAGACCGACGAGAAAACTCCACGGCGTGATGATGAATTCCATGCCCTCGGCTGGCGCCCGATAGGCCATTTCGGCCGTTGCGGCAAAGCCGATCACAAGCACGGAAAGAAGCAGCCAGGCTCCGCCGCGCCACAGGAATTTGGGACCGATGCAGCCAAGGAGAAAGGCAACTGATACCGCTGCGACACCCGCCATTCTATGCCCCCTTCCTTGCTTGACGAACGAAACGGATTGAAGCGCATAGGGTTCATCAACATGAAAGAATGGCTAGCATTGCTGCGCCACCATCGCCGAGAGGTGGCAGCGCCATCCGGCATCGATCATCCGAGCGCCATCCAGGCTAGCCCTGCGACCGAACTGAGGATGAGAACCGCGAAGCGGCCAGTGCCACCCATCACCAACGGTCCGAGATCCGCGTCAATCAGATGTCGGGGTCACCATTTGACGCTAAGGCGAGGACGCTTTTGCCCTTCGGTCGGTGTTGGCCGCTCCTTGCGCGGCTTTGCTGGCCTGGGCTCGTCGCAACGCTCCTCGACCTGTGGTGCAAGATTCAGTCGCTGCCGCAGTTTGTCGAGCCGGTTAGGATTGCGCGCACACATCGTATGACCCTTCATCGCAATGTGCATCCTCCTACGCACTGACCTCTCGAAAAACCATGCCACCTGCTCTGGTCGTATTGGGCTTGAGCGCACTCATCCGACGGTGGTTTTTGACAACCGGTGCCCGGCCGCAGACACGGATTCTAGAAAGCTGACGGACGGCAATTAGGAAGGGCGCGAAGGCGATTCTACGACCGGCATTGGCGCCTTGCCGATGGGCTGCTTTCCCCGGATGGCATGTCGGCACCCGACCAGGTATTGCCATTCACCAAGTGCTGCCCGAACGTCCGGATCGGACAGAAGCTGCCATACGGCAAGCGCCCTGTCTTGGCCGAAGGGCGCCCTCGGCACCGGCCTTAGGAGCTGTCGTTCCCAAGGTAGATCCCAGGCGTGCACCGAACCTACCGAGCGTGGAACACGGCCGTTAGGCTCATCAAACGGCGGAAGCGGCTACTCCCGCTCGACGGCGACGTCTAGCCTGGCAAAAGCCCGGCTGTAGGGAAGATCATGTATGCTCATTTTATGGCGTCGGGAGCTGTAAATCGTCGTAGCAGGCTAAAAGACACCCGAGAGCCTTCCGCTTCGTTTTAAGAAATTTCATGTCCATCAGCGTTTTCGAATATCTTCGGCGTCGTGCTCTAGAAGAACAGAGCGCGACTGCAAGCGCAACGGAGTTATCGCGCGCCGGCCATCTCGAAATGGCGCAAGAATATGGGCGTAGGTCGCACCCGTCCATTTCAATATCGTCTGAGCAGCCGCTCAACGCTGACGTGCGCAGTCGCCTTTTTGCCGTCGGATGACTCCTTACAATCCTTCTCTAACGCTGCCCTGATTTCCTGGATCTGTTTGTCCGTAAGGTGTTCAAGGCCAATGAACTCGCCCCGAGCTGTCTCGATCGCACGAATGAGTTCGTCCAGTTTTGCCTGGAGGGCGGCCGCGTCGCGGTTCTGGCTGTTCTGGATCAGGAAGACCATAAGAAAGGTAACGATAGTCGTCCCCGTGTTCACGACCAGTTGCCAAGTGTCCGAGTAATGAAACATGGGCCCGGTCAGCCCCCAAACAATCATAAGCGCGATGGCCATAATGAAGGCCACGGGCTGGCCCGCGAACGCCGCAATGCTGCCGGCGACCTTTGTGAAGATGCGATCCATGGCCTCTCCTCTCAAGAATCCTTTAGCCCCTGCCCGGCGGACGGCATTGTTCGCTCCCTCATGAGATGGTTGATGCCCGCGGCAAGCGTCTCGAGCTTGTAGGGCTTTCGCAGGATGGGAAATTCCCGCTGATCCTTCGGGATGAATTGCTTGCTGCTGTAGCCGCTCGCGAGGAGCACGGGGATTCCGCTGTGGCGTTCCCTGATCTGTTGCGCCAGATCCAGACCGCTCATGCCCGGCATCACGATGTCCGAGAACACCAGATCGACGGCATTATCCTGCATTAACTCGAGCGCCTGATCGGCGCTGGACGCTTCGATGACCCTGCAGCCGAGATCGTTAAGCAGCTGGCAGGCGAAATAGCGAACGTGTTCGCTGTCCTCGACCACCAGAACTCTCAGGTCGGCCGGCACCGCAATGTCGCTCGCGGCGACCTCGTGTCCCTGGCGCTGTTTATCGGTGCGTGGAAGCCAAAGCTCGACGTTGGTGCCGCGTCCGACCTCCGACTCGATGTGGGCCGACCCGCCTGATTGAACCGCATAGCCGTGAATCTGCGGAAGACCGAGACCAGTGCCTTTGCCAGTCGGCTTGGTCGTGAAGAAGGGTTCGAAAACGCGTTTAAGGGTTTCAGGTGGAATGCCATGGCCCGTGTCTCGGATCGAGAGGGTGATTCCATCGCCCGCGGCCCGGGCTTCGTTTCTGGTGCTGATGGTGATGCGCCCGCCCTCGGGCATCGCATCGCGAGCGTTCAGAACCGCGTTGAGCAAAGCGGCCTCCAGCCCGGCCGGATCAATCTCGACGAGCCAGAGAGCCGGCGCCAGATCGAGTTCGAGATCGTAAAGGTTGCCAAGCGTGCGCTGGAGCATCTCACCCAGAGCATCCAGTCGAACGCTCAGGTCGACGACCTCAGGCTCGAGCGGCTGGCGGCGCGCAAATGCAAGCAGCTGAGAGGTCAGGCTGGTCGCCCGCTCAGCGGTCTCGAGCATGACGCTCAGATAGCGGTTGCGCTTCTCGATCGGCATGTCGGGCTGTCGCAGCATGAAGTCTGCGGAGCCGCGGATCACCGTCATCAGATTGTTGAAGTCATGCGCGATGCCGCCCGCAAGCTCGCCTAGCGCCTGGAGCTTTTGCGATTGAATCAGCGCTTCCTGCGTTTGTCGAAGCTCCGCCTCAGCCTGCTTCCGTTCGGTGACGTCGCGCGTGATCTTCGCGAAGCCCACATGGTTGCCGGTGTCGTCGTAGATCGGGTCAATGATGACGTGCGCCCAGAATGGCGAACCATCTTTCCGAACGCGCTGAGCCTCCGCCTCGAACTTGCCGAAACGCAATGAGGTTTCCAAGGCCGTAGCCGGTGCGCCACGCGCCCGATCCTCCTCGGTGTAGAAGAGCGAGAAATGCTGCCCCAGCACCTCCTCCTCTTCATAGCCCTTGATCGCGCGGGCGCCGGAGTTCCAGCTGGTGATCCGGCCGGAAGTGTCCAGCATGTAGATCGCATAATCGCGCACCCCCTGGACCAGCATTCGAAGCTGCAGCGCGCTATCGTAGGTTGCCTGTTCGAGGCGCCGCTTTTCGGTGATGTCCCTGGTGATTTTCGCAAAGCCAACGAGTCGACCGTCTTCGTGGATCGCGTCGACGACGACATGGGCGAAAAACTTCGTTCCATCCTTGCGCAGCCGCCAGCCTTCCATTTCGAACCGCCTTTGCTCGGCGGCGATGCTCAAGATGCGAGAGGGCAGATCCTCGCGGCGATCTTCGGGAAGAAAGAATCTCGAGAAATGTTCGCCGATAATTTCGTCGGCGGAATAACCCTTGAAGCGCTCGGCCCCCGCATTCCACGTCACGACCCGGCCTTCCGGGTCGAGCATGTAGAGGGCGTAGTCGGTGACCGCGTCGACGAGCCGCTGAAACGTCTCGGCAGGGGGCTGCTTTTGATATTTGGATGTTGGCAAGATCTGGTCCCGTGTCAGCCCCCCGGCCCACACCACAGACCAAAGTCCATACTCTGCGGCACCCGGGGTGCAACAGGAATCATGCATCGCGGGTCGGAGTGTTCGTCGACCCCTACAAGCCGGATTCGATAGCTAGGCGCATGGCCTCGGCCGCCGTGGTCACTCCAAGTCGTTTCACGAGCGCGCTTCGATGCATCTTGATGGTTTTCTCGGCCAATCCGAGCTCTTCCCCGATCTGCTTGTTACGCATGCCCCGCGCCATCAACCGCAGGACGGCTCGTTGCTGCGGCGTGAGGCCATCGATCCGCTCCGCGGCCGCCTGATGGCTGGCACCTGCTCGCAAACCGCTGATCTCCATCTGACTGCCCACGAAGTGGGCGAGCTTTCCTTCATCATCGAAAAGCGGCGCCACCATCACAGCATTGAGGAACTTGCTGCCGTCCTTTCGATAATTGACCAGCTCAACGACCGCTGGAGTGGCTGTTGCAACCGCGCGTGCCAACGCCGCCGATTGCGATCGCAAGGTCTCTGGCCCGGCGAGAATCCGGCAGTTCCGGCCAATCAGCTCGGACTCGTCATACCCCGTCAATCGCTCGAACGCCGCATTCGCAGCAATGATCGGGTTGTCGGGGAGGGTGGGATCAGTGACGATCGAGGCAATGGGAGAAAGCCGGATGGATTTGAGGATCTCCTGCTCGTCGTCGTTGCGCCTCGCCACCCTGTCCTCGTCGCTCGCTAAACTTGAAATCCACATACGTCAAAAAAGCGATGGTGGGCCAGCGTCAGCATGCCAGGCGGCTAGGCACCGAAGCGGCCCGCGTGGCGGACGCTAAAGATCAAGAAGATGAAGAGAGGGTGCTGATTGGCGCGGAAGAAACGCCCTAACCTAGCGCAACTGCGCAACTCACGGGCTCCACGACGTTTTACGCTCCTGTGAGAGGAGATGGGAGTGGACCAGTTCGCCGGATGGCTCGCGCCGGTCGCGACGATGATCGCGGCGGTGATGACAGCCTCGAACCTTGGTACCCGCGTCACCGGATGGGGCTTCGTCGTCTTCACCCTCGGCGCTCTGGCTTGGTGCGCAGTCGCGCTCGCCTCCCATCAGCCTAATCTCCTGTGGTCGAACGCCTTTCTCGCGATCGTGGATGCGATCGGGATCTACCGCTGGCTCGGGCGGCGAGCACTCCTCGAAGACGGCGCCAATCGCGCCCAAAGGGGAAGCCGTAGGCGAGGCAAACCGCTATTTCCTGTTCATACGCTCGAAGGTCGGCCAGTGTCGGGTGCCGAAGGCTTTGTGCTGGGACATGTCGTAGGTGCCATGGCGGACTGTCGAACCGGGCGGATTACCTATTTCGTGGTGAGGCGGAGCGGAATTGCGGAAACCGATCAGCTGCGCGCGATTGCCTGGCGAGACATGATCGTCGGCCATCCATTTCGGACGACGCTTCGAGCAAGCGACTTGGCGGCATCCGCACCGATATCGCCGGATGATTGGCCGCGAGAGGCACCGCAAACCCTAACGCCGCCAGCACTTGATAGGACAAGCGAGGCGCCGGTATGACAATGGAATGGCCCGAACGCCTTTGGATCGTTCGCCACGGACAGAGCGCCGGCAATGTGGCTCGCGACCTGGCGTCCGCATCGAATGAGGACAGGATCCCGATCGGCCAGAGAGATGTCGATGTTCCGCTCAGCGCTTTGGGCGAGGAGCAGGCGCAGGCGCTTGGCCGCTGGTTTGCGCAAGCAAGTGCCGAGGATCGACCGGATATTCTGCTCTGCTCCCCCTATAAGCGGGCCCGCCAGACTGCCGAACTGTTTCGATCGGTCGGCGGCGCTCCGGCAGATGAGCCAATCTGCGGCGATGAGCGGCTGCGCGAGAAGGAGTTCGGCATCCTGGACGGGCTGACGGTCAGTGGCATCCATCACCTGCAGCCGGACCAGGCCGAATTCCGGCGCCTGCTTGGCAAATTCTATCATCGGCCACCCGGTGGCGAGAGCTGGTGCGATGTCATCCTGCGACTGCGCTCACTGATGGATACCGTCTCGCTTCACTATGCCGGGCGGCGCGTGATGATCTTCGCCCATCAGGTGGTCGTGCTCTGTCTTCGCACGATCATCGAGAACCTCGACGAGGCGACTATTCTCGCGATCGACAGACAAGGCGACGTCGCAAATTGCGGCGTCACGGAATATCGCCATGTTCAGGGCGACCGCGGAGGAAAGCTCGAGCTCGCCCAATATAATGTGACCGCGCCCGTCGAAGCCGTGGGCACGCCGGTCACCCGTGAGCCCGATCGTGCCGCCGGGAGCCGCGCATGATCTCCGTCGCGAACCTGGACGAGAATTGGCTGTCGTCCCATCCGCTTCCAGGCGCCGACGAGGCTGCGGACAAGGACGATAAAGGACGCCTGTTGATCGTCGGAGGGTCTCTCTCGGTCCCAGGCGCGCTTCTCCTATCTATCGAGGCCGCGATGCGTATAGGCGCGGGCAAGGTGAAGGTGGCGACGATCGAGCAGGCCGCCTTACCGCTGGGCGTCGCCTGTCCCGAGGTGGCCATTATGGGGTTGCCATCCACGAGGGAGGGCGAGATCGCCTCGCGGGCGTTTGAAACGCTCGGCCCTTCTATCGAGCGATCAGACGCGGTCCTGGTTGGCCCTGCTATGTCCGATGGAGCCGACACACGCGACCTCGTTCGCGCCTTATTGCTCGCGGCCGGGCCGGACACCGCCGTGCTGCTGGACGCAGGTGCGGTGAGTTCGGCAAGGTCATCTTGCGAAGCCATCAGAGCCGCAGCCTCATCGATCGTCCTCACACCCCATTGTGGCGAGATGGCGTCGCTGATGGACATGGACAAAGCCAAGGTCGAAGCGGCGCAACCGGATGTCGCCACACATGCCGCCCGGCAATTTGGCGCGACGGTGGTGCTGAAGTCGTCATCGACCTTCATCGCCACGCCAGCTGGCGATCTGCTCCGCTACGATAGCGGCTGTCCTGGCCTTGGAACTGCCGGGTCGGGCGACGTTCTCGCGGGCGTGATCGCAGGCTTGCTCGCACGCGGTGTCGAGCCTTTCACCGCCTCGGCATGGGGCGTCTGGCTCCACGGCGCTTGCGGCAGGGAGGCGGCCCAGACCGTCGGGCCGATCGGTTTCATGGCTCGCGATCTGCCTCGATCCCTGCCCCAATTCCTGCGCCATAGAGCTTGATTGCAGCCATGCCCCTAGCGCGAATTGATGATGATGAACCGCTCGACTGCCTCATCATCGGCGGGGGTCCGGCCGGGTTGACGGCCGCGATCTACTGCGCACGATTTCTTCTCACGACATTGGTCATCGACGCCGGCGGTGGTCGCGCCGCGTCGATCCCGCGCACGCATAATCATGCGGCCTTTCCGGGCGGAATAGCCGGTCGAGAGCTGCTCGATCGGATCGCGGAGCAGGCCCGCGAGAATGGTGCGACGATTGCCACGGGGCGGGTGACGGCCATCCGCAGGCGAGGGCCGCTGTTCATTGCCGAGCATGACGGAGGCATCGTGGTCGCGCGCTCGGTCCTCCTCGCGACAGGCATCGAGGATCACCGCCCGGCCATGGATGCGGTAAGCCACGATGATGCCCTGGCGCGCGGGTTGATCCGATATTGTCCGATCTGCGACGGGTTCGAGGTGCGAGACAAGGAGGTCGCGGTCATCGGCACCGGATCTCACGGCGCCCGCGAAGCGCGATTTCTGCGGTCCTACACACGCTTCGTGACGTTGGTAGCCGCGGACGGACCGCACGACCTGTCCGCTGACGAGCGTAAAGAATTGGATCGCCTGGGCGTCACCACGCCTGATGGCCCCACAAAAGATTTTCGTGTGGAGGATGACAAGCTGTCCCTGACCGCGAATGGCAAGAGGCTTAGCTTTGATACGGCCTATCCGGCGCTCGGGGCGACTATTCATTCAGAGCTAGCGGTGAGCCTCGGTGCCGCAGCCCGGGATGGCGGATGCCTACTTGTGGATGACCATGCCCGCACGAGCATTGCGGGCCTCTACGCCGCAGGCGATGTCGTCCTGGGGCTCGACCAGATCAGCGGAGCCATGGGTCAGGCGGCACTCGCCGCGACGACGATCCGGAACGACCTTGCCGAGCAGGCCGAACGCGTCCGGTGACCTCTTGCCACGCGGCCACAATACCAAAGCGCCCACCTTGCGCGACGTCCATGTCGTCGGAATGCGACCGGTTTGCAGGGTTCCTTTGTCGCGCCCCCGCGTTTCAGCAAGCGCAAGACAGGAGAGTGACATGGCCGCCACGAAAGCTGCAACGAAGAAACAGCCCGCCTCGAAAACGACATCCAAATCCTCGGCATCGAGGGCCAAGCCAAAGTCACGAGCCGGGCGAAAGAGCGCACGCGCGGCGGCGAAACCCGCCGACGCCATCAAGCTGCTCAAAGACGATCATAAGGAGGTGAAAGGCTGGTTCGCCGACTACGAAAAGCTGGAGGAGGATGGCGACAAGCAGGCGCTCGCGGACAAGATCTGTCTTGCCCTGACCGTCCACACCCAGATCGAGGAGGAGATCTTCTATCCGGCCGCCCGGGGCGAGATCGACGATGACGATCTTCTGGACGAGGCGGAAGTCGAGCATGCCAGCGCGAAGCAGTTGATCGCCGAGATCCGGGAGATGAAGGCAGGCGATCGCCTGTTTGACGCAAAGGTCAAGGTGCTCGGCGAGTATGTCGACCACCATGTCGAGGAAGAGGAAAAGGAGATGTTCCCCGAGAGCCGGGATAGCGATCTCGACCTCAAGGCCCTCGGCGTGCAACTCGCGGAGCGGAAGGCCGAACTGATGGCGGCCGCTGGCAAGTGAAGTAACGCCGGCGCCGCCCTGCCGCGGCGCCGGCGATCTTCCTGCAGACGATTTGGACATCGTCCAGGACGAACCGGGCGGCGACATGTTCATAGGTCGATAAACGTCTCCTTGCCGCGGGTGTCGCTTCCGACAATGCGCGCCTTGGGTACATGCGTAATCCTGCACGCGAGGTCAGCCTCGCCGGATGCGACGACGAAATGGTCTCCCCCGTCCGCGATCCCCGTCGTGAAAACCACGTCACGCAGATACATCTGATGCTCAATCGGAGTGGTGAGCTCCGGACTCGGTTCTAGGAGAGGCTCGTGGTCCGTGCGAAGGACGACGCTCGGATCGGAGGCATGCAGGATCGACCAATAGGTGCGGTAAATCCCGACGATCTCCTTTGGCTCGACGCCGTGCCATAGCGTCAACCAGCCGGGCCCTTGGTCAGTGTCGATGCGGATCGGAGGTGCGCCGCCGCCCATGCGCGCCGTCGCCACAGTTGCTGCATGGGGTCGAATGCCTGGCCTGTCACATGGCTTCCAGAACCTAGCATCCGGCGAAAAGGCCAGGTTTATCGAGGGGCCTGCCCGCCATTCGCTACCTGGCGGATAGGCGAAGTAGAGATCACCGAGTGGGCGCGTTTGCGCCCAGAAGTGGCCATCGATCCGTCCTTCGAAAATCAGCATGTCCTTATTCTGATGATCAAGCACGATGCCGGCGAAGGACCAATCGAGGGCGTTATCCGACGTGTAGAGCGTGGTCGAATGTCGCTCCGGGCTGACCGAGCACGTCGTCATCAACCACCGGCCATCGACCTTGCTGATCCGCGCGTCCTCGACACCGTAGCATTGCAGGCTGCGGGACGGCGCCACCACCTTGTCATAGTGGATCGCGACCCGCTCCAGACCGTCGGGCGTAAGCTCCACCGGCAGCAGCCAGGACAAGGAGGTCAGCGCCATGACCTTCCACCCGCTCCCATGCACCAGAAACTTGCGGGGGTCGGCGGTATCGACATGCTCGATCGGCCATGCATCGAGCACATAGCCGTCATCGTGCCAGCGTATCGCGTGGACCGATCCATCCCGGATCGGATGGCGCAGGGCCTCGGCGACCCGCACCATCATCAGGAGGTTGCCGTTCGGCAAACGCGTGAGGCCCGGGTTGAAGGCGCCGAGCACGTATGTCTCGACATCGAGATGTCCTGCCAGCGGGGACCGCGAGAGGTCGATGTCGTCGGGGACGAGAACCAGCTTGTCGACCGGGTATGTCATTCCGTTTCCTGACCGCGCGGCGCAATGGTCAGTTGCTGGACGACGGCCCGGCGGGGTTGCGTGAGGAGGTAGTGGACCCCGACCGCAATATCTTCGGCGCGCAGCATCGTTTCGTCTGCGATCATGGCGCGCTGCTCGTCCGCCGGGATGTCCGGATACTGGAAGTCGGCGCCGGTCTTGCCCGGCTCGACGAGGCTGACCACAATCCCCTTGGGTCCGAGCTCGCGGCGCAGCGCCTCGGCGAAGCCGGCGATGCCGGCCTTCATACCGGCATAGACGGTCGAGCCCGGCCCCAGAACGTGCGCGGACATCGAGCCGATCAGGACGATGTTGCCATGGTCGCGGAGCATTTCCTCCGCCGCGTTCGCGCTCAGGATATAGGCGGTGAAATCGACGGCGACCGCGTAGCGCACCTCGTCGGCCGTCATCTTCGACAGGGCACGCGCCGGCACCGCCGCGTTGATGATCACGATGTCGATCGCACCAAGCCGATCCCTCGCGGTCGCGAAGAAGCGGTCCAGCTCCTCGGGGTCGGCAAGATCGGCCGTGATGCCATCGCCCCGCCCGACCTCACGGATGCGGGCCAGCGCATCGGCGAGATGCTCTGGCGTTCGCCCGCAAGTGAAGACCTCGACGCCCTCGCTCGCCAGCAACACTGCGATCGCCCGGCCGATGCCTGTGGTCCCGCCGGTGATGATCGCCTTTCGGCCCTTGAGCGGCGGGCGGTCGGTATGGGCATCGGCCAGATCCGTCATGGCTTCGTCTCCTCTGCCCAGCTGATGATGAGCCGTCCGCTGGCTGGAACGGTAAAGTCGATACGGTCCTTCGTGCGCTGACGTGCGCGCAGCGCGTCGCCGCCCGCCGTCGCGACCTTGATCTTGGGAAGACGCTTTCGCTTCTGCCTGATGAAACTCAGCGCAGCACTGCAGGTTTCGCCGCCGTCGAGCATGATGCTGAGTGATCGATCGCCGATCCGCTCGCTGCCGCGCAGGAAGTGGTCGCAGAAGATGCTGAAGGGCGCCTCCGCCACGGCGTGGAACGACCGGGTGGCGAACACGAGCGCAGCGCCGGCGCCGTATATTTCCTGCCCGACCTGGCCCGCCAGCTGACCGTCCGGGTAAAGATCCTCCAGCGGGAACGAGAGAGTGCGGTCGATATGGCCATTGCGGTTTTCGGTCGCGAGGATTTCGGCAGGCAATGCGTCCGGATAGTAGAACCAGGCGCGGTCGAGCGCATATTTGCAATATTCAGCGACCAGCATGCGGACGTCTGGATCGAGGCCCGGACCGCTGTCGTCGAGATAGGCCTCGAAGGCGGTGAAGGCGTCGAAGCATTCGTAGATCGCCATATATGGCGCATCCTGCAGGCATGTCGCACCCAGGAAGTTGCGATAGTGGACCGCGCGTTCGAGCCGGCTTTCCCAGATTTCGGTATTGTGGAAGAAACTGGCGAGATAGACGTAGCTCTGCTCGGCATAGACCTCGCTGTTCGTGATCCGGTAGAGCCGCATGCAGGCCGCCGCACCCCAAGCCGTCAGGTTCGCTTGGTAGTTCAGATTGAAGCGCATGCCGATCGCGGCGTCGATCGCGGCCCTCGCCTCGTCGAGGAACCGCGGTTCGTCAGTCAGCTCATGGGCCTGGAGCATGACATAGGCGTAGAGACCGCCCACGTCCGTCTGGCCGCGATCATCATTGGCGGTCGCGGTGATGACCGAGAAGTCGGTCACCTTGTACTGGATAGGCCAGCGGTAGTCGAAATGACGGGCCGCCTTGATGGCGAAATCAATCCCGTCGAGCAGCAATGCCTTCGACGCCTCGTCGCCAGCGAGCGCCATGCGACCAAGGTTCAGTAGCGGGTGATAGAGATACCAGCTGTCGACCGCATCGGCATCCTTGTCGTCGCCGACGTTGGGGAGGTAGCGTCGGATCGCCTTCAGCTTCGGATCGTAGAAACGGCGAAGGCCGGAGCGAAGCTCGGCCTCGAGCGGGTGCTCTTCGCCCCGCCATCGACCCCAGTCGAAGATCGCCGCCAGGACGGAGATCTGGACCATCGAGTCCGGATATTCGCTGGCCGTATAAGGATGGACGTAAAGGTGGCCGTAGTGACGGACGGTCGCTTCGGGCGCCGTCTTCAGATCAACGAGAGTCTTTTCCGCGCGATCGACCCAGTCGCGATATTGCGTCCGCGGCAGGTCGATCAGCTTGTAGGCTTCGCCCAGCATCTGGAGGAAGTGCCGCGCCGATTCCCGTTCATGGGGCGGCGCACGGTGCCGGACGATGACGATCGCGTCTGACAGCGTGACCTCTTCGCCCGCGGCGAGCGGGTGCGACGGCGGCGTGCCGGACTGGGCGGGCGATGGGAGGAGATAGCCAAGCTCCGGCCAGCGGCCGCCGACCGCTCCGTCCGGACTTGTCCTCGTCGCCTGGTAATAGCCGTTCATGGCCGTAAGGTTCTGAAAGTAGAGGACATTACCGAAAGCCGGATCGTCGATCCTGAAATAAAGAATGCCGCAATTCAGGCCCCTTTGGGCCGCCTCGACATGTCCGACAGCCCCGAGGGGATCGTCATGGGCGTCGAGCGGATAGAGATCCCGCGGCATAAACGGCATCAGCGCCGGCGTCGATGGCGTCAGCGTCACCGTGAGGCGGACATGCTCGAGCGCGGCGCCGCCCGTACGCACGACGATCTGATGACGGCCCATCGCGCTCTCGACCCGCAACCGGAGCTGCTCGCCCGGACCCGCACGCTCGCGCGTGCAGTTGAATGGCGCAGGGATGAAGCAGGCGCGAAGCGCGAGGCCGCCGGCATCGGGTCGGCGGATCATCAGCCAAACGGAATCTGCCGACTGGACAATTTCGCATTCGAGCGCTCCGATTGCGAACGATGTGACGGGATGTGCGAGCTTGCCCTTCAGCGCTTCGCGCAGGCCCAGCACATAGGGGCTTGCGGCGGGAGGCGCTTGACCGCTGATGGTTTCAACGCGCTTTGACTTGCGGATGCTCATTTCGCGCGTCGCGAAGGCCGCCGGGCAGCGGCGAGTCCGTGCCGATGGCAATCGGTTCTATCCCATCGCGATCTCCTCAGCCGACGCGCTAAACTCGCCTGAACGCAAGGCTTCACAAATTTCCGCATTTCTCAACGCCTTGATGGGGTTTGCCATTGGCGAAACGACACGAATCTGGCTGCCGTGTACCTTTCTCCGGCAGGCATATCCGCGTGGAGCATGCACAGACTATTGGGCGGCCCCAAGACGTGCATCTGGGGCGCCGAGGCCCTTTCGATCCGCGACGCAATGGTTCGATCCGGGCGCGGTCGATTTTTGGTCCGTGCAGCGCTGTCTGCGCTTCAGCGAATTGAAGTCGTGGAATATTCCTTCTGTGCGACGTCGCATCGGCGTACGTCGTCGCTTGCGGAGTTTGGATCATCGGTCACCGCTGTCCTGCGCCAACATGTTCCCATGCAAAGACTTCAACGCTTCTTCATAATGGGCGGCAAGCTCGCGGTGTATCTGCGCGATCGCCGGTTGCGGGCTTGCATCCGCGCGCTGACGTTCCTCGTTTGCACGTCTTATGAAATAATCGAGATCATCTTCTCCCATCGACCCAGGCTCCAGCTGCATTCCCCAGCCGGGCAAAGTTCTGATTCGAACGGGCTGATATTTCAATAAACTGAAGCAAGATTCCAGCATGCGTTGCCCCGATCGTACCCGCAGCTTTGGTCGTCGACGGCTCAGGTTGGACGCTCAAGTCGCCAAGTGCTCACCACGTTCATCGCAGGCGTCACGCCCTGCTTCGTCCAATGCGATCATTCAAAATAATCCGCCGCGGGCGATGGCTATCGGGTTATCGCCCTAAGCGCGTCTTGTGACGGATAACACGCGCCGCCACACGCGATTTCCGCCCGGATCATTGAATCGCGACCCGCCCGAACTCGCCGAGGCAGCGCCTCTTATCGATCCGCGCGACGATCGAGATAGAGATATGTCGGATCATATTCGGCAATTGAGCGCAGCCCTTCCCAATCCTGGATCGCAACACGACCAGCGCGGAAGGTGACCAGCGACCGCTCACGAAGCTCGCGCAGGGTACGGTTGACGTGCACACTCGTGAGCCCAAGACAATCAGCAAGGTCGGTCTGCGTCAGTGGCAAATCAAAACCGCCATCGTCTTTGAGCCCAACGAGCCCAAGCCTGATATTTAGTTCGCAGAACAGCGACGCGACCCAGGCCAAGGCGCTGCGCTGACCAAGCCAGACCTCCCATTCGCGGTTTGCGGCGGCATCGACGTTCGTCAGAAACCAATAGACACGGGTAAGGTGCGGGTGCGCCTCCGTGATATGACGTAGAGCTGAGTGAGAAACCAGAGCCAGATCGCAGTCGGAGAGCCCGACAATGTCGTGGTCCAGGACCTTCAATGAGAAGCTCTGAAGGTCGACAAAGTCGCCTGGGAGGTGAATTTGCGTGATTTGCTTCTTGCCATCTGGGAGGATCTTGGTCCGGCTGACGAAGCCAGAGAGAAGCACCGTGCTGCTACTTTGCTCTTGCCCGCTGGGGTGATGACGCCGCCAGCACATACATGCTTTATCTGCGTTGCTGCCTTTCGGATTGCGGCTTCTTCGGCTTCCCCGATTTCATCGCGAGCCCGCAGGATGGCGGCTTGTCCCGGCGAGCAGCCGCCGCGCGTTTTGGGGTCGGCGCGGCCAGTGCGATCCGCTGGGTTCGTGAATGGCGAGAGACGGGCACGACGTGCGCGAAGCCGCAAGGCGGGGACCGGCGATCTCACCGCATCGAGGCCTATCGCGACGCCAGCCTGGCGGCAAGCGAGAAGCAGACAGACATCACGCTGGTCGAGATGGCCAAGATGCCGCGGGCCTCCCTCCTAGCCGTTATGCCCGCCCACACACGAAATTTCCAACAGTCTCGTCCCGGCCGATAGAACGACCCTGCCACCCAGCCAGTAACGTCCGCGAGATTGTCAGGGCCTCGCAATCGCCCCCTGGTTGGGGCGCCGGTTCCTATCCATTATGGATGATAGTACGTCCATTTTGGACGGCACATTGTATAACTCGAATAATGGGTTTAATGGCGCGTCCGTTCACCCAATGGAGGCCGCCGTGTCCGATAGTGCTGACCTGATCAACCTGACCGCCGACATCGTTTCCGCGCACGTCGCAAATAACAAGATCGCCACATCCGAAGTGGCAGCTTTGATCCAGACTACCTATGAAGCCCTGTCGAAGGCTGGCGCACCTGCACCGGAGCTCCCGCCTGCGCCGGAGCCGGCCGTGCCGATCCGTTCCAGCGTCAAGAACGACTATATTGTCTGCCTCGAAGACGGCAAGAAGCTGAAGATGCTGAAGCGCTACCTGCGCACCAACTACAACATGTCGCCGGAGGAATATCGCGCGAAGTGGACCCTGCCGCGCGACTATCCGATGGTGGCCCCCGCCTACGCGGAGCAGCGTCGCGGTCTCGCCAAGCAGATCGGTCTGGGCCGCAAACCGGCCGCCACTCCGGCCGCCGCTGCCGCTCCGGCGGCTAAGGCGAAGCCGGCGAAGGCGGTGAAGGGGCTCGAGGCTGCCCGCGCCCACCTCACCGGCGATGCCCCCAAGGCCGTTGCGGCGAAGCGTGGTCGCCCCACCAAAGCGAAGACCGAAACTCCCGCCCCGGCCAAGGCCGAGGCCGAAGCCTGACATGATCAAGCCCGCGCTCTATAATGATGGAGCGCGGGCGAAATCAGGCGTGCCGCGCCCGCCAGGCGTGGCCGGGCGGCGACGATATCGGGTGATGACGCCGAACGCTTTCGGAACGAACCTACCTGCGATGGACACATTATCGAGCGGCACCGCATGTTCGTTTGCGTCACGACCGAACCCAGAGAAATCGATCCGAGCGATACCCATCGCTCCAGATCCCAACAGATTGGCGGTCGTTTCCGATCGAAATTAGAGCAGATGCTGTGATCGACGTCGCGCGACGCGAAACCACGATTACCTTCACTCATAGCGATCGGGCCGGACTTCGGTAATTGAGTGGATTGGCGATGAACGTCTCGACATCTGACTGATACCAAGCGACGCTGTTCTCGCCGATCCGGATGCGTCGGGGGAACGTCCCTTTTGCCTCCCGACGATTGATGGTGGATGTCGACAAACCCGTGCGCCTTCGCACATCACCGATGCGCATGAGAGTGTCGTGGCGACGATCGATGCTCATAGCCTCACCTTTGGCCGATGGTCGATGCTGGTTGTCCTGGACTGGATCGCCGCTCCACGACCCTCGGGAAACGCGATCCGACGAACCACGGTTCTCGCGATGCGGCATGAGATCTCTCCCGGTCTCATTGAAAGCCTCGGTCCCACAACAGGCTGGCGCTCGTGCCGCCCTCGTCGGGAAAAAGCGCCGCCTGCCGGGGATGGGGGAACGCCGGATCTTCGAAGCGCACGCGGAGATAATGTCGCGGTTTCTCGCCTCTCGACCTCTCCTCCCAGGCGTCTCCGATCCTCTGCCAGCCGAGCATCAGCCGAAAGGCCGGCGCGCTGTCGCCGACCCGATCGTCGCTGGGCACGAGCCTGACCTTGCGATCGATCGTAAGGGTATGAATGCGCCCTTCCCAACCACCCTGCTTGGTGGCTTTGAATGCTCCGATCACGATTGCCATGGTCTAGGCTCCCCTGTTCGGGATCTTGCGGGCACGGGCGAAGGCGCGGTCACTATCGAGGAAGGCCTCGAGCATCGCCGGGATGATATCCGCGATGCTTGCGCCCGTATCGTCATAGGTAGCTCGGTAGAGCGACAGATAGTCGCGTAGCGCCCCGTCGAGATCAGGAGTCACCGTGATCGCGATCTTGACCGGCGTGCGGTCAGGCAGCCGGCCGAGTTTGATGTCTGCCATCAGAGATCTCCCTGGCCTGGCTGGTTCCAGGCCTTGAGAATCAAGTCCTTGTGCAGGATCACACGCAGTGGCCAGCCAGGGCGGACCCTGAGCGTCGGCTGGACGTTCAATTGCTTGCTGACGATCTGCTGGCCGGCTTCCGACACGGACTGCTGGCTGGATTCCCGGATCGCCCGGACCAGGTCGCTGCGATCGCCGCCGATGCTGATCTGCGTGCCGATACCGAGCAGCGTCGACATCGCCACGCCCTTGAGCAGCTGCCAGGTATGGAAATCCACCCTGTCCTGAAGGCCGGCATAGCCGGCGGTGTCGGTCGCCGGCAGATTGTCGATCTGGATCGACGAGCCGTCAGGCAGGATGATCCGCTGCCAGACCAACAAGGCCCGTTTCTGCCCGAATGCGACGACACTGTCATATTGCCCGATCAATCGGGCGCCCTGCGGAATCAGCAGGCTATGTCCGGTCGCGGTGTCGAACACGTTTTCGGTAACCTGGGCGATCACGGTGCCGGGCAGATCGGAATCGAGGCCGGTGATCAGGCTGGCCGCGATGATGCTGCCGGCCATCAGCTCATTGGGCGAAGCCGGCGTCTGCAGGGCATGCCCATCATAGATGCTGTCGGCGCCATCGTGGCTGACAAAGTCCAGCTTGTGCTGCTGGCCGTTCGGATCATGGTCCGGATCGAGCGCCTGGCGATCTGCCTGCGTCCCTGCTGCGGGCGCCGCAGCCATCGTGCCACTCGCGGTATCGGATCCAGTAGCCGGCGAGCCCGCCGACGACTGCACCATGACGCCCGCTTCGCGCGCCTGCGCGGCCTGCTGCGCAATGCGCTGCCGCTCGGCCTCAGCGCGCTGTTGCTCCGGCGTCTGCACTGTCACCGCGCCTTGCGTTGCCAGCTCGCGCTGGTGCTCGAGGATCGGCCGCCCGAGATCTCCCGGCAATGGCGGCCCGAGCCGGGGAATCTGCTCATAGCCGCTCGGCAAGGCGGCCACGGCATCGGCCTGCGGGCGATGACCAGACTGCTGCTCGTCAACCGGCCCGGTGACGTGAAGCGGGTGATGACCGAGCGCGAGCCATGCGACACCCGACAGGAGCAACATGCCACCAGCCGCGCCGCCGATCACCACATTGCGCCGGAAGCGGACGACACGCCGTGGACGTCCGCGCAGAACCAGCGCCTCAGGTGATGTCTTGGGTGGCGGGACGAACGGCGCGGATGCCGTGTCGACAGCTGCGGCGTCGACAGACGGAGTTTCATCTTCGCTCATGGCCGCCTCCGGTCGGCAACCTCGCCATCGGTACGGCTGATGCGAACGACCTGTTGGGGTTTGTCTCCCAGACGGAGCTCGGCGGCGGCGAACAGTCGGTCGACGACATAATAATGTCCGCTCACCCGATAGTTGACGAGCTGGCTGTCTCCCGTCGGCCCGACGACGAACAGCGGCGGCGCCTCGCCCTGGTCGAGCCGGCCGGGAAATTCGATATAGACCTTGGCGCCGTCATCCCACGCGCGCACCGGTCGCCAGGGCGCGTCATCGCCGCTGATCGCATAGCGAAAATGGAGGCTGTCGAGATCGATTCCAGTGGCGACGGGCTTCGCGGCCTGGGCTTCCGCGTTCTCACGTTGCAGCACCGTCAACTGATCCTGCGGATAGGTCCAGGACATGACCGCCATGGCAGTCGCGTCGGTGCTGTCGAGCGCGATATGATAGGTGCGCCGGGCGGTCGTGATGACCATGTTGGTGTGAAGCCCCGGCGCGAAGGGCTTGATCAGGACATGGGCCTGCTTGGTATCGCCGGTGCCGCTGACCGTGTCGCCAATCACCCAGCGCACGGTGTCGCCGGCCGAGACTGCGACGAGTTGCTCTCCGGGCTGAAGGGCAATATCACTGACCTTCTCTGGCGCGGTATAGAGCCGATAGAGCGCGCCGTCGCTCCACGGATAGACCTGCACCGCGTTGACATAGCCCGCTGCAGTCGGCTCGCGGGTCGCCGACCGATTGGCGGCATCGACGCGAACCGTCGGCGGCCGGACATCGGGTTTCACCGTCGGGGCCGGCTGAAGCTGGCCGGGAAGCGGCAGCGGCTGAGGCAGTGCGACGATCTTCACCGGGATTGGCGGATCCGCCTGCACGGAGGCCGGCTGGAACCGCGCGGGGTCGTAGACGATCGCCGGTGGCCGGTTCTTCGCGGCGCAGGCCGATGTCGCCATCAGCGCGGTTGCCGACAGGGCCAGGGTGAGATGGGTCATTGGACATTTCCTCCGTCGATGGAAGGTTCGGGAAGGGTGGGATCGGGAAGCGGTTCGAAGACCGACCGATTCGCGGGCGAGGTGGCCTGATCGGACGACGCTGGCGTAACCGGCGCGGCGGCGGCGTTCATCGGCGACGACGGTGACGGCGGATCGAGTTCGCGCGACCAGTCGATCGCGTTGACGAAGATGCCGAGCGGATTTCGCCTGAGTGCATCGGCCGTCTTCGGTGGCCGCACGTCGAGCGTCAGGATCGCGGTCCAATGGGCGACCCCGGCAAGGCTGCCCCGGTCATAGGCGCTCTCCGTCCATTTGACCTGGAAAGAGGTGTCCGACGCCCGGACGATGCTGGTGACCTGGACGGAGACGCTGTGTTCTCCGATCGCGGCGAAGGGATTCGTCGCGCGCGCATAGTCGTTGAGGAACACCGCAGCGCGCTCGGTCGCGAAGTCATAGGCCTCAAGCCAGTTCTGCCGAACCAGTACAGGATCGGTGGGCAACGAGCGGATGTCGGTGATGAAATGGCCGAGATACCAGGCGATCTCGCCGTCGGTCGGCCGATAATCGTGGATGGCGGGCGCGACGCTACGCGCCTCGCCCAATCTGTCCACCTCGACGACATAGGGCGTGACCCGGCTCTGCAGGGATTGCCAGACATTGCCGGCAGCAAGCCCACTCGAGAGAGCAAGGCATCCGAACGCGATCAGCCGCCAGTTGCGGGCCTGGACGCGGGCCGATCCGATCCGCTCGTCCCAGAGCTGGCCGGCACGCTGATAGGGTGTCTCGGGCTCGGGCGTTTGCCCATAGCGCTGGAGGCTCCGTTTGAAGACGCTCATCGCTCAATCCTCCCTGTTGCTGAGATCGGGGTTGGCCGACGCACCAGGACGATCGCCGTCCTTGACGGTCTGCATCGCCGCCTGGTGGTGGTGACGCGCGGCCTGCTCGGCGCGCAACTTGCGCGCCCAGCCAGGCGCGCCCTGCTGCGGCGATAGCTCCGACCGCGCGGGTTCGGCATCGCCCTCCCCTCCAGAAGCTGGGCCGGTCCCGGCCGATGGTGCCGGGCGGGAGCCCGCCCGCCACGCGCCGTCCCGCCCGGCCTCCGCGCTGTCGCGAACCGAACCGGTGACGCGCTGCGCAGCCGAGCGCAGCCGGTCGCGCGTGGCGGCGCCTGCGGCACTGGCCATACCGCCAAACCCGGCACCAATTCCGGCGCTGCCGGAGGTCTCCTGCCCCAGACGATAGGCGCTCGATGCGGCCGAACCCATCGCGGTGCCGGCGCGGATCGCGGCCATCCCGCCCGAGGCCGCTGCCGTCACCGCCCGCGCACCGAGCATCGCCGCGCCACCGGTCGCCAGCGCTGCGCCAGCGGCCGTCCCGATCGCGGCGCCCGCGCCCAGCTGCGGCGCGCCGGAGACAAGACCGGCGGCGATGCCGGGACCGAAAATGCCGAGTCCGAGCAGCGAGAGCGCGCCGAGGACCAGCGACATGGCCTGACCGGTATCGGGCGTCTGGCCCTGCAGCGCCGAGGTGAAGTCGGTGAAGAAACTGGAACCGATGCCGACGATGACCGCGAGAACCATCACTTTGATGCCCGACGAGATGACGTTGCCCAGCACACGCTCGGCAAGGAAAGCCGTCTTGTTCCACAGCGCAAAGGGCACCAGCACGAAGCCGGCGAGGCTAGTGAGCTTGAATTCGAGGATGGTGACGAAGAGCTGGATGGCGAGCACGAAGAAGGACAGCACCACGATCAGCCAAGCGATCAGCAGGATGGCGGCAAGCGCGAGGCTATGGGGATTGAAACCGACGAGCTGCCCCGCCTGATCGAGCAGCGGGTGCGCGGCGGTGAAACCGACACCGGCCAGTTTGCCGGGCCGCATCAGATCCGCCGCAGTCAGGCTCGAGGCACTGGCATGGAGGCCCAGATCCGCGAACGATTGAAAGATGATCGTGGTGACATGCTGGAAGTTGTTCAGGATCAGCGCGAACACGCCGACGTACAGGACCTTCTTCACCAGCCGCGCGACGATGTCGCTATTGCCGTCGAGCGCCCACCACAGACCGGCCAACGTGATGTCGATGCCGATCAAGGTCGTGGTGAGGAACCCGACATCGGGACCGAGCAATCCGAACCCGCTATCAATGTAGCGCGTGAACACGCCCATGAACTGGTCGATGACGTTGAGATCGGTGCCGACGCCGTTGGCCACGGTCGCTCTCCTATTGAGGGGTGTAGGCGTTGCCGGTGCCGATGAAGCGGCTCCACGCAGCCTGCGCGGCCTGCTCGTCGGTCGCCGCCCGCGCTTTCTCCAGCGCGTCGGCGCGATATTGCGCGGCCATCAGCGACTGGAGCTGCATCTGCTGCTTGATGGCGAGGCTCGCGAGCTGGTTGCCCGCCTGCTGAACCTGCAGATTGCCTTCAGCCCCCTGGCTTGCGGCAACAAGTTGTTGCAGCTTGGCGCTGTCCGACTGCACGGTCTGGACGATCTGCGACTGGACCCGCATCGTCTGTCGGAACCCGCTCATCGCGTCCTGCCAGCGCGTGCTCGCATCGCTGGCGATCTGCGGGATCGTCATGGCCGTGCCGGTGGCAGTTGCGAAATGCTGCTGGAACAGAGTGTCGGCGGTCGCGACCTGGAAACCGATCCCCTGCGCCTGACCCATCAATGTACCGATCTGCTGGAGATCGGAGGTGATCGCACCGAGCGACGAGACATTCAGGTGCGAGAGGTTGCGCGCCATGGTGGTGATCATCGTCGCTTCATTCTGGAGCGACTGGATCTGGTTGTTGATCTGCTGGAGCGCGCGTGCCGCGGTCAGCACGGACTGTATGTAATTGTGCGGGTCGAAGACGATGCCGCCGAATTGGGCATCGGCGGGGACGGCGATGACGAGCGACGCGGCAATCATCGCCGCCGCGATGAGACGCGGTTTCATAGCGCAAGCTCCTGCTGGAGGGGGGAGACGGACAAGGCACCAGGAAAATCGCGGAGCAGGTCCGCGGCCCAGCCGAGGTCTCGCGTGCCGAGAAATGCGGCGGCGAAGCCATCGCGGCCCCTGTCGGCGAGGATGGTGTCGATGCGTTTCTGGCTGGCCGGATCGGACGCGCCGCACAAGGCCAGCGCGATGGGCCCAAGCGCCAGCTCGAACAGCCGGTTTCCCCGCGTCGACTGCAGGTAATAATGGCGTTTGGGAGTGGCGCGGGCGATCAGCTCGATCTGCCGCGCGTTGAGGCCGAAGCTCTCGTAGATCGCCCTGCCCTGCGGCTCGATCGCCCGATCGTTGGCGAGGAAGATGCGCTGCGGGCAACTTTCGATGATGGCCGGTGCGATACTGCTGCCGGCGATGTCGGCGAGGCTCTGCGTCGCGAACACCACCGCGACATTCTTCTTGCGCAGCACCTTGAGCCATTCGCGGATGCGCGCCGCGAACAGCGGATGGTCGAGAAAGACCCAGGCCTCGTCGAGGATCAGCAGTGTCGGGCGCCCGTCGAACCGCTCTTCGAGGCGATGGAAGAGATAGGTCAGCACGGGCGCGACGGCATGTGGCGCGTGCAGCAACGCCTCGGTCTCGAAACATTGCACGTCGGACAGTGCCAGCCGGTCGTCGGCAGCGTCGAGCAGCCGGCCGAACGGCCCTTCCAGCGTCCAGGCCATGAGCGCGGCCTTCAACGCATTGGACTGGAGCAGCACCGACAATCCGGTCAGCGTGCGCTCGGACGGCGGCGCGCTGGCGAGGCTGGCGAGGGCCGACCAGAGCATGTCCTTGACCGGTGGGGTGACCTCGATACCTTCATGGGCGAAGAGACCTGCGACCCAATCGGCTGCCCAGGCGCGCTCGCCCTCCTCGTCGATGCGGCGGAGCGGCTGGAAGGCGAGCATTTCGCCATCCGCGTCACCCGAGCCTAGCGGATGATGCGCGCCGCCCATGGCGAGCACCGCAGCGCGTGCCGACAGCCCCTTGTCGAAGATGGTGACCTGCGCGCCGCCGTATCGCCGAAACTGAAGCGCGAGCAGGGCCAGCAGCACCGATTTGCCGGCACCGGTCGGGCCGACCACCAGCATATGGCCGACGTCGCCGACATGGGTGGAAAGGCGGAACGGCGTCGAGCCGGAGGTTTCCGCGTAAAGGAGGGGTGGCCCCGCCAGATGCTCGTCGCGCGGCGGACCCGCCCAGACGCTCGACAGAGGCATCAGATGAGCGAGGTTGAGCGTGTGCACCAAAGGCTGGCGGACATTGGCGTAGACATGGCCGGGAAGCGTCCCGAGCCAGGCTTCGACGGCGTTCAGCCCTTCGCGGATGGACGTGAAGCCGAGGCCGTTGACGATCCGCTCGACGAACCGGATCTTCTCGTCCGCGCGAGCGCGATCCTCGTCAGACACCGTGATCGTGGTGGTGCAATAGCCGAAGGCCACATGATCGCCGCCGAGCGCCTGCAGCGCGAGATCGGCATCGGTCACCTTGTTGTCGGCATCGCTGTCGGTGAGAGGAACGGGCTCGTTCATCATCACCTCGCGCATGAGCTGCGCGATCGACTTGCGCTTGTTGAACCATTGGCGCCTGATCTTCGTCAGCGCCTTGTTCGCCGCGGGCTTGTCGAGCGCGATGAAGCGTGTCGTCCAGCGATAGGCGAAGTCCTGATGGTTGAGGGTGTCCAGGATGCCGGGGCGGGTTGCGTTGGGGAAACCCAGCACCGTCACGGTGCGCAGATGCCTGTTCCCCAGCATCGGCTCGATCCCGCCGGAGAGCGGTGTGTCGACCAGCAGCCCGTCGAGATACATCGGAATTTCGGGCACCGCGACCGGATGAGAGCGGGTCGAGATGCAGCCGTGCAGGAAGGTCAGTGTCCCGCCGTCGTCGAGCGCCCGGATTTCGGGGAGCACGCCCGCAAGAAGATCGAGCAGCCTGTCGGTCTCGACGATGAAAGCACGCAGTTCCTGCCGCCAGTCGCGGGCGCGCACGCCATCGTCGCGGTCCCACAGCGCGCGCTCGGCGCGGCTGACCTGATCGGGCTGCGGCAGATAGCTGATGGTGAGATGGTAGCGGCTTTCGAAATGCTGGCCACGCCGGCCATCGAAATGGCCGCGTCGTTCCTGATCGACCAGCCAGGAGGCCGCGTCGGGGAAATCGCTCGCAGGATAATCCTGCGCCTCGACGCGCTCCGCATCGAAGAACAGCGCCCAGCCGGATCCGGGGCGACGCAACGCATTGTTCATGCGCGCGCAGACCGAGACCAGTTGGGCTTCGGTCGCCGATTCGAGATCAGGTCCGCGAAAGCGGAATGTGCGCTGGAAGGCACCATCCTTGTTGAGAACGACACCCCGCGCGACCAGCGCCGCCCACGGGAGATGGTCGGCGAGCTTGTCGGTGGTGTTGCGATATTCCCGCAGATTCAGCATGACAGCCAGCTCCTCTGGCGAAGGTGGCGTGCCAGAACGGCGGCGAAGTCGGGATCGCGCTTTGCTGCGAACACGACGAGGCTGTGGCCAGCGAGCCAGACGACGAGACCGGCGATCCATTGCTGCAGGCCAAGCCCGAGTGCTGCGGCGAGCGTGCCGTTGAGGATCGCGACCCCGCGCGGGGCACCGCCGAGCAGGATGGGCTCGGTCAGCGCCCGGTGCAGCGGCACCTCGAAGCCGTCGATAGTGGCCCCGGTCATGCCACCCGCGCTCCACCGCCGAAGCTGAAGAAGCTGAGGAAGAAGCTCGACGCCGCGAACGCGATCGACAGGCCGAAGACGATCTGGATGAGCTTGCGAAAGCCGCCCGAGGTTTCACCGAAGGCGAGTGCCAGGCCGGTGGTGATGATGATCAGCACCGCCACGATCTTGGCGACCGGTCCCTGGACCGAGTCGAGTATCTGCTGGAGCGGCTGCTCCCAAGGCATGCCGGTGCCGGCAGCGAATGCACCGGTGGGCAGGAATGCGATGACGAAACCAAGCGCGCGCACGGCGCGCCGGGAACCGGAATTACGGATTGGCATGGTCAGTCTCCATGGGTTGGCGGGGAAATGGAGAGGTCGGCGACCGCGTAGTCGCCCTGCGGGTCGAGGCCGGTGACCGACAGGATCGTCTCGACACGGCGATCGGAGCCTCGGCCGGCGATGAACACCACGATGTCGATGGCGTCTGCGATCAGGCGGCGAGGCACGGTGAGGACGGCTTCGGCCACCAGCTGCTCGACCCGATGGAGTGCGGATCGTGCCGAATTGGCGTGGACCGTCGCGATGCCGCCGGGATGGCCCGTGTTCCAGGCCTTGAGCATGTCGAGGGCCTCCCCGCCGCGGACCTCGCCGACGATGATCCGGTCGGGTCGCAGCCGCAGCGTCGAGCGCACCAGGTTGGCCATAGTGGCGACGCCGGCCCTGGTGCGAAGCGCCACCGTGTCGGGCGCCGCGCATTGCAGTTCGCGCGTGTCCTCGATCAGGATCACCCGTTCGTCGAGATGGGCCATCTCGGCGAGAAGCGCGTTGGCGAGCGTCGTCTTGCCCGAGGAGGTGCCACCGGCGACAAGAATGTTGCGGCGCTCGACCACGGCCAGGGACAGCAGCCGCGCGATGTCGGCGCTCATGATGCCATCGGCGACATAGTCGAGCAGCCGATGAATACGGAACGCGGGCTTGCGGATCGCGAAACAGGGTGCGGGCGCCACCGGCGGCAGGATTCCCTCGAAGCGCTCGCCGCCTTCGGGCAGCTCGGCCGAGACGATGGGCTGGCCGGCATGCGCCTCCGCGCGGACGTGGCTGGCGACCAGCCGGATGATCCGCTCCGCTTCTGCGGGCTCCAGCTGTACGCCGGTATCGACACGACCTTCGCCCAGCACGTCGAGGCGAAGCGCCCCGTCCGGGTTGACCATGATCTCGATGACGCGCGGATCGTTGAGCGCTGCCCCGATCGCCGGCCCCATCGCGGTGCGCAGCATCGCGCGGCGGCGATCGCGCGCCTCGGGATGTTCGGTGCCGCTCACGACACCGTCTCCCCGGAGACCGGTTCGCCGATCGTGCGCCCGCTGGCGAGCTGGCGCCCCACTTGGTCGACGAAGCGACGGAAGCGCTCGCGGCCGACCGCCTGCGCCGCCTTGTCGGCGTCCGGCAACGGCGCGGTGACGGTGAGCTGGTAGCGCACGAACAAGGACAATGTCTCGAGCATGACATGGCCATCGCGCTCCAGCCGGCCGAGCTGCGTGCTCATGCGATCGAGCCGGTTCTTGAGCAGATCGTCGACCTCGCGGGTCGCGCGGCGGTTGAGCCAGGCGCGCAGCGCGTCGGCGACGATCGCGGACTTGGACGTGCCGGGTTTCGACGCCAGCAGCTCGAGCTGCGCGGTCAGTTGGGTGTCGAGGTAGAGATGATGGCGGGGTTTCATCGGACCACCCTCAGAAGCTCGGCAGCAGATCGTCGCCGCGATCCGTGCCTTCGTTGATGGCGTAAGCGCGGCCGACGGCGCTCAATCCGCGCAGCCTATCGATGACCTCCTTGTCGGCCACCGCGTCGTTCTCGTCCTCAGCCGCGGGATCGGGCGATGGATCGGCGTCAGTGCTCCGAGCCACCTCTTCCTCGAGCAGGCCGGGATGGCGCTGGTGCTGGAGCCCGCCCTCCTCTTCGGACAGAGCGGCCTGTTCCTCATCGGCTTCGCCTGCGAGCCGGATATGCGGCTCGCGAACCTCGCTGCCCCAATCGTCGGGACGCGGGTCGGGACGGTCGGCATAAGCACCGTCGCCACGGTCGAGCGTGGGTGGCGGCAACACCCGCGACGTAAAATTGCGGTCCTGGTAGTAACGCAGCTTCCTCGCGCGGATCGGCGCGAGCCCGGAGACGAGGACCAACTCGTCGGCGGGCGGAAGCTGCATCACCTCGCCGGGGGTCAGCAGCGGCCGGGCCGTCTCCTGCCGCGACACCATGACGTGGCTGAGCCATAGAGCAAGCCGGTGACCGGCATAGTTGCGCTGGGCCCGCAATTCGGTCGCCGTACCGAGCGCGTCGCTGATCCGCTTGGCGGTCCGCTCGTCGTTCGAGGAAAAGGCGATGCGAACATGACAATTGTCGAGGATGGCGTTGTTCTCGCCATAGGCTTTGCTGATCTGGTTGAGCGACTGGGCGATGAGGTAGGCGCGGATGCCGTAGCCGGCCATGAAGGCGAGCGCGGTCTCGAAGAAGTCCAGCCGCCCGAGCGCGGGGAATTCGTCGAGCATCATCAGCAACTGATGCTTGCGGCTCTTCTTCGGATCGCCCTCCAACCGCTCGGTCAACCTGCGGCCAATCTGGTTGAGCACGAGCCGCACCAGCGGCTTGGTCCGGGAGATGTCGGATGGCGGGATGACCAGATACAGCGAGACCGGGATCGGGCCATCGACCAGATCGGCGATGCGCCAGTCGCAAGCGGCGGTAGTCATCGCCACCGTGGGATCGCGGTAGAGGCCGAGGAACGACATGGCGGTCGAGAGCACGCCCGATCGCTCATTCTCGGATTTGTTGAGAACCTCGCGTGCGGCACTGGCGACGACGGGGTGGACTTGAGGATGCTCCTTGGTGCCGAGGTGATTGGTCGCCATCATCCGGCGCAGCGTGTGGGCGAAGCTGCGCTGCGGGTCCGAAAGGAAAGTCGCGACGCGGGCCAGCGTCTTCTCCTCCTCGGCATAGAGGATATGGAGGATCGCGCCGACCAGCAGGCTGTGGCTGGTTTTCTCCCAGTGCGACCGACGTTCCAGCGCGCCCTCGGGGTCGACCAGGATGTCGGCGATATTCTGCACGTCGCGGACCTCGTCCGGACCTTTGCGGACCTCGAGCAGCGGGTTGTAGCGCGCCGAGCGCGGATCGGTCGGGTTGAACAGCAGGCAATGCGAGAAGCGTTGCCGCCAGCCGGCGGTCAGCGTCCAGTTCTCGCCCTTGATATCATGGACGACGGCGCTACCGATCCAGGACAGCAAGGTCGGCACGACGAGCCCGACACCCTTGCCCGAGCGCGTGGGCGCAAAGGCCATGACATGTTCTGGCCCGTCGTGACGGAGATAATCGCAACCGACCTTGCCCAGGAAGACGCCGGCATCGCCGAACAGGCCGGCACGTCGGACTTCCAGCGGCGTGGCCCAGCGGGACGAGCCATAGGTCGTGACCCGGGCGGTCTGGCGCGCACGCCACAGCGAGCCGGCGATCGCCGCGGCGCATCCGAAGAAGCCGCTGGCGCCGGCCAGCGCGCCCGCTTTGTCGAAGACGGTGCGGGCATAGGCGTCGTAATGATACCACCAACCGAACAGCGCCCACGGCCGGTAGACGGGCAGACCCAGCAGCTCATGCCAGGGTCGTCCCAGTTCGGGTTGATAGACCAGCATCGCCGCCGCCCATTGCGTCGCCGCCCAGACGCCCAGCAGGACGATGGCAAAGACGATGAATATCTGTCCGACCAGGAGCTTGGTGGGGGTCATGGGCCTTGTCCGACTCGTCGACCGCGAAAGGCGGCTTCGATCGGGACAAGGCTGCATCAGCGCCTGGCCGACATGTTATATCCCTAATGTTCCCGGAAATTCCTCCAACATAACAGACGAAGTGGTGACCTCACGTCTGGCCCTGGCTCCCCATCCCTGCAGATGAATCCAAATCCGGACCTTGTGTGGACCGAAAGAACTGCGACAGCACAATCTATATTGTCTATGATCGCGAAGATGCCGAATTCTGTTCCATGAATGCCATGATCGGAATGGGCGCATTCCCAGCTATAGAGATAGGGCAATTTCACTGTCGTGTCCGGAGCCTATGATCGCACCTACTCTGCCATCAAGGCCTGGATCATCCACGGCGAATGGAAGCCCGGCCAGCGGATCGAGATCCATGGCGTCGAGGAAAAGCTGAAGGTCAGCACCTCCCCCATCCGCGAAGCGCTCAGCGCGCTCGCAACAGAATTTATGGTCGAGGCGATCAAGGGTGCCGGCTTTCGCGTCTCGGCCTGCGATCTCGCGGTGACTTCGGATCTTCTCGACTGGCGGCAATATCTGTCGGCTGTGGCCGTCAAATCGTCACCCAGCTGTCGCGTGAGCCTTCCGGATCCGCGCTCGACGGATCATGCGACACGGACGGTCCAATTCTTCGATGCCTTGGCGAGGCTCTCGAAGAATGGGGAAGTGCGACGCGCAATGGGAAATACCAACGACCGACTGCATCATGTCCATCGACTGGAACCACACATTCTCGTCGCTGCTCCTTCCGAACTCGCCGAGCTCGAAGCAGCGCTTCGTAATGGAGATCGCGATCTGAAGAAAATTCTGCGTCGATACCATCATCGCCGCATCGTTGCGGCACCTTCGATCGTCAAGCTGGTGAGAGATGAGCATGATCATCCCATCATCGAGCCGTCATCATGAGAATCTATTCATAATATAATCTGAATATATTGGTTTTCCTCGTCACACTGGTCGAGCGAGCAACGGGCTCGCGATTCACCTCAAAGGAGGATTGAAGATGGACCGGACCTACGAAGCAGCGGAAGACGTGATCGATCTCGGCGCGGCGAGCGTCGAGACCAAGGGCGCCGTCGGCGGCAGCGGCGACGTGATCGGCCTCCTGCCCGAAAACGGTCTCTCCGACGATTGACCGTGCGGCCGGCGCGCACCCCGCGCGCCGGCCGTCTCGGAATGCGCGCGATGGCCTACCATCTCCCGCCCCATCTCCACCACGCGGTAGCGGATGGTCGCAATATCTTCCTCGACCTGACGCGCGACCGTTATTTCGCGCTTGGGGATCGGCAGGACCAGACGTTCACGCGATGGTGGTCGGGCGAAACCCTGTCCGAACAGGATCATCATATCCTGTCGCGACTGGCACAGACCGACATCATCCGGATCGGCGCGGACATGCCGGTCCGGCGAATCGATGCCCTGCCGGGCCGGATCAGCGCACTCGATGCCGCCGACGACGATCGCGTCGCCATGTCGGCGCTCGGGACAGCGGCGCTGGCGATCCTTGCTGCCAAACGAAGGCATCGAGGCGCACTCGGCGCAAGCCTCGCCGCTGTCGATCGCCATGCGCTGCCCTCGCGGCCGAGCTTCGAGCTGGCGACCATAATACGGCATGCCCGCGCGTTTCAGCGTGCCGCGCTGTTGACCCGCACTCGGGATCAATGCGTTCCCTGCTCGGTCGCGCTGACCATCCATCTGCGACGTCACGCAATCCCCGCGCGTCTCATCGTCGGCGTGTCCGGACGTCCATTCGCGGCGCATTGCTGGGTCCAGGTCGACGATATCATCGTCAACGACATGACCGACCACGTGGCCGCTTTCGTTCCGATCCTGATGCGATGACGCCCGCCCGCTTCCTCTGTTGGAGAGCGACCCAAGACGCGGGCTCGGCTCCTGATAACGATCCTACGATCCACGGCTATCGGACCGTAGTATTGGACGGCGCATGCCGCCTCCTCGTCGGCGAGGGAACGTCCTGCCTGGTCGACACGGAACGGCGCACAGCCCTGGTCGGCGTCGCCTTCGATCGCGAAGGGCGACGCGTGGAACGCCTCGACATCCCCGCCGATGCCGATGGCGCCGACATCGGCCGATGGCTGTTCGCCCGCTTCTGGGGAAGCTTCGTGGTGGTGCGGACCACAGGCCATGCGACTACCATCATGCGCGATCCGTCGGCAACCATGCCCTGCTACGTCGTCCGCTCAAACGGCAGGCTCTTCGCCGGCAGCCATGTCCGCGACGTGGCGACGATCTCCCGATATTCCCCCTCCATCGATTGGAACTTCGTTGTCCGCCACCTGCGCGCGATCCAGTATCGGGATGCGGCCACGGCCCTTGCCGGCGTGAGCGAATTGCTGCCGGGCTGGTCGCTGGACCTCGAGGGAACATCGCACCCCTCCTGGACCCCTTGGCGCTTCGCACGACGCGACAGGTTCATGCGAGACCGCAGCACCGCTGCCGACGCCCTGCGGCAAACCGTCCTGCTGGTGACGCGAGCCTGGGCAAGCCAGTTCCGCCATGGCGTGATCAGCCTGTCGGGTGGCCTCGATTCCTCGCTCCTCGCCGCTGGCCTTGCGGCAGGCGACCTGCCCTGCACCGCCGTGACGTTGCTGTCGGGTACGGCTTCGGGCGACGAGCAGCGCTACGCCGGGACGGTCGCGGCCCATTTGGGCATCCCGCTCGAAGTGCGGCGCCTGCTGGATACGACCATCGACATCACCGCGTCCGATGCGGCGCACCTGCCCCGCCCGACCGCCAGGATGTTCTGGCAGGGCGCCGACCGGATCCTGCGCGACGTCGCGGCGTCCAGGGACGCCGACGGCCATTTCCACGGCGGCGGCGGCGACAATGTCTTCTGCTTTCTGCAGTCGGTCGCGCCCATCCTCGATCGGATCGAGATCGAGGGCCTGGGCCGGAATGCCTGGGCGACATTGCGCGACATCTGCACATTGACGGGCAGCGACGTGGGCGCCGCCGTCATGCGCACGATGCGACGCCGGCTGTCTGGCAGGCGCAGCTATCGCTGGGCGGTTGACGATAGCTTGCTCGGCGCGCGCGCCCTGGAAGGACAGCCTCCCGCTTTCACCCACCCATGGCTTGTAATGCCTGCGGGTGGCCTGGCGGGATCGGCCGCGCACATCGCGCTGTTGCTGGCCATCCAGAACTATCTGGAAGGGTATCGACGAGAATTGACCGTCCCGGTGATCGCGCCGCTGCTTGCGCAGCCGCTGGTCGAACTGTGCCTGCGCATACCCTCGTGGATGTGGTGCCACGGCGGCCGGAACCGCTCGATCGCACGGGATGCCTTTGCGGACCTCTTGCCCAGAGAGATCCTGGCCCGTCGATCCAAGGGGACGCCCGACGGATATTCGATGGCGATCTACGAGGGACACAGGGCCCAGATACGCGAATTCCTGCACGAGGGCGCGCTGGCCCGCGAGCGCCTGCTCGACCTGCCGGCGATCGACAGGATCGTCACGCAGGAGGGGCCTGTACGCGGGCATGGCTATGCCCGGATCCTCTCGCTGTGCGACGTCGAGGCCTGGCTTCGGTCGTGGCTGTGAGACCGCGTGCCACCGCAGGCGGCAAGCTGGACGGCGGTGCGAGCCATCGCTCGAAGAAGGCCAGGTTCCGATCGTACATCGCCAGCCGATGCGCCGGCTGCCAGATATTATGATGCTCGTTGGGGAAGACATAGAAATCGAGGGGTCGGCCCTTGTCCCGGAACGTGGTCACCGTCTCCAAGGCCATGGAATATTCGTCGTCGGGCACCTGGATGAGCAGCGGTATGCGAATGTGGCCGACGTTCATCGCAAGCGACAATGGTCTCCAGAATCGCGGGTCGAATTTGGAATAGACCGGATAGCCGCTCGCCTGCAGCTGTCGGGCCCAGGCCTCGCCACCCACCGCCATCAGCGTCCGGGGATCCATGCAGCACGACCCCATCGATGCGGCGGCGAATATATTGCGCGTGTTGTTGAGCGCGAACCACAATCCCATCGACCCCTCGCTGGTGCCGGTTATGCCGACCCGCCTGGGATCGACGACCCCCATCGCCTCGACCGTGTGGAGTCCGGTGAGCAGCGTCGACAGCACGTTGCGCCGGTCGATCCAGCGCCTGTTATTCTCGCGTTCGAATTGCTCGAACGTCCGCGCATCGTCCGGTTTTGCTCGCGACTGCGCCCAACGCCCGGGACGATCGAGACTGAGCACGGCAAAGCCATGCGCGGCGAAGACCTGGATCGGATAGGTGTCGCCGATCGCTCCGCGCAGGAAGCCCCGCGTCTTGTACTGCGTGATGATCAGCGGATGGCGTTCGCCTGGGCGATGGTCTGGCGGGAGCACCAGGTCCCCGAAATTCTCGACCCCGAAGCGGTTGCGCCAATGCAGGCGTTGCACCGAGCCCAAGCGACGCTGAGATATTTCAGGATTGGGATCGACGATCAACCTGCTCGTCCCGCTTCGCATGTCGATCGCGACGAGCCGGATCGGCAATAGCGCGCTTTCGCGGGCGCAGACGAGGAGGTCGCCGGCAGCCTGGCAATTGCTCAGCACATCGTCCGTGGCGAGGATCGCCTTGGGAGTCTGCCCGGGTTCCCAGCGGTACAAGGCGATCTCGCTGTCCGCCCAGCCCCGGCGACGCAGGAAGCGGACATCGCGACCGTCCGGCGATAGCCACACACCGAAGAGCTTGTCGCGGCAGGCGGCGGCGTCGCAGCGCACCGCGGCGGCGCTTCCCTGCTGGAGCCACAATGACGTCGGAGACTGGCTGTGGGCCGGAAAGCGCGGCGCGATCCAGGCCGCCGACGATCCCGCCTGGGCGAAAAAGCGGGCATTCGGGGGGCGTGGTCGATCATCGCCCCGGTCGACGCGGCCCCTCTCCTGCTCGTCAGCCGGGCGCAGCGCTCCGTTGACCGGATCGATCGACCAATAAGCGAACGCGATGGGCGCACGCGGAAACGGCTTGGGCCCGGCAACCGGGATGACCCGGTCGTCCTGGCGATATCCCGTCAGCCCCTCGCGATCGATCTCGGCACGCGCCTGGGCGAGCCCTGGCCGGGTCGAGAAGAGGATGCGGCTCCCGTCGCTCGACCAGGCTATGGCCTCGGCGTCGTCCTTGAGCCGCGTCACCTGGACCGACGCCGTTCCATCGACCCGGACCCGCCAGATCTGCGTGATCCCCAGCACGCGCTTGAGATAGGCGATCCAAAGCCCGTCGGGAGACCAAGCGGGCGTATCGATGGCCGGAATGCCCGATGGATTCACGAGCCCGCGCAAATCGCCGATCACATAGGAAATGAACTCGCCTCCGGCGTCGATCTGGCGCGTGTGTCCGGTCGCGATGTCCGCCACATACAAGCCCAGGCAATAGGCGTTCGCGGCCGGATCGCCACGCCGGAGGGTGAAGGCGACCAGCTTGTTGTCGGGCGATACCGTGAAAGGGGTCTGCTCATAGACCGAATAGCCCGGCATCCCGATATCCCGAAGCCTGGCGAGATCGTCGGTCGTGATCGCGCGCTTCGCGGCGACCGGAGGGTCTGTGCGCGGCGGCGATAGATCCTGGCAGGCCGCCTGCGCCCACGCCGGGGCCGACCCCAGCGCCAAGCTTAGCACGAGCGCGATAGCGGCGAGCATGCGCCGCAGGATGAGGACACGCATCGTGTCACCAATGCTTGCTGAAAGTCAGGCTGATGGTGCGGCCCACCGCCGAGTAGTTGGTGGAATCATAGGGCGCATAGTAGCTCGCGGTCGTCATGATCCGGTCGGGCTTGGCGTTGTTGAGATTTTGAATTGCGATCAGGATCTCCGAGCCGGCCAGGAGCCGGACATCATGGCCGAACCGATACTGGCCGCTCACATCGAGCATCGTCATCGATCCCACCCGGACCGAAGGCGACTGCCGGTTGTCCCGCACACCGCCGATATAGTTGACGAAGGAGGAGAGCGAGACCGGCCCCTTGTCCCAAAGGAGACCGGCGCGGCCCCGCACATGCGGTGGGTAGAAGATGGTTCCGGCGACAGCCAGGTCGGCAAGGTCGGGTCCGAGCCGCTGCCGGCTGTTGAGATAGGTGAGGTTGCCGGTCAGCGTGAAGTCGCCGGCCGCCTGTGTTTTCAGATGATAGCGGACCGATGCGTCGACGCCCTGGATGATCTGCCGCGCGATATTGCGGTACCGATTGTCGATGATCGCGACCACGTTGGCGGGATCAAGGGCGACCCCGGCAAGGTTGTTGAAGCTGTAGGGAGCATTGGCCACCGTCGCGACGTCGCCCGCGGACGGCATGGTGTCGACGAGATCGGCATAGGCCGGGTTGGACAGGCTGGCAGAACGCGAGCTGATCGGCGTGACGACCCGATCCCTGTAGTCGATATGGTAATAGCCGATCTCGGCATGGAAACCTTGCCAGGCGGGTGGCGCGATCACGGCCGTCACGGTCCAACCGGTTGCGCGCTCCGATTTCAGATCAGGATTCGCACCGCTGAGCAGCAGAGCCGTGCTCGTGGCGGGATAGCCGACGCCGCCGACGGCGGACGCGGTGTAAAGGTAGGAATATTGCACGCTATATTGTTCATAGAGGGTCGGCGCGCGAAACGACTTCCCCCAGGTGCCCTTCAGCTGAAGTCCGGGTGTCGGAGAGTAGACGAGGCCGACCTTCGGCGTGACCTGCTGGTCAATCCCTTTATAATCCTCGTACCGAAACGCGCCGTCGAGCGACAGGGCCGAAATCGCCGGGATGTCCTGGGCGTCCGACACGATGGGAAGATACACTTCTCCATAGCCGTAATAGACGCCCTGACTGACATCGATATCCTGCGCCGCGCCGATCGTCCGGTAGCCGTGGAAGCCATTGTTGCGATAGCCACCGCCGAGCGCCAATCTGGCCTCGCCACCGGGCAGTTTGATCAACGGTCCTTCGGCCGACAGTTCGACATTCTCGAAGGTGTTGCAATAACAGCCCTTGGTCGGACTGATGTCCGATCCATTGTAATAGACGTCCGAGCCGTAGAAGGTCTTGTCGTTGCCGTAGACGCCGAGCAGATTGGCACGCCACCCGTTTTCTAATCGGTATTTGAGTGTCGGCGCGACCGAATAGGAGATGGAATGGTTGTAGGACACCAATCCATAAGCGAGGTAGCTGCCGGTGCTGTTGATCGGAGTCGTCGCGTGGGACCATCGATCGTTGAACGTGCCGTCGATCGAGAATTCGAGAGCCGGCAGGACATCCTGATGGGCACTGAGCAACACGCTGTGATGTTTCTGGTACGGCAGCAACGTCGATGCGGGATTGAGCGTGTCGGTATAGGGGCGCTGGCTTGCGGTGATCGCTGTATCCCGCCCGAAATCGTAGGTCGCGATGAAGCCACCGTCGCCCCAATGCGAGCCGCCGACCGCGCTATATTGTTGCTGGAAGTCGCCCCCATCGGTGGCCGTGCCCAGCCGGGCGCTGGTCCAGAGTCCGTCGAAATCGCGGCGAAGGATGATATTGGCGACACCCCCAACGGCGTCCGATCCATAGAGCGCCGAGGAGCCGTCGGTGATCACGTCCATCCGGTCCACTGCGGCCAGCGGGATCGAGGAGACGTCGATGCCTTGATAGGCCGCGTTGTACGCGACCCGATGGCCATTGAGCAAAGTCAGCGTCGCATCCTGGCCGATACCGCGAAGATTGATGGTGGATCCCGAGCCGACATTGATATTGTCGGGCGCTCCACCAGCGCCTGTCGCGACCGTGGGATTCTGTCCTCCGCCGAAATTCTGGGGAAGCGAACGCACCGCATCTCCCAGGTTCGACTGGCCCGCGCGGATCATCTCGTCGCGCGACAGGATGATCTCCGGCGATGCGACGGTCGCGCCGCGAATCCGGGTTCCCGTCACGAGGATTTCGTTCGCGGCCCCAGGGGCCGCCGCGTCTCCCGCAGATGCCTTCCGGTTGCTGCGAACGATGAGGACGCTGCCCCCTCGCTTGGCTTCGACGACAAGCCCGCTGCCCGCTATCAGCTTGTCGGCCGCCTGCTCGGCGCTCCAGTCTCCCTGCAACGACGGCGCCTCAAGGCCAGACACCGACTCGGGCGTGAACATGATCTCCGCGCCGGTGATCCGGGCGACCTCATGCAAGGCCGTACCGAGGGGCTGGGCCGCCATGGCAAAATGGCTCGTCGCGGTCGCCTGCGCGACCAGCGCCAGCGGCACGAGACCGACGGCGCCCAGACACAGCGCGATCTTCGAAGCCACGGGCATTCGGCGAAATCCCATCATATCCCTCCCCTCGGAAAAAAGTCTCCGATGGGATCGACGGAAATTTGCGCCGAAATCCCTAGGCGGGCCCTGCGCCAGTCTGAATATTTTTTCTCAGGACTATGCGGCCGGGCTGGCTACGATCGATGCCAAGGCCCAACAAATCGGCGAGATTCTGGACAAGCAGATCGGGCCGATTGATCCGGAACCGCCCGGACACGCGCTGATTTGCCAAATCGGGGGCGACCTCGATCGGGGTCGTCGTATAGCGATTGGCCTGGCGAAGCAGCTCGGCCAATGGCGCGGCATCGACATCGACCGCCCCATCGGGCCAGTCTTGTTCGCGCGCGACAAGAGGCTGTGTCGGCGCGACGAAGCCAGCCGGATCGAAATCCGTCGACTGCCCGGCGGTTAGCTCCCGAGACGCGGCTGGATCCGCCCGAGCTCCCTGCGCACGCACGGCTATCGCGCCCCGAAGAAGCGCGACGTGAATCTTGCCGCTCTCTGCGACCTCGACATCGAAGACCGTGCCATGCGCCGTGACGTCGCCGCCGCCTGCCGCCACGATGAAGGGGCGCGCTTCGTGCCTCACGTCAAAGCGGGCTCGGCCCTGGAGCAAGGTCATGAACCTCGTGCGGCCATCATATGCGACGGTCAGCCTCGCGCCGCTATCGAGCGTGACCTTCGATCCGTCGGGGAGGGTGACGGGCCGGATATCCCCGATCGCGGACGCGACCTCATAGGACGAAGCGGCCGCACCCTTCAGGCTCGCGGTTGCCGAAGGCGCCCAGCGGTCTGTCGGTTGCCGCAAGGCTGTGAAGGCCAGCGTGAAGCTGAAGAGCATCACGACCGCCGCTGCAAGCCCGGCCAAGGCCGCGCCAACGCCAAAGCTGGCCGGACCCAGCCAGCGACGGTGTCTGCGTTGCCCAGCATCCGAGAAAAGCGTGGAGTCTGCGAGCACGGCCGATCGCTCATAGTGCCGGCGCAGGCGATGATACGCCTCGGCATGCTCCCTGTCCGCTCGCAGCCAGGACTCGAAATCCGCCTTGAACGACTCGGCGTCGGACCGAAGCATGCGGGCCATCCACTTCGCTGCCTCGTCAGAGGCGCGAGACGTCTGCTCCTGGCTCACTGTCCCTCCAGAAACCATTGGATGTGCACCAGGGCCTGACCCATGTGATATTCTACCGTCTTGGTGGTGACGCCCAGCCGTTTCGCGATGTCCTCGTAGGTCAAACCTTCTACCCGCTTCGCCAGGAAGACGGTGCGCGTTTTTGGGCTCATTCCCGAAACCGCGCGCTCAAAAAGATACAAATCCTCCTGGGGCGGCGAGACGACGGCGTCGCACTCCTCAAGCGGAATGTGCTCCGAATACGGGTGGTCTCTTCGGCTTCGAAACCAGTCTGCGATTAGATGTCGCGCTATCCTCTGCAGATATGCGGCAGGGTTGCGAATGGCGACGACGGGGACCTCCGCCATCTTCACGAAGGCGTCTTGCACCAGATCGGCTGCCCCCTCGTGATCTCCCGTCTTGCGGCGGAAGTAGCGGCGCAATTGCGGCGCTTCCGATTGAAACAGCTGGTCGACGAGGGCCTGGGACGCCTCGGCCGACGCCATTGCCTCGCTCCGCGCTCGCGGAAGGCCCGTCATCTTGACGGCACTCGCACAGCGGACGACGCATGGGAAAACACGCCTGGGACAAAAACCATGGAACGCCATATCGCACGGCACGACCAATCGACCGGTGGTTCCGGCGCTTGGTTTCAGCGAGGGTCGCCGCCGTTTAGGCTCGAATTGGCCCTGATCCGGTACGGCGCGCCGGGCCAAGCTGGGCCGGCGCGTTTGATTCCTGGCAGATCATCTGCGATGCGGATGCCAGCATTCCCGCCTCGCATCGCGATATTGGCGCGACGAGCGTCGGGAAGCAACAGCCATGTCTATATCGGGAAGCGGCTGGTGATCTCCGATGCTCGCGTCGGCCAGATGATTGCGATAGCGTTCCGCAACATGGAAGCCAAACGATGGTAGACCACCACCAACAGCCGGACCTGGCCGTTTGTCGACTGGCGGGTTTCGGATGCTCACTTTAGGAAGCGGCCAGTCGGCTACATGTAAAAGCTGTAGCGCGGCGCGATTTCCTGACCCTCGTCCACATACTTCAGCACTTCGCCGACGTGTCTCGCCGCAGCGATGGTGATCGGCAATCCGTTGTCGAATTGCGTGTTATTCCAGTTCATTTTGGTCAGGGCGAGCATCTCCTCTGCGATATGCTGCAGTGGCTGGCCGAGCGCCTGACAGCGAAGCATCAGCGGCCGGGGAACATACTTCCCAGGATAGGTCCGGAAGAACTCGACGCTACCCCGCGTGTAGAGGAGCGCCTCGTCCTTGTCGAAGCGCAGGAGGGTGCCCCGCAACGGCGGGTATATGCCGTCCCGATAGAGCCGGGTCATCGACTTTTGGACCCACACCAGATCGGCGTAGTCGATCTCTCGTTCGTCGATCGCCTTGTGGAAGCCGGCGAGCTCGTTGCGGTCGAACTTGGACGTCTTGTGCATGACGACCCGTGCAGGCCAGTGGCCGTGATGGTCGCGAAACACCTTTAGCGAGTTGCGGAGTAATCCGTAGGCATCTTCCGCGGTAAGGTGGGGCTTCCGATCCTCCTCGCTCTCGACCATGCGGCCGCCCCGGAGGATCAGCCCCTCACCGCGTTCATCGAACATCTGCGCGGTGCTAGTGTGCACGTTCTCGCCGTCGATCGAGCGGTAGAAGCTCAGGCCGACGAAACAGGTGCGAAGCTGTCGTGCGTCACGCGCAAGGCGCCATGGCAGGCCACCAGCTTTGTAGTAGGTCGCAGTGAGTAGGTTCCAAGCGATGGTGGCCTCGTCCTGATTCCGCCGATCGCTCGTCTCCTTAAGCTTCCGCGGAATTTTGTAGGCTGGATCGAAGGTACTCGGCCACATGAGCTGGATCGGTAGGCGCAGCCGCATGCATGCGGCCTTTAGCATTCCGCGGAAATCCAGATCGGGGCCCGCTTCCAGCTCGTCAACGTCCTCGCCTGGAGTAACGTCGCGAGCGTTGTAGGTCCGTTCGATGATCTCAATTGGAAGCGCGATCAGGACGACGTCCGGTTTCACTGAGCCTTCCGAAAGTACGCCGATCTCGTTGTAGATCGAGTCGACGACCGCGCGCGTCATCTCGCGCTGTCCCGCGACCGCGACCAAGCGTGCTATCTCCCTTGGAGGCAGCACCCGATGCATTCCGTCAGACGTGACGAACTCGCAGCGGAAGGCATCCTCCAGGCCTGTGCCCGGGAACGGCGGGAACAGATTGGGCTGCCTGCTCTGCTTCGCCGCCACGCCCGAGCTGACCTTTTCGATCCAGTTCGCGGTCCCCTCCACTGTCTCGGCGCTGCCGACAATCCCGAGCCGTATGCGCCGCGGCGCGGTATCCGAACCCAGGTCAATCGGACCGTAGTCCATGATCCCGAAGCGAATATCGGGATGGCGGATGCTGCCGCCAAACTCGAGCGGCGGTTCGGCCAAGTACGACAGTTTCACGCTGCTCTCTCCGCCACCTCACCAGTAAGGTCGAGCTTGAATTGGTTGGAGGTTGGATCCTCTTCCTGTGCGATCCAGACGTTATCGGGAACGCCGACGTCGAGTTGCAGCGCATCGATTGCGCTGAAAGTGAGAAACCGATACCGTTCGCTCACCAGATCGTCGACGCTCCTATGTGTGCATAAAAAGTCACGCCACATGACGAACTGTCCCATGACGGCGGCGTTGTTCTCCATCTCCTTAATCTTCTTCAGCCGCTCCCCAGCAAACTTGTCATCGTCCTTGCCATTGAATGTGTAGTGGTAAGTGGGCGTCACCTCCAAGAACCACCTGCTCCCAAGAACCTGAAAGCGATGCAGGAACCCCGAATGGCGATAGTAGGACGGGGCGCGGGGGTCGTTCCTCTTCTTTCCATAGGGGCCGACGACCCGACGCGATGTCATGCTACGCAGGCTCCGATAGGCGTAGTTCAGTTCCTTGCGATCGCGTAGCTTGCGGAAAAAGAAAACGCCCGACGTCCGATGGTGATAGAGATCAGGCCGCACGAATTCGCCAAGGGTGCGGTTCAGCAACGCGACGAAATCCCGCAGTCGATCCTCGTCATCGCTTTCCGACCATTCGTCGACGCCGAACTCCTCCATCGCCTCCGCCTCGCACACCTGATTCCAGGGCCACTGGTCTAGATCGTGGAAAGTGAGGACGGATTTCCCTCGGACGATCCATTCCGATCCAATCCGCGGATCGAGCGTTCGGATGGCGGCGCCAAAGGACTTGTCCGTCGCATGCATGGTCGGCGCCCAATATAGCTTCGGAGCGAATTCTACCGAAACGAGGTTTGGCAGTAGCTGCTCGCGGATTCTGACGCTTGGCCCCGTTGCTCCGGGTCGCGCCGTCAGGGCAACGCCGGTGATGGCAGCCTTGGCATCAATCGTGAAGAGGTCGCCCGCCTTGTCGAAGGTCACCTTGCGCGACTTCACCCGCTCCTTGTCCGCGAGCCAGTCCTTGATCGACCGCCAGTACGCCTTTCCGCTCTTCAGATGGACGACGAGAAGGAGAACGGGCGCCGTGCCCTGGCTCCAGTAAGCGAGATCTTCCTCGCTGCAGGGCCAGTCGAAGGATTCCTCAGTCTCGCTGGGCAGCCGATCCTTCTCGGTTGCCTTCCCCTGGATCTGCATCAGGACGTTGCCGACGACGCCCGTCTGCGCGTCCCGCAGTTCGATATATCCGTCGATCCCGGCTTCAACGCCCCCGGTTGGGTAGAACATGTACCCCATCGAGAGCACGACACCCTCAATGTGGGAAATTCCTCGCTGCCCGATGATATCGCTGTGACCGATCTTCTTCATGTGCACTCCTAGAGTGCATCATAGTGTTCTGGATTGGTTCCGCGCCAGTCCCTAAGTTCGAGAGCGCGTTAAATGTCCGAGACGAGCCGGAAAAAGCGCTCTCGGTCGTTGCGCGGACCGTTGGTCAACCGCGCGACCGCTGTTGCCTCTAGCCTTCGCTCCCTTCAGCTTTCATCTGGTATATTTCCACCTTGTACCCTTGTGGATCCAAACAGAGCATCCGCGTGCGATCCTGTCGTTCCTCGATACGGCAATCTCCGTCCGGCATGATCGCCCGGTAAATGGCGAGGCACCGCTGAAGGTCGCGGACCTCCGCATAAACGGTAATGTTCCCGGAAAATGGGTGCGGATTATTCGCCTCGCCGATCGAAAGGACGCCTCCGAGGTTGACCGATTTAGCCGTTCGCTTGCTGACCGGCAGACCCAAGATGGCTTGATAGAATGAAGCAGATTTAGCAAGATCCGAAACTGTAAGCCGAAATCCTAGGTGAAGCAGGGGTGACTCGGTTTCTGATCCCGCGAGCGGTAGCTCCGTCATCGCCTGCGATGCTGCGGTTGATCTGTTTGCACTCTTCGTCAGCTTTTTGATGAACCAGGTCTGCCCGTCTCTCAGACGAAGCAGCCAAGAGGTGGCAACCAGCGAGCGGGACTTCGATATGACGCCGCCCCATGGTTCCGCCTCACCTTCGAGACCGTTCGGCAGTGTCACCGCCGCTCGCCTGTCAAGGCCGTGCAGCTCCGATACGAACGTCGAGAGCGCTGATTTCGTGACGGGCCGCCGGGGCGCCGATGTGGCACCCCCTTCCGCCAAGCTACCAATGGCATTCGCAGTATGTCGGATCATCTCGTGATCTTGGAGCTCGCGCACGAACCGCGACAACCATTCCGCGCCGATCGCGGCTCCCATCAAACCGCCTATCATTGATGCGAGAGTATCGGTGTCTGCCCCTTCCGCGAGGGCTGCTTGTTTCAATCCCTCGATCGGATCGGCCGCGTGGCGAGACGCGAGGAAGAGCGCAGCGGCCGCATTCACGGTGCCGGCACCATTGACCCGCGGATCGAAGCAGCCGAGTTCTTCAAGCGCATCCTCATCGACAACGGCGGCTCCGCCGGCCAAGGCGGCCGCACTGCGGTCCAAGAGATCAAGCTGCTCGCGGACCGTCTCCGACCAGGAGCGGGCATAATCGGGCTGGCGTGCGCACGCGTCGCGCCAGCTAGGCCAGCGCTCACCAATATCGGGGATACCTCCCCACGCCGCCTGATCGAGATGAACCCTCTCGAGGAGATGCCCGTACCCCAACGTCCCGCGGTGCCGGAACGCCTGCCAGAGGCCATATCCATAAGCGAGGGCCCCGACCAGGGCCCGGGGATGGCCGTGGGTCGTGACGCCGTCGGTGACGATATCCGCGGCAAGTCCGGCAAATTCGGCATCGCCGGCCCGGCGAAGGCAATGGGGCAGAACACGCATGGCAACGCCATTGCCGCCCGCGGTGAAAAAGCGCTCGACGTCCTCGGGTTTCGCATCCCAGGGCGAGCGACCTGCCAGCCACTGTGCTGCAGACCGCTTCGTGGCTCCCCCGCCTCCTCTCTGGTACAGCGTCCAGAGCGGCAGTTCCTCGGTCGCGAAAACCAGCCACCAATTATCCCGGTCACGGAGCAACGACCTCGCGACAGCCAGAATCAACTGGGTATCGTCGCTATAATGGCCCGCCTCGATCCTCTCTTCATGCGGCTGGAACCGCCCACCGGAGCGCTTGGTCCAGCTTTCGTAGCGGAGTGTCGGAAGTGCTTTCCACTTGCCTGAGCGGGACGCGCGCATCTCGTGGGGCCAGCCAAGCGCGTCGCCGATCGCGGCACCGAGGAACGCCCCCTCGGCGCGGTCGCGGCCAGCGCGGGTGATCGAATTCATATCGCCGCCTGTCACCAGATCATCGGTCATGTGCTGCACAGCTTTTCAGATGGCCTTTGTCCCGCGCGGATGGAAGCGCTCAGGGCGTATTTGTCGAACAATGTTGGCGCGACCACAAAACTCAGGTGGCTCGCATCGATCCCCAGGACGCTCAGCCTGACGCGCTCCGCGCGAGCCTGGTCGTCGGTCGATACCCCGATCGCCAGGATGTCGTTGGCAGGGACCGAGCCGGGGACGAGAACCTCGGCTTGGTCGTCGGTGGGCGAGCACGGGAGATGGAGCAGCGATCTGCTGCGAACCTGCCCTCCCGCGCCAGAAACCGACTGGGCGAACATGCTCTCGAAGACCGCCTGGCCCGATCCAATATGGGCCCCATAGCCGGCGGCCGCGTTGCGCGGACAAAACAGCGTGCCCGGCGACGCAAGAACGTCGGGCTTGAAGAAGATGACCACCCAGTCGCGGAACAGCATCTCGCCCTTCCGCGCCCGATCGAAATACCAGGCATTAGGATATTCGATCGAGCAGCAGATATGACCGGGATGCCCGTCCATACGCTCCAGGTCGGTCGGGTTGAACATCAGCCTGTCTTCCTGCGCCAGCTGGAGCGAGGGAAGAATCCCGGACCCGCCGGCCAAAATATGCGCAAGGCTTCTGGACGGCGTGAAATGGCAGAGGCGGGAGATTCCCCTCGTGCCGAGCGCACTCCGGATCGCGCCGATCATCCCGGGACCTCGGTGTAGAGCGTCCCGTCGTTCGGCAAAAGAGTGGTCCGCCCGCCGCTATAGGTGAGGATCAGCGCCGTTCGGGCGCGGGTCACGCCGACATAAAGCAAACGGCCGTCCGTTGCGGTCGCGTCTTCCAGGCTGCCATTCGCGATCGCGACAGGATTGGGCATCAGCTCCGCCGACAGATGCGGCAGGATCACGGCGTCGAACTCGAGCCCTTTGCCGCTGTGGAGCGTGCCGACGGAGATTCCCGGTCCGTCGCGCCAGGCCTCGAGAGTATCCTTCAGCTTGCGCGCGTCCGGCAGCAGGCCGGCAAAGGCCCTCGCCTGAGCCCGCGTGCGGGTCAGGATCGCCACGCTGCGCGTCCGGCCCAGGCGGGTCGCACGATCGACGACGAAGGCCATCTCCTTCGCGGCCTCGTCGAACCGAACGAGTGTCGGCTTGGGGCCCTCGGCGGCCGGCTGCTTGGGAATGACGAGATCGGCCTCACCCGAATAATAAGGCATGCGCGAGATGGCGACCGCGAGATTGGCAATCGCCTTTGTGTTCCGGTAATTCTCCTCGAACTGCCATATCTTGGGCGGATTCAATCCTGCCGAGCGCCAGGTCATCTGCTGGCCATAGATCTGCTGGGCCACGTCCCCGAAGAAGGTGAGCGACCCGTCGGACGGCACAGCCCGCGACAGGGCACGCAGCATCGCAGGCGTCAGATCCTGGCCCTCATCGATGATGATATGCTTGTAGAGGCGCGGACTGCTATCCTCGAGAAAAGCGGCTTCGACCGCCGATGCGATGTCGTCGAGATCGTAGCGATATCCAGCCGCGTCGCGCAGCGCACGATACGCCACCAGGATCTGCCACATCGTCGGGCGGAGCGCCCTTGCGAGCCGGGCATCGGACCGCCCCGTGCGCGTCGCGGAGGAATAGTCCGATGCGCTGACGATGCCATGGCTCGACAGCCACCTTATCTCGTCCTTGAAGAAAGCTACCGGCCTCTCGAAGAACGGATGCGGATCGTGCGTGCCGGCAACCTGGGTGACCGCTTCCCGAACGAGACTTTCATGGCGCGAGGTCGGCAGGATGGCGCTACCCGTCAACTTGCCGCGCGCATTGAGATACCCGCGCGCGAAAAGATGGAAATTCTCGACCCTGACCTGCCGCAGAACATCGGCGGCAAGGAAGCGGATGTACGAACCCAGCGTTTTGTTGAAGGTTATAAGGAGGGTCTTGCCCAAGCCGGGGAAATCCGGATTTGACAGTACCGCCGCACGCAAGACGGCCATGGACGTTTTGCCGCTTCCTGCAGTTCCAAGAACCACTTGATGCCCGTGGCTCGGAAGATACACCACCTCACGTTGTCGACCGACCGGATTCGGTAACGCCACAGATCCCCCAACCTTCACGCATGACGACTGATCTGCGCAACGCCATAGAGCGGTCCAGCAGCCGGCGCCATCAAAAGGCGCCTCCGGGGCTAGGCCTCGACGTTGCTTGCTGGATCTGGAACGGGCGGCCGCAGCCATCTCACCGACAGCGTGCATCGCGTTGCCGCCACCTTTGCGGTCTGGCTCCTGTGGTGCAGCCAAGGCGAAGTCTCCCTAGGTCAAGCGATGTCGGACGACCAAAAATAACAGGCTCCTGCCCGCCGTTGACTGTGCGGAAGCTTGCCGGCGCAACTTCGCCACCTCCGGGCTAGTGCGCGGAGCCCGGTTCGACACAGTTGATCCTTTCGTGGCTGCGCCGATCTGCAGCTGCGTCTCCGCGCCGCTAGAGGCGCGACGCCGGCAGGTAGGCTTCACCCGTCTCATCGGCGTGGCGCCAAAGGCGTTCAAGCAGAGCGGTCAGGCCGTCGTCGCTCAACAAGGCGCGCATTAAATGGGTGCCGTCGAGGCAAACAAACTTGAGCGCGCCCTTGCCGTTCATCCCGGAAATGGCCTCGGGGGAGTAGCCGTTCACAGAGATGAACAGCCCTCGCGTGTCGGCTGTCTTGCCCTCAAGCTTGTAGTTGAACGCGCCAAACTCCTTCCCGGCGGCCGGGTCCTTGGTCCATTTCGCTTCGACCAGGTAGGTCCTAGTGCGCCAGGCGAACGCGCCGTCAATCTGCTCGCCGACGAGTTTGAATGATTTGCGCGGATCGAGGCCTTCGAAGGCGAACAGATCGTTGAGAAACGCTTCGAACAGATAGCCTCGACTCTGGGCGTTCGGCTCCTGCATCAGGTTGAGGAACCGATCACGCAACCCATCGCGTTGGCCGACCCGCGCAACACGGGCTTCTTCTTGTACCCTTTCCTGCGTCCTCTTGGCGTCGGCCGCAGCGCGGTCGCGGTCCGCGCGCTGCTCAGTAACCGGGGCAGATTTCCGGGCGGAGGGGTTTTCAAAGGCGGGGTGATGTGATTCATCCTATGGATGACTCTTGGCGCTCCCGGACCGGACGTTCCATCGGATTGGGATCTGCGTCGTGTTGTTGAGGCGCTGGTTGAGCGGTGCGATCGGCTCGAGAAAACGGTTGATCGTCTGACCGGTGAGAATGCGGAATTGAGAGCCGAAAATCAGGATCTTAAGGACGAGATTGCGCGGCTGAAGGGGCATCCCCCGCGTCCAAAGTTCAAGATCAAGCCATCAGGTATGGAGAAGGCGACTTCTCGATCGAAGCGCTCGAAAGGCGGCAAGGAGCGACGCGGTTCGGTCAAGGAGAAGCTGGCAGTCACCTCGGAGGTGAAACTCACGGTCGAGGCGCCAGCGGAATCGCGTTTCAAGGGCTATGAGGATGTGTTCGTCCAGGACCTTCAGATCCGCGTGGCGGTGGTGCGCTATCGCCGTGAGCGTTGGGAGACAAAGGCCGGTGAGCGCATCATAGCGCCGCTGCCGCAAGGCATTCTCGGTGGGTTTGGGCCCGAACTTCGGCGTTTCATCGCAGCGGGCCACTTCCAGGGGCAAGTGACGAGCGAGCGGCTCACGGCGCTGCTCGGTGGCATGGGACTGCAGATCTCGAAGCGGCAGGTTGTGCGCCTGCTGAGTAAGGGCTTGGTAGACCTGATAGCCGAGGATCAGGCTGTTCTGCGCACCGGTTTGGAAACCGCCCGCTGGGTCAGTGTCGATGACACCTCAGCGCGCCATAACGGGCGCGACGGCGTCGTCACCCAGATTGGCGACCAGCGTTTCACGATCTTCCGAACCGGCTTCTCGAAATCCCGCCGTGCCTTCCTCGGCCTGCTTCAGGCTGGACGGAGCGAGCATATCGTCAACGATGCCGCGCTGGCCAAGATGCGTGCCATGAATATGGCGGCGACCCAGATCGAGCAGCTTGCGCGTCATCCCGATAAGCGCTTCGCTACGACTGGTGCATGGGAGACGCATCTCAAATCGCTCGGCTTCGATCAACTCAAAGTCCATCCCAACCCGGTCAATGTCGCAACCGAATGCGCCTTATGGGGCGCCGTGTGCGAGCAAGGGCTGCTCGGTGACAGTGTCGTTGTCTCGGATGGTGCCGGTCAATTCCGCGTCGGCGCAAATCATGCGTTGTGCTGGGTCCACTGCGAAAGGTTGGTCCACAAACTCCAGCCCAGGTCGAAAGCGGATCGGCGCGCAGTCGATCTGAAGCGCAGTTTGATCTGGTGGTACTATTCTGATCTCAAAGCCTACCAGCGCGACCCCGACCCAAAACGTGCTCGGGCGTTACGAGTACGCTTCGACAGGATTTTCACCAGGCCGACCGGCTATCCGATGCTCGACCGCCTGCTCAGACGGCTCCACCATCAGAAATCCTCATTGTTGCGCGTCCTCGAAAGGCCCGAGATCCCGCTCCATACAAACGGCTCGGAAAATGACATCCGCGCACTCGTCACTAAGCGAAAAATTTCTGGCGGCACCGTCAGCGAAGCGGGAAAAATTGCCCGCGACACCATGCTCGGCCTTATGAAAACATGCGCCAAGCTCGGCGTCTCCTATTACCGCTTCCTCGGTGACCGCTTCCTCGGTGACCGCTTCCATGTCCCGGGCGTCCTACCTGTCCCAAGCCTCCCGGGTCTCATCGCACAAGCCGCTGGCTGACGCCCGGAAATCTGCCCCGGTTACGTCCTCGGTTGATCAACTCGATCACATTGCTGGCCATTTTCAGCATGAGGCACTTCGCTTCGCCTCTCCCATTGTCGAGCCAGAGCCCGTAGGTGGCTGGAAACGACAGATCGACACCACGATGTTAGCGCCGATGCAAAACTGACCCGGCCGCCGACTGAAATCTGACCCATGCTATAGAGTCGTTCCGCAGGCGCGGAGAGTTCGGATGGTTGGGAGCAGATGGGGGTGGAGGTCTGGGTATTGGCCAAGCACGGCGAGGGAGCGCGCGAGATCGCGCGAGAGTTGGGGGTGTCGCGCAACACGGTGCGGCGCTACCTGCGCGAGCCGGCCGCGTCGCGGTACAGCGCTCGGCCGCCACGAGCGAGCAAGCTCGAGTTGCACAAGCGCTACATCGTCGAGCGCCTCACGGCGGCTGCGGCGGATGTCATTCCGGCGAGTGACTACTCGCCGAATGCCGGGAGGGGGGCTAGGCTGGCGGGTGCCTCCCGCACGGATTGGCAGGTAAGCCGATGAAACGATTGATCCTACCTAGTGTCTTGGCTGCAGCTTGTGTGGCGACGTGGCTTTTCCTGCGATCCGAGCAGATGATTTTGATGCTGCCGCTATGGTTTCAGGCTCAGATATGGCCTGCGAGGCCGACGCTGATGGTTGCATTGCCGGCGATTTTGGCGTTGACCCTTGCTGGTGCCTACAGCAGGTACCTCGACTAACCCGAATTGATCGAGCGACTGAGCACGGAACAGGCTGAAACGTTTGACCGCGTTGATATAGGATCACTGCGATGGGTGCGATCGCTCATATCGTCGATCGTACGACGATCCGCATACACAGATTCCGTAGAATCAGTCAGGTGATGGTGTCCGGGTCGAAGGTCGCTCGAAAACAGCCCCTCTCATCAGGAGGCCATATGGCCAAACGCAGCCGGGCCTCCTGTGTCAGCGGGTTAGTTCGATTCGCGTCTAGGAAGCTTCGATGCCATCAGACATTGTGCTATGCAGCATACCCGTATGATTCGAGGGGGATCGCTTGGTAATCGGATGTGGGCTAGCTGGCCGTTGGAGCATTGCAGCAAAAATTGCATTGGGAGAATCGGTTAAGCACATGTTCCATATGCGAAAAATTATTTTCTCGCTCCCGGCGGCTGCTCTGATGCTTTCAGCGTGTTCGCACGGGTCCGCCTTACCTGGCGGTGACCTAGCTTATGTTAATATACCGGCGCCCAGCACGGATCGTCCTGTGGATGATTATAAGATCGGTCCATTGGATACGTTGGCAGTGACGGTATTCCAGGAACCGGACCTGAGTCAGGCGGCCGTGCAGGTTGATGCCTCGGGCAATGTGCTGCTGCCGCTGATCGGGCAGATGAAGGCGGAGAGCAAGACGTCGACGCAGCTAGCATCTGAGATCGGCGGCAAGCTTGGCGCGAAATATCTGACCGATCCGCAGGTGTCGGTGATCGTCACGCAATCAGTGTCGCAACATGTGACGGTGAACGGCTCGGTGACCGAACCGGGCGTGTATGCGATCCAGGGACGCACGACGCTGTTGGACGCGCTGGCGATGGCAAAGGGCACTTCGCGGGTCGCGGCGCTGGATCAAGTGGCGGTTTTCCGGATGGTAGACGGCAAGCGGATCGGCGGTGTATTCAACGTCGACAGGATCAACCGGGGTTTGGCACCGGATCCCGAGCTTAAGGGCGACGACACCATTGTGGTGGGGCTTTCTAATGTGAAAGCAGCTTGGCGTGATGTGCTGACGGCGGCGCCTTTGTTGACGGCATTCAGTTACGCGGCAACGCGGTAAGGGATTTCGAGGGGACGACCGATGAACAAACAGATCGCGCTTCATCCCGATGAGGATATCTTCGATCTGACCGAGGGATATGCCTCGAACGTGTCAACCTCGGAGGAGCTTGCGCGCACGCTACGTGCTTTATGGTCAACCTTCTACCGGAACCGACTGCTGATTGCAGCGATCGTTGCCGGGGCGATGCTGGTAGGCCTTGGACTGACGATGCTGATGACGCCTAAATATAGGGCGACGGCCAGCATTCAAATTGATCAGCAATCGACAAACGTCCTAGGCGACAACAACCAGCAAGCACTACAGCAGTCCGATGCTTGGCAAGATGCCGATCGCTTCTTGCAGACCCAGGCGGACGTCTTGCAAAGTCGTGCTCTAGCGTTATCAGTAGTGCAGGACTTGAATCTGGGCGTTAACGACGACTTCGTTCGGCAGATGGGCGGCAAGCCAACGGACAAACCAGAAGGTGCCCTGAGCCTGGCGGACACCAAACAGGAACAGATTCTCAAACTCCTGTTGGACGGTCTGAAGGTCGACCTGCCGCGCAACTCACGCGTGGTGGCCATCTCCTTCACCAGCCCCGATCCGCGACTGGCGGCACGGATCGCAAACACGTTTGCGTCTGACTTCATGATGTTCAGCATGAAGCGCAAGTTCGGCTCATCAAGCTATGCACGGAATTTTCTCCAGGGGCAGCTCAGTGACACACGCACCAAACTGGAAGCGTCAGAGCGCGCCCTGCTCGACTATGCTCGGGGTGCCAATCTGCTAGACGTGTCAGGTGGCATCGCGACGGGTACTGACAGTTCGACGGGCTCGGCGACGCCGCGCTCATTGACGACGTCAAACCTGGTGGAGCTCAACGATGCCTATGCGCAAGCACAGGCAGCGCGTGTACAGACACAACAGCACTGGCAGCAAGCGCAGGCAAGTTCGCCGCTGCAGTTGCAGGAAGTGCTGACCAATCCAGCGATCATGCAGCTATCGCAATTGAAGGCGCAGGCGCAGGCGGCCTATCAACAGGATCTGCAGCGGCATAAGCCCGACTATCCGCAGATGCAGCAAGCGGCCGCGCACATCGCCGAACTCGACCGGCAAATTAGTCAGATGGCTGATGCAATCCGCTCCTCGATCAAGGAGCAGTACATGACCGCGCTCAAGCAGGAGCAAGCGCTCGGCGGACAGGTCAATGGCCTTAAAAATTCGACCCAGAACGAGCAAAGCAGGTCTGTTGAGTATAATATCCTCAAGCGAACGGTTGATACCAACCGGACTATGTACGACAGTCTTCTGCAGCGCTATGCTGAGGTCTCAGCCCAGGCCGGTGTCGCGGCAAACAATATCAGCCAAATCGACACCGCGGAAGCGCCAGTCAAGCCTGTGAGCCCACGCCCCCTTATTAATTTGGCACTGGCGGGTATGCTCGGGCTTATTGCAGCCGTCGGCTTCTTACTGCTACGCGATAAGTTCGACGACTCGATCCGTACACCGGAAGACGTGCCGACCAAGCTCGGACTGACATTCCTCAATTCCACTCCGCTGCTGGATGAGAGCATCACTCCACAAGAAGCTCTAGACGACCCACGTTCCGCCCTATCGGAAGCCTATTCGGCACTACGCGTGGCAATCGAACTCGGCCACAAAGGCGGCGCGCCACGCACACTCTCCGTGACGTCGACCCGACAGTCGGAAGGCAAGTCGACCACAGCATTTGCAATCGCACGTAACTTCGCCAAGATCGGCCGCTCGGTCGTGCTGATCGACGGCGACTTGCGCAAACCCTCACTGCATCGACTTGCTAATGCTCACAACAACAAGGGCTTTTCCAACCTGCTGGCCAGCATCGCCAGCATCGACGAAACATTGCAACCCACCGACATCAAGTCGCTCACGCTGATCGCCGCCGGGCCGTTGCCGCCCAATCCGGCCGAATTGCTCTCTGGTCCCAAACTCGGCGAGCTTGTTACCCAACTATCGCAGCGCTTCGACACTGTCATCATCGACGCGCCTCCCGTCCTCGGCCTCGCCGATACCATCTTGATCGGCGCCGCCACTGAGGCCACTCTTTTCGTCATTGAGGCCAACGGCTCCCACCACGGCCATGCTAAGGCTGCCGTACGACGCCTGCTCGCCTCCAGCATCACCATCATCGGTGCCCTGCTCTCCAAATACGACGCTCGAAAGATCGGCTATGGGTACGGATACGGCTACAACTATACCTATTCCTACTCCTACGGCGACACTGCCAATGCCAATGCCAACACCCGTAAATGGCCCTGGAAAAAATGAGAAAATTCGGCTGCTGACGGATAGGCTGGTCAACGAGTTATCGTTCCCTGCACTATCTCAGCATCGCTAGAACCTCCTCATTGAGACCTAATCCAGGTTGCGTTACCTCGCGAGAGTTCGATGAGCTCTGGTTTGCAGCAACGTGGCACCCATCCCGTATCTCAAGCAACTGCCAGGAACCTCAGAGCCTCTATGCAACACACCGTTCGCATCCTCGGGACCCATGGCGTGCCCGCGGCTTATGGCGGCTTCGAGACCGCCGCCGAGAATGTCGGTCGCTACCTAGCCCGCAAAGGTTGGCGCGTCGTTATCTATTGCCAGCTCAAGGGCTCGGGCCCGATCACCGAGGATGTCTGGGAGGACGGGATCGAACGGGTAAATATCCCTGTGAATCTCCCTGGCTGGCGTGGTACCTCGAAGTTCGACGCGATCTCGATCAAGCACGCCTGCTCGTTCAGAGACGATGTCTGCTTAACCTTCGGCTACAATACTGGCATCTACAACTGGCGGCAACGCCTCAACGGCATTCCTAACATCATCAACATGGATGGGATTGAATGGTCCCGGAAGCGCTGGGGCTTCACCAAGCAAGCAATTCTCTATGTCAACGAGCGTTTCGCTGCGGCCTATGGGAACGATCTGATTGCTGATCATCCAGTAATCGAGACCTATCTCCGCACCCGCGCGCCGGCAAGCAAGATCACTACCATCACTTATGGCGCCGATCCCATCGCCGATGCTCCGACCGGCCCGGTGACCGATCTGGGGCTCGAGCCCGGCACCTATTTCAACCTGATCGCACGGCCCATCCCCGAGAATACGATCCTCGAGATCGTCCAGGGCTTCTCGCGCAAGCCTCGCGGAAGCAAGCTCGTGCTGTTTGGCAACTACCTGCCCGGCGACGCCTATCATGCCGCAGTGCGCGCGGCGGCATCGGACGAGGTTATCTTCCCGGGCGCGATTTACAAGCCCGAGCGGGTGAAAGCGATACGCTGGCACAGCCTCGGTTATTTCCATGGTCACACCGTTGGCGGAACGAATCCATCACTGGTCGAGGCAATGGCGGCGCAGAATCCCGTGATCGCGCACGACAATGCGTATAATCGATGGGTAGCGCAGGATGCCGCGCTCTATTTCTCCGACGCCAGTAGCTTTGCTGCGCGAATCGAGCAATTGCTCGGCGATCCGGCGCGGGCCGTGGCGATGAAGGCGGCCGCCAAACGGCGTTTCGAGGAAGAATTCACCTGGGATCATGTCGCCGGCCAATATGAGCAATTGCTGCTCAAGCACGTCCGGCAATAGGCAATCGCTCTCGCCACCTGGCGGAGCACATGGAAAGGGCATCGCGTGATCAAGGTTGCCGTCGTCGGGCTAGGAAAAATGGGCCTGTCCCACCAGTCGATCGTTAAAACTCATCCAGATGCAGATCTCGTCGCGGTCTGCGACTCGACGAGCTATCTGCTTGATGTGCTAGGCAAGTATACCGGGGTGGCGGGCTATTCCGATTATCAAAAGATGCTCGACGAAGCGAAGCTCGACGCGGTAATCATCGCGACGCCATCTAAATATCATACGCCGATGGTCAGGGCCGCGCTAGAAAAAGGTCTCCACGTCTTCTGCGAGAAGCCCTTTACGCTCGACTGGCAAGAGAGCGAGGAACTCGCCCGCATCGCCACCGAAAAGGGCCTCGTGAACCAAGTCGGTTATCATTATCGATCGGTCGGCTCGTTCGGCGAGATGAAGCGGCTGATCGACATCGGCGCGATCGGTAGGATTACACATGTGATGGCCGAAGCTTACGGCCCAGTGGTGCTAAAGCCCAAAGGATCAACCTGGCGTACCCAGCGCTCTGAGGGCGGGGGGTGCCTCTACGATTATGCGGCGCACCCGATCAACCTTCTTAACTGGTTGTTCGGCCTGCCTTTCTCGGCCGGCGGCACCAAGCTCGGCAAAATCTATTCGGCCGACACCGAGGATGAGGTCTACAGTACCTTCTATTGGAACAACGGCATGAGCGCCCAGCTCTCGGTCAATTGGTCCGACGAGAGCTACCGCAAGATGAGCACCAAAATCACGGTGTGGGGTATCAACGGTCGTATTGCCGCAGATCGTCAGGAGTGCCAGGTGTATCTGCGCGACACCGCCACACTACCCGAGAGCTACGACGCCGGCTGGAACATCCGCTATACCACCGACCTCACGAAGCCGGTGTGGTTCTATGTGCGCGGCGAGGAATATTCGTCACAAATCGCTCACTTCATCGAACATTGTGCAGGCAAACGTTCGGAAGTGCTCAGTGACTTCGCCAGCGCGGCGATGACCGATCGTTCGATCGCGCTGCTCGTTAGTGATGCCGAAACCCATATGCGTGGCGAGGCCACCCAGCCGGTCGTCGCGGCGCCCAAGCGCAGGCTTGCGGCCCTCTTTCGCCGCTGAATCGCCGTCGAACCAGGAGATAACGCACATGGATAAGCTGCTGTTCGGAGACAACCAGTTCTTCGGCGTGAATCACATGTCCGAAGAGAAAGCGCGCGTGCAGGCGATGCGCTTCCAGAATATCGAGGCGGTGATCGACACGCTCGGCAACGCATACGACGCGGGCGTGCGCACTTTCATGTGCACCACGCACGATCGTATCGGACTAGTATGCGATCACATTCGCAAGCAGCCTGATCGCTACAAGGACTTCATCTTCTTTCCCGGCATGCCTTACGCCCACAAATACGCGAACGCAGTGACCGAGGAAGGCCTGCTCGGCAGCCTCAAAAAGTTCCTACCCGACGAAGGTTTGATGAACGCGATGTTTCGCGGCGCGACTTCATTCGCGCGTAAGGACATCGAAGGCGTCATCACTCTACTCGTCGATGCCGAAATGAAGATGTTCCAGGGTCTAAAGACCCCGGTGATTTTCCTGCAGAACGTAGTTGTCGATTTTGTTATGGGCTTGGGCGCGGTTGAGAGTTTCAAGATTTTCGCCGACCACGTGAAGAAGCGCTACAATGCCGAGCCGGGATTTATTACAATGAATACCCCGCGCCTACTCGATGTGCTCGAGAAGCTTGGCGTCGAGAATCCTATCATTTGCTCGAACATCAACAAGATCGGCTTCCGCATGTGCGGCGGCATCGATGCCTATATCGACGTGATGAAAAGCCGTAAATTCCGGCCGATCGCGATGTCGGTCTTCGCCTCGGGTGCCCTCGATCCGGAAGAAGCTATCCGCTGGGTCTGCGAGTTGCCTAACCTCCACTCGATCGTTTTCGGTGCATCCAGCGCGGGCAACATACGACGCACCGCCGATTTAGTCGAAAAATATTGGCCGAAGGTGCCAGCATGATCATCACCAAGCCCGACAGAATATCTGGTTTGAGAATATATGATGAAGCACGGGTGGCTCATTTAGAGCGTATTATTGAAAGCTCTAAAAACATACAATTTCTGTATCATTCCGCATCATACGATTTTTCTGACGATTTGGCCAAATCTGCCAACGCGAAAAAAAGCTCTCTACCAACAGTACTTAGAGAGATCATAAAAACAGAGGCTAGAATTATTGAGCTGAATGAACCTCTTTATATAAAACGAGCTCTCCATATTGTTATATATATATTCACCATAAATCTAAAAAAGTTTTTCACCAATAGAGAAATTCTGGTTGTTAGCTATGCTATCGAGAATGCAGATATAGCGGCAAAATTATCGAGCCACACTAAAATCCCTTATTTCATTACAAAACGAGTTTTATTGATGTTTCTTCGAGTTTTGTTGCTCGGCATTGATAGAATTGCGTTCGGAACTGAATCTGCTTTTACTGCATATAAATCGCTGGCTCGGTCTTTTCCGCGGCATCTACAGACAACCATCATTGCCCCAATCGAAAAAGCGTGTGAGACATGTGAATTAATTAAACATGATTTCCAAGTCATGTTCTTGGGTGCCCTAGACGAAAGAAAAGGGATCGACGCCATCATGGATGCATGGCCATTGGTCATTAGGCAGTTCCCAAATGCGACACTCAAGATTCTTGGGAAAGGTCCGCGCGAGGATGCAGTAATTGATTGGGTGAACAGTCAGAGATCAACACGGATCATCATAGATCCATCTCGCGCGGAAATCCACGAAGAGCTATCTTCAACTACAGTGCTAGTTCTCCTCTCTCGGACGACCCCACGTTGGCGCGAACAAATTGGTCTTCCAATTATAGAAGGCCTATCACATGCATGCCGCATCGTTGCCACTTCGGCAACAGGCATTTCCGATTGGCTCAAGAAACACGGGCATTTCGTCATAGATAATCCGAATGATAGCGATTGTGTGGCTGCTGCAATTGTAGCAGCGCTGAACAGCCGCAGCCTCGCCCAAAATATCCTACAGAGCCTCCCTACACAGAACGGAAGAACGGTCGCAGAGGATTGGCTATGGAAATAATATCACCCATAACGATCCTAGCAAGAAAATTTGGCCCAACAACATCTATCGTCGTTGCATCTCAAGCCGTTTCCGCCATTAGCCTGTTCGCTCTTCCGATATTAGGATTGGGCCTCTCTGATGCTTACTCAATCGCAATTCAGGTAGGGATCGGCCCACTAAATGGTCTAGTTATTGGTGTAATATACCTTCTAGCGATCGGTAGGCCCAACTTCTCGAAGTGGAAAGAGGCAAATTTTGCTGTCGCTGGATTTTCCTGTCTACTAACAACTATAGCTCTCATAATGCTAGTGGCACGAGCAGATCATTATCGCCTCCCTCCTTGGCAAATTGCGTCAATTACAATATTCTTCGGCATAGGCGGAATTGGCCTTGCCCTGCTTGGTATTCGAGGCGTCCGCGCCGCATGTCAGGGACGCCCTCTGCTCCTCGCCGGATGCAACATCCCGAGTAACGCTGCGATATCGGCAGTCACGCTCCTTATAGCTTCGGTTCGTCCTCACGGAGCATTCGTTTCGGTGGCGCCAGCAGCTGCTTGGATGTTTGTGAATGTCATCTTCGGGCTCTGGGCCGTGCTGGCCCCGTTTCCAGATACGGGCTCGGATTTAGGTCGACCTAGCCTTGATATTGGCGATTCTTCTTCCAATAAAACGTCGCATGCTATCGGATTAATTTTTGGAGTGATTACAAGTACGGTATTCCCGATGGCGTTTGTTAGCGCCGTAAGC
>Ga0207695_10000527_pt1 | contig 80644 bp, 58 predicted proteins | sample KBSC54metaG_FD_184354 | JGI IMG/M metagenome (GOLD analysis project Ga0207695, IMG submission 184354) | Corn rhizosphere microbial communities from Kellogg Biological Station, Michigan, USA - KBS C5-4 metaG (SPAdes) (version 2) | ecosystem: Host-associated > Plants > Roots > Rhizosphere > Soil...
TGGGGACTCGCGATCTCGCGCTCGGTCTTGTAAAAACCGTCCGCGCGGATCTGGTCGAGCGTCCCGCGCACCTGGGCGAGAAAGGCATCACGCATCGCAAAGCTCCTGACAGGGATTCGCATTCCGCGGCGCATCGCTCGTGGCGGCGGCGCAACGGCCTGCTACTGTTATAGTCGGTCGTTCGGTTGACCGCATTTATCCGATATTCCGAACTAGAATTCGAAATACCGAACAACTCTAAGCGAACGGAATCCAAATGGCAAGTTCCTCCGGATCGCGGCGCCCGCCTGCCGGCGCCGCATCGCAGCCGCCGGCCGCCACGCCGCCGCGTGTCGGCGAACAGATCCAGCGGCTGCGCAACGAGCGCAAGCTGACGCTCGACGACCTGTCGCGCGCGGCCGGCGTATCGAAATCGATGCTCTCCGAGATCGAGCGCGACAAGGCCAACCCGACGATCGCCGTCGCCTGGCGGCTGACCAACGCGCTCGGCATCACGCTCGACGAGCTGTTCTCGCAGCCGAAGGCGCCGGAGACGATCCGTGTAGACGGCCCGCACGACATTCCGACGCTCGCCGGGCACGACGGCCGGTACCAGTTGCGTGTGTGGGGCCCGATCGATCTCGCCGGCAAGTTCGAGTGGTACGAGCTGACGCTGCCGGGCGGCGGCGCACTCGTATCGAACGCGCACGAACCCGGCACGCGCGAGCACCTCACCGTGCTGCAGGGCGCGATGGAAATCGAAGCCGCATCGGCCAGCCGACGCCTGAAGGCCGGCGACACCGCGCGCTACCCGGCCGACGAGCCGCACGCGATCCGCAATCCCGGCAAGGCCGAAGCGCGGGCACTGCTGATCGTGATACATCGCTGACGGCGCGTATAGCTGGCCAAAGAGCCAGTTGCGGAAAGTACTGTATGTTTGTACAGTATACGAACATTCCGCCATGCATGGGCCGGAGCCGGCGCACGGAGGCGCCCGCCCCGGTCGACAGGAGCCTGCGATGACAGAAGAACAAGATTTGGCCGCGCTCAGCTTCAAGGCTGCCGCACACGACCTCGAGCTGATCGTTCGCCATATTGCCGGGCGCTATATACGTCAGCGCGTCCCGCTGACATGGCGCCTGCTGCACGCGATCGAAGCCGAGGCACTCGCCGATCTCGGCTTTGCCAGCCGGCACGAGGCCGGTATGCGCCAATTGTTCGAACGGCCGTCGGACATGGCGTTTCCCGAAACGGACGATCCGATCGACTTCGGGCGCTCGAATGCGCTGCCCGCCGTCTTTTCGTTCGCGGTTCTCGCATACGAAGCGGCGGCAACGTCGCATGACACGGCGCCCCGCGAGCGCGCTCATCGCCTGTCCAAGGCGTGGGGCGACTGACTGCCAACCCGGGCCGCCGCGCATGGCGGCCTGTCCAGCCTCTTGCTGCCCGAGACGTTGCGGAAAGGGCTACCATATACGCAACTAACGGAATAAATAACATGTCCCCTCCCACCTCTCCCGACACCCCGGCCCGCCCGGAAGAGAAGGATCTGTTCGACCGTGGCGCGTCCGACTGGATCGTGTCACCCGAAGCCGCATTCGATGCGTGGCTGGCCATGCAGGACTATCGCCGCTCGTCGGCCGATGTCTATCGCGCACAATGGGGCGCGTTTCTCACGTGGATGCGCGCGCATCAGAAGAATCTGGCAACGGTCGATACGGCAACGATCGCGAACTTCGTCGGTGAACTGCCGATCCGGAAAACCCAACGATTGCGCTATCTGCGGCTGATCGAGCGTGTACTCGACCACATCCGGCGCACCGAGTATGCGTCGACCAACCCGGCCCGTTTCATTGCTCAGGATGGCGAAGCGAACTGGCGCAAGGCGCGCGACAATGAGCCGACCGGTTTCCTGACGCCGGCCGAACGCGCGACGTTGCTCGCGTATCTGTTTTCGCCGATCGGCGTGTCCGGTTCCGCGTACTGGAAAGAGCGGCGCGACCGCGCGCTCGTGGCCGCGTTTCTCGGTGCCGGCATTAAAACCGGCGAAGCGCGTGCGCTTACGATTAGTTGCGTCAATACGAGCGGAACATCGCTGCAGATCCAGTCGGCGCATCCGGCTTACGCGCGCGAAACCCATCTGGCGTCATTCGCGATCGCGCTGCTCGAAGCGTGGCTCATAGAGCGCAAGCGCCAGGAAATTCCGGGCGAGCTCGTGTTTCCTGCGTCGCATGCCGGGCGGCCGATGCACAAGGCGACGATGCTGCGCGCCATTGATGCGATCGTCGAATCGGCCGGGCTCACGTCGTCGCGCACCGCGCGCGCGAGCCCGCAGACGCTGCGCAATACCTACGCGGCCGAACTGTTCGAAAATGACGCGCCGCCCGAACGAGTCGGCAAATGGCTGGGCTTCATGCGGCCGATCTCGTCGAACCGCCTGCATCGCGCATGGAAAAACTGGCGCGATGGCCTGACCGACAGCAACGGTGACGGTGACGCGTCCGGCAGCGACGAAACTCACTGATCCGGAAACGGCTGCTCCCGCGACACGATCCGTGAGCAGCCTCGCGCGGCGCAGCCTCACCGTTTCACAGCTCCCGAAAAACCTCACCTCAAGCGCCCCGGATCGTCTCACCTGTGCAGGTGCCGTCGATCTTCTGGTCAGGTGTGCGCAAAACGCGCGATAGCTTCAAATCGGGACGGCCATGCGCCCGAAGCGTGCTCGCATTCCGGGCATGCCACTTCAAAACCCTCGTCGCTCTGCGACAGCTCCGGTTCGCCGTCGCAACGCGGGCACTGGGCCGGCACCGGAATCTCTTGATCCAGCGACGTACCGATCGCGGCAAACGCTTCCGCATCCAGTTGCCCCGCATCGGCCAGGCGCCGGATCAGCGCGGCAATTTCCGGATTCATCCCGCGGCTCGCGCGCAACGAACTCGCGTCGCGCGTCGCACGTTCCAGTTCGTCGCTCTGGCTGCGCAACTGTTCTTCGAGCCGGTCGGCGCGTGCCTTGGCCGAGCTCAGTTGCTGAAGGAAATCGAATTCCTTGCGCTGGACGTCGCGTAAACCGCTCTGGTAGGTCGACGCCATGCTGCGCAGCGAGTCCAGCTCGACCAGCATCGGCTTGACGCGGCGTTCTGCTTCGGCCACCGCGTCCTTGATTTGCTGGGCGTAGTGCTCGGTGCGCTGCTGCAATTCGGCTTGCAGCGCATCGATGCGGTCGCGCAGCACGGCGTTTTGCGCCTGTTCGGCGTCGACGCGGCCCGCGGCGACGGCCAATTCCTTCTCCAGTCGGGCGACTGTGGTGAGCAACGTCGCTTCGCTTGCCGAACCGTGCGTCGTCTGTGATGCGAGCTGAACCTCGAGTTCGGTCACGCGCGCCTGCAGTTGCTCGTTCCGGGCTTCGCCGCGCGCGAGCGCGCTTTCGAGCGTCTCATGGCGGACGGTTGCATCGCGCAACCGCTGTTCGGCATCGGCAATGCCGGCACGAACCTCCTCGCGGTCGCCATCGAGACTGTCGCGTGCCGCTTTCAACGCTTCTTCATAAAGCGCGCCGAGCAGCGCACCGGCTTTTTCCTCGACGGCCTTCGGAATTGCCGCACCGTCGAGCCTGATCTTCGACGCAGAACGGATACGCTCCCAGAAATGATCGATGTCTTTCGGGATGTCGCTGGCGCTGCCGGTTTGGGTGAGATCGCGGACGTTGGCGGCGGACGGCCGGATACCGAGATCGAAGAACAGGCGCTTGCACGCATGCAATGACAATTCCTGGCGCCGCGCACCGCTTGCACGCAGCGATTCCAGTTCGTCCCGAATGACTTGGCGCATTTCGTCCAGGGTCATGGCAGAGCTCGTAGACATTGAAATGTGGCAATCATAACGAAATACGTATCTATTGATACCTGTTTTAGGTCGACGTTGCGAATTTACGTCGCTTCGCACAGAAATCGGGTCTGTGAGCTTATCTGGACGAACGTGGTCCAGAATTCCGTGAAACAAAGCGAAGAAAGTCAGCCAAGTCTTTGTAATGCAAGCGTTTTCCAGCAGATCCCGAAAATCGGCATTTGTTTCACATGATGGCGGATCCGATTCCCTGTGGGTGTTCAGGGTTTGGGGTCTCTGTGGAAAACTCGTCAGCGGATGTCTTGAGAGTATTAGAAGTAAACACCCTTGAACCCTTAGTTAAAAACGTTAACGCCATGGCACAGCCTTATGTAGCAAGGCTTTCCGGCCGACAAGGTGAAGTTTTACGGGAGCCAAGGTGATCTTCTGCGGGAGCTGACGTGATGGGGTTCAGGGAACTGCGTGAGCCGTTGCAGGAAAGGTCGTGAGCGGATTCGGGATCACAGTGAAACACGAGATTTCCCAAAGGTGAGGGTTTTCGGGGCCTCACAGCCACAGAACCCGCGCTGTGCCTGACTGCACAGTTTTCTGCCTGTGCAGACATAGGTGAGAATTTGCGGGATCCTCTTCGCGCCCCGATTCTGCCCATCTTTTAGGCAATTTTGGCAAAAGGTGAGGTTTCACGGGACTCCACGGGAATTTGGTGTGAGGATTTCCGGGAAACGAATGCCATTTTGCACAGCAAAAGTGCTCTCCGGGGCCTGTGATGCACTAAAGGTGAGGCTTTTCGGGAGGGAAATCCGGGTTTTCCTGCCCCGATCACGCTAAGGTGAGCTTTTTCGGGGCATGGATCACAGGCTGTGGTCGTGGTCACAGGTGAGCATTTTCGGGAACGGTATTTGCTCGAAAAATGGTCAAAGGTGAGGCTTTTCGGGACCAGTGAGCGGTCGGATTCGCCGAAAAGCCCGCCAGGACTGGAGGAAATCTCGTTTTTGCTGTGCCCCTTTTTGGCACAGGTGAGAATTTTCGGGGGCTGATATACGGTTGTCGTATGAAGGACTCCCGTCGAAAGGTGAGGCTTTTCGGGGGATGTCTGCCGGGCACAGCCAAATGCCTTCTGTGCATAAGTATCGGAAGGCATTGGAGTTTTTGATACCGCGACAGTTACGGTGAGGTTTTTCGGGAGTCGTTCCCGTGGCCGTTGCTGTGCCGCATTTTTTCAATGAGGTGAGCGTTTTCGGGACGCCCCGGTAACCAATCCCGCGTGTGCCGGACATTCGGCGGCATCGAGACTAAAGGACAAGCTGTGCTCAAGGTGAGTATTTTCGGGACCTGACTCGATTTGGGCGCTGTACAATGCGCGCCCGGGCCGGCAAAGCAGGTCCGATCGGGTGGCGCGGGCCGGTTTCGACGGCGCGTTTCCGGGTGCCGGATCCGACACGGGCTCCCGACGAGCCGTGCCTGTACATGCATACAGCCCGATGCGGCGCGATCCGGGACGTTCCATGAGGTGCGATCGCGACCCTGTGGCGAACTCACGGACGTGCAGTCGCAAAATTGCGACAAATCGAAAGGTGAGCCGATACGGGAGCGAGTTTCGCACGTGTCATGCACAGGGGAAATTCTGTGAATCGGCGCATCCCGCGGCACGTCTGGACGAGTCTGGAGCGCCGCAATTCCGGACCGGTGAGCGTTTTCGGGAGCGGTTGGGGTGAGTGCCATTTAGCACGCGCGCTTCACCGGCTATGGTGAGCATGTCGTTCTGGACGCACATCACCGCAGGCGCTATCCTTCCGGAAAACTTCTCCTCCGACCCGACGTATGGCCACGACGAAGCGCGCCAAGAAAACCGATGTGGATGTGGTGAGTGCCAGTTCGGCCGAGTTGCGCAAGGCCGTCGAGGCGATCGCAATTCAGCCGAAGAGCGGCAAGATCACACTCCTGACCCGCAAGCTGTTCAACGTCCTGCTGGCTGTCGCGCAGCAGGCCGACGATTCGGGCGATACGTATCGCGCGCTGCTGTCGGATATCGTCGCAAACTCCGCCTTCGATTCGAACGACACCGCACTGGTGAAGGAACACCTGCGCCGCATGGTGTCGGTGCAGGTCGAATGGAGTACGGGGACGTCGAGCCAGAAGCCGGGCCGCAAGTGGGGGATCTCGACGCTGATCGCCGACGCGGAAATTCTCGAGGATCCGGCGACCCGCCGCGTGTGGGTCGAATTCTCGTTCGCGCCGAAGATCAAGAAAAAGCTGCTCGACCCGGTCCAGTATGCGCGCCTGAGCCTGCAGTTCCAGAGCCAGCTGCGCAGCAGTGCCGGCCTCGCGCTCTACGAGATCTGCGTGCGCTATCTGACGAATCCGAGCCACCTGACGATGCGCGAGCCGTGGGAATGGTGGCGGCCGATCCTGTCGGGCACGCCCGACACCGAAGCCGGCGACGAGGCGAAGCGCGAGTACAAGTACTTCAAGCGCGACTATCTGCGTCCGGCGATCGCGGAAGTCAACGCGGTCACCAACATCTTCGTCGAGCTGATCGAGCACCGTGAAGGGCGCCGGGTCGCGGAGATCCAGTTCCGCGTGACCGAGCGCAAGCAGCCGATGCTCGCGCTCGACGAACACCCGAACGTGTTCGACAGCACGCTGGTCGACCGGATGGTGAAACTCGGGATCCCGCTGAAGGAAGCGCAGACGCTCTACGCGGACAGCGAAGAGAACCGGATTCGCGCCGCACTGCAGATGACCGAGCAGCGGATGCGCAGCACGACGCTGCCGCCGGTGCGCAGCGCGCCGGCGCTGTTCAAGGACGCGCTGAAGAAGGGTTATGCGCCGCCGGTCGAGTCGGTCGACGCGCTGCCTGCCGGCACGCCGTCCGCGAAGGTTGCAGCGGCGCAGCCGGACGATCTGAAGGCGCGCCTGCTGAGCGAATTCTCGGCGTTCCGTCGCAAGGAAGCGAAGGTGCTGTACGAGGAGCAGGGGGACGCCGAACGCGAAGTGGCCCGCGAGTCGTTCGAGTCGGAGGCGCTGCCGACGATGGGCACGCATCTGCGCGACGACTGGCGCAAGCGCGGCCTCGATTCCAAGCTGGCCGAGACGGCCTTTTTCGACTGGCTGGCCCAGAAGACCTGGGGCGAGCCGACGGACGGCGACCTGCTGTCGTTCACGCTGAACCAGTCGCGGGCCGCCTGAGGCCCACTCAGGCCCGCTGACGGGCCTGCCGCCGGCCGGGCGGGCCCGGCGTCTTCACCAGGCCTTGCCGGCCGCTTCCATCACTCCGACAACAGCATCCGCTCGAGCTGCTCGAGGATCGCGTCGCGCTTGTCCTTCGGGAGGCCGCGCAGGCGCAATTCGATGCGGTCTTCGCCATACGACTTCAGGTCGCCGACCGACTTGCCGCCGAGCTTGATCTCGAGACGCTGCGCGTAGCGCTGACGGCCCGCGGCCTTCGGCGTCTCCTGCGCGGCGACGCGGCCCTTGACGATGTCCGACACCTGGCGCGTGCTGAGATCGTCCGACACGATCTTGTTGATCAGCCGCAGCGTGGCCTCGGTGCCGCGCGCATTGTGATAGCGGCCGACCTGATACGCCATGTTCGAACCGAAGCGATCGGGACGCGCGACCATTTCCTGCATGATGGCTTCCGGCAACTTGCCGATCGACAGCGCGACGGCCACCGTCGACTCGTCGAGGCCGAGATGCTCGGAGAGTTCCTTCTGGCTCTGGAAATGCTTGTCGTCGAGGAAGCGGCGCCACACGACGGCGTTGTCGAACACCGTCTGCGAATCGCGCTGGACGTTCAGATCGTAGCCGAGCTTGTAGCTCTGGATACCGATCGGCACGTCGATCACGATCGCCTTCACCGATTCCTTGTTTGCTTCCTTCAGCGCCCGCACGCGACGGCCGCCGTCGCTGACGAAATACGTGCCCGGATTGTCGTAATCCGGAATCACGTGGATCGCCTGCTGCTGCCCCTGCTTCGCGAGGTTGACCGCGAGTTCGGCAATCGACGACTTCAGATAGAAGTGCCGCGGATTGAACGGGCTATGCTTGATCGCCTTCAGCGACAGCTCGATCACCTGCCCCGGGGCATAGCGGTTCTCGAGGCGCCATGCGCGATATTGCTGCGATTCGTCGATCGACGAATCGAGCGTGAGTTCGGGAGCGGGCGGCAGCGCGATGTCTTTCTTCGCGGATTTGGTCGGTGCCGCGGCGGGCGTCTCGGACTTGACGATGCCGTCAATCGCATTGAGCCGATCGAGCGCCGTGCGCTTCTCGCTCGTCGTGATATCCGGGCGCGCTTGGAATCCTTTTGCAAATTGGGAAGGTTTCATGTGACTCCTTTGTGCGCATAAAGTCAGGGCAGCATGGCGACGATTTCGTCGGCACATGCGCGAATTTCGGCGGCGGCGAGCTTGCCGCCGCGATCGTTCATCTGCAGCACGGTCTGACCGAGCGCCATCGCCTGCTTGTACGCTTCCCGCGTCGGGATCTGCGTTTTCAGCAACGGGAAGCCGAGCTCTTCAAGCGCGCGCTTGAGCTCGCGGGTCAGCATGCGCTTCTCTTCGGTCTTGTTCAGCAGGAATACCGCGCGGAGGTCTTCGTTCATGACCTGTGCCTGCTGGATCAGCTTGACCAGCCCGACGCTCGACCAGTAATCGGCCGGCGACGACGAAGTCGGGATCACCGCAATCGATGCGGCCAGCAGGACAACGCCGGATACCTTCTCGGTGATCGACGGCGGACAGTCCACGACGATGATGTCGTAGTCGTTGATGAACTTCTTGATCTCGCGATGGATCTGGCCGTCGGCTTCGGCAAGGTTGACGACCGGAAACGGAATGCCGGTGTCGCTGTCGCCGGATGCACTCGACCAGTGAACCAGGGTGTTTTGACGGTCTGCGTCGATGACGAGGATGCGCTTCCCTTTCTCATGGAACGCGGCGCCGAGGTGCATGGCAATCGTGCTTTTGCCGACACCACCTTTTTGTTGAGTGACTGCAATGATTTCCGCGGCCAATTTTCACTCCTATTTTGGTCGTTGGAATTCTACAGGACGATATTTATATTTCAATGAAATTGTCGTTCGACAACTACGCGTTAGCCATTCGGGCTGTCGGTTTATGCGCATAAACGAACCGGCGATGATCGGACGGCGTGGCTGATGTCCGCGGACGTCGATGAGCCGCGCGATGGTTGCGTCGTCACAAAGTGCATCGTCGGTACGCGCAGCGGGTTGCCGGCGATATCGAAGTGGGCTGCCCTTTCGGGTGACGGTGGTGGATGGTCGCCTGCGGCCTGGCGAGTTTGTGCGCATAAACTCTGTCGCGGCCGGGGAGGCCAACCATGTGGCAGGGCAATCGCTCATTGCCGAGCGCGGGCGTGATCCTATTCGCCCAGGCCAGATATGCAGCTCGGTAGGCGCGCCATTGAGCCTATGGGCATCGGCATCACGCCATACCGAGCCGCAACGTTTATGCGCATAAACCGCGGTCGATGGATGACGAATGCCGAGCGACCGTGTGCCGACCCTGCATGAATTCGGCAAACGGGGATGCCCCGCCACGGCAGCACATCGATGCGATGATCGCTTCGGTGCAGCGACTGTCGACGTTCGTCGGCGCGATGAATCGCCCGGTGCCCTGTCGAGCGATCGCTGGCTTTATGCGCATAAACCAATCGGCGTACCACGCTAGCGCCTGCGTTTTTCGCCACCCGTGCACGCATCACGATGCGTAGGCTCACGAATCCTTATCCTTGCCGCACGACTTTATGCGCATAAACACATCAGTCCTTTGAAGCGTATCCACGATACAACGCCTCTCCCGTGACCCGTGTCGCTGGCGGAGTCTTCCCGTCAACCGGCCTCCCCAAAACATCGAATCCGCGCACGGCTACCCCATCGCCGCCCCCACCGAAACACCCGATCCAGACTGGCTACAATACAGCCCTCTCCCATCCAGGCCTGAATGATGATCACGATCTACCACAACCCCCGATGCTCGAAATCGCGCGAGACGCTTGCGTTGGTCGAGACGCTGAACACGACCGGCACGCCGGTGAACGTCGTCGAATACCTGAAGACGCCGCCGACGGTCGAGGAACTGGAAGCGCTGCATCGGCAACTCGGCCGCCCGGTTCGCGACATGCTGCGCGACGGAGAGGAGCCGTACAAGACACTAGATCTGGCACGCGCGGATCTGACCGATGCGCAAGCCTACGAGGCGATTGCCGCTCATCCGGTTTTGCTGCAGCGTCCGATCGTCGTCTATCGCGGGAAGGCGGCCATCGGCCGGCCGCCCGAATCGGTGCAGGCGCTGTTCGAATAATTCTTGCCCGGCGTATTTTTCTTACTGCATCAGCCCGGCGTGCACGCCAGCAATCGAAGCCGGTGGGATCGCCGGGCAGCGCACACCAGCGCACACCCACAGCCCGGACGACAGCGGCAACGCGGGCCGGATCTAGCCCGCCCCGGACGACGTGTCGTCGTCGCCCGGTTCCCGCCCCGCCGCCGCTTTCGCGGCCGTCCGCAGCAGTGCAATCTGCCCGCGATAGGCTCTGCAGCCACTGCAGGTCGGCAGGTGCACGCGCACCTGCAGGCGCTCATGCAGGGTCAGATGCCGGTCCAGCGCATCCGACAGCAGTCGCGTCACGTCAGTACATTTCCCCGGCAGCATCTTCGGTCGTCAGTCCTTTTTCGCTCAGGCAGGTTCGCAGGCGCGTGCGCGCCCGATACAGCAGCACGCTGCAATGATTCGTCGTCAGCGTCAATTCGCTGCAGATGTCCGTCATCTCGACGTCGAGGAATTCGCGCATCATGAACACGCGCCCGATCTGCTCCGGAAGATGGTCGAGGCAGACCTGGAACAGCGTCCAGAACTGCTGCTGCTGCAACAGCGTTTCGGGGCGCGGCCACGGCCGCGGCTTCGCATGCGCGGCCCAGTGCCCGTTTTCCTTGAACAGCTCGCGATCGAGCACGGATTCGCCGTCGAGCTCGGCGTCGAGCGCGGACAGGCTCACCGTCCGCTGCCGCGCACGCAGCACGTCGATCAGCTTGTTGCGCAGGATGCCGAACACCCAGGTCTTGTGGGCCGACAGCCCCGCGAAATCGCCCGCGTGCGACCACGCGGCGGTCAGCGCTTCCTGCACGGCGTCTTCGGCCGCGTCGGCATCGCGGAGCTGGAGTCGCGCGAAGCGCAGCAGGTCGCGCCGCAGTTGCGCGAGATAAACGGGGTCGTCGTATGCGGACGGCATGTCAGGGTGGCAATGTCTCGAGGCGATCGCGCTTGCGTCACAGGGCGGGCGCATCGCGGTGCGAGCAGCTTACTGGGCGCGCTGCCGGCCTGCAACGTCTGTTCCGTCACGAATTCACGAAACCGGCGGGCGCGCTGCGCTATGCTTGCCGAAACCCGTATCGCGCATCGAAGGCGCCGCGCGGCGGGCAGTTTGTAACATCAGAACATAACGGTCGAGTTATCCACAATTTCTGTGGAAAACCTTGTGGAAAGTCGGCCGGACGGCCCCGTCGGGCGGTTCGCGGGCTGGCTTGCCTATAAACAGACCTTTGTCACCTGTTCGGAAGCAATCGATCCGATTCCTCACTCACCGGAAGGAGAACGTCATGTCCTATCGTATTGCGGTCGTCGTCGGCAGTCTGCGCCGCGCTTCGTCGAACCGCGTACTCGCGCACGCGTTGATCTCGCTCGCCCCCGCCGATTTTTCGTTCGAGTTCGTCGAGATCGGCGAACTGCCGCTGTACAGCCAGGACTACGACGCGGATTTCCCGGAAGTCGCGAAGCGCTTCAAGCAGTCGATCGAAGCCGCCGATGCGCTGTTGTTCGTCACGCCCGAGTACAACCGGTCGATTCCGGGCGTGCTGAAGAATGCGCTCGACTGGGGCTCGCGCCCGTGGGGTTCCAACTCGTGGTCGGGCAAGCCGGGCGCGGTGCTCGGCACGTCGCCGGGCGCGACGGGCACCGCGCTCGCACAGCAGCACCTGCGCAACGTGCTCGCGTACCTCGACGTGAAGACGCTCGGGCAGCCCGAGATGTTCATCAAGCACGACCCGGCGCGCATCGACGAGCAGGGCCAGATCGTCAGCGAGGACACCCGCAAGTTCCTGCAAGGCTTCGTCGATCGCTACGCGGGCTGGGTGCGCCTGCTGAAGGCGGCCTGACGACGCCGGCTTGATCGCGGCGGCCGTTCAGGCCGCCGACGCCGGCGCCGGCCCGCACGCAGCGGGTTACGTGCCGGTGTGCCGCGCGTCGCGCGCTTCGCGGATGCCCAGCAGGATCTCGTCGAGCAGCGCGATGTCGAACGGCTTCGACAGCACGCGGACGTTGACGGTGCGCGTGCGATCGAGCTCCTCCGCATAACCCGTGACGAGAATCACGGGCAGCTTCCCCGGCCGCTTCTCGACCGCTTCGGCGAGGTCGATGCCGTTCAGGCGGCCCGGCATGTGGATATCCGAAATCACGAGGTCGAACGCATCGTTTGCGGCCGCGCCTTCGATCAGGCGCAACGCGTCGTCGGCGGTGGGTGCATAGGTCACGCGGTGCCCGAGCAGCGAAAGCAGCGCTTCGGTGCCGGCCGCGACTTCGCTGTTGTCCTCGACGAGCAGCACGTGCAGTCCGGCGAGCGCGCTTGCGTCTTGCACGACGGCCTGCGGCCGCACGACGACGTCCTCGGCACGCGCGCGCGGCAGGTAGAGGCGCACCGACGTGCCGGCGCCGACCGCGCTGTCGATCGTCGCGAGGCCGCCCGAGCGTTCGCAGAACGCGAACACCTGCGGCAGCCCGAGCCCCGTCCCCATCCCCTGCGCCTTCGTCGTGAACAGCGGTTCGAACGCGCGCGCAAGCACGTCGGGCGCCATGCCTGAACCCGTATCGTCGAGCGAGATCTGCACGAAATCGCCGGTCAGCGGAAAGCCGTCCTCGCGGCGCAGCGTCACGTTGCGCGCGCCGACCGTGAAGCGGCCGCCAGTCGCCATCGCGTCGCGCGCATTGACCGCGAGGTTGATCACCGCGAGCTCGAGTTCCGCAACGTCGACGCGAATCGGCCAGACGCCGGGCTCGATCGCGACGACCAGCGACGATTTCGAACCGAGCGATGTCTTCAGCAGCTCGCGGCACGTGCCGACCCATTGCCCGATGTCGATCGTCTCGTTGTGCAGCGGCTGCTTGCGCGCGACGCCGAGGAGCTGGCGCGTGAGCGACTGCCCGTTCTTCAGCGCGCGTTCGATCGCGCCGAGTTCCTTGTCGAGATGCTGGACGCCGCGCCGCCGCGCGATCTGCACGTTGCTCGAGATGATCATCAGCAGGTTGTTGAAGTCGTGCGCGACGCTGCCGACGAGGTTGCCGAGCGCCTGCATCTTGCGCGACTGCCGGTACGCCGATTCGATCGAGCGCCGCATCGACGCTTCCGCCTGCCAGCGGTCCCACGCCTCCTCTTCCGCCTTCAGCCGCTTGAGCGACAGCCAGATCACGGACCACAGCGCGATCGACGGCGCGAACATCGAGATGAACAGCACGCTCAGGTGTTCGTACCATTCATGCCAGATCGCCGACGTGCGGTACGCGCACGACACATAGACGGGATAGCTGCCGACCTGGCGGTACGCGACGATCTCGCTGCTCGCGCCATCGTGGCGCACGCGCACGACGCCCGCGCGCGGATCGTTGCGCGCGTCGCCGAACGTGGCCGTGCGATCGGTATGCGCGAGCGACGGCGGCGGCGGATACGATGCGATCACCGCGCCGTCCGAGCGCGCGAGCGCCATCGTCATCGGCGTGCTCGCGCCGCCGAGCAGGTCGCGGTAGAACGCGTTGAAATACGACGATTTCAGCGCGATCGACACCATCCCGGCGAACGAACCGTCGCTATGGCGCCGCGCGACGCCCGTGTTGAATACGGGAATGTTCTCGAGCTTGAGCGGCCCCATCATCAGCCGCGAGATGTGTTCGATGACCTTGCCGTCGCGGATGCCGGCGAAGTCGTCGCGGTTCGCGATCGACGCATAGGGCGCCGGATAGTAGAGGCTGTTGGCGAGCAGCATCCCGCTCGCGCCGAAGATCGACACGGCGGCCACCTGCGGGTAGCCGCCGCCGATCGTGTTCAGCGCTTCGTGGATGTCGGATTCCCTGTTGCGTACGGTCGCGTCGTCCATGTCCTGCACGAGATCGACGATGCGCGCATCGAGGGTTTCGCTCAGGTCGAACACCTTGAGCGCGTGCTCTTCGGCGACGCGTACGGTGCGCATCGTCACGTCGCTCGCGGCGGCCTCGCGCGCCTTCAGGTCGTTGTACGCCATCACCACCACGTAGATGCACGGCAGCACGATCGCCGCGACGAGCAGCACGATCAGCGTCACGCGGCGGACCGCGAAATCGTGCTCGGGCGCACCGGCCGCATAGGTGCCGTCGTCCTGCCAGTCGTCGGCGGGAGCGGAGGCGGGGGCGTGGGAGTCGGCAGGCCGGTCGGACGTCATCGAAGCAGCGGGTGAGGCAGAGGTGCCTGCCATCATAAACGAGTTGCGACGGCCCGCCGCACCGCGCCGTACGAGCACGATCCCGTCGATTCCGACAGGGGGAAATTGTCGGATTGAAAACGCGACGAATCCGGCAGCGCAAACGTACACAAGGAAAAATTTTGCGTACTTATCTCGAAAATGGTCGGAGCTGTTTTCGGAATGACGCGCGATCGGATCGATTCTGTTCGAAATGGTGAAAATGGCGAGTTGCACCGACTTCGGTTTACTCCGAGAATCGCGCCTTGCTTTCCCTATGACAGATATATGCGCCCGCCGGCGTTCGCCGCGCGGTGCGTCGCGCGCACCTGCGTCGCGGCGCCCGAGCACGGCCGCCAGGCGGTTGCCTGCGCCCGAACGCATGGCGCCTCAAGAAGTGCGCCGCGCGGCCGTTAACGCGAGAGAGACCACTCCGTATACCGCATCGCCCCATGCCTTTGCCGATTGTAATTGCCGACGATTCGCTGCTCGCTCGCAAACTTCTGACAAAGGCGTTGCCGGGAGACTGGGACGTTGACGTCGCGTATGCAGCGAATGGTCGCGAGGCCCTGGCGCTCTATCGTGACGGCAAAGCTTCCGTGATGTTTCTGGACCTGACGATGCCCGACATGAGCGGATATCAGGTCCTGGAAACACTGCGCCACGAAGATCTGAACACGTTCGTGATCGTGGTATCCGCCGATATCCAGCCGCAGGCGCAAGCACGCGTGCGCGAATTGGGCGCGATCGCATTCGTTGCCAAGCCCGTGACGTCGGACGCATTGCTGCCCATTCTCAAGGAGTATGGGTTGTATGCCTGAATCGGTGTTCACGGCGGAGCAACGCGACGCGTTGCAGGAAATCGCCAACCTTGCAATGGGCCGCGCCGCCGCGCGGCTTGCGTTGCTGCTCGGGCGCTTCATCGAGCTGTCGGTGCCGCGCGTGCGCGTCGTGAAAGCGGCCGACGCGGGCGACGCGCTGCGCGAGATGACGGGCATTCACGACAACGTGACCGCCGTGCGCCAGGGCTTCCGTTCCGACATCAAGGGCGAGGCGATCGTGCTGTGCCGCAGCGCGGGCGTCGCGCGGCTCATGACGATCGTCGACCGCACGTTCGGCGACGGCGTGTACGGCGGGATGGCGACGCCGGACGAGCTCATGTTCGACGTCGCGAACGTGCTGATGGGCGCATGCGTCGCGTCGATCCTCGACGAGCTCGGCCGCAAGCCCGTGTTCTTTCCGCCGGGGCTGCTCGGTTCGAACGTGTCGTTCGACGATGTATTCCAGCCGCCCGAGCTCGCGTGGAGTGTCGCGCTGCTGCTCGAGGTGAACTTCGGGCTCGAGGATCATGCGTTCCGTGCCCACTTCGTGATGCTGATGGCCGAGGATTCGATCCGGCTGATGGGCGACGCGCTCGACGCGTTGCTGTCCGCGCTATGACGGCCGCCGCGCCGTCGCTGAGCGACCTCGTGATCGAGCGGGTGGGCTTCGGCCTGTTCGTGCTCGACCGTTCGATGAGCGTGCTGATGTGGAATCGCTTCATGCAGGACCACAGCGGCATCCCGGCCGCCGACGTGATCGGCCGCAACCTGTTCGACTGCTTTCCGGACCTGCCGCGCGCATGGCTGTCGCGCAAGCTCGAGAGCGTGTTCCAGCTCGGCAGCTTCGCGTTCAGCTCGTGGGAGCAGCGGCCCTACCTGTTCCGCTTCGAGCACGACCGGCCGATCACCGGCGGGGTCGACTACATGCAGCAGGACTGCACGTTCATGCCGCTCACGCGCGGCCGCGAGGTCGAGGCCGTGTGCGTGACGATCTCCGACGTCACGCATGTGAGCGTGATGCAGCGCGAGCGCGAGGAAGCGGTCGCGAAGCTGCGCGAACACGCGAATCGCGACGGCCTGACCGGCATCGCGAACCGGCGCTTCTTCGAGGCGCGGCTCGGCGACGAATTCGCGCGCTGGCAGCGCTACGGCGGCGACATGTCGGTGCTGCTGTTCGACCTCGACCACTTCAAGACGATCAACGACCGCTTCGGGCATGCGGCCGGCGACGCCGTGCTGCGCGAGACGGCGCGCCGCGTCGCGTCGATCGTGCGTGCGCAGGATACGTTCGGCCGTTTCGGCGGAGAGGAATTCGCGCTGCTGCTGCCGTGCACGAGTCTCGACGAGGCGATGCTGGTGGCCGACAAGGTGCGCGACGCGATCGGCAGCTCGCCGGTCGATGCCGAGGGCGTCAGCGTGCCGGTGACGGCGAGCGTCGGCGGCGCGTGCGCGAAAACGGGCGCGCCGACCTGCGACGTGCTCGTCAACGAGGCCGACGCCGCGCTCTATCGCGCGAAGCGGCTCGGGCGCGATCGTTCGGTCGCCTACGCGTAGGCGCGCCCGCCCCGTATCGCGCGAAGCGGCTTCGCCCCGCGCTCAGCTTTTCGCGATGTCGGCCAGCACGCCGGCCAGCACGGCCGGTTCCGACACGAACGGCGAATGGCTGCTGTCGAGCTGGTGCACGTGGGTCGGGTTGCCGGGCGCGAACGCGTCGGCTTCGTCGATGAAGCGCTGCTGCAGCGCGGGCAGGATCACGCGATCCTGCAGGCACTTGATGTAGTGACGGTCGATCGCGCCCCAGCGCGCGGCGGTCGTCGGGATCGCGGTCGCGAACGGCGCGGCCGGCACGTCGCAGGTCATCAGGTTCGCGACGGCCTCGAAGTCGGCCTGTGGTGCGTCGTCGTACAGCGCGCGCTTCATCGTGTCGCGATACGCGGCGTCGCCGCTGCGCGGATCGATGCGCAGCGCACCGGCGACGCGCGGGCTCGCGAGCATCAGCGCGCCGAGCATCTCGCCCTTGTTCTCGGGCGCGCGCACGTAGTCGAGGCCCGGCACGCCCGACGCAGGCATGAACGCCGCGAGATAGACGATCTTCGCGATCTTTTCCGGCGCGCGTTCGGCCGCCGCCGTGATCGCGAGGCCGCCCATGCTGTGCCCGACCAGCACGACCTTGCCGCGACCGAGCGCATACGCGTCGTCGACGGCCTGCATCACCTGCGTCGCGTAATCGTCGAGCGTCGTGTTCGCGACCGGCGACGGCTCGGCGCCGAACGCGTCCTTGTCGAGCGGCCGTTCGAGATAAGACGCGGGAAAGCGTGCGTTGATGCCGTGCGCGGGCAGGTCGCGCGCGATCGACAGGTAGCCGCGCGCGGCCAGCGCTGCAGCGACGTGCGCGTAGCACCACGCGCCGTGCCACGCGCCATGCACGAGCACGAACACGGGATGGTCGGCCTGCTGGGGGGCGGTTATGTTCGTCTCCATGGGGTGTTCGTGTTTTTTCGGGAAAGCTGTCATCTTAGACGAACCCGTGTGCATCCAAGCGCGAACGCACGGTGCGATCGCGTTATCGACAGCGGTCCGTCCCTCTTGTCTCGCGCAGGCCACATTTCGTCCGGATCCGATATGAATTTGAGCCGAAGCGCGCTAATTTGTTGCTTTGCTCGCGATTGCGCCCCATGAACGTCGACTATCTCTTCTACCGGAAGCCGGACAAACCCGGCCCCTATTCGCTCGACGACCTGGGCGACATTGCGCCTCCGATCGGCCCGGGCGACCTGGTGCGCGCGGGGATCGCGCGCGTGTTCGAGCAGATCGACTGGCAGGAATCGCCCGACGTACCGGGCGCGTGGTTCGGCACGGGCGGCGCGGTATTCCAGTTCACGATGGAGCCCGACGGCCGCGTGACGAGCTTCATGGGCTCGCGCCTCGAACGCCGCTCGATGCTGCAGCTCACCCGCGAAATGGGGCTCATTGCGCTCGACCTGCAGCGCGATATCGTTTACGGCTGACGGGCCGCCGGCGCCCGCTGGTGTCGAGTGGCACCCGTTCCCGCCGAGGCCGGCCGCGCCGGCCTGCCAACGGCCCCCGGCGCCCCGCCGGACATGGCGCGTGTCCGCCATCGAACTTCAAAGATTGCTATACTTTCGCCCAATTCCGGCTTCCGGCCGGTAATTTGTGCCTGTCTGCGTCGATCGTTCGCATATCTCGCACGCATTGACACCCTGACCATCCCAGCCGGGCATGGCTTCTTCAATCGCCCCGCGTGGGTGTCTCCGTGGAGCTTGTCTTGGCCGTTTCCAATTCCGTCGTGGACGAACAAGAAACCGACGCCGCTGCCGTCACATCGGGCAGTTCCTTCTATCTTGCGATGCGCATCCTGCCGGCCGTGCAGCGCGATGCGATGTTCCAGGTCTACGCGTTCTGCCGCGCGGTCGACGACATCGCCGACAGCGACCTGCCGCGCGCCGAGCGCACCGCGGGCCTCGATCGCTGGCGTGCGGACATCGACGCGTGCTTCGCGGGCCGCCCGCCGCGCCATCTGGCCGCGCTGGATCGCGAGATCCGCGCATTCAACCTGCAGCGCGACGATTTCCACGCGATGATCGACGGAATGGCGATGGACGCGGTAGAAGACATCTGCGCGCCCGACGAGCCGACGCTCGACCTCTTTTGCGATCGCGTGGCGAGCGCGGCCGGGCGGCTGTCGGTGAGGATATTCGGGATGCCGGAAGCCGAAGGGATCGAGCTGTCGCACCACCTCGGTCGTGCGCTGCAACTGACGAACATCCTGCGCGACATCGACGACGACGCGGCGATCAACCGCTGCTACCTGCCGCGCGAGCTGCTTGCGCGCGAAGGCATCGCGATCGCCGATCCGGCGACGATCGTGCGCGATCCGGCGCTGCCGCGCGTGTGCGCGACGCTCGTCGAGCGCTCGCTCGAGCACTTCCGCCAGGCCGACGCGGTGATGGATACCTGCCCGCGTGCGCAGGTGAAGGCGCCGCGCATCATGTCGGGCGCGTATCGCTGCATTCTCGAAGCCGCGATCGCACGCGGCTTTGCCGCCCCGCGCGCCCCGCTGCGCAAGCCGAAAGCGCGCATGCTGATGATCGCCGCGCGCTACGCGCTGTTCTGAGTCGACCGAGTCGATGCCCAGAACCGTCCACGTGATCGGTGCCGGACTCGCGGGCCTGTCGGCCGCGGTCGAGCTGCAACGCCGCGGGCGGCACATCGTGCTGCACGATGCGCACGCGCATGCGGGCGGCCGCTGCCGATCGTGGTTCGACGGGACGCTGAACACGACGCTCGACAGCGGGCTGCATGTGGTATTCGCGGGGCAGGCGGCAACGCAGCGCTACCTGCGCGCGATCGGCGCGGCCGATCAGCTGGTCGGGCCCGCGCTGCCTGAATTTCCGGTCGTCGACGTCGCGTCGCAGCAGCGCTGGACGCTGCGCTTCGGCAACGGGCGCTGGCCGTCGTGGCTGTTCGACGCCGCGTCGCGTGCGCCTGGCACGACGCCGCTCGACTACCTCGCGCTCGCCCCGCTCGCGTTCGCGCGCACGGGCCGCTCGCTCGCACAGACGATGCGATGCGACGGCGTGCTGTGGGATCGTTGGCTGCGGCCGTATTTGCTCGGGGTACTGAACGTCGAGCCGCGCCACGCGAGTGCCGAGCTCGCGCGCGCGGTGCTGTGCAGCACGTTTGCCGCGGGCGGCCCCGGCTGCCGTCCGCTCGTCGCGCGCCACGGGCTCGGCAGCGCATTCGTCGAACCGGCGCTGCGGATGCTGCAGCACGGCGGCGCGCAGATCCGGCTGAACTCGCGGGCTGACGCGTTCGAGTTCGGCGCGCACGGCAATGCGATCGATGCGGTCGCGATCGGCGGCGAGCGCGTCGATCTCGCGCCGGGCGACGCGGTCGTGCTGGCCGTGCCGCCCGAGGTCGCGTTGCCGCTCGTACCCGAACTCACCGCGCCGGATACATTCAGCGCGGTCGTGACCGCGTATTTCGCGGCCGAGCCGCCGGCCGGCAGCCCGTTGCAGACGACCGTCGTCAACGGCGTCGACGATGCGGTGCGCGCCGGCGGCGGCCAGCTCGCGGCGACGATCCGCGATGCGGGCCGCTGGCTCGACATGCCGCACGACACGCTCGCGCGGCGGATCTGGGAAGACGTCGCGCGCGTGACCGGCGCGAACCCGGAAACCATCCCCGCGTGGCAACTCGTCGTCGAGCCGCGCGCGGGCTTTGCGGCGGTGCCGTCGCAGGAAATGAAACGTCCGGCCGTGCGTACGCGCTGGACCAATCTTGTGCTGGCGGGCGACTGGATTGCCACCGGCTTGCCCGCCACGATCGAGGGCGCGATCCGTTCCGGCCAATTGGCCGCGGACGTGCTCCAGACACAATAAGAGAGGGACCGATGAACGATCTCACCGAAATGGCTACCCTGTCCGCCGGCATCGCGCCGGCCGGCGTCGACGCGGCCGTCGCGCGTGCGACCGACGCGCTGCTGGCCGCGCAGAACGCGGACGGACACTGGGTCTACGAACTCGAAGCCGATTCGACGATTCCCGCCGAATACGTGCTGCTCGTCCACTATCTCGGCGAGACGCCGAACCTCGAGCTCGAACAGAAGATCGGCCGGTATCTGCGCCGCATCCAGCAGGCGGACGGCGGCTGGCCGCTGTTCACCGACGGCGCGCCGAACATCAGCGCGAGCGTGAAGGCATATTTCGCGCTGAAGGTGATCGGCGACGACGAGAACGCCGAGCACATGCAGCGCGCGCGCAAGGCGATCCACGCGATGGGCGGCGCCGAGATGTCGAACGTGTTCACGCGCATCCAGCTCGCGCTGTACGGCGCGATTCCGTGGCGCGCCGTGCCGATGATGCCGGTCGAGATCATGCTGCTGCCGCAATGGTTCCCGTTCCACCTGTCGAAGGTGTCGTACTGGGCGCGTACCGTGATCGTGCCGCTGCTCGTGCTGAACGCGAAGCGCCCGCTCGCGAAGAACCCGCGCGGCGTGCGCATCGACGAGCTGTTCGTCGATCCGCCCGTCAACGCCGGGCTGCTGCCGCGCCAGGGTCACCAGAGCGCCGGCTGGTTCGCGTTCTTCCGTGTGGTCGACCATGCGCTGCGCGCGGTCGACGGCTTGTTCCCGAGCTATACGCGCGAACGCGCGATCCGCCAGGCCGTGTCGTTCGTCGACGAGCGCCTGAACGGCGAGGACGGCCTCGGCGCGATCTATCCGGCGATGGCCAACGCGGTGATGATGTACGACGTGCTCGGCTACGCGGAGGATCATCCGAACCGCGCGATCGCGCGCAAGGCGCTCGACAAGCTGCTCGTCGTGCAGGAGGACGAAGCGTATTGCCAGCCGTGCCTGTCGCCGGTGTGGGACACGTCGCTCGCGGCGCACGCGCTGCTCGAAACCGGCGATGCGCGCGCCGAGGAAGCCGTGCTGCGCGGCCTCGACTGGCTGCGTCCGCTGCAGATCCTCGACGTGCGCGGCGACTGGATCTCGCGCCGCCCGAACGTGCGGCCCGGCGGCTGGGCGTTCCAGTATGCGAACGCGCACTACCCGGACGTCGACGATACGGCCGTGGTCGTGATGGCGATGGACCGCGCGCAGAAGCTCAGGCAGTCGGACGCGTACCGCGAATCGATGGCGCGCGCGCGCGAATGGGTCGTCGGCATGCAGAGCAGCGACGGCGGTTGGGGCGCGTTCGAACCGGAAAACACGCAGTACTACCTGAACAACATCCCGTTCTCCGATCACGGCGCGCTGCTCGATCCGCCGACCTCCGACGTGTCGGGCCGCTGCCTGTCGATGCTGTCGCAGCTCGGCGAGACGGCCGCGAACAGCGAGCCGGCCCGCCGCGCGCTCGACTACATGCTGAAGGAGCAGGAGCCGGACGGCAGCTGGTACGGCCGCTGGGGGATGAACTACGTGTACGGCACGTGGACCGCGCTGTGCTCGCTGAACGCGGCCGGCCTCGGGCCTGAAGACCCGCGCATGAAGCGCGGCGCGCAGTGGCTGCTGTCGATCCAGAACAAGGACGGCGGCTGGGGCGAGGACGGCGACAGCTACAAGCTGAACTACCGCGGTTTCGAGCAGGCGCCGAGCACGGCGTCGCAGACGGCCTGGGCGCTGCTCGGCCTGATGGCGGCCGGCGAGGTGAACAACCCGGCCGTTGCGCGCGGCGTCGATTACTTGATCGCCGAGCAGAACGAAGAGGGTCTGTGGGACGAGACGCGCTTCACGGCGACGGGCTTCCCGCGCGTGTTCTACCTGCGCTACCACGGCTATCGCAAGTTCTTCCCGCTGTGGGCGCTCGCGCGCTACCGCAACCTGAAGCGCGACAACGCGACGCGCGTCACGGTCGGGATGTAACGCGTGGGCGCATCACGGCACAACGGCGCATTGCCCGTCATCGCGGTGACGGGGATGGCGTTCGAGGCGCGCATCGCGCGCGGCGACGGCGTCGAGGCCGTGTTCGCCGCGCGGGCCGACCGGCTCGAGCGCGCGCTGGCCGACGCGACCGCGCGTGGTTGCGCGGGCATCGTGAGCTTCGGCACGGCAGGCGGGCTCGCGCCCGATCTGGAACCCGGCGCGCTCGTGATCGCGAACGCGATCGACGGGCCGTTCGGCCGCGTCGAGACCGATACGGGCTGGAGCGCGCGGCTCGTCGCCGCGCTGCACGACACGCCGGTATGGACGCGCGTCACGCGCGGCACGATCGCGGCCGTCGGTGCGCCGGTCGTCAGCGAACAGGAAAAGGCGTCACTGCACCACGCGAAGGGCGCGCTCGCCGTCGACATGGAGTCGCACATCGCGGCGGCCTTCGCGGCCGCGCGCGGCGTGCCGTTCGCGGTGTGCCGCGCGATCGTCGATCCGGCGTGGCGCACGCTGCCGCGCGCGGCGACGGCCGGCCTGCGCGACGACGGCAGCACGGCGATCCTGCCGATCCTGCGCGAATTGCTGAAGCAGCCGTCGCAGCTCGGCCCGCTGCTGCAGGTCGCCAGCGATGCGCGCGCGGCGCGTACGACACTGATCCAGGCACGCCACGCGTTCGAGCGTGCGGGTGCGATGCGGATCGTCTGAGCGGCGTTCGCCGCTTTCTGCTTTTCCCCTCCCCTTCTTTTTTCATTTTGCGTATGCGCAAAATGCGCGCTGCATCATGCGGCGCGCTTCGTCCATTCGAGACCAGTGCAATTAGCACAACGGTGTGGAGAATGAGATTCCTGAGATCTCCAAGCACGGAACGCCGACACTGAATTTCAGCGGTGGATCCTATTGCGGATGATCAGGATAACGACTCATATCTCAAAAAAGCTCACGGCTTAAGGCATGCGAATCCAGCCTATCAGTTCCGTCAGGTATTTTTTGAGACGGCCTTTGAGGCTAGCATTCAATGCATTGTCGACAGCGAGTCTGTCGGAGGTCTTGTACGGAATCCAGAATTATCTCTCGTCATGAACCCTCGTCTCCTTGATGCTTACAACCGGGAATTGCTCTATTTCAAGGAATTGATGGAGGAGTTCGCCCAGGCACATCCAAAAATAGCGCGTCGGCTCGGCATGCATGCCGGTGAGATCGCCGACCCCGTTGTCGAACGTCTGGTACAGGCAGCGAGTTTTTCAAGCGCTCGGCTGCAATTGAAACTGGATGCAGAATTCCCCCTGCTGACCAGTCGACTGCTGGAAACCGTCTATCCGAATTACGTCGCACCGACGCCCTCGATTGCCGTTGCTTGCCTCCATCCCGATGATCAGGAAGGCAGTTTGCTCGAAGGGTTTTGCATACCTCGCGGCACGGAGTTCGCGAGCCGTGTGCCGGACGGCGAACGCACCTCCTGCACATTTCGTAGCGGTCTGGACGTGACGCTGTATCCGTTGGAGATCGTTTCTGCGAGGTTGACGGGGGTTCCACCTGATATTCCATCGATAGAACGATATGGCGTCGCACACAGGCCGATTCGCGGTGCGCTGCGTCTCAGGCTCCGTACTACGGGCGAAGCACGATTCAATGAGTTGCGCGGTCTGGATCGATTGCCCGTCTACCTGGCAGGTGACGAACGTGTGGCGTCACGGCTGTTCGAGTTGATCCACGCTGGCGCCGTGTCATCCGTGACGGGGGTGCCGAGCCGCTTTGCTGATCCCGATCAGGCACTCGGGATCGTCTTCGATCGGGCGGTCGACTACACGGGATTGACTACCGACGAAAGTTTGCTGCCACTGGCCGGGTCGAAGTTTCACGGTCATAACCTGCTGCACGAATATGCAGCGTGCCCCGCGCGTTTCTGGTTTTTCACGCTGACCGGTCTGAATGCGGGGCTGCGACACGTGACCGATCGTGAAGCCGAAATTGTCGTGTTGCTCGATCGCTTCGACAATGCACTGGCCGAGCGCGTCGACGCATCCCGGTTTGCACTCTTTTGTACACCGGTCATCAACCTGTTTCGTCGCAAAACCGATCCTGCCGAGATACCGCGCATGGGCGGCGAGATTCTGTTGCAACCTGACAAGCAGAACGGCTCGGACTACGAGGTGTTCGCGGTGGAAGCGTTGCATGGTCTTGTGAGCAAAGGCGCGGCGTCGCTTGAGTTTCGTCCCTTGTATCGAGCACTGGTGAACGACGAAGCCAATCACGGGCGCCATTTCACGACGCGCCGCGAACATCGCATGACGGAGGCGTCATGTCGCCGTTACGGTGCTCGCGTCCCGTACACAGGTACCGATGTTTACGTTTCGCTGGTTGATCAGGACGAGGCACCCTATTCACAGGCAATGAAATATCTGTCGGTCGACGTCTGGTTGACGAACGGTGGTCTGCCAAGCTTGTTGATACCTGATGGCACGACGGACCTGACCGTTGGTATCAGTGCGCCGGTAAGCCGAACCAGACTGATTCGTGCGCCGAGCCCTGCGCGTGCGCCGCTTGCACAGGGGAGCGTGGCATGGCAGTTGATCGGTCAATTGAATCTCGGCTACGGCAAGTTGGAGGCTAAGGATGGAAGCGGACTGCGCGACATTCTCGCTTTGTTCGCTGCTGCCGACGATGTGCGCTTGCGCCGTCAGATCGACAGCCTGATCCATATCGATACGCGTCCCGTGACGAAGAACCTGCCCGGGCAGAGCCAATTGCGGTTCGGTCGCGGCATCGAATGTGTGCTGACGGTGGATGAAACGGGCTTTGACGGCACGAGTCCGTATCTATTCGGGACGATCCTCGAATACTACGTAGCGCGTCACGTTTCGACACATTCCTTTACTCAGTCCGTGCTGCGCTCGCTGCAGCGCGGCGAGTTGATGCGCTGGCCGGTTCGAATGGGGACGCGCAGCGCACTCTGATTCACGGGGGAAATCGGCTCATGCAGTCGGTAACACAGAACAACAATCAAGCGAACGAGGGCCAGCACGCATGTTGAATTTCAAGACGAACCGGACGCTTTCGGTCAGCGGCCCTGCGCTGCCGGAGCTGGAAGGCATCGCATCGCTGCTGTATCTGAGCGCGATCCGCGGTGCGGAACGACTCTCCACGTTGTACGGCTATGAATTGTGGCTGACGATGCCCGCCGATCCGCTGCTGCCGGTCGACGTGCTGGCCAACCTGGATTTGAAGGCGATGCTCGGCAAGGAACTGACCGTCACGATTCAACTGGACGGGATGGGCAGCTTCGTCGCGGGAATGGCCGGGCAAGCGGGCGCCGTCAATCTGGGTGCCGGCACGCGAGAAATCAGCGGTGTCGTGACGGCGGCGAGTTACGTGGATCAGTTGAATCGTCAGTCGCGCTACCGGGTCGTCCTGGAACCCTGGTTCGCATTGGCGCGAGAACGAACCGACTACCGCATCTTTCAGCGCAAGAGCGTGCTGGACATTCTGCGCGAGGTGTTCAGTCTTTACCTTTACTCGTTCGAGATGCGCGTTGGCCGCACCTATAAGCCGCTACGCTATCAAGTGCAGTACGGCGAGTCCGATTTCGCATTCGCGCAGCGATTGATGGAAGAGCACGGCATCACGTGGTTCTTCGAACATTCGCAAGGCATCCACCGAATGGTACTGGTCGATGGTCCAGGTGCTTACCGGCGCGTGGAAAGCGTTGCGTACCAGACGCTTGCGTACTACCCGCCGGGCCAGAAGATCGATCGCGAGTATGTCGACCATTTCGAAGCAACCGAGCGTCTGCGCTCGGGGGGGTGGACCACGGACGATTTCGACTTCGAGAAGCCGGGTGCGACGCTGACCACGCAGAATAGCCTGCCGCGCGATACCGCGCACAATCAGCTCGAACGTTACGAATGGCCGGGTGACTACACGGAAACAGAGGACGGCCGCGTATTCGCGCAGGTACGCATGGAGGAGATTCACGCGCAGGGCGAGCGGGCGAAGGGCGAGGGCAACTTGCGCAACGTAGTGTGTGGCACGACCTTTGTGCTGACTGGTCATCCGATGGCGATCGCCAATCGCGAATATCTTGTGATCGAGTCGGAACTGGACGTGAAGGAAACCGGACAGACCACCGGGTTTTCAGCCTACGCGATTCGCAGCAAGTTTATTGTTCAGCCGTCAACCACGGTATTCCGTCCGCCGCGCACGATCAGGAAACCGCGCACGCGCGGTCCGCAAACGGCGATCGTGACCGGGCCCGAGGGTGCGGAGATCTGGACCAACAAGAACGGCGAGGTGACGCTCAAGTTCCATTGGGACCGATCTAGCGTGAAGGACCAGAATTCATCGTGCTGGGTGCGGGTGTCGTATCCGTGGGCGGGCAGCAACTTCGGCGGAATCCATATTCCCCGAGTGGGCACCGAAGTTGTCGTCGATTTCGAGAACGGCGATCCGGATCGACCGATCGTGACCGGGCGCATCTACAACGCGATGACGATGCCCCCGTGGACGTTGCCGGCCCATGCGACGCAAAGCGGGATCCTGACGCGCTCGACCAAGGGCGGCGGATACGGCAACGCCAATGCGATCCGCTTCGAGGACAAGAAGGGTGCGGAGCAGGTCTGGATTCAGGCCGAGCGCAATCTCGATGCGGTGATCGAAGCCGACGAAACACACACGGTGGGGCATGACCGCACGAAAAGGATCGGCCACGACGAGACGGACCATATCGGACGTCACTGGAAGTTGTCGACCGGCGGCTACAAGTTCGAGACGGTGACGCTCGCGTCGGTGAAGAGCGTGGGCATGGGCGCGATGCTCAACGTCGGGATGGCGTACAACGTCAACGTCGGCGGGCTGTACTTGCGTAACGTCGGATTGCACATGGCGAGCACGGTCGGCCAGAACCGGACCGATCGCGTCGTGCAGGACTGGACGGCGGATGTCGGACACACCTACACGCTGACCGTGCGCGGTAAGGCCGTTGGCGACGCGGTGAGCGCCGACCAGGCGAACCCGATCGAACCGTCGCCCGACTTCGCTCCGCAACTGCCGGTGCCGGTATCGAGCTCGAACGCAAACCAGCTGCGCATCGCGGATACCGGCGAAAGCAGCCTGTCGGGCGCGAAACAGGCGCAACTGACGGGCCCGGGCGGGACGGTCACCATCGACGAATCCGGTATTCACCTGAAAGGCACGGCGATTTACCTGCAAGCGCCGACGATCAGCATGACGAACGGCGATGCAGGCGGCCTGGTGCCGGTGACCGAAGCCGATTGCGCGGAGTGCGCGAAGAAGACCGTCAGCGGGAACCCGGTCGACCTTGCAACGGGACAGAAGGTGCTGTCGCATACGGACTTTACGTTGCCGGGGCGCGTCTCGATTCACTGGAGCAGGAGCTACCGAAGTGCGGACCAGCGCAGCGGTAGCCTGGGCGTGGCGTGGAAGTTGCCGTATGCGACCGAGGTGCGCACGAGTTCGGCGGGATTGGTCTACTTCGATGCGGACGGGCGGCAATTGCAGTTTCCGGCGCTGAGCCCCGGCGAAGAACACTTCCATCCGATCGAAAAGATCACGCTGACACGCGGTGACGACAACGCGTCGGGCGCCACCTACGGACTGCGCTTCGGCAACGGCGTCGAAGAGCATTACAGCCGTCACCCGGTCGACGAGACCCGCTGGCAGTTGCAGCGCGTCACGACACGCGACGGGCAGAGCCTGACGCTCGGCTATACGGCCCAGGGCTGGCTGGAAACAGTCCGCAACAATCGGCATACCGTGCGCTGCGAACTGGACGACGTCGGCCGGATCACAAACGTACTGCTCGATCAGGGTTTCGGAAGTGAGCCACTGCACCTGACGCGCTATGTGTACGACGCGCACGGTGATCTGATCGCGGCCACCGATCGCGAGAACCTGACGTGGCGGTACGGCTACGACAACCATCTACTGACGACCTATCGCACGCCGGCCGGCGCGACGCACGTATCGGAGTGGAGCGATGACACGCCGAGCGCGTACTGCCTGCGCACCTACGCCTATACCGAGAACGCCGATGGCCAGCGGGTCATCACGAGCGAGACGCGTTTCGATTACCTGCCGTCGTTGCGTGCGACACGGGTGACGGATGGCTTGGGGCACACGACCGAATACCACTACAACGGTTTGTGGGCGGTCGAGAGGATCGTGCATCCGGACGGCAGCATCGAGCAAACGCATTTCGACGAGACGGGAAGCGTGGCGGGCTACACGGACGGGCTTGGCCGCACGACGCGGATGGTGAACGATACGCGAGGCAATCCGACGTCGATCATCGATCCGGCGGGCCAGGTCACGCGCATCAGCTACAACGACCAGAACTTGCCGCAGCAGATCACGGACCCGGCTGGACAGGTCTGGCAGCGTAGCTACGACGGGCAAGGTCACCTGACGAACGAAACCGATCCGCTCGGGAATGTGACGCGTTACACATACGAAAACCGCTTGCCGGTCACGCGCACGGATGCGCTGGGCAACGTGACGAAGATGCAATGGGACGACGCGGGGCAGCTCATGGCGCGTACCGATTGCTCGGGGCAGACGACGGCCTATCAGTACGATCAATTCGGCCAGTTGATCGAGACCACGGATGCGTTGGGCCAGGTCAGCCGCCACAGCGGCAGCTTGTCTGCGCGCGTGACGGCGGTGCAGCCGGCCGGCATGGGTTGGTGGAAGATCGAATACGACGACGCAGGCAGGGCAATCGCGCATACGGATCCGCTCGAGCGTGTGACGCGGGTGGACTGGGATGGATACGGGCAGCGCACGCGAATCGTCGATCCTGCGGACGGTACGCAACAGTTCCGGTATGACGCGATTGGCCGTCTGACGACGCTGATCAATGCGAACCGGGAAGCGACGACGTTCCGCTACGACAGCCGAAACCGGTTGATCGAACAGACCGGCTTCGACGGCCGCCGGCAAAGCTACCGGTACAACGCGGCAGGGGAAATGGTCGAGCGCATCGATCACGGCCAGGACGGGCAGATCACTACGCATGTGACCTACGACGTGCTCGGGCGCCCGGTGGAGCGCAGATCGAGCGACGGCAGTCAGGCGAGTTATCGGTACGACGCGCGGGGGCTGCTGACGCAGGCACAGGCGATCTCTCCAGGCCGGGCGCCGGTTCAGGTCACTTACGAATACGACGCGGCAGGGCGCCGCACGGCAGAGGTGCAGGCGCATCACGGGCGCGTCTGGCGACTCACGCACGGGTTGGATGCGATCGGGAATCGCGACTGGACGCACGTGCCGGAAATCGGCTCGCTGGTGTGGCAGCGCTACGGTTCGGGCCATGTTCACGGGTTGCTGCTGGACGAGCATCCGCTGGCGAGCTTCGAGCGCGATGCGCTGCATCGCGAGATTCAGCGCACGCAAGGTCCTGCGTCACACCACTTCGGGTATGGTGCGAACGGCTTGCTGGCTGCGCATCGGTGGCAGAACCTCGATGAACGTGGGCGCTCGCTTGAACATCCGCGAGCCTGGCGCGCGTGGCAATACGACGCGGCCGGCCAGCTCACGACACTGGACGATGCGTGGCGGGACAAGAAGACGTACCAGTACGACGCGTTGTCGAGACTGACGCACGTGACGGCGGCAAGCGGCACGGAAGCGTTTCATTACGATCCGGCGGGGAACCTGCTGGGTGCTGCGCCGACCCTGAACGGCGTGCAGGCATGGAAGGCAAGCGGCGATCGGTTGCTGCGGTTTGCGCCGCAGACGCGCCCGGATCGGCCGGTGGATTTTACGTACGACGGGCACGGGAATCGCATTGCGCGGACGGTGCCGTTGCCGCCGAAGCCGGAGTTGAGCGAGACGGAACAGCGCAGCCAGCGCGGCGCGGACAACCTGCTGCGGGTGATGGAAGTGCTAACGGGCACGCCGAAGTACGAGGAGCCGACAGAAGAGCCGGAGGTGACGCGGTATCGATACGACGGGAGCCACCAGTTGATCGCGATAGAACACGCGGACGGTGCGAGGAGCGAGTACGAATACGACGCGCTCGGGCGGCGGGTGGCGAAGCATCACACGCAGGCGGGCGGCGTGCGACAGACGTCACTGTTCATGTGGGACGGGGACTGGATGATGCAGGAAGTGCGGACGGGGCGTACGGCGCACGACGATAACGCTGTGACGTACGTGCCGCATCCGGATCACGAAGGTCCGTTGACGCGGCTGGCGGATGGCGAGGCGTGGCATTACGTGACGGATCACCTCGGGACGCCACAGGAGTTGTATGACGAACAACGCGAGGTGGTGTGGGCGGCAGACCTGAGTGCGTATGGGCGCACGAACCGACGGATCGCGCATGTCGTTGACAATCCGATACGGTTTCCGGGGCAGTACTTTGATGCGGAATCCGGGCTGCACTACAACAGATTGCGGTACTACGATGCGGAAATTGGACGTTACATTAACCAAGATCCAATTGGATTGCTGGGTGGATCGAATCACTATTCCTACGCCGACCGAGATCCTGTCAATAGAATCGACCCAAGTGGGGCATTCGCGTTTCTTATACCGGTAGCGCTCTTTGTTGGGAGAGCCCTGGGCGGAGCTGCTGTTGATGCTGGTATTCAACTTGCAAAGCAAAGGGTTCTCACGGGAAAAGCAAATTGGAAGTGTCTGGACGTGGCTGATATGGCAATTTCTGGCGCGTTTTCTGCAATTCTACCGGGGCTGGGTGCTTCCGCAGGGAAGGCAATCAAGTCCGCGAAGGCGGCACGGACTCTGTCTGGGCAACTGAAGACTGCGCGTAGTACTTCCAAAGTTGCGAAACTTAGTAAGAGGATTGATGCGCACAAGTCGGAAATTTTGAACCAAGTGAAACTTCAAGGGGCAATCCAAGGTGGAAAAGCAGTTATGAAAGGGGCTGCGGGATGTCCTGTATCAGACGATTGCGATGAGGAGGTAGATTGAAGTTCGATAGAAAATTCAGTAAGGTGAATATTTATTGTGTTTTGGTGTTTTTGGGGGTTTTGCCATATTGGTGGTTGAAGTCCAGGTTGGGTGCAATTTATTTTGTGGGAATTTACGTATTGTACGCGCTAGCTATAAGACTGGTGGCTGAGAGATTTGGGAAAGAGGACTGAATTTCCGTCTTCTCATCAACGGTCCCGTCGGCAGTGCGTAACAGCCTGAATTTTTGCCTGAGAGCGTGTCGGGTACATAGAGATAGTTGTCTGAAGGGGTTTTGAATGTCAGCTTTTGTCGCAACGCTTGGCACGTTGACTACCCATAGCGGCGAAGTTACGTCAGCCAGCGCGGGTGTCACGATCAGTGGCCGTCCTGCAGCATGCGTAGGCGATTCCGTGTCGTGCCCATTGCACGGCCCGGGCGTCATTACGAACGGCGGTTTCGGCACGATCAATGGCCGCCAAATTGCTCATCACGGCAGCAGCACGAGTTGCGACGCGACTCTGGTGGTGTCTGATGGCGGCCCAACAGTTTGATCTTGCTTGCGTTGAGCACGATGAACCGAATTCTGAATTTCCGCCGGCATGGCTCAGTCCGTTAGCGCACCCAAAACCGTATCGGCTCGACGCGTGCCCACACCACCGCGACGACCGAACAGCACCTTTCTCTCTGGCAAGAACACGAGGCAGCGATCCAACTCGCGCCACAGTCGTCCATCGGGATCGATTTCGCCGCCTGAAGACGAGCAGACGAGACTGGCTGCGGTACGTGGTCACCGCAATGCCTTGCTGGAGGCGAGCAGAGTGCTGCTTCGAGCGTTTGTGGATATGCCCGCGTTAATCGGCCTCGGCCATGACGAACGCTTGCGCGACCTGCTGATGGACGAAGTTCGCGTATTCGAGCGCCTGTGTGTGCGGGCCAATATCCGCGACGAACATGTGATCGGTGCACGATATTGCCTATGTACCGCGCTGGACGAAGTTGCAATGCGCGAACTTGTCGCGCGAGGCGACACGTCCGGGAGTGTCGCATGGGCTTCCGGTGCGTTAACCCAACGCATTGGGGAGGACAACCAGGGCGGCTCGAAGATCTACGCGTTGTCGCTGCGCTTGTTGAAAGACGAAGCTGACCACTGGCCGTTGCTCGAAGTGATCTACCGGATTTTCAGCTTGGGGTTTGAAGGTCGGTATCCGCATGGCAAGACGTTCGGCGTGCACGACCGGGTACGAGAGCGGATTTGCAACGCGATTGCCGTGCACCTCCCACCTGTTCCTGATGCGCTTTCGCCCCACGCGCAATCTACCGCAACGGCTCGCCGGACATTCCATTTCGAAATCCCGGTCTGGATGTCGGTGGCCTTGCTGTCAGTGGCGCTTTGCGCGCTGTATGCCTTTTGCCGCGCCGAGTTGGACGCGCAAGCGGACGATGTGCATCGACAGCTCTCCAACATTGCGCGTGTAGCTTCAGGCAGTGCGATCGACCCGGCCGTGGTCAGCCCGGCACGGTAGTGCCAGGGGGACGCCATTCCCCGTACACATGAAGAAGATTCTCTCGTTTCTGCGCTCGCGCCATCTGTGGGCCATTGTGACGGTGATTGCCGCTATGGCCGTGATCTGGTTTGCCGGCCCGCTGGTGAGTTTCGGTGGGCTGCACCCACTCGCGTCGGTCGGCATTCGGCTGACCTTGATCGCGTTGGTCCTGTCCGCATGGATCTTGTGGCTGATCGATTGGTCGACGAGCATCATAATCGTCGCGCTGCTCTGTCTCGCGATCTGGCATACCTTCCCGCTTCTGACGTTGGCCGGCAAACCGCTGTTTGCGTCGGTGATGGTCCGCGTTCTGGCAATGGCCGGCGTTGTGCTCGTATATGCCGTGTCGATGTCGCTCAGATGGTGGGGGCGCATGCGCCGGCATCCGAGCGAACTCAGACGTTTGCTTCGACTCGGCAAGCGTGGCGCTCGGCCGTTGGCCGCATCGCGCCTGACGACGATCGAAGACATGGCCCGTGCAGCGATCACGCAGTTGAAAGCCCGGCGCGGTGGTACCCATGGTTTGGCGCGGCTGTTTCAATGGCCTGTGTATCTCTACGATGTGCCGTGGTATGTCGTGCTGGGTTCGAAGGGCTCAGGCAAGACCACGGCGCTGCTTAATGCGGGTCTGGTATTCCCGCTCGATGCGCAACTTCAGCATTCGCTTGCGCCCGATGACGCCCGGGCTTTGCCGGGTTGGCGGTTGACCAATGAGGCGGTGCTGATCGATACAGCGGGCCATTACGTACAGCACGGCACGTCGCGCTACTCGCTAACAGCGGAGCCGCCAGAAGCATCGAATGACGGGCAACCGGAAAAGCGGCCGACCGACAGCGGCGGGCTTCGCAGAGACTCCGACGCTGCAGAGTGGAAGGGATTTCTCCGGCTACTTCGCCGTATCCGCCCTCGCCTGCCGCTGAATGGCGTGCTGTTGACGATCGATGTCGCCGCGTTGACGCACACGGACCTCGACGTGCGTACGGCAGAGAGCCGTGCATTGCGGGCACGTCTCGAAGAGATGGAAACGGAGTTCGGGATCGGATTCCCCGTCTGGCTCATTGTCACGAAAATGGACCGGCTTCCGGGCTTCACCGGCTATTTCGCTTCGCTTGGCGAGCGGCAGCGTGCGCAGATATGGGGCGTGACATTGCAGTTCGACCCGGAGGCGCGGACGGACGATGTGACCAGGACTGAATTGAACCTGCTGGCAACGCGTCTTGCTGATGGTGTGAGTGGTCTGCTTCGCAACGAAACCGACCTGGCTCGTCGTCGCCAGTTGGCGATGCTGCCAGAGGCATTCACGGCACTGACGGAGCCGCTGGCCGATCTGATCGGGCAAGTGTTTGCCGCAGCCGACGACGGTGCGCAAACAGTACCGCATGCGCTGTTCCGAGGTGTTTACCTGACGAGCGCGGGCCAGACCGGCCAGCCGGTCGCTGCGGAGCATCAAACGCTGTTGCAACGCATGACGGGCGCATCCGGCTCGCAATGGCCCCGCCCGCGAGGAGAGCGTAGTGAAACCAGCTATTTCCTGCGCGATTTGTTGCCCGGGGTCGTATTTCGAGAGGGGCATCTCGCCCGCCCGAATCGGAACCGGGAGCATCGTGTGCGCTTACAGCGGTGGCTGGGGCATTCCCTCGTGTGGGTGATCGCCGCAGGGTTGTGCACGAGTCTTTGGAACAGCTTTGTTGCGGAACGTGCGTCCCTGGGCACACTAGCGCACAAGACACGTACGCTGGCAGCCTTGCTGGCACGAAGTGACCTTTCCGCCAATCCTGAGCGTGTGCCGATGATGCTGGACAGTGCAAACGCACTGTTGCGCGACACAACGCATCTTGCCAACGATTCCGAGGTCGCGTTTCGCCTCGGAACGGACCGCCTCAATATGATCGAGTCCGACAGCCGTCATGTGTACGAGGCCCTGTCGGAGCAGGTTGTGTTGCCGCAAATCGTTCGCCGGATGGAGGAGATGATCAAAAGTGCCGCGGCGAGCGGTGATGCCAAGGCCGCTTACGACGCATTGCGCGTGTACTTGATGCTACACGACCGGGCAAGATTCAACGCGAACGACGTCAGGATGTGGGTGGTGGATGATTGGGCGCGGCACGACAGTGCAGCGATGTTCGGTGGGCGCGCGACAATGATCGGCCACGTACAGCGACTGTTTTCCGAAGAACATGTCGTGCAGTCGCCACTGTCCCGCAACGAAGGAATGATCCAGCGGGCGCGCGCATTTCTCGACGGCAGCAATCCGACCGATCGTCTTTATCAGCGCGCCATGGCGTCGATGTCGAAAGACGCACCCCGCGAATTTTCGCTGCTGCATGTCGTCGGGCCACAAGCAGGTGCGGTATTTACGCGCGCCAGTGGAGCGCCGTTATCCAGCGGTGTGCCGGGAATCTATACGCTGGAGGGGTATCGGGCGGTATTCAGCAAACGCCTGCCAGAATTCCTTCGGGTGGCAAGCGAAGACGATGCCTGGGTAATGGGGCGCCGGACGCTCGATGATTTCGCAAAAAATCCAGTTGGCGCGTCAAACGTATCGAACCGGAATGGCGACGCGCTGTTGACCGTGATCACGCGTCAATACCTGAGCGAATACGCTCAACAATGGGACGCGTTTCTTGACGACATTCGCGTCGTGAGCGGAACGAGTCTTGCCTTCAACTTGACGGTACTGCGAGCCCTCGCTGCGCCCGATTCGCCGCTGACTCGTCTAGCGCGGGCGGCGGCAAACGAAACGACGCTGACCCGTCCGATGGCGAAACCGGACGGCTCCTTTCTGGAAAAAGCGACCGAGGCTGTCAACCAACAGGCCGAGAGGATACTGGGGCCGCGTGCATCGGAGCAGGTTGAGCGCGAGTTGGTAGATAACCGCTTCGCGGCATTGCGTGAAGTGGTGACGGGCCATGCCGATGCGCGATCGGAGACGCAGTTGGCCGGGGCGTCGGTGAGCAAAACGGGCCTGGACGGCGTTACCGGTCTGTTGAACGACTACTACAAGACGCTCACGATTTCCGACAATGCGCTGTTGAACAACAGCATGCCTCCGGTGAGTGAGAACGCTGCGAAGCTCAAGATGACGGCTGACACGATGCCTGCGCCGATTCGAGCAGTCTTGCATCAACTTGCTGTCGATGGCTCGCGTGGGGTGAACCAGGGTATCGGCCAACTACTGTCGCGCCAGATGCAGGCAGCCGTTGCAGACACCTGTCGCATGACGATCGAAGGCAATTATCCGTTTGCGCCTGATAGCACGCGTGACGTCGGTATCGACGATTTCACGCGCATGTTCGCGCAGGGCGGCGTGATCGATGACTTTTTCATGAAGACGCTCGCACCGTTCGTCGACACTGCTGCGAAGCCGTGGCGCTACGGGACGCTGCCGGGCTCGACCGAACCCGTTCAGGGCCCGGACCTCGAGCCATTTGAGCATGCGAAGGCGATCCGCGACATTTTCTTCTCCGATCCTGATCGTAAGAATCCGAGTTGGAAGGCTGATATCCGATTCCCTGAGCTCGACCCAACGATCATGAGCCTGTCGCTCGACATCGACGGACAGGTGACGCTCTATCGACATGGTCCGGTCACGCCATTCACGGTTACATGGCCGGGACCGCGTGGCGGCTTCCGTGCTCAGATCTCGGCGAGTCCGCGCATCCGGCCGGACACTTCCACGATCGCGGCGGACGGGCCGTGGGCGCTGATGCGGTTGCTCCGGAAAGGTCATGTGGTCGAGGCTGCCACACCGGGCCTCACGCGAGTTGCGTTCAGTTTTGATGGTCGTCAGGCAGTACTCGACATTGCGAGCGCGGGAACTGTTGCGAACCCGCTGACAAGCGATGTGCTGACGACGTTCCGGTGTCCTGGGACGATGGCGGTGTTCAACCTGCCAGATAGCGGCCCGCCGCCGGGATTGCCCCGGGGCGGGCTACCGGTAGCAAACAAGGGCGGGCTTTGAGCGAACGATGAGCAGCCTGAAACCGATTCGCCGACGTTGTTCCGGTTGAAGTCGTCGGCCCGATCCTGGACGGCTGGCGTGTTGCCCCTCGGATCAGAGGCTGCCGCCGTTACTGCGCGGCCGGACTGCTCGCCGGCACGGTCGGTATCGCCGGGGCGATCGGCGCACCGTTGGCGGCCGGCGCCGTCGTGGCGCCTGCCGATGCTGCCGCCGGCGCACTCGCCGGCATCGCATTGTCCGCACCCGGATCGTCGTACTGCGGCAACCCCGGCGCGGCCGGCGCGTTGTTCGGCGCGGCGCCCGATGCGCCGCCCGACTCGCCCGGATCCTCGTAGTTCGGCAGCCCCGGCACGGCCGGCGTCGCGGCCGGCACGGCGCCCGATTCGCCCGGCTCGCTGTAGTTCGGCAGCGCGGTCGACGACGACTGGCTGCGATACGTCAGCGACTTGCGCTGCTGCAGGTACGCGTCGCGCACGAACGAATACGGATCGAGCGCGGCCTGCTTCAGCAGGTCGGTCGCGCCGAGCAGGTCCGAACGCGCGCTGATGAACTGCGCGATGTACATCGGGTTGCGCGCGGCCGGCTCGATGTAGTTGAGCAGGTTGAAGCGCACGTCCACCGCACGGCCGACGCCGTCGCGGACCGTGCTCGGCCCGAACACGGGCAGCACGAGATACGGGCCGGACGGCACGCCCCAGCGCGCGAGCGTCAGGCCGAAATCCTGGTGATGCTTCGGCAGCCCGGCCGGCGTCGCGATGTCGATCAGGCCGGCGACGCCGAACAGCGAGTTCATCGTCACGCGCATCAGATCCTGCGTCGCATCGGTGATGCGCAACTGCAGCAGGTTGTTCGCCATGTTGCCGAGATCGCCGAGGTTCGAGAAGAAGTTGCTGATCGCGGTGCGCACGGGCGTCGGCGTGATCTTCTGGTAACCCTTCGCGATCGGCACGGCGATGTTCGAATCGACGGCGTCGTTGATCTTGTACATCGTCCGGTTCATCGGCTCGAGCGGGTCGTTGGGATTGCGGTTCGGTCCCGTCGCACAGCCGGTCAGCATCGCGCTGGCGGCGACGGTCGCCGCGATGATTCGCACCTTATTCATTGATTCCTTGCGATTGGTTCTTGGCGCGTTTGACGCGCGGTTTGCCCATCAGGACGGGCTGGAACACCACGGCGCCGATCAGCGTGCAGGTCAGTGCCAGCGCGAGCAGCTTGCCCATGCTCGACGTGCCCGGGTGGTGCGACAGCCACAGGCTGCCGAATGCGGTCGCCGTCGTCGCGGCGCTGAACAGCACCGCGTGCGTGAGGCTCGAATGCAGCAATCCCGTCTGCCCCGCGCGCCACGCCATCACGAAATACACCTTGAATGCGACGCCGACGCCGAGCATCAGCGGCAGCGCGATGATGTTCGCGAAGTTGAGCGGCATGCCGAGCACGACGCACATCTCGAGCGTCACGACACCCGACACGAGCAGCGGCACCAGCGTGCGCAGCACGTCGCCGAAGCGGCGCAGCGTGACCCACAGCAGGATCGTGATCGAAATGATCGACCACAGCCCCGCATGCAGGAACGCGTTGATGATCGTGTCGGCCGAATGCAGGATCGAGATCGGCCCGCCGGTCGCGCCCGGTTCCGCGGCCTTCACGGTCTGCGCGAAACGGCGCAGCATCGTGTCGTCGTTCGGGTCGACGCCCTTCGGCACCTTCGGCGAGATCTGCACGAGCGCGTGGCCGTCCGGCGCGACCCAGTCGCGCACGAGCGGCGGCGGCAGCGATTCGCGCGTGATGTCCTGCGGCTGCAGCAGCGCGGCGAGCTGGTTCAGCGCGATGCGCAGCGTATCGGAGAATGCGCGCTCGGCGCGGTCGCGCGTCGCGCTGTCGGCGGCGGCGAGCTTCGCGAGCGACGCGGACAGGTGTTGCGCGGCGGCCGCGCCCGGGCCCGGGTGATCTTCCGCCGCGTAGCCGAGCAGATCCGACACGCGCTTGAGCGCCGCGACGCGCTGCGCGTCGGTCGCGGGCGGCGCGGCCGGCTGCGTCAGCGCGGGCAGCAGGTCGCTCGCGGCCGCGGCGATCGCCGCGCGCTTGGCCGGCTGGTCGGCGGGGATGAAGGTCGACAGGGTGGTGGTGCGGCCGACTTCGGGTAGCGCGTCGAGACGCTTCGCGGCCGCATCGGCTTCGGCGAGCGACGGCGCGAGCAGCGTGACGTCGTTGACGGCCGCTTCGGGCGAATCCTTCAGCGCGAGCAGCGTCGCCATCGATTCGCTGTTCGGATCCTTCAGGTGCAGCGGGTTGAAGTCGAAGCGCAGGAACGCGAGCAGCGGCAGCGCGCCGATCACGACCGCGAGCGTGCCGATCAGGATCGGCTTGCGATGGCGATCGAGGAAATCGTCGACCGGCGCGAGCCACGGGAAGCCCGGCGTCTTCGATTCGCCCGGCGGCGCGAATAGGCGCAGCAGCGCGGGCAGCAGCGTGAGCGTGGTCAGCAGTGCGACGAACATCCCGACGCCCGCGATCAGGCCGAGCTCGGACACGCCGCGATAGGCGGTGGGGATGAACGAGAAGAAGCTCGCCGCGACGGCCGCCGTGGCCAGCGCGAGCGGCATGCCCATCGAGTGCGCGGCGCCGATCAGCGCGTGATCGATGCGCTGGTCGCGGAAGCGTTCCTCGCGGTACTTCACGCCGTACTGGATCGAGAAATCGACGCCGAGGCCGACGAACAGCACCATGAACGCGACCGAGATCATGTTCAGCGAGCCGACCATCGCGAGGCCGAGCGCGGCGGTCACGACGAGGCCGACGAACAGCGTGACGAGCACCGAGCCGATCATCCGCTTCGAGCGCAGCGCAAGCCACAGGATGACGAGCACAGCGAGCAGCGTGAGCGCGCCGTTGAGCGCCGCGCCGTCCTCGACCGATGCGAATTCATCGTCGGCGAGCGGCTGTTCGCCGGTCAGGTGCACGGCCGCGCCGTAGCGCTTTTCGAGGTCGAGCGAACGGGCAGCGTCGCGGATCACCTGGCTGGTTTCCGCGCCGGCCTTCAGCGCGCCGTAGTTGACCACGGGCTGCACGGTGACGAATGCGCGCGCGGGCTGCCGCGCGGCATCGCTGTCGACCAGCGCGCGCCACGAGAACGCGGCCGGCTTGCCGGCCAGCACGTCGTCGACCGTCGCGGCGCTGCGCGCGAGCAGCTTCGCCATCGCCGGCAGTTTCACCTGGCCGGTCAGGAGCGGCTGGCCGAGCGTGGTGGCCAGCGTCGTCGCGAGCCCGGTCAGGCTCGGGTTCTTCGCGAGTTCGTTGACGAGCGGGCGCGCGCTCGCGAGCTGCGAGGTCGTATCGGTGACTTCCTGCGGCGACAGGAACAGCAGCCCGTTGTGCTCGAAGAATGGCCCGCCGCCGGGCTCGGCGACCTGGCCGATGCGACCAGCTTCGGCCTGCTTCTGCAGCGCTTCGGTCAGCGCATGCGCGGCGGCATTCGCGAATTCGGGCGCGGGCGCCTCGACGACCGCGAGGATCGTGCCGTTGCGTTGCGGGAACGCTTTATCGACGGCCTGGCCGAGCGCAGCCCATTGCGGTTCCGCATCGACGAGCTTGCTGATGTCGGTATTGATCTTGAAATGCTGCGCGACGTAGACACCGCTGAGGGCAGCGATGACGAGCGACAGGACGACGACCCAGACGGGACGGCGCACCGACCACGCAACGAGTCGGACGATGAGAGATGTCACCATGTGGCGGTGGGGAGCGGCTGGCAAGGGCAAAGTAGCCAAGTATACCGGCGCGGCGTGGCGACTGACGTGACGTTGCGGGTTTCGGGGCGGGAAGGAGATTTGTTCGCGGCGGCGGAATCGATACCGGTGGCCGGCTGTTTTGTAAGGGGATATTTACATAATCGGAGCTGAGCTCAGCTGCGCCATCGTGCCGTCACCCGCGCCTGTGACAAATGAAGCTGAAAGGTAACAGTCGGTCACGGCGCGGCAACCGGGCGTCGGGCCCGGTATACTTTGCCCCACCGGCCGATGCAAGGAGCCGGTCGTTTTTTCCCATTGAGCGCGAATATTCGTATGAAACGTCATCTGTTTGCTTTCGTCGCGGCCGCCGCCGTGTCGGTTTCCGCTTTCGCGCAGAGCGCGCCGGTCGACATCGTCCGCAATGCGGTCGAGGGCACCGTCACCGCGATGAAGGCCGATCCGGCCGCACGCGGCGGCGACATGGCGAAGGTCACGCAGGTCGTCGAGCAGCGCTTCCTGCCCGCGACCAACTTCGAGCGCACGACCCGCATCGCCGTCGGCGACGCGTGGAAGCAGGCGACGCCGCAACAGCAGCAGGAGCTGTACAAGCAGTTCAGGCTGCTGATGACGCGCACCTACGCCGCGTCGCTCGCGCAGCTCGGCAGCCAGGACGCGAAGTTCTCGTTCAAGGCCGGCGGCGCATCGGGCGCCGACGCGCTCGTGCAATCGACGGTGACGACGCCGGGCGACAGCCAGTCGGTCGGCTATCGGCTCGGCAAGGTCGGCAACGACTGGAAGATCTACGACATCGACATGTCGGGCGCGTGGCTGATCCAGGTCTACCAGGGCCAGTTCAAGAGCCAGCTCGCGTCGGGCGGGATCGACGGGCTGATCGCGTATCTGCAGAAGCACAATTCGCGGACGAACTGACGGCCGCTGCGCGGTCCCGAATCCGGAAGTACGAAGGGCGCCCTCGGGCGCCCTTGTCTGTTAGCCAGGGTGCCCGGAGAGCAGTCGAACGGCCGACGTGACCGCGCGTCCGGGCGTGCACGCGCAAGTCCAGGCCGCCTTCGCACACCTCAAGGCCCGCTGTGCGCGGCCTACTGATACGTCATGGTGAAGGTCAGCACCGCGTTCGCGCTGCCGGGCGTCACGCTGGCGGCCGTCTGGTAGTACCTGGCCGTGAGCGGGATCGTGTAGGAGCCGCCCGTCGATTTGCTATAGCTCGTCAGCGTGTACTGCGTGTTGTACTTCAACGCATTGCCGTTGCCGTCCTTCAGTTGCAGGCCGATGCCGGTGGCCGTCGAACCGCTCGACAGCGCGAGCACGCCGTTGGTGGCGTCGAGCACGGCATTGACCGGGATGAACTGGTACTGGATCGAGTTCAGGCCTGTCGGGCAGGCGTTGACCGCCACGTTGAACGAGACGGCCTGCTTGTTGGTCGAGCCGATGCCCGTGAATTCCGACTGCAGGGGTGAACCCATGTTGACCGTCACGTTCGGCGTGGTGCACGCCGCCACGTTGACGATGGTCGAGGTCAGCGAAAACGACACGAGAGGCGAGGCGGCGACCGTATACACGTTGCTGCCGGTGCTCGTCGCTGATGCCCCCACGAGCAGCACGCCGCCCGTCACCGTGCCCGCCGTGATCGGGCCGGTCTTGACCAGCGCCGCCTGCACCATACCGCCGTTACTGATCGAAGTAACAATTCCGTTTGCGTTGCAGGAGTTCCCCGTCCACGGGCTGGGGAACGGCGCAGACGGCACGCCGAGATCCTTCCAGGGCAGGCTTCCGCAACCGTTCGCGTAAGTACTCACGCCGATCGCGACACCGACGCCAGGCACATTGGTATTCCAGACCGTATAGGTTCCACCATTCGGCGAGGCCACGGTCATGCCGGCCTTGGTCATCGACTGCGGTTCGAAGACCATACCCGCGGCCGCCGTACCCGACACCGTGCAAGTGTAGTAATTGGGAACGTTCGGCGTACTGACCCAGCCGGTCAGCATGGTGCCGACTACAGCGTCGCGCGGGACCGTCACCGAGGCCGGCATCGACAGCGTCACCGTCTGAGCCGTTCCCGAGCAACTGATGGTTCCCGCGGCGAACACCGGACGTGTGCCCAAACCGAGCATCAGCACTGCCAGCGTGAGCAGCCAGAACGCGAGGCGGCCCGGGCCTCGCACCGATTTCGTCTGCCCGCGCGTCTCGGCCGGCTTCTCGTTCCGTTTCATGATCTTTACCTGGTCCATCGCATCCGCTTGCTCATTGCGTCCGTACCGCCTCCGCATACGTCAAAACCTGATGCGCAGTGCTTATTGATACGTCATGGTGAAGGTCAGCACCGCGTTCGCGCTGCCGGGCGTCACGCTGGCGGCCGTCTGGTAGTACCGGGCCGTGAGCGGGATCGTGTAGGAGCCGCCCGTCGCACTGCTGTAGCTCGTCAGCGTGTACTGCGTGTTGTACTTCAACGCATTTCCGCTGCTGTCCTTCAGTTGCAGGCCGATGCCGGTGGCCGTCGAACCGCTCGACAGCGCCAGCACGCCGTTGGTGGCGTCGAGTACGGCATTGACCGGGATGAACTGGTACTGGATCGAGTTCAGGCCTATCGGGCAGGCGTTGACCGCCACGTTGACCGCGACGGCCTGCCTGGTGGTCGAACCGATGCCCGTGAATTCCGACTGCATGTGCGAACCCATGTTGACCGTCACGTTCGGCGTGGTGCAAGCGGCCACGTTGATGATGGTCGACGACAGCGAGAACGACTTGCGGCTCGCGGTCGCGACCGTATACGTGCCGGTGGTGCTTTGCGCCGACCCGCCCTCGAACAACACGCCGCCCGCCACCGTGCCCGCCGTGATGGCACCGGTCTTGACCAACGCCATCTGGGCTTGGCCGCCGTTGGTGATTGAACCGTTTGTGTTGCAGACCCAGCCTGTCCACGGACTGGGGAACAGCGCAAACGGTGTGCCGAGATCGAGCCACGCCTGCCATCCGCAGCCGTTCACGTAGGAGCGTATGCCGATCGCAATGCCGATGCCGGGCACATTGGTATTCCAGACCGTGTAGGCCACCCCGGTCGGCCCGGTCACGGTCATGCCGGACTTGGTCATCGACAGCGGTTCGAAGAGCATGCCCGTGGACGCCGACCCCGACACCGTGCAGCTGTAGTAGTTGCTGGTAGCCGGGGTGCTGATCCAGGCGGTCAGCACCGTGCCGTTCGCGGCATCGCGCGGGACCGTCACCGAGGGCGGCATCGAGACCGGTATCGTCTGCGCGGTACCCGAGCAGCTGGCGCTTTGGGCGAACGCCGCACGCGAGCACAAGCCGAGCATCAGCGCGGCCAGCGTGAGCAGCCAGAACGCCAGGCGGCCCAAGCCTCGCGCCGATTGCTTCTGCCTGCGCGTCGAGGCCGGTGTCCCGTTCCGTTTCATGATCTTTCCCAGAGCCATCGCACCCGCTTTGCTCATTTCGTGCATACCGCCTCCGCATCGGTCCAGCGTTGCTGGCTCGCCTTGCTTGCCGTCGGCAGCGTGTACGACAGCGCACAGCCCTCGGCGGCCGTATCGCCCCACTTCACATGAAGCGTGCCGGCATCGGTTTTCACGCCGCGTAGCACGACACGGCCATCCTGCGCCACGGTGCCGACGTTCTGCCCCGTCGCATCGCTCACCTCCGCGCCGAACGGAACCGGCTCGCCATCGCTCATGCGCGCGCGCATGATCACCGCGCGCCCGCCGCCCTCGGTTTCGTATTTCAGCCGCACCACCGCGCCCGCGGTCGGCGCGACGTGCTGCGCGCTGGATTTCAGCTCGACGCTCATCGGCACGCCCTTCGGATCGATCTCCACCTCGTTGGTCGAGAACGGTGTCAGGCTCGGCACCAGCGCATGACCGAACGAATCGATGCGCAGGCCGCTGCCGGCCGTCAGGCGTGCGCCGTTCGCGTCCTTGGCCTCGACGATCGCCATCGTCTCGCCCATGGTCGGCGCAAAGGCCACGCCGCCGGCATAGGCCACCATGCCGCCCGAGATGCCGCCGCCGTACTGCGTAAAGCCGGTGCCCTTCGAAGCATTGCCCGAGAAGGTCGCATACGGCGACATGTAGGACACGTTGCCGCCCATGTTGACGGTCGCCCCGGCGCCGCCGCCGCTGGTACGGCCGACGTTCACGCCGTAGCTGAGCGCGTTGTCGACGCCGAGCGAACCCGTCAGCGACTGCTGGACCAGGGTCGTGCCACGGCTGTCGTGCTGCAGGCTGGTCGACGAGTACAACGTGCGCGAGCCGAGGTTCAGCGGGATCGACACGTTCAGCATGAATCGGTTGTCCCAGCGGTTTTGCGTCGCGTCGAATTGGCGCGCGGCCGACACGCCGTAGTTGATGCGCCGGAAATTATTGTTGTAGCCGGCCTGGAACTGCGTGTCGTTGCCGCCGCGATTCCAGTAGTTGACGGTCGAGCCCGACAGGTAGAACGAGCCCCAGCCTTCCGGCATGCCCTGGTTCAGCATGACCTGGAACTGACCGCGACGTACGCCGCCCGACAGCAGGCCGTTCACGCCACCCGTCTGCTGGCCGCGCAACTGCATGGCGTCCTGCAGGCCCAGGTAGCCGCTGCTCGAATAGCGGTAGGCGGCCACCGCGATATTGGTATTGGTCGGACTGATCAGCTTGCTGTACGAGAGCTTCACGCTCTGGCCGTGGCGCGTGCCCATGCCGGGCAGATCGGTGTTGGCCTGCGTGATGTCTAACGCGAACGAGCCCAGCCCGGTGTTGAGTGCGGCGCCGACCAGGCCTGCCACGTAGCCGGGCGCGGCGGCCATGCCGCCGTAGCCGGTGATCAGGTTGGTGAAACCGTGCTGTACGGTCGCCTGGAACAGCGCCGGCTTGCTCGACAGCAGCGGACTGCGGTACTGGCCCGCTGTCACGCTGAAACGCGTGATGCCGGGCCGCAGCGAACTGACGGCCGACGCATACGGCACCTTGAAGGTGTGGATGCTGCCATCGGCTTCGGTCACGATGACGTCGAGGTCGCCGCCATAACCGGTCGCATAGAGATCGTCGATCTCGAACGGGCCGGTCGCGACATTGGCGCTATAGATGATGTTGCCGTTCTGGCGCACCTGCACCAGCGCATTGCTGTTGGCGATGCCGTGGATGGTCGGCGCATAGCCGCGTTGCGATTCCGGATACATGCGCTCGTCGCTGGCGATCCGCACGCCGCGAAAGCCCACACTGTCGAACATCGTGCCGTCGGTGAACGCGTCGCCGATCACGAGCTGCGCCTTCAGGCGAGCGATCGAGCGCTGCAGGCTGGTCTGCACGCTCTGGTAGTGCGTGCCGCCGTGCGTGTCGTAGGTGTAGTTGCCGTTGTGGCGGAAGCGCCAGGGCCCGACGTTCAGGCCGGCGGTCAGGCCCAGGTAAGCCTGGGTCGACGAGGCGCCTCGGTTGTCGGCACGGTAGATGTTGCCGTTGTACGACAGCAGCGCGGCCGGCACGCCCTCGTCCCAGTAGCGCGGATCCACGTAGCCGCGCGCAGCGCGGCTCAGCGAGGCCTGCGGGATGCTGACGTCGAGCCGCTGCTCGCCATTGTCGAAGGTGGCGACGGCGTCCGGCACCAGCATGCCGATCGTCGCGCAGGCATGGTTCGAGTCCGTCAACCTGTGCGTCGCTTCGGGCGACAGCTTCGCGAGATCCACCCCGACCTGCTGCAACAGCTCGCGATCGAAGCAGGGCTGGACGTTGTTCCGGCTGCCGCCCGCTTGGTGCAGCGTGATCTCGGCGCGGCCGATCCAGTTCGTATTGACGTACAGGTCGGCGCGATACGAACCCGGCGCCGCAACATTGCCCTTTGCGAAGCGACTGACGTCCACCCGCGCGCCGCCCGGGCGCTGCAGGAACAGGTCGTCGAACTGGACTTCCGCCACTTGCGTGGCGCTGGTGGTCTCCGCCATCGTGTCGGTCGATGCGAACATCGACAGCGCGAGCAGGAAGCACGGGCGCGGGCGCCAGCGCATGAATGACGGCAAACTGGAAAGACGTTGGATCACGATAGGCACCCGAGCGTGAGCAAGCCTGCGCCCTGCCCGGGCGGGCATGCTTGGTCTTGCCGTGGAAAGGACGTGGCGCGCTACCCGCGCCTCGCGCAATGGAAGGGGGTCAGCCGCGCATCATCGCGATGGCGCCGCGGGGCCGGACCGCAATGGCGTCTCGCCGCTGACCGAGCCGCCGTAGTCGTTCAGCGCCGTGTAACGCACGCTGGCGCCGGCCGCGCCGGGCACGTCGCCCTTCAGCGGGAAGGCGCGCGTCTCGCCCGGCCCGACCATGCCGCCATCGTCGAAGATCGCGCTGCGTCCGCCCGACTGCACGCTGATCATGGTCAACGACACATGGAACGGCGTTGGGTTGTGCGCCTCGATGGCCGGTTTCCCGTCGGCCTGCGTGAGCCGCCAGGTGAGCTGCGCCGGCGCATCGGCCGATGAACCCTTGAGTTTTTCCGGACGATAGAACAGCTTGATGCGCGAACGGAACGCGAGCTGGATATGGTTCATGTCCGCGTCGGCCGCGCCCGGTTTAGGGGGTACCTCGAGCACGTTGAGCCAGAACACCGACTCGCGATCCTGCGGCATGGGCTCGCCGGTGTAGACGATGCGTAGCGTCTGCGACTTGGACGGATCGATCCGCGCGATCGGCGGCGTGACGGTGAAGGGCACCTTGATCGTGGACGGCGCGCTGCGCACGTCACCTGCATCGACCCACGACTGCACGAGCGCGGGCGACTGGCCGGCGTTCGACAGTTTGAGCGTGACCTCGGACTCGCTCGCGCCATAGATCACGCGCGTGCCGCCGATCACCACCGATGCAACGGCAGGTGTCGCCAGGTAGCCGAGCCATGCGACGCACGCGGTGGCGATCGCGCGCCGGAGTGTTTTTCGAAGCTTCATGATAGGGATCGATGCCGGTAGCGAGCACGAGGGGTGGAGCGACGTCGTGCCGCCCCACTCCATCTGCTACGTATAACTAAATGATTGATTACTGATAAACGAGCGAGTACATCACGCTCGACGTCGCCGCGCCCGCTGTTGCAGCGCCGGTCGCGAGGTACTGCGCGTAGTAGTTCAGCGTGGCGGCGCCGGCCGCGCTGATTGCGACGGCCTTCGAGTTTTGCGAGGCGTCAGCCGCACCGATCTTGATAGGCGAATAGCTGCCGTCGCCGTTCAGCAGCTGGATCTCGACGTTGCTCGCGCCGCCCGCGGCCAGGATCAGGTTGCCGGTGGCGGTGTCGACCGTCGGACCCGGCTCGAAGTAGGCGTGGACGGTGCCCGACGCCGGCGTGCAGGCCGTCAGCGAGATGTTGAAGGGCGTGCGGTTGGCGTACTGGCCTGCGGCGGCCAGCGCGCTGGTCGACACCGATTGCAGCGGGACATTGAAGTTGTTCGAGCCGCTGCCGTTGCCGTTGATCGTGCAGGTTTGCGCGAGCACGGTGCCGTTGAACGTGATCGTGCCGTCGGCTGCGGATGCGATTTGCGACGCAGTGGCTGCAGCCACGAACAACACGGCGGTAATGAGTTTGATTTGCATGGTTTCTGGTTTCTGAAAGAAGCGATCTGAATGGAGATACGACGCCGACGCGATATCCGTTCGATAGCGCGACGCGACATCCAACGGCAACCCGAAAAGGCATCACGCGACCGAATATTGTGTTTTCGGCCCGGTTACACTTGGACGAAACGAATCCTACCGGTGTCAACGATTCGTAAGATGAACAATTGTTACTTCGCGATACCATCAACAAAAAATGCTGTTCAATTTGACTGAACGGCATTAGTTCTCCGGCGCCGGGTTCGTTGCTGTGCGTCAGGTGCCGGTCCGTGCGCCGCCGTCGAGAATCGCGCCGAGCCGTTCGAGGATCGCGTTCTTGTCGGCATTCGCGCGATCGTGGTGACGGTGGCTCGTGTAGACGATGTCGTGCGTGCGGTAGGTCGCCGCGCAGGTTTCGATGTTCGTGCGGATTCACGCATGCGGGCGCGCGAGCCAGTCGTCGGTGGCGCATGCGTCCATCGCGAACTGCGGGGGCGATCGAGGAACGACGACGTATTGCGCTGCGCGAGCGCGGCGAGCATGTCGGACTTCGATTCGAAGTAGTGATAGAACGTGCCTTTCGCGACCTGCGCGTGCTCGACGAGCTCGCTGATGGTCGTCGCTTCCACGCCCTGCGCGAGGAACAGCGTCTCGGCCGCGGCCATCAGTTCATCGACGCGCACTTCTGCCGACTTCGGTGCGGGCACGCCGTATATGCCGGTCGGCATCGCCGGCGGTGCTCGGGGTCGGTATGGGGCTCGCGGTTCCCGCGACCGGCATGACCGTGATGGAGCTGGCGCCGGCCGAACGCGAGGGCATGGCGTCGGCGACGATGAACGCGTTCGCCAGACGGGGGTGAGCATGGACATCGCGGTCTTAGGCAGCATGATGAGCGTCGGTGCGTTGCACCGGATGACGGACACAATGCGAGCGGCCGGCAGCACGCAAGCGGATACGCTGGCGCGGCAGGCGACGATGGAGCATGTGTTTGCGGCGGGGCGGCCGGCGTTGCTCGGCGCGTATCGGGATGCGATGGCGTACGGGTTTTCGATCGCGGCATTATGCTCCGGAATCCTCGGTATTGCGGTTGCGGTGATGCTGATGGTTTGGCGTGAAATCAGGCGGCAGCCGGGCATTGAGGTGATGTCGTGTGCAACGTATTCACGGTCGGAATGACTGTGGTCGACCAACTTGTCATGCGTGGCACGACAAGCACGGCGGCTGCAGCGAGAACGGCTGTCAGATCACGCCATTCGACGAAGAGCGTTCGGAAAACACACCGACAACGGCGATACGGCGCATCATGATTTCGCTTCTCGGTCTAGATCACCGATATGGGCCGGTGATGCCGGTTGCCGCACGACGAGTGCATGCAGACTTCATGCGAAACACGAGCACGATGCTCGTTCCGGCAAGCGAAAGGATTCCATCGCCCTCGGGGTGAAGTCGATTGGACAAGTGTGAAATTGGAAGCTGACTTGCGCGTGACGTGCGCAACCGGTATGGTGTCCTACCTACGCCGATGCTCGACCGCGAACTTGATCAGCTCGGCCTGCCCTTCGATCTCGAGCTTGCGCTTCAGGTTGAGCCGGTGCGTTTCGACCGTGCGCACCGACAGCCCCGTCTGCTGCGCGATCTGCTTGCTCGACAACCCCTCGGCCAGCGCATCGAGAATGTCGCGTTCGCGCGGCGTCAGGCGATCGAGCGGCGACGCGGTCGCGCTCGCGTGGATCATTCGCGCGGCGAGCCCTTCGCTGAAGAACGTCTGCCCGGCCAGCACCGCGCCGATCGCGCGCACGATCTCGCTCGCGGGCGAATCCTTCAGCAGATAGCCGCTCGCGCCGGCACGCACGGCCTGCGTCACGTATTCCAGGTTGTCGTGCATCGACAGCATCAGCACGCGGATGCCGGGGAAGCGCTCGTGGAATACGCCCGCGAGCATGATGCCGTTCATCCCGTTCATGCCGACGTCCATCAGCGCGAGATCGGGTTCGAGCGACGCGGCGAGCGCGAGCGCCTCGTCGGCGTTGCCTGCCTCGCCGACCACGGACAGGTCGGCCGCTTCGAGCCGCATCCGCAAGCCGTCGCGCACGAGCGGGTGATCGTCGACGAGCAGCAATCGGGCGGCGGGCCGGGCGGTGTCGGGGGCGCTCATGCGAAAGGTCTCCTGTTATGGGGCGTGTCTTCACGCGGCGCTGCGCAGCGGCACGCGCGCGGCGACGATCGTGTGGCCGACCTGCGACGTGATCGTCAGCATGCCGCCGAGCGCGTCGAGGCGTTCGCGCATGTTGCGCAGGCCGATGCCGCGGCGCGCGTCGGCCTGCGAGCGTTCGGCGTCGAAGCCGCAGCCGTTGTCGGCGATGGTCAGCGTGACGGATTGGGCGCCGATGTCGAGCGTGACGGCCGCGCGCGACGCCTGCGCATGATGCACGATGTTGCTGAGCGCTTCCTGCGCGATCCGGAACAGCGCGGTGTTGACGGCCTCGGGCAGCGGCCGCGTGCCGCTGTGCGCGACCTGCGTATAGCCGATGTCGATGCCGCTTTCGGCGCCGAGTTCGCGGACCAGCTGCTCGAGCGCGGCCGCGAGGCCGAGATCGTCGAGCATCGACGGACGCAGCGCATGCGAGATGCGCCGCACTTCGCGCAGCGTTTCGCCGAGCCGCCCGACGCCCGACACGAGCGCCTGCTCGGCCTCGGGCACGCGCGACGTGCCGCGTTCGAAGCGCGCGAGCGCGGATTCGAGCATCAGCTTCGCGGACACCATCATCTGGCTGATCCCGTCGTGCAGTTCGCGCGACAGCCGCGCGCGTTCCTGCTCCTGCGATTCGACGACGCGCTGCGCGAGCAGCTTGAGCTTCGCGTCGGCGCTGCGCGACTCGCTGACGTTCAGCACCAGCGCGCACACGGCGATCGCCGCCGCGCCGGTGAGCGCGATCGCGGTGAGCCAGCTCATCGTGCGCTCGATGTTCGCGGACGCGCGCGCGTCGATGCGCTGCAGCGCGGTGTCGACGTCGTCGAGATAGATGCCCGTGCCGACCATCCAGCCCCAGCGTTCGAGCGCGACGACGTAGCCGAGCTTCGGCGCGACGCGGCCCGTCGACGGCCGCTGCCATGCGTAGCGCACGTAGCCGCCGCCGTGCGACGCCGCGCCGATCAGCTTCTGGATCGTCAGCGCGCCCTGCGGGTCGCGCATCGACCAGAAGTTGTGACCGACACGCTCGGGCTCGCGCGGATGCATCAGCGAATTGCCGTGCAGGTCGTACACGAAGAAATAGCCGTCGGGCCCGAAATCCATCTTCTGCAGCATCGCGAGCGCCTGCGTGCGCAGCAGCGCGTCGTCGCGCGCATTGCGGCCGCTCGCGTCGTAGAGCGGCATGATCGCGCTCGTCGCGAGCTCGACGTAGTGCTTCAGCTCGACTTCCTTGCTCGACAGGTACGCGGCCTGGATCGTCGCGTGCTGCGTGCGCGCGAGCGACGTCGCCTGCTGGCGCACGCCGAAGCCGATGCCGGCGATCGCGAGCAGGAACGGCACGATGGCCAGAAGGAAGATCTTTGCCTTGAGTCTCATGGTGGTGCGAAGCGGCCGCGAACCGGTGCGGCCGGCCAGGTGCGGCCGGCCAGGCGTGGGCCGGCCGGGCGCGTCAGCCGCGCGGCGGCGTATCGAGCCGACATTGTCGGCGATTTTGCACGTGGGTGGCTGCGACCAGGCGGCCACCCCGCCACGGCTCGGGTGCACGCGCGCTCAGGCCCGCCGCGACTCGAGATTGTCGGGGGACGCGCCCGCCAGTACGACGATGCGGTTGCGCCCGCCTTCCTTCGCGCGATACAGCGCATCGTCGGCGAGCTTCAGCGCGGCTTGCATGTTGTCGTCGAGTTCGGGATAGCTCGTCGTCACGCCGATGCTGACCGTCAGGCGGCCGGCCGTGCCGGCGTCGTGCCGGATGCCGAGATCGAGGATGCCCGTGCGGATCGTCTCGGCGATCGTCACCGCGCCGTCGGTGTCGACGTCGGGCAGCACCACGACGAACTCCTCGCCGCCGTAGCGCGCCGCATAGTCGGCCGGGCGGCGCAGGCAGCCGCCGATGCAATGGCCGACCGCGGCGAGCGCGTCGTCGCCGGCCTGGTGGCCCTGCGTGTCGTTGTAGCGCTTGAAGTAATCGACGTCGATGAACAGCAGCGACAGCGCATGCTGCGAGCGCGCGGCGCGGCGCCATTCGCGCGCGAGCGTGACGTCGAGCATCCGGCGGTTGTCGAGGCCCGTGAGGCCGTCGGTGCGCGCGAGCGCCTGCAGCTCGGTTTCCGCGCGATGGCGCTTGCGCAGCTGCACGTCGAGCAGCAGCGACAGGCCGACGAAGCCGATCGCGAGCGCGACCATCGCGGAGCCGATCGGAATCGCACGGTCGTACCACGCGGCGTAGGTGTCCGCTTCCGAGCGCGCGACCATGACGATGAGCGGCAGGTGATCGAGGTGCCGGAACACATACAGGCGCCGCACGCCGTCGATCGTCGCGGTGTCGGCGAAGCTGCCTTCGCTGGCGGTCATGAAATGCCGGAACGTGCTGGCGCGGCTGATGTCGCGGCCGACGATCTTCGGGTCGTACGGTTCGCGCGCGAGCATCAGGCCGCGTGTGTTGATCAGCGCGACCGAGCCGCGGTCGCCGAGCGACAGGCGCGAGAACAGGTTCTGGAAATATTCGAGCCGGATCGACATCACCGCGACGCCGCCGAACGACCCGTCGGGCTTCGTGATCCGCCGGCTGAGCGCGATGCTCGGCGAGCCGTCGCGCAGCCGCGAATGGTACGGGGGGCTGACGTACAGGCCGACGTCGGGCCGGTCGCGATGCACGGTGAAGTACGGCTCGTTGCCGAAGTTGGCCTTGCGCGGCACGTCGCCCTTGCCGTCGACCGCGATGTCGCCCTTTGCGTCGAGCACGTAGATGCCGCCGAGGTACTTGGCCGTCGTCGCGCGGTCGAACAGCACCTGGCGGCGCAGCGGCATCGGCAGCGCGATGACCGTGGGGTCGTTCGCGCCTTCGACGACGGCCTGCAGCGACAGCGAATAGATCTCGATGTTGCGCTCGATGTCCCACGACGCCATCAGCGCGAGGTTCTGCTGCATCGTGCGCGAGCGGTCGCGCGCGTCGATGCGGCCTTCGTACAGCACGATTCCGCACAGGAGCAGAAGGAGCAGCGCGATCAGCAGCCCCGTATAGAAGATCAGGTGCGGCAGCAGGAACCGGCGCAGATGAGCGGCGACACGGCTTGTCCGGCCGGATTCGCTGGGCATTGCGTAGTCGGTTTCTGCCATGGTCCGTGGATCGATGGGCATCGTCGCCAGGCGGCGGGCCGATGCGATTGTTCGTATGACGTGTCGGCAGCGATCCGGTGCGCGGCCCTCTTCCGGCGCCTTCTTCCCGCCCGGCGGAGAAAATGGACACCGATTATCTGTAATCGCGACCAGATATACCGGTAAATCATGCATTCATTGGCGGCATCTGCCGCGATTCGACAGATCCGACGAATCGGGCGGCGCGGATTCAACGGAGTATAACGCGCGCATTCGCGTGCGCGGAAAATGTTGCGACCCGTTGATCGGGGTCAAATTACCGTGAAATCCCGGGCTTGCAAATATCGGGCAGAGCGTTACTGCGCAAGGTTTTGCCGCGTGGCGGGTGCAGCGTGCCGCGTACGGCTGCCGATTCAGGCGGATTAACGGCCGGCGCACGCGAAACTTGAAAGCGCGCGATATGTTCCGATTATCGGTTTCAACATACGGTTTCAACGGCCGCGCGAACGTAAAAATGAAAAACGGGCGGCGATGAGGGCCGCCCGTTTCGCGGAGCCGGCATGCGGGACGGGCCCGCATGCGCATGCTCAGGCGCCGTGCTGTTGCGCCTTGAACGCGAGCCGGAACCGGTGCAGCAGCGGCTCGGTATAGCCGCTCGGCTGCGACGTGCCCTGCAGCGCGAGCGCGCACGCGGCCTTGAACGCGGTCGACTGGTCGTAGCCGGGCGCCATCGGGCGATAGTTCGAGTCGCCGGCGTTCTGCTGGTCGACGACGCGCGCCATCCGCTTGAACACGTCGAGCACGAAGGCCTCGGTGATCACGCCGTGGCGCAGCCAGTTCGCGATGTGCTGGCTCGAAATGCGCAGCGTCGCGCGGTCTTCCATCAGGCCGACGTCGTGGATGTCCGGCACCTTCGAGCAGCCGACGCCCTGTTCGACCCAGCGCACGACGTAGCCGAGGATGCCCTGCGCGTTGTTCTCGACCTCGCGCAGAATCTCGTCTTCGCTCCATTCGGCACGCTCGACGACCGGCACGGTCAGCAGGCCTTCGAGCAGCGCGTCGCGTTCGCTCGCGTACGGCGTCTTTTCGAGCTCCTGCTGGACGGCCTGCACGTCGACGAGGTGGTAGTGCAGCGCGTGCAGCGTCGCGGCGGTCGGCGATGGCACCCACGCGGTGTTCGCACCCGCGCGCGGGTGCGCGATCTTCTGCTCGAGCATCGCGTGCATCAGGTCCGGCATCGCCCACATGCCCTTGCCGATCTGCGCGCGGCCGCGCAGGCCGGCCGACAGGCCCGCGAGCACGTTGTTGCGCTCGTACGACGTGATCCAGGCCGACGACTTCATGTCGCCCTTGCGGATCATCGGGCCCGCTTCCATCGCCGTGTGCATCTCGTCGCCGGTGCGGTCGAGGAAGCCGGTGTTGATGAACGCGACCCGCGCGGCGGCGGCCGCGATGCACGCGGCGAGGTTCACGCTGGTGCGGCGCTCCTCGTCCATGATGCCCATCTTCAGCGTGTTGCGCGGCAGGCCGTACAGATCCTCGATGCGCGCGAACAGCGTATCGGCGAACGCGACTTCGACCGGGCCGTGCATCTTCGGCTTCACGATGTAGATCGAACCCGTGCGCGAGTTGCGCTTCGCCTTCAGGTCGTGCAGCGCGCACAGCGTCGTGACGACGCCTTCCGGAATCTCGTTGCCGTCGCGGTCGAGCACCGCGCCGTTGGTCATCAGGTGGCCGACGTTGCGCACGAACAGCAGCGAGCGGCCGTGCAGCGACAGCGTGCCGCCGTCGGGCGTCGTGTAGTCGCGGTCGGCGTTCAGGCGGCGCGTGAAACTCTTGCCGCCCTTCGCGACTTCCTCGACCAGCGTGCCCTGCATCAGGCCGAGCCAGTTGCGGTAGAGCTGGACCTTGTCGTCGGCGTCGACCGCCGCGACCGAATCCTCGCAGTCGATGATCGTGCTGACCGCCGCTTCGAGCACGACGTCCTTCACGTTCGCGAGATCGGCGCGGCCGATCGGCGTCGACGCGTCGATCTGGATCTCGATGTGCAGGCCGTTGTGCTTCAGCAGGATCGCGGACGGCGCGTCGGCCGTGCCCTGATAGCCGACGAACAGCGCCGGCTGTGCGAGATGCACGACACCCTTCGCGGTTTCGACGGCGAGCTGGCCGTCCTGCACGCGGTAGCGCAGCGCCTCGCGGTGCGAGCCGCTCGCGAGCGGCGCCGCGTTGTCGAGCACGTTGCGCGCGTAGTCGATCACGCGCTGGCCGCGCGTCGGGTTGTAGGTCGCGGTGCGTTCGGCGCCGCCGTCCTCGGGCAGGGCGTCGGTGCCGTACAGCGCGTCGTACAGGCTGCCCCAGCGGGCGTTCGCGGCGTTCAGCGCATAACGAGCGTTCGACAGCGGCACGACGAGCTGCGGGCCGGCCTGCGTGGCGATCTCGCTGTCGACGTTCGCGGTGGCTGCCGCGACGTTCGACGGGACCGGTACGAGGTAGCCGATTTTTTCGAGGAATGCGCGATAAGCGGCGTGGTCGCGCACGGGGCCGGGGTGCGCGCGGTGCCAGGTGTCGAGTTCCTGCTGCAGGCGGTCGCGTTCCGCGAGCAGTTCGCGGTTGCGCGGCGCCAGATCGTGCACCAGGGCCGAGAAACCGCTCCAGAATGCGGCCTTGTCGATGCCGGTGCCCGGCAGTGCTTCGTTTTCAATGAACTGGCTCAGCGCTGGCGCGACTTGCAGTCCTGCTTGGTCGATCATCGTTATCCTCCCGGGGAAAATGCGCGCGCGCGGCTAGAGGGCCTGTTCACGCTAATAACGGGCTCGTTCCCCTGATCGGAAAATCATTTGTGGGGCTGGCCACCAGAAGGGCCGATCGCTGCGTCATGCTCCTTGCGAATACGTCGAGTATTCGCTTCGTCGCAGTCCTTGCGCTCGGCCCTTCTGGTGGCCAGCGCAAGCCCGTTATTAGCGTGAACAGGCCCTCCTATGTCGCGACGCTTTGTGTGCCGGCGCGAGCGATCTGCGCGTCCTGCTCCGACTTTACGCCAGACACGCCGATCGCGCCCGCAATCCGGCCGCCGACCGTGACCGGCACGCCGCCTTCGAGCAACCCCGTCAGCGGCACGCTGAGAAACGCGGTGCGGCCACCGTTGATCATATCCTCATAAGCCTTCGTCTCGCGACGGCCGAGCGCCGCCGCGCGCGCCTTGTCCTGCGCGATAGTCGAGCTGGCCGGCGATGCGCCGTTCAGCCGCGCGAACGCGAGCAGGTGGCCGCCGTCGTCGACGACGGCGATCGACACGGCCCAGCCGTGGCGCTCCGCCTCCGCGCGGGCGGCGGCGAGCATGCGGTCGGCATCGGCGAGTTCGAGTTCGGGTTTCGTCTGCATGGATGTCCTCCGGAACCAGTCAGTTGATCAGTCGGTTGTCGACGAGTTCGATCCAGTGGCGCACGGGCGTGCGGCCCGCGCCGTTCAGGTGAGTCTGGCAGCCGACGTTGGCCGTGACAATCAGGTCCGGCCGCGCGGCTTCCAGCGCGTCGAGCCTGTTGTCGCGCAGTTGCGTCGCGAGTGCGGGCTGCGTCAGCGAATACGTGCCGGCCGAGCCGCAGCACAGGTGGCCGTCGGCGACATTCGTCAGATCGAAGCCGAGCCGCGTCAGGATGCTTTCGACCGCGCCGCCGAGGCGCTGCGCGTGCTGCAGTGTGCACGGGCAGTGGACCGCGACGCGGCGTGGCGTCGCATCGGCCAGCGCGTCGAGCGGCTCGGCCGCGATCACCTCGGCGAGATCGCGCGCGAGCGCGCTGACGCGGCGCGCCTTCTCCGCATAGACGGGGTCGGAGCGCAGCAGGTCGCCGTATTCCTTGACGAACGCGCCGCAGCCGCTCGCCGTCAGCGCGATCGCTTCCGCGCCGGCTTCGATCGCGGGCCACCACGCGTCGATGTTGCGGCGTGCGCGGGCGAGGCCGGCGTCCTGTGCGTTCAGATGATATTCGGTCGCGCCGCAGCAGCCGGCTTCGCGCGCCGGGCTCACGCTGATGCCGAGCCGGTCGAGCACGCGCGCGGCGGCCGCATTGGTGTTCGGCGACAGCGCGGGCTGCACGCAGCCTTCGAGCATCAGCACGCGCCGCGCGTGACGCACGGCCGGGCGCGGCGCGGCCGCGGGCACGGCGGCCGGGATCTTGTCCTGCAGCGCGCCGGGCAGCAGCGGGCGCAGCGCGCGGCCGGCCTTCAATAACGCGGCGAACGTCGCCGGGCGCGGCACCACGTGACGCAGCCCCGCGCGCAGCAGGCGCTCGCGCGCGGGACGCTGCGCGCGCTTCTCGGCTTCCGCGCGGCCGATGTCGAGCAGCGTGTGGTAGCGCACGCCGGACGGGCAGGTCGTCTCGCAGTTGCGGCAGGTCAGGCAGCGGTCGAGATGCTGCTGCGTGCGCTCGCCGCACGGCTCGCCTTCGAGCAGTTGCTTGATCAGGTAGATGCGGCCGCGTGGCCCGTCGAGCTCGTTGCCGAGCACCTGGTAGGTCGGGCAGGTCGCATTGCAGAAGCCGCAGTGCACGCACGCGCGCAGGATCGCTTCCGCTTCGTCGGCCCGGGCGAGGGCCTTGCTTGCTTCGCTGAGATTGGTTTGCATCGGCGGGTCGCTTCGAAGGTCAGAGGTCGGCGTACAGGCGCCCGGGATTGAAGATCGCGTGCGGGTCGAGTTGCGCCTTGAGTTGCCGATGCACGCGCAGCAGCGCGCTCGGCAGCGGCTGGAACGGCTCGTGCGTCGTGCCCGGCGTGAAGCAGGTCGCGTGGCCGCCCCATTGCGCGGCAAGCCGCTGCACGTCGGCCGGCGCGGCATCGCTTTTCAGCCAGCACTGGGCGCCGCCCCAGTCGACGAGTTGCGCGCCGGGCCACGCGTCGAGCGGCGCGGCGCACGGCACCGACACGCGCCACAGCGGGCGCGGATCGTCGAAGAACGGCAGCGCGAGATCGCGCAGCCGTGCCCAGAACGCGTCGCCGATGTCGTCCATCCGGTCGCCGCCGATCGTGTCGCTCGCGGCTTTTACCGAGCCCTCGCCGCCTTCGATCCGCACGCGCAGCACGCCGTCCGCGTGGCACGCGCCCGCGAGCGGCAGCCCCGCGCGCCGCCACGCGGCGACGCGCTGCACGGCTTCGCCGGCAGCGAGCGGCAACGCGAGATCGCACGTCGCGCGCGGTTTCGGCAGCACTTTCAGCGACACCTCGGTCACGACGCCGAGACAGCCGAAGCTGCCGGCGAGCAGCCGCGACACGTCGTAGCCCGCGACGTTCTTCATCACCTCGCCGCCGAAGCGCAGGTGCTTCGCGTGGCCGGTGATCACGCGGCAGCCGAGCACGAAGTCGCGCACCGCGCCGGCCCACGGGCGGCGCGGCCCGGACAGCGCCGCCGCGAACATCCCGCCGACCGTTGCAGCGCCGCCGAACGCGGGCGGCTCGCACGGCAGCATCTGGCCGGCCGAATCGAGCATCGCTTCGAGATCGGCGAGCGGCGTGCCCGCGCGTGCGGTGACGACGAGCTCGGTCGGGTCGTACGCGACGACGCCGCGATGCGTGCGCACGTCGAGCGTGCGGCCTTCGACGGGACGGCCGAGGAAAGCCTTGGTGCCGGCACCGCGGATGTGCAGCGGCTGGCGGTCGCGGAGCGCGGCGTCAACCTGGGCGACGAGCGCCGCGCTGTCGTCGATCGATTCGATTTCGCGTCGCATCAGAAGCGCTCCAGTTCGGGAAACGGCAGCTTGCCGTGATGGACGTGCATCGCGCCGAATTCGGCGCAGCGGTGCAGCGTCGGGATGTTCTTGCCGGGATTGAGCAGCCCCTGCGGATCGAATGCGGCCTTCACTGCGTGGAAGAACGTGATTTCGTCGGCGTTGAACTGCACGCACATCTGGTTGATCTTCTCGCGCCCGACGCCGTGCTCGCCGGTGATGCTGCCGCCCGCCGCGACGCACAGCTCGAGGATCCGGCCGCCGAGCGCTTCCGCACGGTCGAGCTCGCCGGGCCGGTTCGCGTCGAACAGGATCAGCGGGTGCATGTTGCCGTCGCCCGCATGGAACACGTTCGCGACCGGCAGCCCGTATTCGGCAGACAGCGCGGCGATCCCTTCGAGCACGCGCGGCAGCTCGCGGCGCGGGATCGTGCCGTCCATGCAGTAGTAGTCGGGAGACATGCGGCCGACCGCGGGGAACGCGTTCTTGCGACCGGCCCAGAAGCGCTGCCGCTCGGCCTCGTCGCGTGCGACGCGAATCTCGGTTGCGCCCGCGTCGCGCAGCAGCGTGGCGACGCGTCCTGCATCCTCGTCGACGTCGCTCGCCGCGCCGTCGAGCTCGCACAGCAGGATCGCCTGCGCGTCGACCGGATAGCCCGCGTGGATGAAATCCTCGGCCGCGCGGATCGCGAGGTTGTCCATCATCTCGAGGCCGCCGGGAATCACGCCCGCGCCGATGATCCGCGCGACCGCCGCGCCGGCCTCGGCGACATCGTCGAAGCTCGCCATCAGCACCTTCACGCACGGCGGCAACGGCCGCAGCTTCACGGTCACTTCCGTGACGATGCCCAGCATGCCTTCGGAGCCGGTGAACAGCGCGAGCAGGTCGAAGCCCGGTGCATCGAGCGCATCGGCGCCGAGCGTGAGCGTGTCGCCATCGATCGTCAGGATCTCGACCTTCAGGATGTTGTGCACCGTGAGCCCGTATTTCAGGCAATGCACGCCGCCCGCGTTTTCGGCGACGTTGCCGCCGATCGAGCACGCGATCTGCGACGACGGATCGGGCGCATAGTAGAGGCCGTGCGGCGCGGCCGCCTGCGAGATCGCGAGGTTGCGAACGCCGGGCTGCACGCGCGCGGTGCCGGCGTCGGGGTCGATGTCGAGAATCCGGTTGAACTTCGCCATCACGAGCAGGATGCCTTTTTCGAGCGGCATCGCGCCGCCCGACAGCCCCGTGCCCGCGCCGCGCGCCACCACCGGCACGCGGTGCGCGGCTGCGACGCGCAGCACCGCGCGCACCTGCTCGACCGTGTCGGGTAGCACGACCGCGAGCGGCACCGTGCGGTACGCGGCGAGGCCGTCGCATTCGAACGGCTTGAGCGCCTCGCGTTCGTGCAGCACGTCGAGGCCGGGCGCCGCCGCATGCAGCGCGGCGACGAGCGTGTCGCGGCCGACGGTCGCCAGCGGGCCGTCGATCCGTTCGTCATAGATGAAACTCATCGGTCAGTCTCCGTCTCCACCATGCGGGCGGCCGCGCGATGCGCGACACGCCGGATGGACGAGATTCTTGGCGGGCCAGGCGCGCCTGTCCAGACGTCTTCCATGTGGTCGTACCAGTTTTTATGAAGGCACCCGAAAGTCGCTGTGCGGAGAACCAGAAAACCGAATCAGGACAAGGGTTTGTGAGAAAATCGCCGATATTCGTCCAAAGTGGTCGTACCAGTATGGAAATGCAGGATCGAGAGGGGCCGGCGCGGCGCGTGGCCGACGTCGTCGCCGAGCGGATCGAGAAGCTGATCGTCGACGGCGTGCTGAAGGCCGGGCAGGCGCTGCCGTCCGAGCGGCGGCTGACCGAGAAGCTCGGCGTGTCGCGCACGGCCGTGCGCGAGGGGATGAAGCTGCTGCACGCGCGCGGGATCATCGACACGATGCACGGCAAGGGTTCGTTCGTCGCGAGCCTGACCCCGCAGCGCGAAATCACGCCGATGATGCATCTGCTCGGCTCGCAGCCGCGCACGCTGTACGACCTGTTCGAGGTACGCGGGATGCTCGAGGCCGAGGCCGCGCGACTCGCCGCGCTGCGCGGCACGCCGGCCGATTTCATCCTGATCAGGCGGCGCTACGACGAAATGACGGCGGCCGACGCGCAGGATCTCGATCCCGCCGCGCGCGCGAAGCTCGATCACGCGTTCCATCTCGCGATCTGCGAGGCGTCGCACAACCCCGTGCTCGTCAACACGCTGCAGTCGCTGACCGACCTGCTGCTCAGTTCGGTGTTCGCGTCGGTGAACAACCTCTATCACCGCGAACCGCTGAAGAAGCAGATCGACCGCCAGCATGCGCGGCTCTACAACGCGGTCACCGGGCGGCTGCCCGAGCAGGCGCGCAAGGCCGCGAGCGAACATATCCGCCAGTGCGTCGAGTATCTGCGCGAGATCGAGCAGGAGGAACAGCGGCTCGTGCGCTCGACGTTGCGGCTCGAAGGGTGGACGTGAGCGGGCGCAGGTGCGTTCGCGCGATGACGTGCGTCAAGCGCGCTGTATCACCGATGCGGTCGTGGAACCCAATATGTCGCAATATGATCTATTCGATGCCCGGCCAGCCGTGGCCCGTGCATGCGGTCGGTCGACATTGACGTTTGGATCGTCGACAATTTCATTGTCGTCCGAACGCTTTCGACAACCGCTACATGATTCGCCCAATCCGACAGCCTGACCTGCTAGTGACGTTCACGCTGACCGCGCTTACGTGGGAGGGCACCTTAAAGCAAGTACGGACGGGCTACCGTCCGGTGTACAAAATTCGGCCAGACTATTGGTCGTCAGCCCATCACGAGTTCGCCGGGAGACGCAGCAACAACGGGTGAGCAGTGCTTGGCCGAAGTCTGGCTGGTTACACCCGAGGCCTATCCGCATACGCTTTCGATTGGTCGTAGGCTGGACGTTGCTGAGGGGGCCCGAATCGTCGGTCAGGCCGAGATCGTGCAATCGCAGAATCGTGGAGATCGGCTATTGGAGTAACGCCCCTACGCTTCTTCGTTCTCCTCGGACTTGGTCCGCTGGCCCCGTTCAAGCTTTTCCCCGAAGATCCGTTAACGAGTGCGTCTTGTAAATATCTAGCCGACGAACAGGCGTGGAGATTGGACGCACATGTTACTGAACAAGAGAAGCTTCGCCGCTTTGATGCTCCTGATTTCTATCTCGGGCCATGCAAGCGATACGACGTCCGAAGTCAATAATGAACAACTGGGCGCGGTTAAAACCGTGACGGTGGTCTATCCGGGCAAGGCGGTTTACATCGCATTCGGACCGTCCGGCCCCATTCACATCCCGGTTCCAATTCCAGGTGCTGGCATAGTCGGAGCGCTCGCAACAGGAGCCGTCGCGGGCGCTGTCAACGCCGGGCTCAGCAAGAACGACAACGACTCGCCGACATCACTCAATGACCTTGTCACGGCCAAATTAGGTGATACGGGGCTTAATCGGCACTTCACCGACAGTATCGAAACGGTCCTGCGAAACCATGGCTTCACCGTAAAAGAGGTTGATGCGTCATCGCCAGGCCTCCCCACGATCAAACCGGACGGCCACCTCGTCTTGCACGCAAGCGGCTCGCCCTATCAAGGGAGCGATGCGGTCTTGTTCATTCGCGTCGGAACAGGATATGTAACGCCCGGCCGTTATCACGCGTATACACGCAGAGTGATCGGCGACATTGTCATGTTCAAGAGCGACACATACGATGCCATTCTCCGTCAACATGTCAGTTGGAAGCAGTCTGACGACCCATACAGCTATTCGTCGGTCGAGGCGCTGGAAAGCGATCTTCAACATGCAATCGATGGACTCAACGAAGGCCTGATGGCACAGGTTGATCCGTTCAACAAGTTGTTCGACACGCTTCAGCGCTAAGGAACATCGACGCGTTCGCACAAGATAAAATTGATGTGCGATGACCAACCTGATGGATGGAATGACGACTACATTCGACGAGGCGACAACGGCGGCGATCGCCGCGTTTGCCCAATTGGATTTCTACACCGCTGTGCAAGCGATGCGAGCCGAGGCCGATTACGACCACGAACGAGACCAGTGGATTTCGCGCTATATCGATGAGCACGGCGGCGGCGCGGACGATGCAGCATACGACGCCTTGCACGCGCAGGCCCAGGCAACCCCGGAATACGCTCAGTTCGTCGATGCGGTACGCCGGGACATCCTGGAATACTTCGGCGTGACCGACGATCAACTGGACTGCATGATCCTGCTGCGCAATGACGACAGCGATGAGCTTTGGGCGGAAGTCAACCGACGGCGAAGCGCACTGGGAACCGGTGAAGTGCGCGGGGATCTCTGACCATTGCTTGCCTTTTGGGGTCTCAAGCCGTGCCGGGCGCGGGGCTCGAGTCAGGTCAGCCACGCGGTGCGCCGGGCTCCCGGTTGTTGCAACCGATCCAATCAAGCGGGGACAAGCTTTCGGATCTTCGGAACGAGTGAGCGTTGTCCCTTGAAAGCCGCTTATATGTCGCGCTGGGTCGACCGGCCGCAACGGGTGGCGGACGCCTCGGCGCCCGTCATGGACGAGATCGCACCGATAAACGCAAGCGTTGAATTCCGGTCCCAGTCAAAACAGCGGCCGTCTAATCGTGGAGTAGTATTCTCCCATGTCCAAGTTATTGCTCGGCCGCTGCGGCGCACCGCCAACCATCCGTGACGAGGGTGGCAAGCTCATCAAAGGGTTTGGAAACTGCTTCAACAATACGTGCGATGGCGTCGGCCGCGACAACGGCATTGATGGGAATGCATCATGTCAACTGAATGGAAGCACCGTGCCAGGCTGTTTATCCAGCGTTTCTGGCAGCCGACCAGTGCGTGCATGACCTGCATGCCGGGGAGCTGGGGCAGTATTACGAGCGTTGCCCACTGGACGATTGCATTTCATACAGGTCTGCTTACTGGGCTCCTGGCTGTACTTTTGACTTTCACGCCTGCGGCGAAACTCTACGCGCATCGATACGGCAATGCGCTGGTCGTTGGCTTCCTGACAACGCTAGGCGACGCCTACTCGCACACGAGTGACTACCGTATCCCCTATGTCGAGCACATCGCGACGGGTGCGATTTCAGGTCTCTTGACACTGGCCGCCTCATATCTCTTCGAAGACCGCGCGCGACGCCTTCGGGCTGTATGGGCTCGAGTTTTCAGATAGCTTATCCGGTGACTTTCCGAACCCTCCTGGCCGAACGGAAAGAGGCTCCCCGGTGTGGCCATGCTTCACGATTGGGAGACTGCGTATGGACAACGGAAGTTCGCGGCCGTTACTCGCATGCCGATTGCCTGGTGATCGTTTGGTCCCGGAAGCTGGCGTTCATTTCTCAAGTCCCGAATAGCAGAAAGGGGTCGTTCAGCGTCACCCATCGAAATCCGCGCCGCATGAAAAAAGCCCGCCGAAGCGGGCAACCTCACGATGCGGAGGAGGAGATGCGTGAGCGCGGGCGGCGCGCGTTCAGCCTTTCGTCGCGCCGAACGTGAGCCCTGCGACAAAATGCTTCTGCATCGCGAAGAACATCGCGACGGAAGGGAGCGCGGCAAGAATCGAGCCGGCCGACACGAGGTTCCACGACGTCGTCCATTGCCCCTTCAGCGCCGCGACGCCCGCGGTGATCGGCGCGGCTTCGTCGCCTTGCGTGAGACACAGCGCCCAGAAGTAGTCGTTCCACACGAACGTGAACACGAGGATCGCGAGCGCCGCGAGCGCGGGCCGGATCAGCGGCAGCACGATCCGCCAGAACACCGTCCATTCGCCCGCGCCCTCGATGCGCGCGGCCTCGATCAGCTCGAACGGCAGCTGCTTGATGAAGTTGCGCAGGAACAGCGTACAGAAGCCGGTCTGGAACGCGACGTGGAACAGGATCAGCGCTTCGACGGTATTGAACACGCCGAGCCGGAGCGACAGGTCGCGCACCGGGATCATCAGCACCTGCACCGGCACGAAGTTGCCGGCGACGAACGTGCCGAACAGCGCGGTATTGCCGCGAAACCGGTAGGTCGCGAGCGCGAAGCCGGCCATCGCCGCGAGCGCGATCGAGCCGAGCACGGACGGCACCGTGATCTGCACGCTGTTCCAGAAGTAATGCAGCATCGGCGACGTCGTCAGCGCATCGCGATAGTTCTCGGCCATCGCGAAGTGCCGCGGCCAGCCCCAGTAGTGTCCTTCGACCAGTTCCTCGGTCGAGCGCACCGACGTGACGAACACCGCGATCATCGGCAGCAGCCAGATCAGCAGCGCGACGGGCAGCGACAGCTTGTACAGCCGGCGCGAGACGGGCTTCCATTGGGCAACGGGAGTCGGAAACATGATGGCCACCGGTCGGGTTATTGCTCGTTGCGCAGCATGCGGCGCAACTGGAACACGATGTAGACGAGCATGATCGCGAACAGCACGACCGCGATCGACGCGGAATAACCGAGCCGGTAGTACTTGATCGCCTGGTCGTACATGTAATACGCGAGCACGGTCGAACTCTCGAACGGGCCGCCGCTCGTCATCACCGAGATCAGGTCGAAGCTGCGCAGCGCGCCGATCACCGTGACGACGATCGCCATGAAGGTGGTCGGCCGCAGTTGCGGCAGCACGACGTGCCACAGCAGCGCGAAGCCGCGCGCGCCTTCCATCCGCGCCGCTTCGATCTGTTCCGGGTTGACCGACGTGAGGCCGGTCAGGTACAGGATCATGCAGTACGCCGTTTGCGGCCACAGCGCGGCGAATACGATGCCGAGCGTCGCGTAGCGCGCGTCGCCGAGCACCGGGATGCCGTGCCCGGCGAGCAGCGCGAGCAGCCCGAAGGTCGGATCGTAGAACCACGAGAAGATCAGGCCGACGACCACGCCGGACAGCACGAACGGCGCGAAGAACAGCGATTTCACGAGCCGGATGCCGGCGACCGCCTGGTTCAGGTACAGCGCGAGCGCGAGGCCGAGCGGCGGCGCGAGCATGAACAGCGCGAGCCAGATCACGTTGTTGCGCAGTGCGGTGTAGAACGTCGGCGCGTGCAGCAGCTCGGCATAGTTCGCGAGCCCGACGAAGCTGCGCTCGGTCATCCCGTCCCAGTTGTACAGGCTCAGCCACAGCGTCGACAGGATCGGCCAGATCACATAGACGGCAACCATCGCGCAGGCCGGTGCGAGAAAGAGCCACGCGGCGCGCCGTTGCCGCCGCACGGCGGGCGACGGGCGGCGCGCGGGCAGCGCGGCGGCGGGTGCTCCGCGCGGCGGCGGCGCGGCGCCGGCGGGCGGGGTGGACGTGATCGGACTGGACACGGCAAGCCTCCTGTACTGACGCGGCGGCACAGGGCCGCCGGCTGGGTCACGCGGTCACTTCTTGTAGATCCGCTTGCGGGTCTGTTCGAGCTGTGCGAGCACCGTATCGAGCTGCGCGGGATTGGCCAGGAACTGCTGCATGCCCTTCATCCCCTCGTCGGCCATTTCCTTCGTCATGTCGCGGTCGTAGAACTGCGCGACGCCGCCCTTCGTGTCGGCGAGGATCCGGAAGCCGATGCGCGAGATCGGATCGGCCGGCTCGGGCGACTTGCTGTTGGCCGACAGCGAGCCGAGGCCCTCCGCGAGCTTCGCGCCCATCTCGGGGGTTTCCACGAAGGCGAGGAACGTGTGCGCGTCGGCCTTGTTCTTCGCCTTCGTCGGGATATGCAGCGATTCGACCGGGCCGTCCTCGGCGGTCGGCACCTTCGGGTCGATGATCGGGAAGCGGTAGTAGCCCATTTCAGGCTTCACGTTCGGCGGGAAGCCGGCCGCGATGAAGGTGCCCATCAGCATCATCGCGGCCTTGCCCTGGAACAGGAACGGCTGCGCGCCGTCGAGATCGTAGGACAGCGCGTTGTCGATGAAGTAGCCGGCATCGATCAGCGATTTCCACGTCGTGTAGACCTTCTTCACGCGCGGGTCGGTGTACGGCACGTCGCCGGCCATCAGCTGCTGGTGGAACGCGTTGCCGTTCACGCGCAGGTCGAGATAGTCGAACCAGCCGGCGAGCGTCCACGCGTCGCGGCCGCCGATCGCGACCGGCGTGATGCCGGCCGCCTTCAGCTTCTTGCACGCATCGAGAAACTGGTCCCAGGTCTTCGGCTCGTCGGCGATGCCGACCTTGCGGAACAGGTCCTTGCGGTAGAACAGCCCCCACGAGTAATAGACGGTCGGCGCCGCGTACTGCTTGCCGTTATACGACGATGCGTCGCGCGTCGACGCGTACATCGCACCCCAGCCGTTCTTCGTCCAGTCGCCGCTCAGGTCCTCGAACAGCCCACGCTTCGCGTAGTACGCCATCCGCTCGCCCGCGTGCCAGTTCACGACGTCCGGCGCGACGGTCGTGAGCCACGCGGGGAGCTGCACCTTGTACGCTTCCTCGTCGACGAAGGTCGCCTTCACGTCGATGTCGGGATGCGCCTTGTGGAACGCGTCGAGCGTTGCCTGCCAGACCGCGCGCTGGCTGGCGCCCTTGAACGCGATGTTGATGGCCAGCGTGCCGGCGTTCGCCGGCGCGGCGGCACCGAACGAAGCGAACGCGATGGCGGCGGCCGCGGCGAGCCGGGCGGCGGCGCGAAGGGGGCGATGTGTCATGGTTGTCTCCATTCCTGTGTGTCGTTGTGCGTGACCGGCGCGTCGCGGCGCCGGTGGCGGATGCTACGAACGGCTTCGATACACGGCGACGCCTTGCGGCTCGACCTGCGCGGCGCCGAGCACGAACGCGGACGGCGGCACCGCGTCGATCGTGTGCGGCGTGCTTCCATAGTTGAATACGTAGGTCAGGCCGCCGCGCCGGCTCACGCGCACGCCGTCGCCGAGCGGCGCGGGTGCGAGGCCCGCTTCGGCCGCGACATCGGCGAACAGCCGCGCGGTGGTCGCGTCGTCGAACAGCGCGGCCCAGTAGTGCAGCGCGCCATGCGACACGCAGGCCGGATGACCGTCGGCGAAGCGCGCACGCACGACGCTGCGCGTAGCGTCGCGCAGCTCGACGAAGTCGCGCCAGTGGCGCGCATCGCCCGCGAGCGGCGAGCCGTCGCGCAGCGTGCCGTCGATCCGTTCGGTCAGGTTCGGTCGCAGCGATTCGACGCGCCACACGCGGATCGGCAGGATCGACGCGAGCGGGCCGGGCGGCAGCGCCGGCGGAATCTGCAGGTCGACGGTCTTCGAGCCGGTGCGCGGCCCGAACACGACCTGCGCGCCCGAGGCGGCGAGCCGCGCCGCGAAGTCGTCCGGCACGATCGGCAGCGGCGGCACGACCACGAGCCGGTAGCCGTCGAGCGGCGCATGCGCGGAGATCACGTCGACGTCGAGGCCGAGCGAACGCAGCGCCGAGTAGTACTCGAATGCGAAACGCGGGTAGTGGAAATCGGCGCCCTGCGGCTGCACCTCGAACAGCCACTTCGCTTCGTAGTCGTAGATCAGCGCGACGGAGGCGCGCACCGGAGCGTCCGCATCCGCGCCGGCGTCGTGCACCGCCGCGATCTCGCGCGCGACGCGTTGCGCCTCGCGGCCGCCCTCGTCGAGCTGGTCGTCCGGCGTGTGCAGGCCCGCATGCATCTGCTCCTGCGCGAACGGCGCCTGCCGCCAGCGGAAGTACGACACGCAGCCGGCGCCATGCGCGAACGCCTCCCAGCTCCACAGGCGCACCATGCCCGGCAGCGGCGCGGGGTTCCAATGCGCCCAGTTCACGGGCCCCGGCTGCTGCTCCATCACCCAGAACGGCAGCTTCGACATGCCGCGATACACGTCGTGATTGAACGACGCGAAATCGGGATGGCCGGTGCGCAGCCAGCGCGCCTTCACGTCGGGCGCGAACCATTGCTCCTCGAGCGCGCCGAGCGGATAGCTGTCCCACGTCGCGATGTCGAGGTCGCGCGCCACCTCGTAGTGATCGAACTCGGTGAACAGCTGCATGAAGTTGTGCGCGACCGGCCGGCCCGGCGAATGCGCGCGGATCACGTCGACCTGCATCCGGTGATAGCGCGCGACCTCGTCCGACGCGAAGCGCCGGTAGTCGAGCCGATGCGACGGATGGGCCTCGGTCACGGTGCCGACGGGCGCGTCGACTTCGTCGAAGTGGCGATACTCCATGCTCCAGAACACGGTGCCCCACGCGCGGTTCAGCGCGTCGATCGTGCCGTAGCGCGCCTTCAGCCATTCGCGAAAGCGCACGAGCGCGGCCGGCGAGTAGCTGACGACGGTCTGGTGGCAGCCCAGTTCGTTGTCGGTCTGCCAGTAGCGCACGGCCGGATGGCGGCCGTAGCGTTCGGCGACCGCGGTGCAGATCCGGCGCGACGCTTCGAGATAGGTCGGCGACGAGAAGTCGTAGTGGCGGCGCGAACCGAACGCGCGCGGCCGGCCGTCCGCGCCGATCGCGAGGATGTCGGGATGACGGTCGACCAGCCATTTCGGCGGCGTCGCGGTCGGCGTGCACATCACGATCTCGAGGCCGGCCGCGCCGAGCACGTCGACCGCGCGATCGAGCCAGCCCCAGTCGTATTCGCCCGGCGACGGCTCGATGCGGCTCCATGCGAATTCGGCGATCCGCACCTGCTCGATGCCGAGCGCTTTCATCCGGCGGGCGTCGTTCGCCCACATCGATTCCGGCCAGTGTTCCGGGTAGTAGCAGACTCCGAGGCGCATACGCGATCCTTAAGCGTAGTGATGGACGTGGACGTCGGCGCACGCGGGCACCGCGCGGCCGTCTTCGGTGAAGAGATGGCAGGCCGCGGCCGGCGCATGCACGGGCACGCGTTCGCCGCTGTGCACCTGTGCGTCGCCGGGCACCTTCGCGATCAGCGGCGCGCCGCCGGGCTGGTCGAGGTGCACGTAGGTCTGTTCGCCCAGGCGTTCGACGAGCGCGACGTCGCGCACGAGCGTCGTCGCGTCGCGCGCGGCGCCGAGCGTCAGGTGCTCGGGGCGAATGCCGAGCGTCACGGTTGCGCCGGCATCGAGCGCGGAGCCGTCGCGCGGCAGCGTGAAGGTTTCGCCGGAAGGTGCGACGGTAACCGTCGTGCGGCGGGCATCGGAGGCGGTGACGACGGCCGGCAGGAAGTTCATGCGCGGCGAGCCGATGAAGCCGGCGACGAAGCGGCTGGCCGGATGGTGATAGAGGTCGAGCGGCGCGCCGACCTGCGCGATGCTGCCGTGCTGCGCGGTATCCGCGCCGGCGTGCAGCAGCACGATCCTGTCGGCGAGCGTCATCGCTTCGGTCTGGTCGTGCGTCACGTAGACGACGCTCGCGCGTTCGAACTGCCGGTGCAGCCGCGCGATCTCGATGCGGGTCTGGCCGCGCAGCGCCGCGTCGAGATTCGACAGCGGTTCGTCGAACAGGAACACGCCCGGCTCGCGCACGATCGCGCGGCCGATCGCGACGCGCTGCCGCTGGCCGCCCGACAGCGCCTTCGGCTTGCGCTCGAGCAGCGTGTCGAGCTGCAGGATGCGTGCGGCATCGCGCACCTTCCGGTCGATCTCGGCTTTCGGCACGCGCGCGAGTTTCAGCCCGAACGCCATGTTTTCATAGACCGTCATGTGCGGAAACAGCGCGTAGCTCTGGAACACCATCGCGACGCCGCGCTCGGCGGCCGGCACGTCGTCGACGCGGCGGCCGTCGATCGACAGCTCGCCCGCGCTCAGGTCCTCGAGCCCGGCAATCATGCGCAGCAGCGTCGACTTGCCGCATCCGGACGGCCCGAGGAACACGCAGAACTCGTGCGCGCCGATCTCCAGATCGACGTCGCGAATGACCGGCGCGTGATCGCCATAGGCTTTCTGCACGCGTCGCATCGAGATGCTCGCCATTGTCTCCGCTCCATGTTCTAATGCGCCGTCATGATTGCTTAAGCGCTTAATCATCGCGATCAAAAAAAGAGGCGATCCGATCGCGGCCAAGTCGCGCCCGATGGTCGGGCGGCAAGGTGTGCGGCGATAGTGCGCCGCTTCGGTAATCGAAGCAAATACTGGATCGACGTCTCATATAGTGAGCAAACGATGGCGACACTGGATGAAGTTGCGCGCCGCGCCGGCGTGACGGCCGCGACGGTATCGAACGTGCTGCGCGACCGCGGCCGGGTGGGCGAGGCCACGCGTGCGCGGGTACTGGAAGCCGTGCAGGCGCTCGGGTATCGGCCGCATCTCGCCGCGCGGGCGCTGGCGGAAGGGCGCGCGCCGACGGTCGCGCTGATGGTGTCGAGCATCGCGAACCCGTTTTATCCGGAGTTCGCGCTGGCGGTCGAGCGCGCGGTGCGCCGCAACGGGCAGTTCCTGATCGTCTGCAATACGAACGAAGATCCGCTGCAGGGGCGCGCGTACCTCGACCAGATCGCCGGCACGATTTCCGAAGGCATTCTCGTGACCAACGCGAACCTGCATCTGCCGGATCTGCTCGACGTGGCGCGGCGCGGCGTGCCGGTCGTGCTGTGCCTGTGGGAGCGGCCCGACGCGCCGCCCGACGGATTGCCGTGCGTGGCCGTCGATTTCCGCGAGGCGGGGCGGATTGCGACGCGGCATCTGCTCGAACTCGGGCACGAGCGCATCGGCGTGATCGTCGGCGGGGCGGCGAGCGGCGTGCAGGCGGCGCGTTACGACGGTTTCGTCGACGTGATGCGCGAAGCGGGGCTCGACGCGTCGATCGTCGCAGCCGAGCACGATTCGATCGAAGGCGGCGTGCGCGCGGCGGGCCGGCTGCTCGACGCGCATCCACGGCTGACCGCGCTGGTCGCCACCAACGACCTGCCGGCGATCGGCGCAATGCATGCGGCCGCCGATCGCGGCAGGCGCGTGCCCGACGACCTGTCGATCGTCGGCATGACCGACATCCATCTGGCAAGCGACACGCGCCCCACGCTGACGACCGTCGCGATCCCGACCGCCGAGGCCGCCGGCCTCGCGGTCGAACTGCTCAACGCGCTGCGGGAGGCGGGCGGCCGCAGCGACGATGCGTCGCGCGTGCGGACCGCGTCGCTGCCGCGGCTGGTGGTGCGCGGTACGACAGGCCGCGTGCCGAGTGAGAGTGCGACGCGGTAAATATCGCGCGTGGCTGCGCCGAGTGCTTCGGGTTTGCCGACGGAATCGGCGCGACCCGGCGCGGCCCGGCGCACAGCCGCGTGCGGTGTGGAAAACGGCAAACGCGGCGCCGGCCTCAACCGCCTTCGACGAGCCGCATCACGATGCTTCTGGCCGATTCGAGATGCGCGACCGTCATCGAACGGGCGGCTCGCGCATTGCGCTCGCGGCACGCTGTCAGGATGTCGTCGTGCTCGACCTGGAACGACGGCGTATCCGCGAGCAGCGTGGCCTGCAGGCGCTCGTAGCGTTCGACCTGGCTGCGCAGTTCGCCGATCGTCTTCAACTGCCGCGCGTTGCCGCAGCACGAATACAGCAGCGCGTGGAATTCGCGGTTCAGTTCGCCCTGCCGGCGCGGTACGGTCGCGTCGCCGAGCAGGCGATGAACGAGTTCGGCGCGCGCCAGCGTTTCGTCGTCGAGCCGCTTCACGCTTCGGTAGATCGCATCGCCTTCGAGCAGCGCGCGCAGATCGTAGATTTCCTGCACGTCCGACGCGCTCAGCATGCGCACGACGGCGCCGCGATTCCTGAAGATGTCCAGCAATCCTTCGCGTTCCAGACGCTGGATGGCCTCGCGCATCGGAATCCGGCTGATGCCGAAGCGGTCGGCCAGGTCGCGCTCGACGAGCCGCTCGCCGGCTTCCAGTTCGCCGTTGACGATCATGTCCCGCAGCGATGCGGCCACCGCGTCCGCCGTGGAGTCGAGTTTGGCTTCCATGCCTGCGTGTTCCTCACTTCATTTTGGAATAATGGTATACCAAATGGAATTCCGGTGCCAAAATGGCGGTCATTGGCGGGCTTCGTGAAATGAAATCGAGCCCGGTAGAAGCAACCGACATCAATGGAGAGCGAGATGGCATCCGGCGAACACAAGTATCGCGTTGCAGTGCAGTGGACGGGCAACCGCGGCACCGGCACGTCGGGGTATCGCGAGTACGGCCGCGATCATGTGATCCGTGCCGGTTCGAAGCCGGACATTCCCGGTTCGTCGGATGCGGCCTTCCGCGGCGACGCGTCGCGCTGGAATCCCGAAGACCTGCTGCTGGCGTCGGCATCGGCGTGCCACAAGCTCTGGTACCTGCATCTGTGCGCCGAGGCCGGTATCCGCGTGCTCGCGTATGTCGACAACGCGGAAGGGACGATGCTCGACAGTCCCGAGCAGGGGCGCTTCACCGAAATCGTGCTGCGCCCGCGCGTGACCATCCAGGCCGGTGACGATCGCGAGCGGGCGGAACGCCTGCATCACGATGCGCATGCCAAGTGCTATATCGCGAATTCGGTCAACTTCCCGATCCGCTGCGAACCGGTGATCGAGTTTGCAGCCGCGTGACGCGTCGGCGATGGAAAGCACGATGAAGCTTTTCTACTACCCAAGCAATGCAGGCATGGCGCCCCGCTTCGTGCTCGAAGAAATCAACGTGGGCGTGCCACACACCCCGCAGCCGCGTCACAGCGCGACGCCGTAAACCTCGCGCGCAGCCGCCCGGATCGCGTCGGCCATCACCGTGGCGGCCGGCGAATGCAGCCGGTCGGTGCGCGTGATGATCCCGAAATCGTCCATCCGGCAATCCATCTCCAGCGGCAGCACCGTGACGATCCCGTGTCGCGCGTAGTAGCGCGCGACGTCTTCGGCCAGCACCGCGATCATGTCGCTCTGTTCGAGCAGCTGCGTGATGAACAGCAGCGCAGACGTCTCGACCAGGTTCGCCGGCGGCGCGAGGCTCGCGCGCTGGAACACGAGCTCGAAGCGATGGCGCAGCACGCTGCCGGCCGGCGGCACGACCCACGCGGCGCGCTGCACGTCCGCGAGCGACAGCGGCGCCTGCGCGAGCAGCGGATGGCCGGGCCGCACGACCGCCGCCACCGTTTCGCCGATCAGCGGCTCGTAGCGCAGCCGCAGCTTGTCGTGTTCGGCCGAGAGCCGGCCGAGCACGATGTCGATCTTGTCCTGCGCGAGATGTTCGAGCAGCACGTTGCTGGTGTCGATCCCGACCGACACGTGCAGGCCCGCATGCGTGCCCTTCACGGCGGCGACGGCCGGCGGCACGAGCCGCAGGCCCGGCGACGTGATCGCGCCCACCGCCACGTGCCCGAGATGGCCAGCCTTCAGCGCGGCCAGTTCCTCGCGCGCCTGGTCGAGGCTGCCGAGCGCCGCGCGCGCGTGGCGGATCAGCGCGTCGCCGTACAGCGTCGGCCGCATCCCGCGCGGCAGGCGCTCGAACAGCACCGCGCCGATCGATTCCTCGAGTTCGCGCAGCAGCTTCGACGCGGCCGGCTGCGTCATGTTCAGCGCGGCCGCCGCGCGATGAATGCTGCCTTCGTCGGCGAGCGCGACGACCAGCAGGAGCTGGCGGGTTTTCAGGCGGCTGCGGTTTCCCCACGGGCTGGCGTCAGTCATCGTACGGGTTTATATCGATATCAGAATCGATATCGTAATCGCCTAAAACGTCATTAGCGAGTTATCAAAATTCTGCCTAGACTGCGCCGGTATCCCGTCACCACAGGACTGACGATGTCGGCAACAAAACCCAGGCTGCGCTCCACCCAATGGTTCGGCACGAATGACAAGAACGGCTTCATGTACCGGAGCTGGATGAAGAACCAGGGCATCCCCGATCATGAGTTCGACGGCCGGCCGGTCATCGGCATCTGCAACACGTGGTCCGAACTGACGCCGTGCAACGCGCACTTCCGCAAGCTCGCCGAGCACGTGAAGCGCGGGATCTCCGAGGCGGGCGGCTTCCCGGTCGAGTTCCCGGTGTTCTCGAACGGCGAATCGAACTTGCGGCCGTCGGCGATGCTCACCCGCAACCTCGCGTCGATGGACGTCGAGGAGGCGATTCGCGGCAACCCGATCGACGCGGTCGTGCTGCTCGCCGGCTGCGACAAGACGACGCCCGCGCTGCTGATGGGCGCGGCGAGCTGCGACGTGCCGGCGATCGTCGTGTCGGGCGGGCCGATGCTGAACGGCAAGCTGGAAGGCAAGAACATCGGTTCGGGCACGGCCGTGTGGCAGTTGCACGAGGCGCTGAAGGCCGGCGAGATCGACCTGCATCACTTCCTGTCGGCCGAAGCCGGCATGTCGCGCTCGGCCGGCACCTGCAACACGATGGGCACCGCGTCGACGATGGCGTGCATGGCCGAGGCGCTCGGCGTCACGCTGCCGCACAACGCGGCGATTCCGGCCGTCGATTCGCGCCGCTACGTGCTCGCGCACATGTCGGGCATCCGCATCGTCGAGATGGCGCTCGAAGGGCTCGTGCTGTCGAAGGTGCTGACGCGCGCCGCGTTCGAGAACGCGATCCGCGCGAACGCGGCGATCGGCGGCTCGACCAATGCGGTGATTCACCTGAAGGCGATCGCGGGCCGCATCGGCGTGCCGCTCGAACTCGAGGACTGGATGCGCATCGGCCGCGACACGCCGACGATCGTCGACCTGATGCCGTCGGGCCGCTTCCTGATGGAGGAGTTCTATTACGCGGGCGGGCTGCCGGCCGTGCTGCGCCGGCTCGGCGAAGGCGGGCTGCTGCCGAACCCGGACGCGTTGACGGTGAACGGCAAATCGCTGTGGGACAACGTGCGCGAAGCGCCGAACTACGACGACGAAGTGATCCGCCCGCTCGACCGGCCGCTGATCGCGGACGGCAGCATCCGCATCCTGCGCGGCAATCTCGCGCCGCGCGGCGCGGTGCTGAAGCCGTCGGCGGCGAGCCCCGAGCTGCTCAAGCATCGCGGCCGCGCGGTAGTGTTCGAGAACCTCGAACACTACAAGGCCACGATCAACGACGAAGCGCTCGACGTCGACGCGAGCTCCGTGCTCGTGCTGAAGAACTGCGGGCCGCGCGGTTATCCGGGCATGGCCGAGGTCGGCAACATGGGGCTGCCGCCGAAGCTGCTGCGCCAGGGCGTGAAGGACATGGTGCGGATTTCCGACGCGCGGATGAGCGGCACCGCGTACGGCACGGTCGTGTTGCACGTCGCGCCGGAGGCCGCCGCCGGCGGGCCGCTCGCGGCGGTGCGCAACGGCGACTGGATCGAGCTCGACTGCGAGGCCGGCACGCTGCATCTCGACATCACGGATGACGAACTGCAGCGCCGCCTGTCGGACGTCGATCCGACCGCGGCGCCGGGCGTGGCCGGCCAGCTCGGCAAGGGCGGCTACGCGCGGCTGTACATCGATCATGTGCTGCAGGCCGACGAGGGGTGCGATCTCGATTTCCTGGTCGGCACGCGCGGCGCGGACGTGCCGAGCCATTCGCATTGAGCGGCAGGCGCGAAACGAGGCACAGGTGAAGCAGGACAGACCGGCGACGACACCGGCGCAGCCCATCCATGGAGACACGATGACGACGACGCAGCACCCGTCCGCGACACCGGCCGCGGCTCAAGCCGGACCGTCGGCCGCCGTCGACGAACGGCAGTTGATGCGCACGCTCACGCGCAGGCTGGTGCCGTTTCTCGCATTGATCTACGTGGTGGCCTATGTCGACCGCACGGTCGTCGGCTTCGCGAAGCTGCACATGAACGCGGCCGTCGGCCTGAGCGACGCGGCGTACGGGCTCGGCGCGGGCCTGTTCTTCATCGGCTATTTCCTGTGCGAGGTGCCGAGCAATCTCGCGCTCGGCCGCTTCGGCGCACGCGTGTGGTTCGCGCGCATTCTCGCGACGTGGGGCGTGATCACGATGGCGATGGCGCTCGTGCAGGGGCCGGCCAGTTTCTATGCGTTGCGCTTCCTGCTCGGCGCGGCCGAAGCCGGCCTGTATCCGGGCATCCTGTATTTCCTCACGCAGTGGTTTCCGATGCGCGGCCGCGCGCGCGTGATCGGGCTGCTCGTGCTCGCGCAGCCGGTCGCCGGCATCGTGACGGGGCCGCTCGCGGGTTGGCTGCTGTCGACGCATGGGCTGTTCGGGCTGTCGAACTGGCAGACGCTGTTCGTCGTCAGCGGCCTGCCGGCCGTGCTGCTCGTGTGGCCGACGCTGCGGCTGCTGCCCGAATCGCCGGACCGCGCGCGCTGGCTGAACGATGACGAGCGGCGCTGGATCGCGCGCCAGCTCGCCGCCGATCGCGACACGTACCGCCCCGACGCACACCGCAATCCGCTCGCCACGCTGGCCGACCGGCGCGTGCTGCTGCTCGCGGCGCTGTTCCTGCCGTTCCCGCTGTGCATCTACGGGCTGTCGCTGTGGCTGCCGACGATCATTCACGCGTTCGGCGCGGGCGACGCGGCCACCGGCCTGCTGTCCGCCGTGCCGTACCTGTTCGCGGTGATCGGGCTGCTGGTCGTGCCGCGTCATTCGGATCGCACGCGCGAACGCTACTGGCACATCGTCGTCGTGTCGGCCGCCGCGGCGCTGACGATGGCCGCGAGCGCATGGGTGCGGCAGCCTGCACTGCAGTTCCTGTTCATCTGCCTCACGGCGTTCTCGCTTTACTCGATCCAGGCCGTCGTCTGGGCGCTGCCCGGCGAATTCCTGACCGGGACGAGCGCGGCGGTCGGCATCGCCGCGATCAATTCGCTCGCGAATCTCGGCGGTTATGTCGGACCGTACGGCATCGGCCTGATCAAGCAGGCGACCGGCAGCCTCGCGGCCGGCCTGTATTTCCTCGCGGCGACGCTGCTGTTCGCGGTGCTGATCACGTTCGTGGTCCGCGCGACGCTGCGCGCGCCGCAGCCGGCCGCGGGCGCGCTTGCCCGCGAATCCTGAACGCTTTGTTTTCCGGCTGAACGCCGATTCGACCGACGCAGGACCAGAACATGACATCGAGCAGCACGCCGCGCTATCGCGGCATCTTCCCCGTCGTCCCGACGACGTTTTCCGACACCGGCGAGCTCGATCTCGCGAGCCAGAAGCGCGCGGTCGATTTCATGATCGACGCGGGCTCGGACGGGCTGTGCATCCTCGCGAACTTCTCCGAGCAGTTCGCGATCACCGATGACGAGCGCGACGTGCTCACGCGCACGATCCTCGAACACGTGGCGGGCCGCGTGCCGGTGATCGTCACGACGTCGCACTACAGCACGCAGGTGTGCGCGGCGCGCAGCCTGCGCGCGCAGCAGCTCGGCGCGGCGATGGTGATGGCGATGCCGCCGTATCACGGCGCGACGTTCCGCGTGCCCGAGGCGCAGATCTGCGATTTCTATGCACGCGTGTCCGACGCGATCGAGATCCCGATCATGATCCAGGATGCGCCCGCGAGCGGCACGGCGCTGTCGGCGCCGTTCCTCGCGCGGATGGCGCGGGAGATCGAGCAGGTCGCGTACTTCAAGATCGAGACGCCCGGTGCGGCGAACAAGCTGCGCGAGCTGATCCGGCTCGGCGGCGATGCGGTCGAGGGGCCGTGGGACGGCGAGGAGGCGATCACGCTGCTCGCCGATCTCCATGCGGGCGCGACCGGCGCGATGACGGGCGGCGCGTATCCGGACGGCATCCGGCCGATCCTCGAAGCATGGCGCGAAGGGCGCCACGACGACGCGTACGCGCGCTACCAGGCGTGGCTGCCGCTGATCAATCACGAGAACCGCCAGTCCGGGATCCTCACCGCGAAGGCGCTGATGCGCGAAGGCGGCGTGATCGCGTGCGAGCGGCCGCGGCATCCGATGCCGGAACTGCATCCGGACACGCGCGCGGAACTGCTCGCGATCGCGCGCCGGCTCGATCCGCTCGTGCTGCGCTGGGCCCACTGAGCGATATGCGAAGGAGGAATGCACGATGAGCAAGCAGGTTACGCTGGGCGTCGTCGGGATCGGCAAGATCGCGCGCGACCAGCATCTTCCGGCGATCGCCGCCGAACCGGGTTTCGCGCTGACCGCGTGCGCGAGCCGCCACGCGGAAGTCACCGGCGTGCGCAACTATCAGGACCTGCGCGCGTTGCTGGCCGCCGAGCCGGAGCTCGACGCGGTGTCGCTGTGCGCGCCGCCGCAGGTGCGCTACGCTCAGGCGCGCGCCGCGCTCGAAGCCGGCAAGCACGTGATGCTCGAGAAGCCGCCGGGCGCGACGCTCGGCGAAGTGGCCGTGCTGGAGGCGCTCGCGCGCGAGCGCGGCCTCACGCTGTTCGCGACCTGGCATTCGCGCTGCGCGAGCGCGGTGGAGCCCGCACGCGCGTGGCTCGCGACGCGCACGATCCGCGCGGTGCAGGTGCGCTGGAAGGAGGACGTGCGGCGCTGGCATCCGGGGCAGCAGTGGATCTGGGAGCCCGGCGGCCTCGGTGTGTTCGATCCGGGTATCAACGCACTGTCGATCGTCACGCGGATCCTGCCGCGCGAGCTCGTGCTGCGCGAGGCGACGCTGTTCGTGCCGAGCGACGTGCAGACGCCGATCGCGGCCGAACTCGATTGCGCGGATACCGACGGCGTGCCCGTGCGCGCGGAATTCGACTGGCGGCACGGCCCGGTCGAGCAATGGGAGATCGCGGTCGATACGGCCGACGGCGTGCTCGCGATCAGCCGCGGCGGCGCGCAACTGTCGATTAACGGCGAGCCGGTCGAGATCGGCCCCGAGCGCGAGTATCCTGCGCTCTACGCGCAGTTCCGCGCGCTGATCGCGCGTGGCGAAAGCGACGTCGACGTGCGGCCGCTGCGGCTCGTCGCCGACGCGTTTCTGTTCGGCCGGCGCGTCCAGACCGACGCGTTCGGCCGCTGAACGTGCCGGCGCGCTTCGCCGCGACCGCGCACGACAAATGATGAAGACCCAAATCGATACCAGGAGACACCACATGACCCGCACGACTCACACGATTCGCCGACACACCCTGCGCGCGCTGCTGGCCGCGCTTTGCATCGCGCCGCTCGGCATGCAGGGCGCCGCGCGCGCCGACGCGCCGCTGAAGATCGGCTTCCTGGTGAAAATGCCCGAGCAGGCATGGTTCATCAACGAGCAGAACGCGGCGTCCGCGCTCGGCCAGAAGGAGAATTTCTCGGTCGTGAAGATCGGCACGCCCGACGGCGAGAAGGTGCTGGCCGCGATCGACAACCTCGGCTCGCAGGGCGCGCAGGGCTTCGTGATCTGTGCACCCGACGTGCGCCTCGGCCCGGCGATCGCCTTGCGCGCGAAGCGCTACAACATGAAGTTCGTGACGGTCGACGACCAGCTCGTCGATTCGAGCGGCAAGCCGCTCGCGAACGTGCCGCACCTCGGGATGTCGGCGACCAAGATCGGCAACCAGGTCGGCCAGGCGATCGCCGACGAGATGAAGCGGCGCGGCTGGAAGCCCGAGGAAGTCGGCGCGCTGCGGGTCACGAACTACGAGCTGCCGACCGCGA